>Ga0137412_10004299_pt1 | contig 11394 bp, 18 predicted proteins | sample CZODoug2_1_16fun_FD_122160 | JGI IMG/M metagenome (GOLD analysis project Ga0137412, IMG submission 122160) | Vadose zone soil fungal communities from Angelo Coast Range Reserve, California, USA - CZODoug2_1_16fungal (Hybrid Assembly) | ecosystem: Environmental > Terrestrial > Soil > Vadose zone... | reverse complement strand
CACCGCCCACTACGGCGTGCCGTTCGACGGATCCGCCAACCAGTGCGGACTGCTGCTCGACGAGTGGACGGAGGTGCTGCCGGGAGACGTGGAGACGACGGGCATCGCGTTCCACTACGACCGGCCGAGCAGCGAGCCGCCCCAGTCGTGGCTGCTCGCCGTCCCCCCGGATCCGGCGGGCGCCTGGACGTTCCTCACCCAGAGCTTCGCGGCCCCTGCCAGTTCCTCCTCCGCCGTAATGAGGGCTCGGCACGGCGGTACGCCTTCTTCGGCCGCGATCTGGTACGTGTGGGCGGCGCGTCTGCTGACCACGGCCGGCACCCCCACCAGTCCGCAGACGTTCACCCTCACCCGGGCCGTGAACGGGGTCGTCAAGACCCACCAGAACAACGACCCTATCGCGATATTCGATATCAGCTACGTAGGACTGTGAGGAGCGCATCATGGTGACGAAATGGCTCGCCGGGCAGACGGAGACAGCGGACCGGCTCAACGACAACCACGCGGTCACGCTCGATTTCTCCGCTATCCAGGCGTCTACGGCCATGTCCGCGTCCACGACGGAGTTGGTAGCCCTCACCACCCCCACCATCACGTTCCGGAACGGGCGCGCGTTCCGCCTCGTGTTCAAGGGGCTCATGCAGAACTCGGTTGCCAGTGACCAGGGCGATGTACGGATCCGGAAGACCAACTCCACCACCAGCCCCACCCTGCTGGACTCGTTCCGGTTCAACCTCGCGGCGTCCGGCACGTACGGGTTCTATTTCGAGAGCATCGTGATCAACACGTCCGGAGCCGATATCGCGGTTCCGCTGGTGGGGACGTTCGCCCGGGCCACGGGCACGGGGAACATCAACCTGTTCGCCTCGGCGACCAACCCCGTGTACCTGCACACGGAGGACATCGGCAACTCCGACGACTACCCGAACGCCGCGACCCTGACCTGAACCGGCCCCGGCGCCCGCTTGCGCTGCCCTCCAGGGGCTTTCGTCGCGGATACCGGGGCTGGTCCGGTCAGGGGGTCAGCACGCGGTCAGGAGCCGGGCCGCGGCGGTGTGGTAGCAGGTCCGGCCGTTCTCTCCCGCGGGGCAGGTGCAGTCGCGGCCGGTGGTCACGTAGACGTCCCGCCCGTCCGAACTGACGGACACGAACGAGATCCGGCGGACCGGGAGGATGGCCCCGTCCCCGATCAGTTCCAGCGCGTCGCGCACCTGCCGGGCGCTGTACTCCGCCACCAGGTCCACGGCCACCCGCTCGGGGACCGCGTACACCGCTTCCAGCGCCACTGCACCGAACCCCAGCCGCTGCACCCGGGCTGCCGCAGTCTCCGTCTTCCGCGCGCGGTTCTCGTTGCGGCGGTTGCGGAGGATCCGGCGGGCGGTGCGGGCGGTGGCGTTCATCTGGTTCTCCCTCTGTCCGGCTGGTAGGTCCAGTATGGCATCAGTGGACAGCACTAGTCAAGAGTAGACGTGAAAGAACCCCGACCGAATCCGGCCGGGGTTCTTTGTGCAGGTCAGACGAGCGGGTTACGGTCCGGGCAGGATCTCCAGGTCAGCCCCGTCACGCCCGGGGCTGGAGTCGATTGAACTGACGACCAGCGCGGGGGCAGCGAGCAGGTCACCCATGGAGAACTGCGAGCCGATCCGCAGCTCGGCGCCGGTGGGGCCGAGCGCGGTCCAAGACCAGGCGCCCTCGTTACGCATGGCCCGGCTGGGCATGACGCGGATGAGTCGCGCGCCCTCCGGGAGGTCAATGCCTGCCTCCCGAAGACGGGAGATCAGGCGATCGCTCATACGCATGGTCAGGCCCCTTCCCTGGCGAGGCGGGTGGCCCGGCGGGCGAGGATGCCGCTGCACTCCTGGCAATCGATGGGGGCGGCGGTGTTGCGGAACCGCGTGCGGGTGTTCCGGCTGGCGGAGCCGCAGAGCGGGAACGGCGCCGGGCTGCCGCCGGACGCGAGGTGGTTCTTGCCGCCCAGGATGCTGGTCACGTGCAGCTCTTCCGGGACGACGTTCTCGGCGATCGCGCTGCGCTCCTGGCCGTCGTCGCAGGTGACATTGACGATGTCCTTGCCTCCGGTGCGGTAAGCGTCGGAGACGGTCCCGGTGAACTCTACGCGGCCGGCGACGGGGTTAGTGATGTGGCCGGTGACCCGTTGCCCGGTGGTGAAGTTCATCAGGTGCTCCCTCTGTCCGGCTGGTAAGTCCAGTATGGCATCAGTGGACAGCACTAGTCAAGAGTAGACCGGGATCGGATTCAGGGTCACTCTCTGCAATACCGGTCCGAACGCGTACATTGGTCAGGACACAAGGGAGGCAGACGCATGACGTACAGTTACGCGGTGGACGTGTCGGGGAACCAGCCCGCCCACCAGGACTGGAAAGCCTTCGGGGTCCATATGGGGATCGCGAAGGCTTCCGAGGGGCAGCGCACCCGCGATCCCTGGTTTGTACGGCACATCGCGGATATCAAGGCCGCCGGCCTGGTCCGCGGCGGGTACCACTTCGCCTGGCCCAACCAGGGTGCGGGGACCGAGGCGGACAACTACATCGCGGCGGTCAAACCGTACGCGGGCGCCGGTTTCGTGCACATCCTCGACCTCGAACCCTACCCGGACAGCCGTAACTACGTAGGCCGGACCGACGCACAGATTCGCGCGTACGCGACCGCCTGGGTGTCCTACGTCAAGACCGCTTTCCCGGGCCAGCGCGTGCTCTGCTACACCCCGGGCGGCAACTACTCCCGACACTTCCCCGCAGGTTCGGACGGCTACTGGTACCCGGCCTACCCCGTCCAGGGCCGGTCCTTCGCCGGTGCCGCCGCGCTCCCCCGACCGGCCGGCGTCGCCGGAGGTGCGGGTGTGTGGGGCTGGCAGTTCACGTCCGTGCCCCGGGACCAGACCGTTATCTACATGGACCCGGCCGCGCTCCGCTCCTGGTCCGGGATCAAGACCGTTCCGTCCACCCCGTCAACCCCCGTACCGGAGGTACCCGTGACAGCCCAGGAAGTGTGGAACTACAAGATTCCAGTCAGCGCGGAAGCGGGGGCCACCGCGATGGAGGCGGCTCGGCTGCTGCGCGGTACCAGTGCCAACGTGACCTACCTGAACACTCTGGTCCACCAGGTGATCAGCAACCAGGCGGCGACCGATTCAGCGGTCAAGGCGCTGGCCGCGCTGCTCGGTACCGGGTCCGACGTGGACACGATCGTAGCCCGGGTAACCGAGGCCATCAAGAACACCAAAGTGCAGGTCACTGTAGTGGGCGTGCCCGCGGAAACGGAGAGTACCGATGTCCAGTAAGCCCAACCCCTGGCTGGTAGAGGCAAAGGTGGTCGCCACGACCGCCGCCGCCGCCCTGATCGGTATCGGCGTGACCGTGCTCAACGAGGTGCCCGGGAACGCGGCCCTGATGGGGTCCGTGCCCGGGTGGCTGCAAGGACTGCTCACCCTCGCGGGACCGCCCGCGATCACTTTCGTGACCGGGTGGCTGACCAAACACACGCCGCGTCCGGAACAGGGAGCGTAACCGGGTGAACCAGGGAGCCGACCCGCTGACCCTGCTACTGAACCTGGGGCCGGTGGGGGCTTTCCTGGTTCTGTGGCTCACGGGGCGTGTGGTCAGTAAATCCGAGTACGATCGCGCCGAACGAAGGGCTGGGGAGTGGAGACAGCAGTACGAGCGGGAGGCGGGAGCGCACGAGATGACACGCCAGGCAGCGGCGCGGGATCGGGAGCGGTTCGACGCTGGGGTGGAGGCGTCCCGTACGGCGGCCACCCTGCTCTCGGCCCTGGGCCATCTGCCGCTGCCTCCGGTGGGTGGCCAGTGATCCGCCGCCTGTTCGTCCGCCGCCGGCCGTCCGACCCGGATCTCGAACAGGCCAAGCGCGATACCGCGCGGTCCCGTACTCAGGCCCAGCGCGACCTGGCCGCGGCCACGGTACGGCGGGACGAGGCGGCCCCGGTGACCGCGGCCCTGCGGCGGCACAACGTCGCCAACGGGTACAACCGATGGCTGGAGGAACAGGTGTTGAGAGGGGGTGGGAGGTGACTGCCGCCTACCTGGTCTTGTACGGCCTGGGGTTCCTGGTGGCCGGGTCTTTCCTGGTCGGCTACCGGCCCCGGCAGTGGGCCACCGCCGCGGCGTGGAACGCTACCGGCTGGATCCTGATCACTCTGGTGACGTTCGCCCGGAGCCTGCTGCTGATCACGCTGCACGGCGGTGTACGGGCCCCGCAGGGGTGGGCGGACGCCTGGATATCGGTCGGGTCGCTGGTGGCCGTGGACGCCCTGCTCCTGGTCCGGGTGGTATCGTTCCTGCGGTATCGTCGCCGGAACACGGCAAGGTGACCACGCCATCGGTACAAGGAACGGCCCCGGGGTAGGTCCACACCCGGGGCCGTTCTGTCATTCTCAGCCGCTCCGCCAGACCCCTCCGTACCCGTCCGGGTAGTTCGCGGAGTCGATGATCGCCACGTCTGCTTCGATCCGCTCGGGGCTCATGTCGATCGGGTTGTCCTGTTCCCGTCGTGCCGCCTCCTGATCGGACTCTGTACCCCGGCCGTATCCGCCGGGTACTTCTCTCGGGTCCGGTCTGCCGCGGTGCCCTCTCACGAGTGCCCGCCCTCCCGGGAGTCCCCGTCCGTGGTGGTCTCGCCGGGCTCGGTCACGGGGATCGAGTCCTCTGCCTGGTCGTGCTGGGGTTCCGGCTCGGGCTGGTCGGGCATGGGCGTTGCCTCTCGTTCGGGTACGATCTTGAACTGGTAGCAGTGAAAAAGGTCGGATCTCTGGGCCACTCCCAGGTCCCGGACGCGGTCGCGGGCGTGGTCAACCGCCTCGTTCCAGATCACCTGGTACAACTCCCGGGCGATCTTCTGAGTCGCCTCATCGTCCAGGGGCAAGGCGGCCGTCTCCCGCTCCGCCAGCAAGGCGCGGCGCAGCGCGTACTCTCCGGGGACCGTGGTCCGTACGATCTGGATACTCACGACTCCCACCCGGTTTCGTACGTGTCCACCCGGCCGTTGTACTGCGGGCAGTACGCCGCGGCTGCCGCGTCCAGCACGGTGGGAAGCAGCTCCTCCGGGTACCCGGCGCTCTGGGCTGCCAGGTAGATCTCGCTGACCGTGTGGTCCGCTTCCAGTGCGCCGCACACGGACTGCCCCAAATGGACCAGGTCCGTGTCGTTGCCGGTGGACGCCACCAGGTCCCCGGGAGCCGAGTGGACCAGGTTCAGGAACAGGTCGTCGGGGTTGAAAGGCGCCGGGTTGGCCGCGGGGTTCGGAGCGGCCGGGGCCGTGCTGCGGGAGGCACTGGACGCGTTGTCGGAGCTGACCACCAGGTAGACCAGGGCACTCAGGATCAGAGCGACGATCAGGTACGGGATGCACCCCTTGCCCCGGGGCGGTGTGCTGTGGTTCATGGTCATCGGTAGCGCTCCGGAATCAGGAGTTGGATTGCACACAGGCTGTTACCGACGTGGGTGAAACTGGCGTCCCGGACTCCCTGTACCAACTTGTTCAGGAGTTCACGGCCGCGTGAGTCCGGGTCGAATCCGTCTACTAGGGCCGCGGGGATACTTCCCTCGGCCACATACCTCCGGCCGTCCGGCAGGGCGAACACCAGACGCGCCACTACCAGGGAAGCGGTGCGCCCTCGCAGGTACTTGCGCTCGATGCCGTCCGGCTCTTCCGGATCCATCAGCAAGTTCGTCATCGCTGCGACACCGCCAGGTACAGCGTGTAGACCAGCGCGGTGCCCAGGGCCGCGAACAGTACACGGGCGCCCGCGTCCACCAGGTCCCCGGCGCGCTTGCGCAGAGTCCAGCTGGCTGCGGCCACCACCAGGGCTACCGGCACAGGCCGGCCCGGACGCAACGCGCACACGCACGGGTTTCCCAGGCAGTACCGGCACACATCCTTGAGTCGGCTCATGTTCCTCTCGCTTCCCTCTGTTGGTGTGACGTGGACCCGGCAGGATTCGAACCTGCCACCTCGGATGCGTATCCGCTCCGCGTGCGGCCCTCGTCAGGACCGGGACAACGAATACTCCGGATACCGCGCTCTGCCACTGAGCTACGGGCCCTGGGTGGCGCCTCCACCGGGGAAGAGGCGGAGGCGCCGGTCTTGCGGGGTGTCAGCCCTGAGGGGCGAACGGGTTGGCGCCGGGCTGGAGCGGCTGCCCGCCCTGGTCCCAGGGGTTGGCCTGGGGCTGAGCGGCCGGGGCGGGAGCCTGTCCCCATCCTGCCGGCGGCCCCTGCTGCGGAGCGGGAGCCGGCGGAGCCTGGTTGTACTGCTGCGCCGGGTGCTGCGCAACGGCCTGTTGGAACTGCTGAGCGGCAGCGCCCTGGATCTGGGCGCCGAGCTGTTGGTCCGCGTTCGGGGCGAACTGCGGGATCTGTCCCGGCATGACGACCATGGACCGGTCGCCATTCAGGTACCGGGTGGCCAGGTCCGCATCCTGCGGGGTGAAAGCCGTCTCCACTCCCCAGGCGTTGCCCTTGGCCGGGGGAAGGGTTCCCTGCTGCGTGTCGATCCGTCCCAGCACCATGTCAGTGCCGCCGACCAGTCCACGGAGCTGGCCGGTGACGCGCATCCCGGCCAGGCCGATGTTCTTGAACTCGTGCCCGTCGAAGACCTTTCCACCGGTCTTGGGATCCGTGCTGACGACCGGACCACCGTCCAGAACGATCACGTCGCACTGCACGCTCTCGAACGTGGTCCCCGGGTTCTGCGTACTGGCTACAATGTCGATCTTCTGCGGCTTGATCAGCAGAAGACGCCCGCGAAGGTCCGCCATCCGGGGGAAGTCCGACGTGCCCGGAGCCGACACGAAATTCGGGACCGGACGGAACGCGGCGGCCGGAGCAGGCTGTCCCGGGGCCGGGTACTGGGGGGCTTGCTGGCCTTGCGGGGCCTGGGGAGGATACGGGAACTGCTGCCCCGGGGCCTGGTACTGCGGGGGGTACGTCACTGTGCGATCTCCTGGTCTGTTCGGTTAGTACGCCCCGGCCAGGGGCGTGTTCTGTTCGGTTCTGTTCGGTTCTGCCTCTGGCCGGGGCTTCACAGGCGCCATACGTCCTGCTAGCGGGACGGGGAGGAATCGAACCTCCGTGGGATCCGGTTCCCGGACGCATCCGGTACTTCATCACCTGTGCACCAGCAACCGCCCCCGCTCCTGATCGGGGAGCGGTGCCTCTCCGTATGCCTACGGAGAAATCTAGGGGTCTTACTCCTTCGGGGCGGGCTTCTGGTGCCCCGGACATTCCGTGGTCTTCTTACCGCACAGTGGGCAGCGGTGAGGAGATCTCTGCATTCCGTACTCCCTCGTTCGGTGCCGGCGGCCCCGCGAGAACGGAGGGAAGGCGCAGGGCCGCCGGGCCTTGGTCTCAGCAGAGGGGCGGTGTGCCCGGTGGTGTACCGCACCCCTCTGCCGAGGGCTCTATCATGTCGTGTCAGGACTACCGCTGTCAAGTGCTGTCGCTAGAACAGCGGCGCGCCGTTTCCGAGCTGGATCAGTTCGTCGAAGATCCGGTCCTCGGGCGGGAACGCTTGCTGAGCGGTGGCGTACACGGCCGCCTGTCCGCCCTGGTTCTGCTGAAAGGCAGCCCTCATGGCGTCCCGGGCGTACTGCCGGAACAGGTCCAAGGGATCGGTAGCGGGCGCCGGTACGGGACGGGCAGACGGTTCCAGGCCGGGCAGCGTCGGAGGCTGGACGTGGAATACCGGGGCCGCGTTGGGGGCTGGTTCGTCTACGGAGGGCAGCGGCGCGGACGCCTCCGGCGGCGAACCGAGCGACCCCGACCAAATCTCAGCCAGGTCCTTGCCCTTGCGGGTCTTGCGCGTCTCCACCACCTGCTTGGCCAGCGTGGCCGCGGCCCAGCCCTTGTCTAGATCCACCCGGTACAGCGTGCAGGTGCCCTGCCCGGCCGGGACGTGCATGACGATCGCGTAGTCCGTACGGACCCGGGGCGCGGGCAGCCAGGTGCGGGTCTCCCAGTCCCAGACGCCGTTCTCGTTGACGCCATGGGCGTAGCACGCCAGCTGGATCGCGATGTCCAACCATCCGTATGAAAGGTCGGCCCCGGTCTTCACGTCCCCGATCACGTACTCTCCGTCGGGCGTGCGCAGGATCCTGTCCAGGGTGCCGGCGACCTCCAACCCGCGGTGGATTGTGGTGCGCTCGATCATCTCCGGGATGGCGAACAGGCCGGCCGTGGACATCTCCTCCCGGTACGCCACCAGGTCCGGGACGAAAGGCTGCGGGATCGCGGCCCACGCCTCGCCCGTCATGGACCCGGCGTCCATGTGCTCCGTGTAGGTGTGCACCGTGGTGCCGTGCGTCGCCTTGTCCTTCGCCCCGGCCGCATTCTTGATCGACTCGACCATGGCGTCCAGGGTCGCGCGGTCCGCCTTCACGTCCAGGTTCTCGGCCCCCGCGGCCATGGCCGGGAAGCGCGCGGCCCCGGTGAGGAGGACACGTTGCTGCCACTGGCCCAAGCCGTACTGGTCGGAGATCGATTTCGCGAAAGTGGTCACGCGCTGCCGGCCGGTCACCGTGCCCGTGATCGGGTCCGGGATCTTGTAGCGCTTCCATCCGTCGAAATCGTCGATACTCGGGCCGACCCGTACTGGCACCGGGGCGTCCGGAGCCAGCCCGGGGACCGCGGTCGGCTCGGGTGCAGCGATGAACTGGGGGACTGTGCTGGTGGGAGTGAACACGTTCACGTCGTGTACCTCGGTCAGACCCCGCATGCCAGCCGGTGCGGGAAGCGCTACCGGAATCCAGGTGTTCGGGCCGGTCTCTTGCCAGGTACTGGCCGGGTCCGGGGAGGAGATGCCCAAGAGTTCGGCCACTCGGGGCAGGGGCGGAAGGACGCGGGCGACCTCGGGAAGTGCTGCCGGTGTACCAGCCTTATCGGGATAGAACCCTTGCGTGTTCTGACGGAGTTCTTTCCGCGTCATGTTCGCCACCGCGCCCCCGTTGGTCAGAGGATTCGCCAGTTCCCGTTCCGGGCCCATCTCCAACTGGCCCGGTCCGGCGGTCGGGATCGGCTCCCGGTACGGGTTGGGCCCATCTTGTTGCGGAGCGCGCTGAGCGACCACGGCCGGGTCTTCAGGAGCTTCCGAGTACCAGGCGGACCGGACCTCCTGGAGGGCTACCCGCGCGTTGACCGAGAGCTTGTCCAGGCTCCCGGCCATGAGCACTGCGGCGGCCCGGTTCAGGTCGTTCTGAGCCGTCAGGTAGCCGTCGTAGTCACTGTCCGCCTGGCCTTCGACACGAGGGCTGAGCAGAGTCTGTTCCGCCCACCGCACGGTGATGTGCCCGGGCGGGCCACCGAGGGATTCCAGGGACTGCCTGATCTCGTGCTGGCGGTGCGCTTCCCAAGCCGAGTCGTCCACGACCTCCGGTACGGTCACCTCCTGGTCCCCCGGCTTCTGCCCGCTGCCCGCGCACCGCCCGTCCCGGGGCCCGTGCACGCGCAGCACGCCCTCTGCCGTGAGCGTGACCGGACTGGACGGGCACCCTTCAATCGGGCAGTCCGCCTTCCCGAAATTCCTCTTAGCCATGGTCGTGCTGCCTCTCGTCACGTGCGGGGTCTCTCCACAGGGCGCGGAAAGCCGCGTTCAATAGGGGGTCCTGGATGTGCCCGTGTTCGGTCCAGAAGTTCAGCAGGCTACGCGGGTTCCGGTAGGCTTCCCGGCTCACGATTTCCAGGGAATCGATCTTCTCCGGAAGGGATAGCCGGACCACTGGCCGGTCGTCATCCGCGTCCATTGCGGTACTCCTCCCATTCGGCGGACTGCCGCCGACCCCGGACGGTTTCCACGATCAGGGCCGCCGCGCATCCGAGCACCATCAGTACGGCGCCGCACCAGCAGTAGAACGCGACCCGGAAAGGGTCGCTGGTCAGCAGATCCAGGGCGTCTTTCACAGCGATGCTCCCACATACCGATCAAAAATGTTAGCTGCTTTGGCGGTCCCGATGAGGTCCGACACGTCGCCCTTGGTGGCCCCCGCGGGGATCACGGCCCCGTACTGCCGGGCCATCCGGAGTTGCGCGTCAGTGGCCGGTCCCTTGCGCCACCGCGCGGACTTCTGCGCGAGTACCGCGCCCACCTCTTCTGCTTCCGCCTCTGCCCAGGTCATGGCCGCTTCCATCGGCATGCCCCGGTAGTCGGTGCGGTGGAACTGGAGAGCCACGCCCCGCCGGAGCGGCGCCACGCACACATCCCAGTTCCCCTCCCCGTTCGGCCAGAGGAAAACGTACCCGTCCGGTCCGCACCCGATGAACCACACCCCGCCCGGGGTCTGCCCCCAGGCGGACTCGGACGCGGCGAACAGATCCAGTGCGGCTCCGGTACCCGCGGCTTGAAGAGTGGGCGGTACCCACCGCGAGGGGCAGTCGCACTTGGGTTTGCGCGGCTTTCCGCACTCCTCGCAGATGCACTCGCAGGGCAGGCACCCGCAGTCCTCGCACTCCCGCGGTTCCTTGAACAGCCCCTCTTCCAGGTCGATCAGGGTTTGGAGCTTGTTCTGTCGGGACGCGCCCACCACGTCGATGACCAGGGCGTCCGTCTTGCCCGGGAAGGGCCGCAGCACCCGGCCCACCATTTGGATGTACAGCGGGTTGGACTGGGTGGGGCGAACGATCAGTGCGGCGGACGCCCACGGTGCGTCGAACCCCTCGGTAAGGACCATGCAGTTGCACAGAACGCGGATCTTGCCCGTACGGAACGCCTCATAGATCGCCAGCCGCTCAGTGCGCGGGGTTCCGCCGTGCACCACAGCGGCCGGGATCCCGCGCTGGGTGAGCAGAACGGCCAGGTGCTGAGCAGTGGCCACGGTCGGGGTGAACGCGATCCCGGGCCGGGTCGCCGCGTGTTCCGCGTACGCGTCCGCCGCGATGTTCAGCGCCTTGGAGTTCTCCAGCGCGTCTCCCAGGGCGCCCTCGGAGTAGTCTCCGCGGCTCTTGCCCACCGTGCTCAGATCCAGGTCCTCCACCTTGACCGAGCGGCCCACCGGCCGGACCAGAAACCCGTTCTTCACCGCGTAGGCGATCGTCTTGGACGACACCACGTCGTCCCAGACCGAGCCGAGGCCCCTTTTGTCGGACCGGGCCAGCGTGGCCGTGAACCCCACATGGTCCGCGTCCTTGGTCGCGTCGTACACCCGGCCGTAGCTGGGACTGATCGCGTGGTGGCACTCGTCTGTGACCCACAGCCCGAGCCGGCCGAACCGCGCCTGGGAGTCCAGGAGGCGGGTCAGGCGCCGCTCGCTGGCCAGGGTGGGGACGGACGCGACCACCAGATCGGCGTGCACCTCATCCCGGTGCGCTTTGACCTTGCCCACCAGGAGGTGGGGTGCCACCGTACGGAGCTTGCTCACGGCCTGGTCCG
>Ga0137412_10004298_pt1 | contig 11397 bp, 9 predicted proteins | sample CZODoug2_1_16fun_FD_122160 | JGI IMG/M metagenome (GOLD analysis project Ga0137412, IMG submission 122160) | Vadose zone soil fungal communities from Angelo Coast Range Reserve, California, USA - CZODoug2_1_16fungal (Hybrid Assembly) | ecosystem: Environmental > Terrestrial > Soil > Vadose zone... | reverse complement strand
GCCTTCAATTCCGAGACGTCGAGCCGGCCGCGCCGCAAGTGATCGCACAGCCGCCCCGGCGTGCCGACCACGATGTGGGCGCCCTCGGCGAGCTCGCGCTGTTCGCGGCGCGGATCCATGCCGCCGACGCAGGAAACGACGCGCGTATCGGCATATTGATAGAGCCACGCCAGTTCGCGCTGCACCTGAAGTGCAAGTTCCCGCGTTGGCGCGACGATCAATGCAAGGGGTGCCGCAGCCCGCCCGAACCGCTCGGCGCCATCAAGAAGATTCCTTGCGATCGCCAGCCCATAGGCGACGGTTTTGCCCGAGCCGGTTTGCGCCGAAACCAGCAGGTCGCGGTCGGCAGCCGCGTCCGCCAGCACGGCGGTCTGGACAGGCGTCGGAGAATCGTAGCTGCGCTCCGCCAAGGCTCGGGCGAGCGGCGGGCTGGTGGGCAAGAATGTCACGAGATGGCAGACCTTTGTCGGCGCTTAGCGCCTGAACATTGAACAGGGAACGGGTCTAAGCAGCTGCCTGGAAGATGCGCAGCCGCGTGGCCCGACGGATTTGAGTGAGGTGGGTATGCTTTTAGGCCAAGAGAAGCCAAAACGCCATCCATTACTGGCGGTTTCGTGCAAGATCGGCCGGACTCCGGCCGCAACCGTCGCTTCGCGTCACAAAACGACAGATTCCGGCAACCGTATCGAGGCGGTGGACTGGCTGCCGATGCGGGCGGCCAGTTGCGAACACTGCGCGCGCGCCCACTCGGCTAGCCCCGCTTCGACGTGCGTTCTTCCAAGGCCCGCAACACCGCAACCATGTCGAGATCGGCAAGGCCCAGCTCGAGGGCTTCGCCATACAGTGCGAGGCACACGTTGATCAAAGGTGACGATACGCCTGCCTGCTTCGCTGCCTCTGCCGTCAGACGGCAATTCTCGAAAGCGTTGGCGACCGATGCCTGGACAGCAAAATCCCGGCCGGCGAGCTTTGCCGCCTTGGTGCGCGATACGAGGCTTGCCATGGGCCCGGCAGCGAGAATCCCAATAAATTGTTCAAGGCTCAGCCCATGGCGCTCGGCAAAGTGCACGCTCTCGGCGAGCGCAGTCACAAGCGGCAGCAAGAACACGTTGACCGCCAGTTTCATCAGCAGTGCCGAGGGGACCGGGCCGCAATATGTCGCCTCACGACACATGGGATTGAGAAGCGGACGTATCCGCTCGGCGACCATTGCGTCTCCGGCAAGCATCGCGACAAGCTGGCCAGCTTCCGCTGGAAGGCGGGAGCCAGAGACCGGAGCTTCGAGATAAGAAGCGCCTGCGGCGTTGAGATCGATTTCCAACCGCCGGGAGAACGCCGGTGCGGTGGTTCCCATATGAACGACGGTCTTTCCCCGTACGCGATCGGCAAAATCGTCGTTCTTGCGTTGCAGAACCGCATCGATAGCCGTGCTGTCGACCAGCATGAGAATGATTGTCTCGGTTCGGGCAAAGACATCTTTGGGAGACGCGGCAAGCGCGACGCCTGCGTCCTCGAGCGGCTTGGCTTTAACCGAGGAGCGATTCCAAACGACGAGGGGGATACCTGCCCGGGCCAGATTCAGCGCCATCGGCTCGCCCATGGCACCGAGTCCAATAAAACCAACGGTGGGTGACACGTTTGCGGTCATGGCCTTCCTCTTCGGAGATGTCGCACCTCCAGTGGCCTTGAACCGGAGCGCCTTGTCTTGAACGTTTGTGCGCGTCCCCGAGATGGGTCGAACGTCAGAGGTTGCTGGACAGCCTCCGGCACGTTTCCTCGATCATCCCAAGGCTCGGGCTCAGTGCATCAGCGGAAATATTGCGGTTCCGATCAAGATCACGGCGAACAGAGCGTTGGTGATGCGCGACCTCACGGGATCGCGGAGAAAGCCGGTCAGGGAAGCACCTCCGAGCAGCCAACAGATGTGAATGATGAGGATCATGATCGCAAGGACGGCCGCCTTGAAGACCGCGTCTGGCGCGTGGAAATGTTCGACGAGCGTCGAACCCGTAAACACGGAGGCGATCGCAAAATAGGCCTTGGGGTTGGCGATGGCGAGCAGGAAACCTGCAGCGAAGGAGGGGGCGAGGACGGTGGGATCCTGCTTCGACAACGGCGGCGCCGTCGCGATCCTGAACGCAAGATAGACGATATATGCGGCAGCCGCAAAGGTAAGCACCGGGTCGAGGCGGGGCATCGACCGAAGCATGGCAACGACACCTGTCGCGACGGCGACGAGGACGGCAGCAGTCCCGAGGACAAGGCCGAACATGTATCCCAGCGACCGGCGGAGCCCGAAGGCGGCCCCGACCGCCATCACGCTCATGGTTGATGGCCCCGGACTCCCCATCACGACCGCGGATGACAAGACCAGCGTCAGCAACGCTCGCCAGTGTTCCGCGAAAGAAAGAACGTGTTCGGCCATCGCCGTTCCTGTAACATCGTCGACATGCAAGGAACGATGCCCGACGGCGACGAGGATGGTCTTGAAGGTTTGTGCGAACGCGCATCCGCCGGTGCTCACGACGTGGCGCGTATCCTGATTGGTCCGGGCTGCGACGGCCTTGAACGATTGGAAGCGCGTTTTCGTGGCCGGGCCTTTTCTCCGCATCGGCACGATACTTATGCGATCGGCATCACCCTCGCTGGCATTCAAACATTCTGCTATCGCGGCGCGCAGAGGCACTGTTTGCCCGGCCAGTGTCACATTCTGCACCCCGATGAGCTGCACGATGGCGCATCAGGCACTGACGATGGCTTCGCCTACCGGATTGTCTACGTCGATCCCTCGCTCATTCAGGAGGCATTGGGCGGCAGACCGCTTCCATTCGCGTCAAATCCCGTCATCGATCTGACAGCTCGTCAGAAGGATGGGCTTTCATCTGCGTGGGACATCGAGACCCGGATCGATGACCTCGGACGGAGCGAAATCACTGCCGCGATCGCCGATCTCCTGTTGGCCGTTTCCTCAAACGGTATCAGGCAGACCGCCAGGTTGCATCTTCGTGGGTTGTTGCACGTTCGGGACCTCATCGCCGCGCGCCCCGCGAAACGGAAATCGATCGAGGAACTCGAACGTGTGGCGGAGCTCGATCGATGGTCGCTGGCGCGCCAGTTCCGGTCGGCATTCGGCACGAGCCCCAGCCGTTTTCGCACCCTTCGGCAATTGGACGAGGTCCGCCGATCGGTGAAGCGCGGCACTTGCCTTGCCGAAGCCGCTCTGCAGGCCGGATTTGCGGATCAGAGTCACATGTCGCGGCAGTTCAAGCTCGCCTATGGCCTTACGCCAGCAAGATGGGCTACGGCGATTCACTGATCGTCACTCCCCGCGCCCCATAAGCCTGAAAGGTGTTCCCGACGACCTGGCCGATCATTGCAAGCCGTGACGCCATGATGCGGCGACCCGCCATCCGCTCCAATCGGTCAATCGGCGGCCCACTTGCGCCCGGGCGCGCCATGGCATAGGTCTATGGCATATGCTTGGAGGTATCTCATGCCTGACCAAAGACACGTCAAATTATTCCGCAATGGCCGCAACCAAGCGGTCCGTATTCCCGTGGAGTTCGAATTGCCTGGCGACGAAGCGGTTATGCGCCGCGACGGCGATTGCCTGGTCATAGAACCAGTGCGTAAGCGCGGACTGGTCGCCCTGCTCAAGACGATGAAGCCGCTGGAACGGGATTTTCCTGAAATCGACGATCCCGTGCCGGTGCCGGAGAACCTGCTTTGACCCGCTATATGCTGGATACGAACATCATTTCCGACCTGATCAGGAATCCGCAGGGCAAAGCTGCGAGGCGGATCGCAAAGGTGGGCGAAGACAATGTCTGCACCAGCATCATCGTGGCGGCCGAGCTGCGCTATGGATCCGCAAAGAGCGGCTCGAAACGGCTGCTCAAGGCTGTCGAAGACCTGCTCGGCGAAATCAGCGTCCTGCCGTTCGATGTTCCCGCTGACGCGGAATACGGCGGAATCCGCTCGGAGCTCGAAGCGGCCGGAAAGCCGATCGGCGGCAACGACCTGCTGATCGCCGCCCACGCCTATGCGACCGGCGCCACGATCGTGACCACCAATACCAGCGAGTTCAAACGTATCCGCGGCCTGAATGTGGAGAATTGGCTTGCTTGATGCGTAATACCGGCGCGCCGCGTTCGGCGAAGATGGGCAATATTGCTTCGCCGTGGCGCGACGACATAGGTGCCTACTGTGCGCTCGGATCGTCCAATCTGCAACTGCTTGCCATTCGCGCTAGCCTCCGTCGGAGCAAGCCGCGCGGCCCCTTATGTCCGCCCCGCGTCCCCGAGCACAGCGATCGTCCGCAATGCGATATCGCGCATCAACCCGATCTCGGTCAGATCCCGTCCTTCGGCCAGCGCTTTTGCGACGAGCGCGAGTTCGCGCCAGCATAGATGGGCCGCCTCAGGTGCCTCGTGCATCCATAGAGCCGTGCGCAAAACGATCTCAGCCCACCTGTCACGACGACGTGCCATGACGCTCTGCAAGAGATAGGTAGCAAGCTTGGCGCGATTACGACCGCGCGCCCGCTTCACCGCTTGTGTAACCTGCGGGTCGTCCTCGAACCATGATTGTGCCACGGTCTCGAGATCGGCAAGTTCGTTGCTCCTGCTCAGCACTGATGCGATCGCGGCAGGCTGGCACATGGCTTCGGGGACCTCGGCCATCAGCCCGGCGAGCGTTTCACCAAAGACCATGTGCGCCGGTTGCCAATCGGCGCCGCCGATCGTCTCGGCGACCTGGAGCAGGCCGAACGGCGGTGGTTCCCCTTTCGTGATGCTGAGCGCCAGCTGGTGGGCGACGGTGCGATCGAGATAGGAACGCGATGCGGAAAGCGTAGGCGCGCCCATCCCGGCGGCGGCGAGGCTCATCTCGATCTGACGGCGCGCTTCCGGCTCGCCGCTGAAGGCGTCAGCAATTCCATCTTTGATCAGGATCGACGAGAGCCGCTTTTGCCGTCCGGCCGGCGATATCAGCAGGAATGCTTGCGCGTTGGCGCCATCGATGGCGGTGGCGACAATTGCCTGCACGCTGCCCGCGTCCCATGGCGCGCAATCGATCCCTTCCGCCCGCGCCTTGCGGATGATCGCGTCCACGTCGGCTCGCTCGTTCTCGGGACGCCAATTGCGTATCGCAATCAGCCGCCGAACCTCAGTCGGCGTCAGCGTCGCTGCGACCTGCGCGAGCGCGCCGGCAACCGCGCGGCGCACCACCGAATCCGGATCGAGCAGGAACAGAACTGCCGCGCCACGCCCTTCGGGACCGCCCGCGAGCGCCAAGGCGCCGGCCAGCGCGCCGCGAGCTTCCGTGGGCATGGCATGACCGCTTTCGGTCAGCGCGCCGACGGCGAGGAACGGATCGCCGCCGCAGGCTTCGACGATGCCGGCGAGAGCGGAGCGGATGTCGTTCGGAAGCGCTGCGTCCTCGTTCCGGTCGATGGGCTGCTTTGCCGATGCGGCGGCAAGCTCCGGCGAGGCAGGAATTTTCGACTGATGCAGGGCTCCTCCCACGAACGCGAGCATGCGTCCGTCGGCGCTTCCAGCCTCGACTTGCGCGACGACATCGGCCTGAAAATCCGCGATCAGCTTGGCCGCGTCCTCATAGCCTCGATCGGTGCGGTAACGGAGATGCTCCAGCAGCCGTTGCAGCAGAAACAGATAACCCATTGCGAGCGGCTCATCCTTGCCGGTCGGCGGCATGTGGCGAGCCAAACCCGTGAAAGCGGCGAAGATTTCGCGCGGGGAGCTTTCGCAGTACCGATCGAAGGCGTCGCTAAACGGGGGCGAATGCCCCTTCGCGATCGCTCGCGCGATCCGTCTCGCATGCTCGTCCGTCGACGGGGACTTTGGCTGGGCTCGGCTCATGGTGCGGGCTCCGCGAATCCATCAAGGCTAGCTGGGATATGCATTTTGGTCTTGTCGAAATCGGCGAAATCCACAGCAAAGAGCGAATGCGGCCCTCGGGTAGCGCGCTGGCTCGTATAGCGGGCGAAGGAGCAACATCGCGCACGAACGCGCACCCGATGGCGAAGCATGGCGCGCCCGACACGATTCGAACGTGTGACCTTTGCCTTCGCAGAGCTGACGCATTGGCACTATGCAGTCAGTTTCGGAACAGGTCTCTCAACCAATCGCATCGCTCTGCTGCGGCAGTGTCGCGAGCGGCAGATAACTTCGCCCCATGTGTGTGCTTGTGCATCGTCGACACCCGGGGTTGCTCCGTTCGTTTCTGACTTGGGCGGGGGACCATCGCGTCTCGCCTACCCGACGAGTGTCACGGAGGAAGGTTGCCCTGAGCAAGTTTTTTGCATCGCAAAATCCTCTTATCGCGATTGACAGCTCTGTGGTCCTGTGAAATTTTATCTTCAATGAAAAATATTGCAGGGGGACGTGTGAGCGGCGGCGAGAGACCTTTTTCACCGTTTGAAGATGATGTGAGCTTGGCGTCGCGCGCCGCGTGGCTTCATTACGCCGGCGGTCTGACCCAAGGCGAGGTCGCCGCGCGACTGAACGTTCCCGCCATGAAGGCGCATCGCCTGATCGCGCGCGCCGGCCGCGATGGCCTGATCCGCATTTTCGTCGACGGGGCAGTCGCGGAATGCGTTCAGCTTGAGGAAATTCTCAAGGCGCGCTTCCAACTCGAGGCGGTGCAGGTGGCTCCCGATCTCGGCGAGCCGGGACTTCCGTTAAAAGCGCTGGCATTCGCCGGTGCGAGCTATCTCCATGCAGTCCTGCAGCGCAACGCGGGCCGGATCGTGGGCGTCGGCCATGGACGCACGCTGGCCGCGGTCGTCCGCCATTTGCCGACGATGCCAACTTCAGAGGTCAAGTTCGTCTCGCTGCTTGGCGGCCTGACGCGGAAGTTTTCGGCGAGCCCGTTCGACGTCATCCACCTCATTGCCGAACGAACCGACAGCGAAGCCTATTTGATGCCCGTCCCGCTCTACGCGAACAGCGCCGCGGACCGCGCCGTGTTGCTCGCGCAACTGGGCATTTCCGCTGTGTTCGATATCGCGCGTCAGGCGGATCTCATGCTCGTCGGCATCGGCGAGGCGCGCCCAAGCGGATCGCTGGTGCAGACCGGCATGATCCGGCCCGACGAGGTCGCCGAACTTGAGCGCGCGGGCGTCGCCGGCGAGATGCTCGGACATTTCTTCGATGCGCATGGAAACATCGTCGAAACCGAACTCTCCGGCCGATCGATTTCCCTGCCTCCAAAGGATCTGCGCGGCCGCAACATCGTGGCGATAGCGGGAGGGCCGAGCAAGGTCGCAGGCATCCGCGCTGCGCTCGCCAGCGGATTTTTGAAAGGGCTAATCACTGACGAACTCACCGCGCGCCGTCTCGTGAACGAACACTACGAAGGCATTCTCGACAAAAAGAGCGGCAAAAGCCGTCGCGTGAAAACCAACGACAAAGCAAAGGGAGTGAAACATGACAGACAGAATTAAGGATCTCTTCGACGCCTATGCGGCTGGTCGTGTCAGCCGTCGCGATCTGATGCGGGGAGCCGCCCGTCTCGGTATCACGGCTGCCAGCGCCAACTTCCTGCTCGGCTCCTCAGCCATTGAAGCGATGGCCGCCGATTATGACTGGCAAGCGCAGAAGGGTACGGCCATCAAACTGCTGCTCGACAAGCATCCCTATGCCGACGCGATGATCGCCGATATCGAGAACTTCAAGAAGCTGACCGGCATCGAGGTCACTTACGATGTGTTTCCCGAAGACGTCTATTTCGACAAGGTGACGGCTGCCCTGTCGTCAAAATCCGATCAGTACGATGCCTTCATGACCGGCGCCTATATGACCTGGACCTACGGCCCGGCCGGATGGGTGGTCGATCTCAACGAGTACATAAAGGATCCGAAGAAGACCAATCCAAATTTCGCCTGGGATGACGTGCTGCCCGGTCTACGCTCCTCCACCGCTTGGAACGGCGTTCCCGGCGGCGCGCTCGGCTCGGCGGACGCCAAGCAATGGTGCATCCCCTGGGGTTATGAGCTGAACAATCTCGCTTACAATCGCAAAATGTTCGACAAGGCCAAGGTGAGCGTGCCGAAAAACCTGTCCGAGTTGTCGGCGACGGCCGCGAAGCTGACGAAGGATCTCGGTGGGCCCTATGGGATCGGCGTGCGCGGCTCGCGCTCCTGGGCCACGATTCATCCCGGCTTCCTTTCGGGATATTCCAACTTCGGCGAGAAGGATTTCACGGTCGGCCCCGGCGGAAAGCTGAAGGCCGCGATGAATTCGGCGGGCTCAAAGGCGTTCCACAAGCAATGGGTGCAGATGATCCAGGAGTCCGGGCCGAAGAATTGGTCGACTTATACCTGGTATCAAGTCGGGACCGACCTCGGCGCCGGCGCGTCGGCGATGATCTTCGATGCCGATATTCTCGGCTATTTCGAGAACGGAGGCGACAACAAGGAAAAGGGCAACCTCGGCTATGCCCCGTTTGCCGCAAATCCCGCGGCAAAAGCACCGACGCCAAACGTCTGGATCTGGTCGCTGGCGATGTCCAGCTTCTCAAGGAAGAAGGACGCGGCCTGGAAGTTCATGCAGTGGGCGACGTCGCTCGAGCACGATCTGTTCGGAGCCCGGAAGATGGACTTTGTCAATCCGGTCCGGGCCTCGGTCTGGAAGGATGAAGTATTCCGCGACCGGATCGCGAAATCCTATCCCGGCTATCTCGAGCAGCATGATGTCTCGGCACCGGGCGCGAAGATCTATTTCACCGCGCAACCGCTGTTTTTCGACGTCACCACCCAGTGGGCGGAAACGCTGCAGAAAATGGTCGCCAAGGAGGTCCCGGTCGACGAAGGCCTCGACCAGCTGGCCGCGAGCATCGACAAGCAAATGCGAGAAGCCGGCCTCGGCTAGGCGTTGTCTTCGGCCTTTCTGGCCATTGGTCATTTTCGCTCCGCCCGACCCGTCAGGGTCGGGCGCCGGAGGCTTTTCATGACGTCACAGCCCATCGACGATTCCGTCCGCGTTGTCCACCGCCGCCCGGTCGAGTGGCTTCCGTACCTGCTCAGCCTTCCGGCGCTGCTGGTTTGCATCGGCATTCTGATTCCGTTCGTCACCGCCCTCTATTATTCGACGTTGCGATTTCGGCTAAACCTTCCGGCTCTGAAGGGCTTCATCTGGTTCGGCAATTACACCAACCTGCTGTATGACCCCGAGTTCTGGAACACCGTCAGCATTTCCCTGCGCTACACCGCCATTTCCGTCGGCGTCGAGTTGGTGCTGGGATTGATCGTCGCTCTGTTGTTGCAGCGGCGGACCCGCATCAACAACATGATCTCGGTATTGCTGTTGCTTCCGCTGATGACCGCGCCTGCGATCGCGGCATTGATGTGGAAGCTGATGACCAATCCGAGCTTTGGAATCTTGTCTTATCTCGTCAGCCTGGCTGGCGTTTCCGATTTCAGGTGGGCGTCCAGCCCGTCGTCAGCGCTGTTCACGGTCGTTCTGGTCGATGTCTGGGTCTACACGCCTTTTATCATGGTGCTGTTGCTGGCGGGGTTGCGATCGCTGCCGCAGCAGCCGTTCGAGGCGGCCGCGCTCGACGGTGTTCCCAGGTTGTTTGTATTTTTCCGGATTACCCTGCCAATGCTGTCGCCCTACATCATCACCGCCAGCCTGTTCCGGCTGCTCGACGCGATCCAGCAATTCGACATCGTCTATGCGATGACGCAGGGCGGCCCAGGGAACACTCTGCTGGTATTCCAAGTACGTGCCTATCTCGAATTCTACCAATACACCAACGTCGGCAAATCGGCGGCGCTGCTCGTCGTGCTCTGGGCGATCACCTACTTGCTGTCGAACATCTTCATCAAGAACTGGCTTCGCCTGCGCGAGCGCAGCCACGCGTCGGCCTAGGGAGAACCGTCATGGATCGCATTTCATTCGTCGAACGCGGTTTCCGCGGGCTGTTGCTGACGCTGATCGTGATCTTCTTCCTGTTTCCGATCTTCTGGATCCTGCTGATGTCATTCCAGACCAATGAGCAGATCCTGCGCATTCCGCCGAGCCTGACGTTCGTGCCGACCCTCGACAATTACAAGGCACTCATCAGCGGACATCTCGTCACCAGTGCCGGTACGCTCGACATTGCCTTCATGCGAAACCTCGGCAACAGCGTTCTGCTCTCGACATGCGCCGTCGTGCTGGCGCTGATCCTGGGCGTTCCGGCTGCCTACGCCTTCGCTCGTTTCAAGTTCTGGCTCAGCGAGGACATTGCGTTCACGCTATTGTCCTTCCGCTTCGCGCCGCCGCTGCTGGTGCTGCTGCCGCTCTCGCTGTATTTCCAGGATCTCGGGCTGGTCGACACTTATGTCGGCCTGATCTGGGTCTATCAGCTCATCGCGCTGCCGCTGATCCTCTGGATCGTGCGCGGCTATTTCGAGGATATCTCGCCCGACGTCGAGAACGCCTACCGCATCGCGGGCCATTCCTGGGCGCGGACGTTCTTCAAGATTGCGGTGCCGCTGGCCGGGCCAGGCATCGCCGCGGCGGGACTGCTGTCGTTTATCTTCTGCTGGAACAATTTCGTCTTCGCGCTGATCCTTGCCTCCGCCGACAAGCAGCCGGTCACGGTCGGCGCGCTGGCTTTCGTGACGGCATCCGGAATCCAGTACGGCCAGGTCGCCGCGGCCATCGTCCTCTCGGTTACGCCGACGCTGCTGCTCGCCCTCTATGCTCAGCGCTGGCTGGTCGAGGGTCTGTCGCTGGGAGCCGTCAAGGGCTGAGCATGGCGCAGATCGAAGTCAGAAATCTTCGCAAATCGTTCAAGGACGACGCCGTCCTGAAGGGCTTGTCGTTGAATGTGGACAAGGGCGAAATCGTCGCGCTCTTCGGGCCCTCCGGAACCGGCAAGACCGTTCTGCTGCGTCTGCTTGCCGGGGTTTACGCGCCGGACGGCGGGACGATCGATCTTCGCGGCCGTGACGCGTCAGGCACCCCGCCCGAAAAGCGCGGCATCGGAATGGCGTTCCAGAATTTTGCGCTCTTTCCGCACATGACGGCACGCGACAATATTGCCAGCGCCCTGACCGCGCGGAAGGCAGACGCCGCCGAGATCGCGCGGAAGGTCGACGCGGTTGCACGACTACTCAAGATCAGCCACGTGCTCAACCATTCGCCCCGTGAATTGTCCAACGGGCAGAAGCAGCGAACGGCGCTGGCCCGGGCCCTTGTCGCGGAACCGGACATTCTGCTGCTCGACGATCCCTTGCGCAACGTCGACGCCAAACTGCGGTACGAAATGCGCCTGGAGCTCCCGGCGCTGCTGAAGCGCGCGGGCTCGACCGTGCTGTATGTGACGCAGGACTTCAAGGAGGCGATGGCGCTGGGCGACCGCATCGCGGTCCTGCTCGACGGCGAA
>Ga0137412_10004296_pt1 | contig 11399 bp, 7 predicted proteins | sample CZODoug2_1_16fun_FD_122160 | JGI IMG/M metagenome (GOLD analysis project Ga0137412, IMG submission 122160) | Vadose zone soil fungal communities from Angelo Coast Range Reserve, California, USA - CZODoug2_1_16fungal (Hybrid Assembly) | ecosystem: Environmental > Terrestrial > Soil > Vadose zone... | reverse complement strand
CTTCGCCACGTCGACCTTGTAGGCGTGCAGGTGGCCCGACAGGCCTTCGAAATCGCGCAGCACCTGGAACCCGGTGACGCGCAGTCCGCTTGCGCGCACCGCCGCGACCGCGGCGTCCTCTCCTCCGGGATGCCCGACCAGATCGGCCGCGGAAAGCATGAGCTGGGTGAAGCCCGCGCCCTGGATCGCGCGCAGCTTCGCCTCCAGCGGCCCGGCGAGCGTGATCGTGTCCATGCCGAAGTCGTCGAGGTTCATGGCTTCAGGTGGCTCACGACCAGCTCGAAATTGACCCCGCCGAGATAGACCTGCGTCAGCGCGCCTTTGCGGCTGGGTTGCACCGCGCCGTGGTCCACGAACACGATGCCGCGTTCCTTAAGGGCGTGCGTAGCCGCCGGGACGTCGCGCGCGCCGAGGCCGAGGCGCACCAGGGCCTCGTCCCAGCGGATCTCCTCCGACCCGGGCGGCGGCTCGATAAGCTGCAGATAGAACTTGCGGCAGGGACTTTCGAGCAGCGTGCCCTTCGGCAGGATGCCGAAATATTTGCCCTCCGGCAGCACCGAGAAGCCGAACAGGCTTTGATAGAAGTCCAGCCAGTCGGCGGTGCGGTCGACGAGGATGGCCTGCACCACGCCGAAGTAGTGCAGGCCGGCGATCGCGGGCGGCCGCGGATCGACGCCCGCCAGCGGCACGAAATCGACGTCGTAGATCGAGAAATCCCGGTAACGGTCGACAAAATAAATGAGGCTGTCGCCCACGCCGTGGATTCCCGGAATGTTCAACTCCATGGCGGAAGCCCGCGTGGGCATCTCCCAGGCGCCGAGGTCGAGCGCGTGCCGGTACGCGTAGGCCGCGTCGCGCACCCGCAGCGCGATCGCCGCCATGGCAGGGGTGCTCCCGGGAGTGGACAGTCCGGGCAGCGCATCCGGGTGCGCGTTGACGATCAGGTTCATCGGACCCTGGCGGTACAGCACCACCTCGCGGGAACGGTGCCGCGCGACGGCCGAGAAACCCATCTTCTGAAGCAGAGTGCCGAACGCCTGCGGCTGCGAGGTCGCGTACTCGATGAATTCAATTCCGTCGAGCCCGAGCGGATTGCTCGGCTCAGGCGTGGGCTCATGAATCGCCATAGGGTCCTCCTCGCGCGCAATATTAGGCTATCCGTTCAATGGTGGGTTCGATCGTTGCTTGTTTGCCGTTGGCATAGCGAGTAGCATGGGGTCCCCGGCGCGAAATACGGCCGGAGAATGCTAAAAAGGTTCTATGAGTACAGGTTGGCAGTTGTTGGAGGGGCTCGGCGCGCTGTTCGCGTCGGTGCTTTTCACCTATTGGGTCTTCGTTTCTCCTCCCCGCGGCAGGCGAGAGCGCCAGCGGCTCGCCCGCGAGCTTCAGGATCCTCGTCGCCCGTAGCGTAGTTCCGCAGCTCTGTATTCCCGAATCCGGGAAATCGCTTGCTCTCCTTGCAGTCTGCATTTCTGCGCCTCTTTGAAATAATTATATATGTTTGATATCAATCAGATACAATAGATTATTAATGTTTAATCTTAGATCTCCATCGCACGAGTGAAGGGCTTCGTTGTCTCACCTGGGTACGCTCCTGGGTAGACTGGTTGTCTCATGCCATCTCGATCGCATGGGCAACGCGCGTGCAGAGTAGACTCCATGGATGAAGGTAAAAGGCCCTAGTAATTGAAAACTAAGTCTTTTCACCGCCGTTACGAGAATGTAGTATTACGCGCAGCCGGACGCCGGGAATCGAGAAACGGCGGCGGCGCTAGCGTGGAGGGAAACTGTTTTGAAGCCGACTGATATCGGTGCACCCGACTACTTTCACAAAGTCGTAGATTGCCAATGGGCCTGCCCGGCCCATACTCCAGTCCCCGAATACATCCGCTTGATCGCTGCAGGGCGTTACGACGACGCCTACATGGTCAACTGGCACTCCAACGTTTTCCCCGGAATCCTCGGCCGCACCTGCGACCGGCCTTGCGAGCCCGCGTGCCGGCGAGGTCGCGTCGAAGAGAACAATGGTGAGAAGCCCGAACCCGTCGCGATCTGCCGCCTGAAGCGCGTCGCCGCCGACAACAAGGGCGACGTCAAGGCGAGGATGCCGAAGCCCGCCGCAAAGAAAAATGGCTGGCGCATCGCCTGCATCGGCGCCGGCCCCGCGTCGCTCACCGTCGCGCGCGATCTCGCGCCTTTGGGCTACCACGTCACCGTATTCGACCAGGATCCGCAAGCGGGCGGCATGATCTGGTCGCAGATTCCGCGCTTCCGCCTGCCGATGGAAGTCATCGACGAGGAGGTCGGCTACATCCTCGATCTGGGCGTCGAGTTCAAGGGCGGTGTGAAAATCGACAGCATGAAAAAGCTGATCGAGCAGAGCTATGACGCGATCTTCGTCGGCTCGGGCGCGCCGCGCGGCCGCGACCTCGACATTCCGGGGCGCAGGGAAGCGGCCAAGAACATCCATATCGGCATCGACTGGCTTTCTTCCGTTTCCTTCGGCCACACCGACAGGATCGGCAGGCGCGTGATCGTGCTGGGCGGCGGCAACACGGCGATGGACTGCTGCAGGTCTTCCAAGCGCCTGGGCGGCGAAGACGTGAAGGTGATCGTGCGCTCGGGCTTCGAGGAAATGAAAGCCTCGCCCTGGGAGAAGGAAGACGCGCAGCACGAAGGCATTCCCATCCTGAATTACCTCGTGCCCAAGACCTTCGAGCACAAGGACGGAAAACTGACGGGCATGACCTTCGAGAAGGTCAAGGCCGTGCGCGACGACAAGGGACGCCGCAATCTCGTGCCGACGGGCGAGCCCGACCAGCATTTCGAGTGCGACGACGTCCTGGTCGCGGTCGGCCAGGAAAACGCCTTCCCCTGGATCGAGCGGGACGCAGGGATCCAGTTCGACCAGCACGGTATGCCTGTCGTCGACAAGGTCACCATGCAGTCGACGCAGCCGAAGATCTTCTTCGGCGGCGACTCCGCGTTCGGACCCAAGAACATTATCTGGGCGGTCGCTCACGGGCACGACGCCGCGATCTCGATCGACAAGCTCCTGAACGGCGAGGACATCCAGTCGCGTCCGTCGCCCATCGTGAACCTCTCCAGCCAGAAGATGGGCATCCACGAGTGGAGCTACGACAACGCGATTTCGCCGGACGAGCGCTACAAGGTTCCCTGGAAGGACAAGACGATCACGCTGAAGAACATCAAGGTCGAAGTCGAGCTCGGCTTCGATCCGCTGACCGGATTCAAGGAAGCGCAGAGGTGCCTCAACTGCGACGTGCAGACGGTGTTCGCCGACAAGCTGTGCATCGAGTGCGACGCCTGCGTGGACATCTGCCCGATGGACTGCATCACCTTTACGCAAAATGGTGAAGAATCGGATTTGCGGACGCGCCTTACCGCGCCGGCGAGGAACCCCACCCAGGACCTCTACGTCTCGGGCCCGCTCAAGACCGGCAAGATCATGGCGAAGGACGAGGACGTGTGCCTGCACTGCGGCCTGTGCGCCGAGCGCTGCCCGACCGGCGCCTGGGACATGCAGAAGTTCCTCCTCGACCTGACGCATGCCGGGCACGGCTGCCGCGCGCCCCAGAAGAAAGCGGCCTGAATCCGATGGTCAAGCGCATCGAATCCGTCAACGCTTTCGTCGTCAAGTTCGCCAACGTGAACGGCTCGGGCTCGGCATCGGCCAACGAGCTCTTCGCCAAGGCCATCCTGAGGATGGGCGTGCCGGTCTCCCCGCGCAACATCTTCCCCTCGAACATCCAGGGCCTGCCCACGTGGTACGAGGTGCGCGTCTCGGAATCCGGCTGGCTCGGGCGCCGCGGCGGCGTCGATCTGATGGTGGCGATGAATCCGCAGACCTGGGACCAGGATGTGAAGGAGATCGACCCGGGCGGGTATCTGTTCTACGACAGCACCAAGCCCCTGCCGAAATCCAAGTTCCGCGACGACATCAACGTCGTCGGCCTGCCGCTCACCGAGATCGTCAATCAGGCCTATACCGACGCGCGCCAGCGCCAGCTGTTCAAGAACATCATCTACGTCGGCGCGCTCTCGGCGCTGCTCGGTGTCGACCCGCTGGTGATCGCCGAGTTGATTGGCGAGCAGTACAAGGGCAAGGAAGCGCTCCTGAAGCCCAACTTGAACGCGCTCCAGCTCGGGCGCACCTACGCGCTCGAGCATCTGGATTGCCCCCTGGGCATCCGCGTGCGGCCTCTGAAAGGCGAGGCCAACGCCGTCGGCGAAAAGATCTTCATCGAGGGCAACGCCGCCGCCGCGCTCGGCTGCGTCTACGGCGGGGCGACCGTGTGCGCGTGGTATCCGATCACGCCGTCCTCGTCGCTCGCCGAGGCCTTTCAGAAGTACTGCGCCAAGCTGAGGGTGGACAAGGAAACCGGCAAGAACAGGTTCGCCATCGTGCAGGGCGAGGACGAGCTCGCTTCCGTGGGCATCGCCATCGGGGCAGGGTGGAACGGCGCACGCGCGTTCACCGCGACCTCGGGCCCGGGGATTTCTCTGATGCAGGAGTTTATCGGGCTCGCATACTTTGCCGAGATCCCGGTGACGATCATCGACGTGCAGCGGGGCGGGCCTTCGACCGGGATGCCGACGCGCACCCAGCAGTCCGATATCCTCGCCTGTGCTTATGCGAGCCACGGCGACACCAAGCACGTGCTGCTTTTCCCCGAGGACCCGCATGAGTGCTTCGAGATGGCCGCTCAGGCGCTCGATCTTGCCGAGCGCCTGCAGACGCCGGTTTTCCTGATGACCGATCTCGATATCGGCATGAACCAGCGCCTGTGCAAGCCGCTCGAGTGGGACGACGCCCGCCGCTACGACCGCGGCAAGGTGATGACCGCCGAGATGCTGGACGCCGGCAAGGAGTTCGGACGCTATCTGGACGTGGACGGCGACGGAGTTCCGTTCCGCACTTATCCGGGCACACACCCGTCGAAGGGCGGTTACTTCACCCGCGGCACCTCAAAAAACGCTTACGCGATCTACTCGGAGCAGGGCGCGGACTACAAAGCCAACATGCAGCGTCTGCTGAAGAAATTCGAGACGGCGAAGACGCTCGTGCCCAAGCCCGTCCTGAACGCCTCGAAGGAGCCGGCGCGTTTCGGCGCGATCTACTACGGCTCGACCGGTCCGGCGATGGCCGAGGCGCTCGACGCGCTCTCGCGGCAGGGCATCTACGTGAACGCCCTGCGCCTGCGGTCATTCCCGTTCCAGGACGAGATCTTCGATTTCGTCGCCTCACATTCCAAGGTATTCGTGATCGAGCAGAACCGCGACGCGCAGCTGAAGACGCTGCTCGTGAACGACGCGGGGATCAACCCGGCGAGCCTTATTTCGGTGCTGCACTACGATGGGACGCCGATCACGGCGCGCTATATCACCGGAGAGATCGCCGAGATCGTCGCCGCGCTGAACGTCCGGCCCCTCATCAAGAAGGACAAAGCCGCATGAGATCAGAGGCAAAGCGTTCGTCTTTTTCCCCTCCTCGCATGAGGAGGGGTGGCGCGAAGCGCCGGGGTGGTGTTCTATGACCTACCTCGCCAAACCCAAGCTCCATCACCCGACCTTGCCGAAAAACAAGGTCGGCTTTACGCGCCGCGACTACGAAGGCAAGGTCTCGACGCTGTGCGCGGGCTGCGGCCACGATTCGATCTCGGCGGCGCTGATCCAGGCCTTCTTTGAACTGGATATCCTGCCGCACCGGGTCGCCAAGCTCTCGGGCATCGGATGCAGCTCCAAGACCCCGGATTATTTCCTCGGCAACTCGCACGGCTTCAACACCGTGCACGGTCGTATGCCCTCCGTGCTGACGGGAGCAAACCTCGCCAATCGCGAGCTGATCTACCTCGGCGTTTCGGGCGACGGCGACTCGGCCTCGATCGGCCTGGGGCAGTTCGCGCACGTGATGCGCCGCGGCGTGAACATGACCTACATCCTCGAGAACAACGGCGTATACGGCCTCACCAAGGGTCAGTTCTCCGCCACCGCCGACGCCGGCTCGAAGTCCAAGCGCGGCGTGGTGAATGCCGACGCGCCTGTGGACACGGTGTCCCTCGCTCTTATCATGGGCGCGACCTTCGTCGCGCGCAGCTTCTCCGGCGACAAGGCGCAGCTTATCCCCCTGGTGAAAGCGGCGATCGCCCACGAAGGCGCCGCCTTTATCGACGTCATCTCGCCCTGCGTCGCGTTCAACAACCACGCCGGCTCGACCAAGAGCTACGACTACGTGCGCGACCACAACGAAGCGGTCAACCGCCTCGACTTCTGGCCCTCGCGCGAAGCTATCAACGTCGAATACAACGAAGGCGACGCGATCGAAGTCCCGCAGCACGACGGCTCCATCATCCGCTTGCGCAAGACCCATCCCGACTACGACGCGACCGACCGCGTGCAGGCGCTCGAATACGTCGCCCACCACGCCACGAAAGGGGAGGTCGTCACCGGATTGCTGTACCTCGACACCAACTCCGAAGACCTCCACGCCCACCTCAATACCGTGGAGACTCCGTTCAACAAGCTCGGCGAGAAGGAGCTGTGTCCGGGGGCGGGGATGTTGGAGAAGATAAATGCGGCGCTGCGGTAGAGCGCTATCGCCTTTTCACACCGGTAACACCCCGAAGCGGACGTTCGAGGCGACTGTCACGCCCTCCGCCGCTGATCAACGCCGTTGCGCGCTACGTTCTCTCTCTCCGCACTAGAACTGGTAAGAGCGAGCAGCGCGAGGGCGAACTGCGTGATATCTCTTCCGGCTTCACTCAGCCGCTCGCACTCGACTTCAAGCTCTGACTGGGTGAATTCAGCAGACCGCACGACTTGTCCATCTTTTTTCCAGTAGAAGAGTGCCTTTACCAGTGCTCCCTGCCCAGATTCGCGTCCAGCGGCTTCGTGCCTGATCTCCCAAGCGAGCTCTTCATCCATCTGTCACGCTCCATCACTGTAGCTAAAGAGCGACAATTGTAGCTACAAATCGACACCAGTAAAGTCCCCAAAGGGACTATGGAAAAAATGCAAGCATCTGATTTGCTTTGGATTTGATATTGGGAAAAAATATCTTCGACCTTTCGACCAGCGGCCCAGCGCACAGCCCCGCCAGCACACCCGGACAAGACAAGCGCGCTGACTTGTCAATTCGCTCACCTCAACATCCTCACCACCCACGGCAGCGTCACCGTCTCAAAAATCTTCTGATCCGATATCGCGACGTTCCTTCCCATGTGCCCGCCCTGGGGATTGATCCAGATTTCCTTCGGCGAGCCTGACCGCATCAGCAAAAATAAATCTTCGACCGGTACCTGCGTATCGCGCATGCCGTTGATGACGAGCATGGGCGCCGACGGTTTGTCGAGCCAGCCGGCGGTCTTGAGGGACATTTTCGGGCCGTAGGCGAGGAAGTCGCCGAGGGTCTTGGCGCCGTAGATCGCTGCGCGGGCTTCGAAGAGTTCGAAGAGGTATTCGCGGGTGCCGATGGCTTTTTTCTGCCATTCCGGCTCGAAGTATTCGTGCACCGGTCCGCCTTGCACGACGGCGCCGCGGATGCGCTCGCGCTCGAGGTAGGCGAGGCGCGCGGCCCAGTGCCCGCCCCAGGATCCGCCGTAGACGACGACGCGCTTGGCGTCGACTTCGGGGCGGGTGCGGATGTAGTCGAGGACGCGCGTGAATTCACGCTCGGCGCCGGGCACGACCTGGCGTATGGTCGATTGCCCCGTTCCCGGCATGTCGAAGGAGAAGTAGCCGACGCCGTGCGCGAGGTAGGCGTCGCTCCTGAACGAAGCGTTTTCCTTGCGGCCGTCGAGGCCTCCGATGGTGAGGACCAGCGGGGCAGGGCGCACGCCGCGGGGCAGGCGCAGGTAGCCGACGATTTCCTTCCCTTCGAAGGGAATGCGCACGATCTCGATGGGCGGGTCCTGGAGCTTCGCGTAGGCGGTGAAGGCTTCCAGCGCCTTTTCGTACGCCTTCACTTTTCCTGAGGAGTTCTCCAGCGGAAAGCGCGCGAAGAGGTAGTACTCGAAGGCGTACTTGTACTGCTCCGAGGCGCTGGCGCGGTCGGATGCCTTTTTCGCCTGCGCCATATGGCGGTCGCCGATCGCGCTCCACGCCGTGGCCCATTCGTCGCGGTCGAGGGTCTTCAAGGCTGCCAGCGCCTCGCGCACTTCCGCGGGTTCGAGTTCGGACACCGGATAGGCGTGGCGGTCGGCGCGCCCCTGGACCTCGGTCTTGAGCTCGGAGAGCGTGCGCGGCGCGGCGACCTGGGCGAGCGCAGGGGCGGCGAGCGCGAGCAGCAGGGCGAGCGCAAGCGGTTCGCGAAATGTGAGGCGGTTCATGACTTTTTTCCTATCGGCTCGCGCAGATCATAGGCTAAAGGGAGGGTCAGCGCCCTGCGATCGGCGCGTCTTGAGTATACTCGACGGGTCCATGCATTCCGAGCCGAAGTCCCTTTCCCGCACCGGTGGGGTTCCCGAGGAGAGCCGCAGGGGACCCGAGCCCGAACGCGGCGATGCGGAAACGCGGATGCGCTCGCCTTTTCTCTCTCGACGTTTCGTCATCGGCTCGCTCGTCGCGTTCGGCATCCTCGTCGCGAACGCCTTCGTGACGTATCGAACGATCGCCAATCTCATCGAGGCCTCGCGGATGGCCGAGGACACGCTCAAGGTCGTCGAAATCCTCAAGGACATTCAGAACGACGTCGCCGATTCGCAGATCGAGCTGCGCGGCTACATCATCAGCGCCGAGGAGGATCGTCTCGAACGCGCTCGTGCGTTTCTGGAGCGCGCCGCGAAGCCTATCGAAACGCTGCGGGCTTCGTCGGGGGCGATCCCGGAGCAGACGCAGCAGATCGAGTTGCTCGGCGCGCGGATCGGCGAGGAGCTCGCACGGTTAGACACCCTGATCGAAATCCATCGCCGGAACGGCGTCGCAGCGACCATCCGAAGCATCCGCGCGGCGGCGGGCCCGGCGACGATTCACCGCGTCGAGCTTCTCACGGCCGAGCTTCTGGGCGCGGCGGACGGGCGGCTCGCGCGCCGCACCGAGCAATCCAGGCGCAGCTCGGATCTCAGCGTCATCACCGCCGCCGTCGCGACGCTGTTCAACCTCGGCCTGTTCGGCCTTGTGATCCTGCTCGCGCGGCGGGAAATCAAGGAGAGGCGCCAGGCGGAAGAGGTGGTCAGGTTCGCGGCGACGCACGACCCTTTGACGGGCCTGCCCAACCGGCTGCTGCTCGCCGAACGAGCCAATCGCGCTCTCGCCTCGGCGAAGAGCGAGGGACGCGGCGTCGGCCTGCTGTTCATCGATCTCGACCGCTTCAAGAACATCAACGACGCCCTGGGCCACGAGGCGGGCGACCGCCTCCTGCAGAACGTGGCGGGCAGGGTGGCGCGTTGCGTGCGCAGGTCGGACACGATCGCGCGGCAGGGAGGCGACGAATTCGTGGTCCTGATCGAGGCATTGCAGGACCGGGGCGACCTCGCCCAGGTGGCGGAAAAGATCCTAATCGAGGTGGCGAAGCCGATGACGGTGTACGGCAAGGAATTCCAGATCACGGCGAGCATCGGCATCAGCGTGTCTCCGGTCGATGGCGAGGATTTGCGGGCCCTGCTGAATAACGCGGATATCGCGATGTACCGCGCGAAGCAGCAGGGCAAGAACACCGCCCAGTACTATGCCAGCGGGATGAACCCCGGTTCCGTCGAGCGGCTCGAGCTCGAAGCCGCGCTGCGCCGCGCGCTGGAACGGAACGAGCTGAGCCTGTATTACCAGCCCAAAATCGAAACGCGGTCCGGGCGCGTGACGGGAATCGAGTGTCTGTTGCGCTGGCAGCACCCGGACGTCGGTCTCGTCCTGCCCGATCAGCTCGTCCCGCTCGCGGAGGAGACCGGCTTGATCGTCCCGATCGGACAATGGGCGCTCCGCGCCGCCTGCCTGCAGGCGCAAAAGTGGACGGGGCAGGGGTTGCCGATGTTCCGCATGGCGGTGAACCTGTCGGCGCGGCAATTCATGAGCGCCACCTTGCTGGAGGACGTCGCGGGCACGATCAGGGAAACGGGGATGGATCCGCGCTGGATCGAGTTCGAGGTGACCGAGAGCGTGATGCTGCCGGATCCGCAGCAGGCGGTGAAGCTGCTGCGCAATCTCAAGGCGATGGGCGTGCGGCTTACGATCGACGACTTCGGGACCGGCTACTCCTCGCTCGCCTACCTGAAACGCCTGCCGATCGACTGCGTGAAGATCGACGCGTCGTTCATCCGGGGCATTCCCGTGGATGCGAGCGACGTCGCGATCACCGAGACGATCCTCGCCATGGCGGCCAGCCTGGGGCTCAAAGTCGTTGCGGAGGGCGTCGAGACACACGACCAGGTGCGGTTCCTCGAGCGCAGAGGCTGCGACGAAATGCAAGGCTACTACTTCAGCAAGCCGCTGCCGGCGGAAGAGCTGACGGCCTACCTTGAGGAGCAGGGGGCGGCTCTCGAGGAGAGCCGGCGGGGCGAAGCGTCGGGTCGACTCAGGGTCGTCTCGGGCGGGGACAGGCGAGTCCCCAAATGAATCGACCGTAGCGCGGGCGGGGCTCCGTCAGTGCTTGGGTCCGAGAAAAACCGGGGACTGTGGATCCCGCAGCACACCGGACTGCGGTGAAACCCACCCACTCCAGAAGGCGTCGGACCCAAGTCAGCAAGTTGTAAGAAGCGACGCAGCGATTTCCTCTATCCTCCGCGGCGGCGACAATCTTTCACTCTCGTGCCGCGGAGGATGCCATGTGGAACCAGGTCTATAACCCGTTCTCGAGCGAAACCCTGTCGACCCTGGTGGCGGCCCTACCGGTGGTGACCTTGCTGGCCCTGATCGCCTCGGGGAAGGTCAAGGCGCACCTTGCCGCGTCGATCGCGCTGGTGGTCGCGCTCGCGGTCGCCGTCTACGCCTTCACCATGCCCGCGGGCATGGCGATCCGCGCCGCGATACTCGGCCTCGCGACCGGCTTCTTTCCCATCGGCTGGATCGTGCTCAACGTCATCTTCCTCTACCGTCTCACGGTCGAGAAAGGCGTCTTCACGACCCTGCAGCAGACCATCGGCGGCGTGACCGCCGACCGGCGCCTGCAGCTCCTCCTGATCGCCTTCTCCTTCGGCGCCTTTTTCGAGGGCGCGTCGGGCTTCGGCACGCCGGTTGCGGTGACCGGCGCGATCCTGATCGGACTCGGCTTCTCGCCGCTCGCCGCCTCCGGACTTTCGCTGATCGCGAACACCGCGCCGGTCGCGTACGGCGCTCTCGGCACGCCGATCGCGGGGCTCGCGTCGGTGACCGGAATCGATCCCTATCTACTGGGCGCCATGGTGGGCCGGCAGCTGCCGTTCTTCTCGCTGATCGTCCCGTTCTGGCTG
>Ga0137412_10004295_pt1 | contig 11401 bp, 11 predicted proteins | sample CZODoug2_1_16fun_FD_122160 | JGI IMG/M metagenome (GOLD analysis project Ga0137412, IMG submission 122160) | Vadose zone soil fungal communities from Angelo Coast Range Reserve, California, USA - CZODoug2_1_16fungal (Hybrid Assembly) | ecosystem: Environmental > Terrestrial > Soil > Vadose zone... | reverse complement strand
ATGATGCAGCAACCAGCGAGTCGCAAGTAGCCGCTATCGATCTTTTGCGCAGATCGGTGGCTTGCGGCGTGAGCGCGAGATTGCGATTCGAAACCTCATCGGCCATCAACATCCTCTTGGTTGGGGTGTCTCGACTCGCTCGCACCATGGTTTATGGCAAAGAACTGACAGTCGGTTCGCCGTGCGGCATCGTTGTCGATATGAGCCAGAAGGTTCCGAGCCCGAAAGACATCAAGGCCGCCGCTCAGGCGGCGGCGGAGACCGCGCAATCAGTCGCCAGCGGAGCGATGCGCATCCCACCCGCTTCGATACAGCTCGCCAGTCAATTGCCGGACCTCTTCGAGAATCTGGCGACTGCCACCGAGCGATTGAACGAGGCAATCGATCGCGCCGAACGCTACCTCGCGTTGGCCGATCCGATGATCAGGACAATGGATGCGATCCTGCCGCAACTCGAAGCCCTTGTCGCGACCGGCAACGACGTATACAACGCCGTAGCGTCGGTCCCTGGCGTCTCCAGGCTGAGTCGACTCGCCACTCGCGGTGCTGCACCAACCAAGAAGCCCTCGAGGGCGCGCACCGCCCCGAAGAAGTCCTGACGCGCTCCCCCGCAATCAGCTTGTCCCCCAACCTAATACGTCACTGTGACGTTATTGGCCGCAGCAACTTTGTGGTGCCAGTCCCGCGGCCGTAGCCGCCACGTCGCCCTGGCATAGGCGAGCTCCGAATGCGGCCACTGTGTGACGATGCGTCCCGTTGGCGACCGGTAGTAACTGTCGCAACGTGTCCATATGGTCCGCTCCAGTTCAGCGGAAATCTGGCCGTTGAACCGATGTTCGACCTCCGGACTGACGTCGAGGTAGCCACCCCGTCGCGCGAGGCGCGCCACTGCGCTCGCCACCATGCGCGCGCCGGCCTCCAGGATATAGATGATCGAGTTGGCGCCCTGATTGGTGTTTGGGCCATACAGCATGAAGAAGTTCGGGAATCCGCTGACGGCCACTCCAAGATAGGCACGCGGGTCCAAACCCCAACGGTCGTGCAGACTTTCGCCGCCGATGCCGATCACGTCGAGACCGGAGAGGTAGCTGCTGGTTTCGAATCCTGTCGCCAGCACTATGGCATCGACATCGATGACGTCACCGCCCGCTGTGACAACCGATGTGGCGGTGATGCGTTCAATTGGCTCAGTCACGAGATCGACGTGGGCGCGTTGCAGCGCCAAGTAGTAACTTTCGCCGAGCAGGACTCGCTTGCATCGGAACGGATACCGCGGCGTCAGTGCGTCGCGCAGCCTCTCGTCGGCAACGTGACGCCGTATGAAGTTCTCCGACATTTCCTGAGCGACCGCCAGCTGCGGATGGTCTGGGGTGAGCGCGGTGTTGTCGTGCTGCAGTTTCCACAGGCGCCAGCGCTCCCGAAGCGAGGCCCAGGGGTATCGGCGGAAGCGTGCAAGCTCTTCGGCGCTGAAGGGGCGGTCCGGCTTGGGTACCATCCACGGTGGCGTGCGCTGGAAGACCGTCAGTTGCGCTGCCGTACTCGCAAGTTCGGGTACAACCTGCACGCCGCTGGCGCCAGTGCCGACGACCGCCACCCGCTTTCCGGTCAGGTCGACGGAGGCGTCCCACTGCGCGGTGTGCATCACATCGCCGGAGAAGTCGGCAAGCCCTTCGATATCGGGGTACCTCACGGAACCGAACAATCCAACGCCGCTGACGACGACGTCCGCGACCAGGGTGCGGTCATCGTCCAGCTCCACCTCCCAGTGCAGCGCAGCTTCGTTCCAGACCAGTCTGCGCACGGAAGTGCCGAGCATCAGGTGGCGGCGGAGGTCGAAGTCGTCGGCGACCGTCTCCAGGTACGCAAGGATCTCCGGTTGATTCGCGTACGTGCGACTCCACGCCCGGTTGGGTGCGAACGAGAATGAATACAGGTGGCTCTGGATGTCACACGCCGCGCCCGGATAGGTGTTCTGCCGCCACGTTCCGCCGACACCGTCGGCGCGGTCGACGATCAGCAGGTCATCGATGCCCTTTCGCCGCAACGCCACCGCTGCGGCCAGCCCGCCGAAGCCGGCCCCGATGATGACTACTCGCGGGGACCGCCGTCGAGTCAGCGCCCGCACCCGACCAGCGACGTATCGGCGGCCTGAGGTCACCGGGTGACACCTGTGCGGACCTCAAGCCCGTCCAGCGACCCCTGCGCCCTCCACGCCTCGAGGATGTCGGCATATTCGGTCGGGCTCCCGAAGAAGAAGCTTCCCTGGCGCGTCTTCGCGTTCGCTTGGCCTTCCCGGTTGTAGTAACCAGGTGTGCACACCTTAGCCCGCTCGGCACTGGCCCCGGAGCGGTCGATCACGCTTTGAACCCAGGCAGCTTCGGCCTGGGCAGTGGCCTCGATCTCGGTAGCGTCGTTGGTCAATGCCCAAGCAATCACCGAGGCCGTGTGACGGGCCTGAACATCGAGCAGATACGGGAAGTTCACGGTGAAGCCGGACTGGGCGATGCTGAGCACGAAGCAGTTTGGAAAACCGTGGACACTCAGGCCGTGGAGAGTACGAACGCCGTCGCGCCATTTGTCAGTGAGCGTCTCACCGCCTCGGCCGACGATCTCGAATCCAGTGCGCCGTGAATAATCCGTTCCGACTTCGAAGCCCGTAGCGAAGATCAGGCAGTCGATACTGTGCTTCGTGCCGTCGACCACGACACCGTCTGCCGTGATCTGCTCGACGCCCAACCCGCGGGTATCGACAAGAGTGACGTTGTCGCGGTTGAACGTTTGCAGATACTCGTCGTGAAAGCATGGTCGCTTGCAGAAGTACCCGTACCAGGGCTTGAGGGCTTCTGCGGTGGCCGGGTCGGTCACGATCGAATCAACGCGGGCCCGGATGTCCTCCATCTTGGCGAAGTCGGCCAGATCGACTGCGTGCAAACGGTCTTCGTCGGACATGCCCGCGATGCTGGTCTGGCGCATCACGAAGAGCTTCTTCACGATGCTGGTCCAGGCGTCGTCGACCAGATCCTCGTCGGCTTCGCCGCCGGTAGTCAGCAGCTGAAAATTCTCGATGCGGCGGCGCTGCCAGCCTTCGTCTAGGGCTGCCGACCAAGCCGGATCGGTGCGTCGGTTACCGCGAACATCAACGGTAGACGGTGTGCGCTGGAAGACCAGCAGCTGTTTGACCGATTTCGCCAGATGCGGAACACACTGGATAGCGGTTGCGCCCGTTCCGATGATGCCCACCCGCTTATCTGACAGCTTGGCCAAATCAGATCCGGTGTAGTCGTAGTCCCACCGGCTGGTGTGAAACGCATGCCCGCGATATGCGGTAATACCGTCAATGCCAGGCAATTTCGGCTTCTGAAGGTATCCGTTGGCCATCGCCACAAAGCGCGCCCGAATCGCGTCACTGTGATTGGTTGAGATGATCCAGCGCGAAACTGCTGGGTCCCAGCGGATCTCGTTGACCTCGGTCTGAAGACAGATGTCGCGATACAGGTCGTAGTGCTCCGCGATGCGTCGGCAGTGTGCGAAGATCTCGTCGCCCTTGGCGTATTTCTCGGTCGGTACGTAGCCCAACTCCTCGAGCAGCGGCATGTACACGTACGACTCCACGTCGCACGCGATGCCGGGGTACCGGTTCCAGTACCAGGTGCCCCCGACGTCGGCGGCCTTGTCGATCAGCCGAATGCTCTGCACGCCGAGTTCCCGCAACCGGGTCCCAGTAAGCAGTCCCCCGAAGCCGGCGCCGATGATCGCGACATCAACCTCGTCGGACAGCGGTTCACGCGCGAAGCCCGGATCACTCCACGGATCGTCGGCAAATCCAGCAAATGGACCTGCGATTTCGACGTACTGCGCGACTCCGTCTGGACGCAGCCGCCGGTCCCGTTCAAGGGCATATTTCTGCCGCAGTGCATCTACGTCGAATGCCACGCGGCGTCCTCCACCCGGCTCCAGCTAAGGTCTTCTCCGGAATCTTGGACCAGTTCCGACGATCTGGCAAGGATGTCGCTAAGGAGTGCCCGTGATCAAGGTTTTCGGATATTTGAAGCGCAAGCCCGGCGTGTCGCCACAGGAGTTCGCCGACTATTACGAGCACAACCACGTACCACTCGTGCTGAGTAAGGCATTCGTACCAATTGTCTACAAGCGCAACTACATCCAGCGTGGAGACGCCTTCAACATCGAAGGCGACGAGATCGGCTTTGACTGCATGACCGAACTCGTCTTCGCCGACCGTGACGACCTGTCCGCCTGGATGGCCAGCCTTGGTGGCGATGAAATCGCGCGAGACGAAGAGAATTTCATCGATCGAGCAGCAACCCGCGCCTACGTGGTGGACGAGCACACCACATCCGGTTAGGAGTCGACGCGGCGTCGAGCGAGGTCCTTGATCTCGTCCGGCAACGCCTCGGCCTCGAGCAGACGAGGCAGCAGCTCCGCCTCCAGGGTCATCGCCCGGAAAACGAGACCAATCGTCACGTCGTGATCCGGCCTGTCGACCACGATGATGGAGTCGCCGCCGCGCATCGTTCCCGGTGCGATCACCCGAAGGTACGCGCCGGGCGTTGCGGCCCTGGTGAACGTCTTGACCCAGCCCTTCATCGCCAGCCAGTCTGCGAACGTCCGACACGGGACGCGGGGCCGCGACACCTCAAGCACAAGACCGTCGGAGCCGACCTGCCATCGCTCGCCGATCAGAGCACCGGTGACGTCGAGCCCTTCTGTGGTGAGGTTCTCGCCAAACACCCCGTTGCCGAGGTCGCGCTCCAGCTCGCGCTGCCAGATGTCGAGATCTTCCCTGGCGTACGCGTATACCGCCTGATCGTCGCCGCCGTGCACCTTCGGGTCGCCAATGAAGTCGCCCACCAGGCCACTGCCCTCACCGCCGCCCATTGGGCCGGGAGCGCGCACGGCGACCGGGCCGTCCGTTGGCCGCTTGTCAATGCCGGTCAACAACTGGCCCTTGTCCGCATTTGGCCTCGGGTGGGCCAAGTTGACCGCCAACACGCTCGCCATGCCATCGAGCGTACGTACTCGCGCTACCCGAAATCGATTCGGACGATCGCGCTGTCGGGCCACAGCTTGCGATCGCGGGCCCGCCGCAGCTTCTCGCGCAGTGACAGGCCGACGTGCACATTGGTCACGCCGGGAATCTTGATCAGCGGGACGACATTCCATTGCCACCCGTAGCGCCGATGCAATGCCCGGTTCGCTTCCTGTGCCTCGGTCCCGGACAGGATTGTCGCGCGGCCGGCGAAGGTCATGGCATCGCTGCGGATTTGACCTCGGTAGTCGCACGGGGTCAATTCGACTTCCGGACGCGCCGCCAGGCGCTTGGTCTTCGGCCCGATCTTGGTCTGGAATACCACTGAACTCGTCTGGACATCGAACCAAATCGGAGTGTCGACCGCCGTGCCGTCTCGCCGGTATGTCCGGAGCAAGGCGTAGCGGGTCTTGCCCAACTCGCGAAGGAGATCTAGTCGCTGAGGGTGTTTCTGCATGGCTCAAGTCAACGACTTAGAGTTGGCTCTAAGTCAAGCCCGGATCAAGGAGGCCTCATGGCGACACATCTGACGATCGGCCAACTGGCGCGTCAGGCGGATGTCGCGGCGACCACACTGCGCTACTACGAGCGGATCGGGCTCCTGCATTCCCCTGTCCGAATCGGCGGCCAGCGCCGCTACGACGAGTCGATCGTGGCCCGTCTCGAGGTGATCAGGCTGTGCAAGGCAGCCGGCTTCGCGCTGGATGAGATCCAGATTTTGTTCGCCGACGACGAGCCAGGACGACCCGCTACCCGAGCCCTCGCCGAGACCAAACTGGCCGAGATCGACGCTCGGATTGCCGAACTGCTACGCGCCCGCGAGATCATCGAGTGGGGCATGCGCTGCACCTGCCCGTCGATCGACGACTGCACGTGCGGCATCCACAACGCCAAGCCGGTCCGCAAGGACCCAGCTCACGCGCCGACATAGGCCGCCAGGTGGTCGCCGGTAAGTGTGGAGCGGTCGGCGACCAGATCGGTGGGTGTGCCCTCGAAGACCACCCGGCCGCCCTCATGGCCCGCGCCGGGGCCGAGGTCGACGATCCAGTCGGCATGCGCCATGACCGCCTGGTGGTGCTCGATCACGATGACCGACTTGCCGGAGTCGACGAGCCTGTCGAGCAGGCCGAGCAGCTGCTCGACGTCCGCGAGGTGCAGGCCGCTGGTCGGCTCGTCGAGTACGTAAACGTCACTGCCGCCGCCGATATTGCTGGCCAGCTTGAGCCTCTGCCGCTCGCCGCCCGACAGTGTGGTGAGCGGCTGGCCGAGGCTGAGGTACCCGAGCCCCACATCGGCGAGCCGGTCGAGGATCGTGTGCGCTGCGGGAACTTTCGCGTCGCCGTCACCGAAGAACTTCTCGGCCTCGGTCACCGACATCGCCAGCACCTCGCTGATGTCGCGCCCACCGAACTTGTACTCGAGCACCGATGCCTCGAACCGATTCCCGTCGCACACTTCGCATACGGATTCGACGGTGGCCATGATGCCCAGGTCAGTGTAGATCACGCCTGCCCCGTTGCAGTTGGGGCAGGCGCCCTCAGAGTTGGCGCTGAACAGCGCGGGCTTCACCCCGTTGGCCTTCGCGAACGCCTTGCGGATGGGTTCGAGCAGCCCGGTGTACGTCGCCGGGTTGCTCCGACGCGAGCCACGGATCGGAGTCTGGTCGACGGCCACCACGCCGTCGCGCCCTGCCACCGATCCGTGGATCAGCGAGCTCTTGCCGGATCCCGCTACGCCGGTGACGACGACCAACACGCCGAGCGGGATGTCGACGTCGACGTCGTGCAGGTTGTGCGCATTCGCTCCGCGGATCTCCAATGTCCCTGTGGGCTTCCGCAGTGTCTCGTTGAGCGCGGCCCGGTCATCGAGGTGGCGGCCCGTGACCGTTCCGCTCCTTTTCAGCTTCTCGATAGTGCCTTCGAAGACCACCTCGCCGCCCGCGGTCCCGGCGCCGGGGCCCAGGTCGACGACGTGGTCGGCGATTGCGATCGTGTCCGGCTCATGCTCGACGACGAGCACCGTGTTGCCCTTGTCCCGCAGCCGCAGCAACAGGTCGTTCATCCGCTGGATGTCGTGAGGGTGCAGGCCTGTGGTGGGCTCGTCGAAGACATAGGTGACGTCGGTGAGCGAGGAGCCGAGGTGGCGGATCATCTTGGTGCGCTGCGCCTCGCCGCCCGACAGCGTGCCCGACGGGCGATCGAGGGACAGGTAGCCGAGCCCGATCTCGACGAACGAATCGAGCGTGTGCTGCAGCGCCGCCAGCAGGGGCCCGACGGTCCCCCGCGCGTGGCTAGCGCCACCGTACGCGCGGGCGGTACCCCCAGATTCGTCCAGACCCTTCACCCACTCGGCGAGATCGCTGATCTGCATCGCGCAGGCATCGGCGATGGTCTTCCCTTTGATCTTCGACGACCGGGCCAGCTCGGACAGCCGGGTGCCGTCGCACTCGGAACACGTCGCGAACGTCACCGCCCGCTCCACGAAGGCGCGGATGTGCGGCTGCATCATGTCGACGTCCTTGGACAGGAACGACTTCTGGATCTGTGGGATCAGCCCCGCATACGTCAGGTTGACTCCGTCGACCTTGATCTTGGTCGGCTCCATGTGGAGCAGCGCGTCCAGTTCCTTCTTGGTGAACTTGCGGATCGGCTTGTCCGGATCGAAAAAGCCGCAGCCCCTATAGATTCGGCCGTACCAGCCGTCCATGCTGTAGCCGGGGATGGTGAGCGCCCCGTCGTTGAGCGACTTGCTGTCGTCGTACAGCGCAGATAGGTCGATGTCTGAGACCGACCCCCGGCCTTCGCATTTCGGGCACATGCCCCCGATGATGTTGAAGCTGCGCCGCTCCTTCACGGTCTTCCCGCCGCGCTCGAGCGTGACCGCACCCGCTCCGCTGATCGACGCGACGTTGAAGGAAAACGCCTGGGGCGAGCCGATGTGCGGCTTTCCGAGGCGACTGAACAGGATGCGCAGCATCGCTCCTGTGTCGGTGGCGGTGCCGACGGTGGAGCGAGGGTCGGCACCCATCCGCTGCTGGTCGACGATGATCGCGGTCGTCAGGCCATCGAGCACATCGACTTCGGGCCGCGCCAGCGTCGGCATGAAGCCCTGCACGAAGGCGCTGTAGGTCTCGTTGATCAGCCGCTGCGACTCCGCCGCGATCGTGCCGAACACCAGCGAGCTCTTGCCCGAGCCGGAAACACCGGTGAACACCGTCAGCCGCCGCTTCGGGATCTCGATGCTGACGTCCTTGAGGTTGTTCACCCGCGCACCGTGCACACGGATCAGATCGTGGCTGTCGGCAACGTGCGGCGCAGGCGACTCGGTTCCCGTCCTCGTGGCCATGCTTCGTGCCTCCATCGGTTGGAACCTCCTGGGAGGCTCCGACAGCATGGGCGACTTTCGGTCCTTCTGAGGAGGGTGCGGGTTTGTGGAGGCATGCTATACCTTTGATCCTTTCGGCCGAGTGGGCTACGTGAGCCACGTGAGCCACGTCCGCTGACCGATAACGTGGGGCTGCCCGTCGAGGATCGGCCCAAGGCTGATCGACGCGGCCTTACCGCGGTGGGCAGGGGGCTTTCCGATCCGTACAGGGACGTGGCTTACGGAGCGTGCTGTCATTCCTGTCCCATGGAGGTCACAAGTGGAGGCAAAATGGCGCTTTTTACGGAACTAGAGATCGCTTATCTGCGGGAGCAGCCCCTGGGCAGACTGGCCACTGTCCGGCGGGACGGGGTCGTGCAGAACAATCCGGTCGGCTTCGCCTATAACGAGGCGCTGGAGACCATCGACATCGGTGGCCACAACATGGACACCAGCCAGAAGTTCCGCAACGTGGCGGCCGGTTCTACGGCGTCCCTTGTCGTGGACGACATCGTTTCGCTCGACCCTTGGCACATCCGCTGCCTGGAGATCCGCGGTGACGCCGAGGCGCTGACCGAATCGACGGATGCGGAGGGTCGCGTGGGCGGTCCCACCATCCGGATCCGTCCTCGCCGGATCCTCAGCTTCAATGTCGACCCGGAGAACCCAGCGGCCGGCCAGCGGACCGTGGCGAGCAAACAGGTCTGACAGGGCAGGGGACTGGCGCGGCGGCCCGCACCCGCCTCCAGTCCCCATCCGCCCCGTCCGGTCCCCGGCCGCCTGTCAGGACTGAATTCTCAGGACTGACTCTCAGGACTGATAGCCGTGCAGGAACGTGCGTACTCCCGCGGTGACCATTGCGGTGAGTTCCTTCTCGTCCCGGGGGTCGGCGCTGTAGGGCAGGTTGTCGTGCGAGACCAGAAGCATGAGGTGGACGGCGGCCCGATCCGGGTCCGGGATCCGCAGTGATCCGCGTTCGGCGATCCGCCCGAGCCGCTCGGCGAGCTCGCTTCGAACCCGGCGTGGTCCGGTCTCCCGCCACGCGTCGATCGCGGTCTGCGGGATGTGCTCCAGCTCGGCGTTGATCTGGCGTACCAGAGCGAAATGCGGCGCGGCGGCCGAGTCCATCACGGCCAGCCAGGCGAGCCCGAACTCGACGAGGTCGGCCTCCAGGTCGACGATCTTGCTCAGATGCCGGTCGATGATGGCGATCTGCGTGTCCGCCACCCGCCCTGAGCTCTCCTGGATCACGGCCTCGAACAACTGGGCCTTGTCCCTGAAGTGGTTGTAGATCGTACGGCTGGACACACCCGCCGCAGCCGCGATCGCGTCCAGGCTTGCCCGGGTGTAACCGTCCCGCGCGAACAGCGCCAGGGCTCCGGTGAGGATCGCGCGGCGTTTGTCCGGCAGTCCGCCGCCCTGCCGCGGGCCCTTCGATTTCTCCGTCACGGTTCGTGATCCTATCTTGAGTACAACGACCGTTGCAATTACAACAACGGTCGCTGTAATGTCTGTAACGAGCGTTGTACCCGCTCAGACCCCGGACGGAAAAGAGAACTTCATGACCAAGATCGGAATCATCCTGGGCAGCACCCGCCCCGGCCGCCGGGGCCAGGCGGTAGCCGAATGGGTGGCCGCGGTGGCCGCCAAGCAGGACGGCGACGCCACCTACGAGTTGGTCGACCTGGCCGACTTCGACCTGCCCGTCCTCGACGAGGAGCACCCGGCACTCTTCGGTAAGTACGGCAAGGAGCACACCACGCGCTGGGCCGAGGCCATCGGCTCGTACGACGGTTTCGTGTTCGTTACCGCCGAGTACAACCACTCCGTGCCCGGGGCACTGAAGAACGGACTGGACTACCTGTTCGCCGAATGGAACAACAAGGCGGCCGGCTTTGTCAGTTACGGGCTGCACGGCGGCACCCGGGCGGTCGAGCACCTGCGGCTGATCCTGGCCGAGATGAAGGTGGCGACGGTACGTTCGCAGGTCGTCCTGTCGCTGTTCAACGACTTCAAGATCACCGACCCGGCCGAGACCGGCACTTTCGTCCCCGGCGCGCACCAGGAGCCGACCCTTGTCACGATGCTGAGCGAGGTCGTGTCCTGGTCCCAGGCGCTCAAGCCGTTGCGCGACCCGGCGTTGGTATGACCGAGGTCGAAGCCGGGACCACCACCGTCGAGCCCGAGCCCGAGCCCAAGCCCGAGCCCGAGATCAGCTCAGCGACCTGGCGGCTGGCCTGGGTGATCGCGTTCGGGGCGTTCGCGGGCGGCCTGGACACGTCCCTGATCAACATCGCGCTGAAGACCATCCAGGACGAGTTCCACACCAGTCTCGGGCTCGCCCAGTGGATCTCCAGTGCGTACCTGCTCGCCCTCGCGGTGTCCCTGCCCGTCCTCGTCAGCAGGAGCTCGTAGCCATTCGCGAGCACCACACTCCGCCTATGACGGCGCAGATACAGCTTCGCGTTCAGTCAGGACAGAACCCGCAACAGTTCTTCAACCAGAACCGTGGCCGTCCCGCCATTGTCGAACGTGATCAGCGTCTGGTTTTCTCCCGACCACTCCACGAGAACGACCTTCATTGGATTGACGTAGATTTCCGGCGTGCCGGCACCGCGGACGAAGGCGCAAAGCATGTTGTTGCCTTTCATTGGTTGGGCCGCTGGCATAGCACGCGCGAGCGGGCCGCGTTCTGGTCGGTGCTCGCCGACGATCAGGACCGTCGCATGCTCGTCGAGCTTGCGCCAGGACCCGTGCTCGTCGGGGTGGCGGGCGCGGACCTGGCCGCGTGCATGGACGCGCTGCTGGGCAACGTGTTCGCGCACACCCCGGAGGGCACCGGCTTCGCGGTGCGGCTGACGAAAACCGACGGCGGGGGCGGGGTGGTCAGCGTCGAGGACGAAGGCCCCGGCTTCCCGCCGGGTGACTCGGTGCGGCGCGGCGCCAGCGGCGGCGGCTCCACCGGCCTGGGCCTGGACATCGCCCGGCAGA
>Ga0137412_10004294_pt1 | contig 11404 bp, 9 predicted proteins | sample CZODoug2_1_16fun_FD_122160 | JGI IMG/M metagenome (GOLD analysis project Ga0137412, IMG submission 122160) | Vadose zone soil fungal communities from Angelo Coast Range Reserve, California, USA - CZODoug2_1_16fungal (Hybrid Assembly) | ecosystem: Environmental > Terrestrial > Soil > Vadose zone... | reverse complement strand
CCAAAGACTCTACCGATCTCGATCGCTGGTTGGCAGGGCGCATCTATAAACCGCTCTTCCTGTATGAGCCGCAGGGGCTTGCAGTGTACAAGGTCTACGCTCGGTAGGTGACAACGGGGTTTCTTGTCAGCGACTTGAGCGGCCAAAGAGACTTCTCCTGCGGTAAGCTCGAACAGACATGACGGTCGCTACCCAACTCGAATTGCTGGATCTCCGGCATTTCTCCGCGCGCCAGCTCCGTCCCCTGCTCGAGCAGGAGGCCCGTCTCTGGAAGAAGCGTCTGCGATGGGACTACCAGAGCTCTACGGAGCTGCTGCTGCAATATCTCGACTCACGCGTGCTTCCTGGGTTCGTTGCGCTAGACCGCGGACGCGTCTGCGGATTCACCTTTTGCGTCTACGAAGGCCATAAAGCAGTGGTGGGAGATGCTTACGCGTCTGCGGATGATGCCGCATCCTCGCTAGCGATCTCCACAACACTGCTTCAGCACTTGTTGGAGATGCTGCTTCACTCCCCGAATATCGAGCGGATCGAGTCGCAGCTCCTGCTGTACGACAGTGGAGTGATTGACGGCGTCTTTGCGGCCTCCGGCTTCGAGATGTTTCCTCGGAAGTTTATGGAGTGGAATCTACAGGAAGATACGCTCTCTCCTCTGGAACTGCATTCCTGGCCCGAGGAGATCGAACTCTCTCGATGGTCAGCGGGCGACTACCATTACGCCGCCGAGTTGATTCACCTGTCCTATGCCGACCACATCGACGCGATGGTCAATGACCAGTATCGTTCGCTTCATGGATCTCTGCGCTTTCTGCACAACATCGTCCGCTTCCCCGGATGCGGGATTTTCGACGCGAACTCTTCCTGGGTACTGCGGGACAAGAGCAGCCAAGCGCTTGTGGGCATCGTTCTTTCCTCCGATGTGGGAGAAAAGGTAGCCCACATCACGCAGCTTTGCGTTGCGCCTGAGTATCGAGGCCACGGGCTGGCGAAGCGTCTAATGAGCCACTGCGCTGCCAACCTGCGGCAAATTGGTTTCAATGCGATTACGCTCACCGTGACCGAAGCCAATCTGGAGGCCATGCGGCTCTACGAGAAGCTGGGATTCGTAACGAGGCACAGCTTTGAGGCGATGGTCTACGATCAAACGCTAACGGCAAAACGCGATTAGATGTAGCTATCCCTACCCCCCTTTAGGCACTAAAGTATTCATTCGATGGGACTTAAATCTGGACTAGATCTGCGAAAGTCCCTATTTTTCGGCTAAAATATTGATTCTTATGGTGGTTATCCGCCAAGGGGCTGCATTTTTTGAGGTGTGTTTCGGTGCGGCATTCTTTCCCTTCGATTGCAATTTGGATAGATTCTGAGAGAAGGCAAAGACAAAAGCAGCTACAACAGCAGATCCCTACGGGATGACAAACAAAAGACGGCAGCGGCAAAAACAACCACAGGTCCTTCGACTGCGGCGCTCACGATAGTGCTGTGAACGCCTTCGCTTAGGATGACAGTTTTTGGGGGGTGGGTGGAGGAGAGCGGTCGTGTGCGGGCTGCACACGATACCCCATGCTCCCACCCCACCCTGTCGCGATGAAACTGCGCCGAGGATGGGGCACCCGACGACTGTAACTACAAAACTGCCGATGAGGGGCTTTCCAGAAGATGGTTTTGTCAAGTTGAGGCTGCTGAAAGACCTCGACCCTGCCAAGCCCCGACTATTCGACGTGGTAGTTGGGGGCTTCGCGGGTGATGATGACGTCGTGGACGTGGCTCTCGCGGAGGCCGGCGTTCGAGATGCGAATGAAGCGGGATTTGGTCTGAAGGTCCGCGATGGTCTCGCAGCCTAGATAGCCCATGCCGGAGCGCAATCCGCCGACGAGCTGATAGACCATCGCTTCGAGAGGTCCACGGTGGGGAACGCGACCTTCGATGCCCTCGGGGACAAACTTGGCAAGGCGATTCTGCGTGCTGCCTTCGCGGGCGGTCAGCGATGGACGCTCGGTGCTGGCGGCGTCGTTCATGTCTTCCTTTCCCTGGAAGTACCGCTCGCCGGAACCCTGCGCCATGGCGGAGAGCGATCCCATGCCGCGATATGCCTTGAAGGAGCGTCCCTGATAGAGGATGGTTTCGCCGGGGCTTTCGTCGACACCAGCGAAGAGCGAGCCCATCATAACTACGCTCGCACCGGCGGCGATGGCCTTGGTGACGTCGCCCGAGTACTTGATGCCGCCGTCGGCGATGATGGGGATGTTGCGCTCGCGGCCAGCGCGGAAGGCCTCGGAGATGGCGGTGATCTGGGGCATGCCGGCTCCGGTGACCATGCGCGTGGTGCAGATGGAGCCGGGGCCGATACCAACCTTGACGGCGTCGGCCCCGGCATCCATGAGGGCGATGGCACCCTCGTAGGTAGCGACGTTGCCTGCGAGCAGGTCGACGTTGGGAAAGCGCTTTTTAACCTCGGCGACGGCTTCGAGCACGCGTGAGGAGTGTCCGTGGGCGGAGTCGATGGCGAGCGCGTCGACCCGGGCTGCGACGAGTTCAGCGGCCCGCTCGAGGAAGTCTCCTGTGGCGCCGATGGCGGCGGCAACCCGGAGACGGCCCTGACTGTCCTTTGAAGCGTTCGGGTACTTCAGCTTTTTCTGAATGTCCTTGACGGTGATGAGCCCCTTGAGTTCGTATTCGTCGTTGACGACGAGGAGCTTTTCTACCCGGTGCTGGTGGAGGATGTGTTCGGCTTCTTCGAGGGTCGTACCGACGGGAACGGTGATGAGGTTGACCTTCGTCATGACGGAGTCGATGGAGAGGTCCGTCCGCGAGACGAAGCGAAGATCGCGGTTGGTGAGAATGCCAACCAAGCGGCGATTCTTGGTGACTGGGACGCCGGAAATCTTATAGCGGCGCATTACCTCAAGGGCGTCCGCGATGGGCTGTTCGGGGGAGATCGTCACCGGGTCAACAATCATCCCGCTTTCAGACCGCTTTACCTTATCGATTTCACCAGCCTGCTGCTCAATCGAGAGATTGCGGTGGACTACTCCCAGGCCTCCCTGCTGGGCCATGGCGATCGCGAGACGGGACTCGGTGACGGTATCCATTGCGGCAGACATCAGCGGGGTATTCAGCGTGATGTTGCGGGTGAGCTGGGTCTGGGTGCTGACCTGTGTGGGGACGACATCGCTATAGGCAGGGACGAGAAGGACATCGTCAAAGGTCAGGGCTTCTACTAAAGGGAGATTGATCATAATGGGCATTCGCGCCGCAGGAGCATCGAAAAATGCTTGCAGGTTGATCGATTGTAGAGTTGCGCGCGGGTGAGAGCAAATCCCGGGAGCGTTTCGACCGGGAAAACAGGGCCATTTACGGGCGCCAGTCCCGAATCGGCCGAGTCCGACCATTGAAATCGGGGACTTATCGATGTATCATTGTCAGTGCAAGCGAATTTGTTCCGTCGTACTGAATACACCGTGAGCAAACCGGGATTGACGGGAAAGATGAGTGGGCCGATGCCCACTTTTTATTTGCTCTAAAAACAATCCGTAGATTCACGGCATCAAACAGAAAAGACTATGGCAGTTCAGTTAGAGGAAATCCGGAAAGTAGCACAGCGGGTCGCCGCTTCGCACCATCTGGAACTTGTCGATCTCGAGTTCCAGGGAGGCGTCAAGTTCCGGACGCTGCGTATTTTTCTTGAAAAAGACGCAGCAGAGAGAGCGAAGTTAGCCGCACAGGCGCAGGCCGGTGAGGCGGAAGAGCTGCCCAAGGGTGTGCCGGTAGAGATGCTCTCCGGAGTGACACACGAGGATTGCGCGGCATTTGCACAAGACTTTGGAACAGTTCTCGATGTAGAAGACCTGATACCCGGGGCGGAGTACACGCTGGAGGTCTCCTCTCCCGGACTGGAACGAAAGCTTTCGAAGGCAGAAGATTTTTCCCGGTTTCAGGGCAGCCTGGTCAAGCTGCAGACGTTTACGCCGGTCAACAACAATCGTCAGTGGCAGGGCCGCCTGACGACGTTTGCCGACAATGTTTTGACGTTGGATCTCGCGGCGATCAAACAGAAGGGTAAGGCTCGGAAGGCGACAACCGAGCAAATCGTGACGATCTCTCTGGCGAACGTTGAGAAGGCCAACCTGATCGCCGAAATTTAGTTTCCGCAGTCGCAAAAAGCTTTATACGAATTCACGTAGTTGAGTTAAGGACGAGTGAGCAATGGCAAGTGTTCTGTACCAGTCAATTGAAACGTTGAGCCGCGATAAGGGCATTGAGCCTGAGATCGTTGTCGGCGCCGTCGAGGATGCTATCGCGCTGGCGACCCGCAAGTACTACAAAACGCAGGAGAATATGCGTGCGGAGATGGACCGCGAGACCGGCGAGATTCGCGCCTACGTGTACAAGACGGTCGTCGAGAGCCCAGAGCAGGTCGAGGACGAGATCAACCAGATCGCCCTGGATCAAGCTCGCGATCTCGCTCCAGAGGTCGAGGTCGGCGGAGAGCTGCGTTTCTACAAGGACACCACCCCGCTCGGTCGCATCGCGGCGCAGATGGCAAAGCAGGTCATCTTCCAGAAGGTGCGCGAGGCGGAGCGCGATACCGTCTTCAACGAGTACAACCACCGTGCTGGAGAGGTTCTGACGGCGACTGTGAAGCGCCTGGAGCCCATGGATGTGATCTTCGATCTGGGCAAGGCCGAGGCTCGGATGCCTAAGCGCGAGCAGTCCCGCCTGGAGCAGTTTGCCGTGGGCGAACGGGTCCGGGTTGTGCTTTTGCGGGTCGATCGCGCCGCCAAGGGGCCGCAGGTGATCGTCTCCCGTGCCGCGCCGGCACTGGTCCAGAATCTCTTCCAGAGCGAGGTGCCGGAGATCTACGACGGTACCGTGAGCATTCGCGCCATCGCCCGCGAGGCGGGTGAGCGTACCAAGATCGCCGTCATGAGCCGCGACAAGGATGTCGACCCGGTCGGCGCCTGCGTCGGCATGAAGGGAATGCGCGTCCAATCGATCATTCGCGAGCTGCGCGGCGAGAAGATCGATATCATCGAGTTCTCCGAGGAGATCACCACCTTCGCCGAGAAGGCGCTGCAGCCGGCGAAGGTCAGCCGCGTCTCGATCGTCGATCTGGCCGATAAGCAGATCGAGGTGATCGTTGACGACACTCAGCTCTCGCTTGCAATCGGCAAAAAGGGCCAGAATGTGCGTCTGGCGGCGAAGCTGTTGCAGTGGAAGATCGACATCAAGAGCGAAGAAGAGAAGCGCCAGGAGGTCGAGCAGCAGATGCAGGCGATGTCTGGCGGCCCGACGACGCCGATTGAGCAGATCAGCGCTCTGGGCGAGGCAATTCTCGAGAAGCTGATCGCTGCTGGCATCACCACGGTCGAGGAGCTTGCTGACATGACACCAGAGCAGTTGGAAGAGGTTCCGGGAATTGGCGAGAAGACGGTCGAGAAGATCTCGGTCGCCGTCCGCGAGTATTTTGAAACGGGTGCTGCACCTTCCACTACTGAGAACGCATCTGAAACCGGATCGTCCGAGGAGAGTTCTCTGGAGAAGACGCCGGAAGAGATTCTGGCAGGTGAAGCAGGAAATGGCCGGGCAGAAGAGGTAAAAGGCCGGTCGACGGAGGACATCACTGATGCGGAAGAGGCTGAATCCGCCAGCGACGCCTTCAGCGATGCCGATGCCCGGGAAGAAGTGATTGAACAGGATAACGATGCCGTAGACACCCTGGTCGATGAGAGCCAGGAGACCTCCGATGAGGGAGTCGATACGGACGGACATGATCGTGGTTAGCAGGACCGGCCACGCAACGAAACATTACATGGTTCGCGAAGCACGCGATCTCAGTAATAATAAAGACTGTAACGATTCCTACCTCGATGAGGCTGATATGAACAGCTAAGGGCGCAAGGAAGCGAAAAGGGACGGATGAGCAAAGTTCGAATCAACGATCTGGCACGAGAACTGGAAGTAAAGAGCAGGCCTATCCTGGACGCGCTCGAAGCAATCGGCGTAACCGGAAAGACCCACTCCAGCTCTATCGAAGCCGACCAGGCCGAAAGGGTCCGGGATTACTTCAGCGGCGGAAGCCGCGGCGCAAGTGCGTCGAAGCAGCAGGTTGAGGCAAAGCCGAAGTTCGACCTGTCCAACATATCGAAGCCAGGCGACGCCATGAAGGCGATCCTCGAGCGCAAGCAGGCCGAGGCCGCTGGCGTCAAAGCTGTGCCACCCCGGCCGGTTGTTGCCGCTGCTGCCACTCCATCGGCTCCTGTTGCCACTCCTCCTGCCGCCCGGCCAGCCGCTCCCGTAGTGGCAACCGCTGCTCCGGGGACGCTGAGTGCCGCTCCGGCTCCACGCCGTATTGTTCCGCTGCCGCGCCAGCAAGCGAATATTGTCGCACCGGCACCAGCACCAGCGATCGCAAGCAAGCCTCCAGTTGGCCCGGTCATCGCAAAGCCTCCCGTTACGGTCGCTCCGCCTGCCACCCCCGTGGTTGCCCCGCCGGTGGTAGCCGCAGCTGCTCCACGACCGGTTGTCGCGCCGCCGGTGACTCCAATTGCTGTAGCTGCTCCTACCGCTCCCGTGGCAACGACGCCTGCTGCTACGGCAGATTCCGCGCCCGCTGTACCTGTACAGCCTGTTTCTGAGACCTCTGCAGTTGCCTCGGCTCCGGAGCCCACAGCTGCGGCTCCGGCACCTCCGGCTGGTCCCGCTCCGCGTCGCGTCATTATGCCGCAGACCGGCCCTCGGCCTATCTATACCGCTCCTCCTCCGCCTCCCGGTGGTGTTCAGCGCGGACGTCCCATCTTTGAGCGCCCGCGCCCTCAGACTCCGGGTGCGCCTGGTTCGCGTCCGACTCCGGGGATGGCTCCTGGGGCTCGACGCCCGATGCATCCGACCCGAACCTTCCCAGGTGGTCCCGGAGCTCCCGGCGGAGCACCGGGACGTCCCGGCTTCACTCCGGGCGGTCCACGGCCAGCTTTTGGAGCCCGTCCTGGCTTTGGTGCACGTCCTGGCGGTCCAGGCGGAGCACCGGGAGTTATGCCCGGTCCCGGCGAAAATCCGAGTGGCATGAGGCCAGCTGCGCGGCCAGGCCAGCGCCGTGGCGGTCAGCGTTACGAGAAGACCAAGGAAGGCCCGATGAAGGGCTTCCAGCCGCCACCACGTTACGGCGGGCAGCAGATCTCGCGCGAGCCGTTGCCGATCACCAAGACCATCACGGTGACGGAAGGAATCAGCGTCAAGGATCTCGCCGAGAAGCTCGACGTTCGTGGCAAGGATCTGATCGCTACCCTGCTGATGAAGGGGGTCTTCGTTACCGTCAATCAGTCTCTCGAAGGAGAGCTGGTCAAGGACGTTGCCCGTCAGTTCGGTGCGGATGCCCAGATCATCAGCGTGGAAGAGCAATTGGAGAACGAGGCTATTGAGGGCTTCCTCGAAGATACGACCGGTATGGTCGAGATCACCCGCTCCCCTGTCGTCACCGTCATGGGTCACGTCGATCATGGAAAAACTTCACTGCTCGACGCAATCCGGTCGACCGATGTAGCGGCTGGCGAAGCCGGTGGTATCACGCAGCACATCGGAGCTTACAAGGTCCATGTGTCCAAGCCCGACTCGCCTGCCTTTGGGCGTGAGATCGTCTTCCTGGATACCCCGGGTCACGAGGCGTTTACGCGTATGCGTGCCCGCGGCGCGAAGATCACCGACATCGTCGTGGTCGTCGTGGCTGCCGATGATGGCGTCATGCCTCAGACGCTTGAGGCAATCGACCATGCAAAGGCTGCTAATGTCCCGATCATCGTGGCCGTCAACAAGATCGATAAGCCGGACGCGAATCCTGACCGCGTGAAGCAGCAGCTTGCGGATCGTGGTTTGCAGCCCGAGGCATGGGGCGGCACAACGGTATTCGTCGATGTGTCGGCCAAGAAGCGCCAGAACCTCGATCTTCTTGAGGAGATGATTTGCCTGGTTGCCGATATTGCCTCTCCGAAGGCTCAGCCGGATCGGCCTGCCGTCGGTACGGTCATCGAAGCGAAGCTGGATCGTGGACGCGGTGCGGTTGCTTCGATCCTCGTCCAGAACGGTACTTTGCGTCTTGGCGACAGTTACATCGTTGGTAACACCTTCGGTAAGATTCGCGCCATGTTCGACGATCGTGGGCGCTCGATTACCGAAGCGGGGCCGTCGACTCCGGTCGAGATCCTTGGTCTGGAAGGAATGCCGGATGCGGGAGACACCTTCCTCGTCATGGCGGACCGCGACAAGGCCAAGGGTATCGCGCAGTACCGCAAGATGAAGGAGCGCGAGGCTCAGCTTGCCAAGAGCTCCCGCGTCTCGCTCGCGCGTCTTGCCGAACAGATCAAGCAGGCCGGAATGAAGGACCTGAACCTGATCCTGAAGGGCGACGTGCAGGGTTCGGTCGAGGTGCTGGCCGATTCGCTGCAGCGGATGTCGACCGAGAAGGTTCGCGTGCGTGTGCTGCACTCGGGCGTCGGTGCCATCACCGAGTCCGACGTGCTTCTGGCTTCGGCATCGAACGCCGTCATCATCGGCTTCAATGTGCGTCCAGACCGCAAGTCGGCAGAGATCGCCGAGCGTGAGAACGTCGAGATTCGTCTGCACTCCATCATCTACGACCTGCAGGACGAGATCACGAAGGCGATGTACGGTCTGCTCGAGCCGGTCTTCAAGGAGAACTATGCTGGCCGCGCAGAGGTTCTGAACGTCTTCAAGATCACGAAGGTTGGGCAGATCGCTGGCTGCCGCGTCACGGACGGGCTCATCAAGCGCGACTCACAGGTTCGTGTGTTGCGTGAGGAGAACGAGGTCTGGAGAGGCAAGATTGGCTCGCTCAAGCGCTTCAAGGACGATGTATCGGAGGTCCGGCAGGGCGTTGAGTGCGGTATCGATCTCAACGGCTTCAAGGACATTCGCGCCGGTGACATCATCGAAGCCTTCACCACGGAAAAACTGGCTGCCGAACTGGGCGAGAATTCGATTGTCGCCCGCAAGGCAGAGAAGGCCGAGAAAGAGCGGATTGCTGCCGCTGCAACAGCGGAGACCTCAGTCAACTCCTGAGCACTATCCATCACACGGCGACGATGAGCAAGTCATCTCGCAGGTGGCACACGCTCAGTTCAGCAGGCGCATCGGTTTCTCGCTGCGTCTGCTGAACTGGGCGTGTGAGCAGACCGATCAAACTCTCGCAACGCCTCATCTCTCCGCAACCTTGTACTTTCCATCTTGTATGATGAAGCGACCATGGCTCATCCATTGAGACGCCTAGCCGACGACGCAATCCATACGTGGCACGCGATGCCAAAATCGCAGGCTTTGCGCTGGTACGGTGCTGTCCTGCGACACGCACCCACCATTGCGCGTGAGCGCAAGTTCTACTCCGCCGACCGTGACATGCAGGGCATCCTACGCTTTGACCTGCTCGGGCGCGACCTTACAGTAGACGTAGACGCCATCAACACCACGGCAGGCAATGGCTACGCTTTTCTACGAGAATTTTTCGTCCGTAAGATCTACTTTCGCGAGTTCAAGCGGCTCAGCTTCGAAACCTGCCTCGACCTCGGCTGCAACACCGGCGTGGTCACCAGCCTTTTGAAGCAATTGGCAGGTTCGCAAGGAAAAGTGTTTGGCATCGATCCTCACACCTACCCGGACAATGCGTTCCGCTCCAGGCTAGACACCCTCCCCGGAATCAAGATTCATCAAGGTGTCCTCTGCGGAGAGTCGCTGCGTCACGATTCGGCCGCCCTGCGCGCCATGTGCGATCCCTATGACTTCGACAGTAACCTGGCAATCACAGTTGAAGAGCTTATGAAGACCTATGGGCTCCAACACATCGACTTCCTCAAGATGGATATCGAGGGCGCCGAGTTCGCTATCTTTCGCGACTCTGTGCGCTGGCTGGACGGTGTGGATAATCTGGCGATGGAGGTCCACAATACCGTCGGTGCCCCAGAGGAGATTATCCAACGCCTCCAACAACAAGGCTTCCGCGTGAAATGGCTTGACGATGGCGGTTATCCGATTGACCCGCGTAACGCGGGCTATATTTACGCCTCCAAGATTGGTTCGCTCAAAGACTAAAGCAGCTCAACGAAGTGATCTGTGGAAGCGACTGCGTCCTAAAAGATAGAATCGACGAATGGATATCCGGGCTATTCAAGCTGCGCTGCGCGACCATCATCTCGATGGTTGGCTTTTTTACGACCATCATCATCGTGACCCACTGTCCTATCGAATACTGGGGCTGGATGAGCACTCTCATGTGACGCGACGCTGGTTCTACCTGATCCCAGCGGAGGGCGAGCCGAAGAAGCTGGTGCATCGCATTGAGAGTGGCAGGCTGGACACGCTTCCTGGGAGTAAGGCGAGCTATTCCTCGTGGCAGGAGCTTGAGGCCGGGGTAAAAGCGATGCTGGACGGCAAGACCCGGCTGGCGATGCAGTACTCCCCTCGCAATGCCATCATGGCGATCTCGCTAGTGGACGCAGGAACCGTGGAGGTTCTGCGTGAGATGGGCAAGGAGATCGTCAGTTCGGCAGATCTGGTCAGCCAGTTCGAAGCGGTCCTCAGCGAGCCGCAGATTGCCTCCCATTATGTTGCCCAGGAGAAGATCGACCGGATACTTACGGCTGCCTGGAAGGAGATCGGAGACCGTGTTCGTGGGTCCGGGACAGATGAGTTCGCGATGGTCGAGTACCTGCAAAAGGCGATGACGAACGAAGGGCTGGTCTGGGAGCATGGACCCAATGTCAGCGTGGGTGCCAACAGCGCGGACTCGCACTATGAGCCGACGCCGCAAAGCTCCAAGGCCATTCGCAAGAGTGATTTCGTCCTCATCGATATCTGGGCTCGCGTCGATCAGCCGGGGACCTGTTTCTACGACATTACGTGGACAGGGGTCGTTGATCGCGAGCCCACGGAGCGCGAGCGGCTGGTCTTCGAGGCGGTGCGGGATGCACGGGACGCAGCGATCCATGCTGTCCAGAAGGCCTACGCAGACGGCGTCTCTATCGCCGGCTGGCAGGCGGATGATGCCTCCCGGGCAGTCATCCGTAATGCCGGGTTCGGGGAGTGGTTTACGCACAGGACCGGGCACAACATCGCAACGGATCTGCATGGAAACGGAGCGCACCTGGACAATCTGGAGACTCACGACGAACGGCTGCTGCTGCCGAATACCTGCTTCTCCGTGGAGCCGGGAATCTACTTCCCCGGAGAGTTCGGCGTGCGGAGCGAGATCAATATGGTGACTCAGCCGGGACAGGCCAACGTAACGGGTCGGATACAGACCGAGCTGGTGCGAATCTAACTGGTATCATTGGGAAACGAATGGCGACGAATGCACAAGCTGTAGCGCGGGTTCAGGGTAAGTCTCCTGTGTCACCGATAT
>Ga0137412_10002033_pt1 | contig 11405 bp, 10 predicted proteins | sample CZODoug2_1_16fun_FD_122160 | JGI IMG/M metagenome (GOLD analysis project Ga0137412, IMG submission 122160) | Vadose zone soil fungal communities from Angelo Coast Range Reserve, California, USA - CZODoug2_1_16fungal (Hybrid Assembly) | ecosystem: Environmental > Terrestrial > Soil > Vadose zone... | reverse complement strand
CGGTTATCCACCAAATCGCCGCCTTGCGAGCACCGCACCAGCGTGCTTAACGTCGCGCTTTAGTGACAAGAAAACGCATGGGCGTGCCGAGGTTGCCCCACCTTCTCGGCATCGAGGGTCTTGCGCCTGAAGCCATTTCGGGCCTGCTCGACCTTTCCGAAAGCTACATCGACCAGAACCGATCCATCGACAAGCGGCGCGACCTCCTGTCGGGCCGCACCGTCATCAACCTGTTCTTCGAAAACTCGACGCGAACCCGGACCAGCTTCGAGGTCGCGGCCAAGCGCCTGGGCGCCGACGTCATCAACATGGACGTCGCCACCTCGTCGGTGCGCAAGGGCGAGACCCTGCTCGACACGGCGATGACGCTGAACGCCATGCGGCCGGACTCGATCGTCGTGCGCCACAGCGAGTCGGGCGCAGTCAATCTTTTGTCACAGAAGGTCAACTGCGCGGTCATCAATGCCGGCGACGGCCAGCACGAGCACCCGACCCAGGCGCTGCTCGACGCGCTCACCATCCGACGACGACGCGGCAGCCTGCAGGGCCTTTTGGTGGCGATCTGTGGCGACATCATGCACAGCAGGGTAGCGCGCTCGAACATCCATCTGCTGCAGATCATGGGTGCGCGCGTGCGGGTGGTCGGCCCGCCCACCCTGATGCCGACCGACATCGAGAAGATGGGCGTCGAAGTCCATTACAGCATGAAGACCGGCCTCAGGGACGTCGACATCGTCATGATGCTGCGCCTGCAGACCGAGCGCATGCAGGGCCTGTTCGTGCCCTCGATCAGCGAATATTTCCACTTCTTCGGCCTCGACCACGAGAAGCTGAAGTTCGCCAAGCCCGACGCGCTGATCATGCATCCCGGCCCGATGAATCGCGGCGTGGAGATCGATTCGGAAGTGGCCGACGACCTCGACCGCTCGGTCATCCACGAGCAGGTCGAGATGGGCGTCGCCGTGCGCATGGCCTGCCTGGAGGCGCTGATCGGCGGGCGGCGCAATGCGCTGGCGGGAGCCGCCGCGTGAGGGGCAACGTCGACAAGAGCGCGCCGCAGCACAGCGGATCGACCGCCTATATCAACGCCCGCATCATCGATCCGACAGGCGACTCGGAATATCGCGGCGCCGTGCTGATCAGCGACGGCAAGATCGCCGATTTCGGGCCCAACCTGTTCGCCTCGGGCGCGCCCTACGGCATCCAGTCGGTCGACTGCCGCGGCCTCCATCTCGCGCCGGGTGTCGTCGACACGCGCGTCCATACCGGCGAGCCGGGCGAGGAGCACAAGGAGACCCTGGCGAGCGCCGGCGCCGCGGCCGCGGTGGGCGGCATCACCTCGCTGGTGCTGCTGCCCGACAACGAGCCGCCGTTCGACGACGCCTCGCTGATCGAGTTCGTCGCCCGCCGCGCCCGCCAAGTGAAGCTCGCGAACATGTACGCCTATGGCGCGCTCACCGTCGGGCTGGAGGGCAAGGAGCTGGCCGAGATCGGCCTTCTGGCCGAGGCCGGCGCCGTGGCCTTCACCGACGCCGACCACGCCGTCGGCAATGCCCAGGTGATGCGCCGCGCGCTCTACTACGCCAAGGCCTTCGACGCGCTGATCGTGCACCTGCCGCAGGAGCCGACCTTGTCGACCGGCAACATGACCAGCGGCGAGACGGCGACCCGGCTCGGCCTTTCGGGCAATCCGCCGCTCGCCGAGGTGATGATGGTCGAGCGCGACATCCGCCTCGCCGAGATGACCGGCGGGCGCCTGCATCTCGCCAAGATCTCGACGGCCGAAGCGGTCGCCGCCATCGCCAGCGCCAAAGCGCGCGGCCTCAAGATCACGTGCGATACCGCCGCCCCTTATTTTGCCCTGAACGACCTCGCGGTCGGCGACTATCGCACCTTCGGCAAGCTGGTGCCGCCGCTGCGCGCCGAGAAGGACCGCATGGCCGTGGTCGAGGGCCTGAAGAACGGCACGATCGACGCCATCGTCTCGGACCACCGGCCACAGGACCAGGACAGCAAGCGCGTGCCCTTCGCCCAGGCCGAACCGGGCGGCATCGGCCTGGAAACCCTGCTGCCGATCTCGCTCGAGCTGGTGCACAACGGCCACCTCACCTTGCCCCGCCTGTTCCAGCTGCTGTCGAGCACGCCGGCGCGATTGTTCGGCCTGCCGGGCGGAAAGCTCGCCAAAGGCGCGCCGGCCGACCTCGTGGTGTTCGACGCCGACTATGCCTGGAAGGTCGATCGCGACGTGCTCTGCAGCAAGACCAAGAACACGCCGTTCGACGAGCGCCCGGTGCAGGGCCGCGTCATGGCCACCATCGTGGGCGGCCGCACCATCTATCGCGACGATAGCTTCACGACGACTGCGCAAGCGGCCTGACGCCGCGGCGGCCGGCCAAAAGCCGCCTCCAAACGGCCACTTCGTCTGCTATTGTCGGCGCCTTCTCACAGACCGGGGCGATGGATGATGGTTCGACAGTCTCTTCTTCTCGCGGTCGCGACGATGGCGCTCGCCGGTACGGGGCACGCGCAGACGCGCGGCCAGTCGCGCGACGACCTGCTCGACGCCCTGACGCGCCACATCCAGATCTGCGGCGAGATCACCGACACCCAGCAGCGCCTGTCCTGCTACGACCGGCTGCAGACCCAGGTCGGCGGCGTGACCGCCCCGGCGCCCACGCCGACGCCCTTGCAGGCAGCGCCCGCGCCCTCGATGCAGAGCCAGAGCCCGCCGCCCACCACCATGGGATCATCGGGATCGTCGATCAGCAGCGCGCCGCTTTCGTCCCAGCCACTCTCGCCACAGCCGCTCGCGCCCCAGCCGCTCGGCGTGCCGGGCGGCGGCGTCGCCACGTTGGGCGGCCCGTCACCATCGATGGGAGCCCCGCCGCCGGCGCGGGATCCAGACGCCGCCTTCGACCCGAGCAGTTCGACCTACCGCGTACCGGGGCCGACCGGTCCCAAGCCGCAGCCGCAGATGCGCCGGACCGGTTCACGTCCGATCCCCTATTCGTCGACGCCGCAGCCTCTGGTGACGCTGGGGGCGACCAACCTCACCTATGGCGATTCGCGCTACTGGCAGGTCACGGTGACGCTCACCTCCAATACGCCGAAGGGAGTCAATACCCAGGCGGAGTGCACCTTCATGAACGCCGGACGGCCGGTCTCGACGGACTATCTCGGGCCGGTGTACATCCAGCCCGGCGAGCAGATCACCACCGAGTTGATCGGACCGCCGACCACGACCTACATCGATTCGACCAACTGCAAGGTCGTGAGCCCGTAGACGCAGATGATTTCCACCCTGGTCCTTCTGCTGGGACCTTTCCTGCTGGGTTACCTGCTGGGCTCGATCCCGTTCGGCCTGCTGCTGACCCGCGCGGCGGGGTTGGGCGATATACGCAAGGTGGGCTCGGGCAATATCGGCGCGACCAACGTGTTGCGCACTGGCCGCAAGGGCTTGGCCGCCGCCACCCTGTTGCTCGACGCCTTGAAGGGCGCGGTCGCGGTGCTGATCGCCGCCCAGCTGGGCGAGATCGCCGCCGTCGGCGCGGCGGCGGGCGCGGTGCTCGGCCACATGTTTCCGGTGTGGCTCTCCTTCAAGGGCGGCAAGGGCATGGCCACGACGCTCGGCGTGATGTGGGGCCTGTCATGGCCGGTCGGCGCCATCGGCTGCGCAGCCTGGCTCATCTTCGCCGCGCTCTTCCGCTACTCATCGCTGGCGACACTGCTGGCCGCCGTGGTCGCGGCGATCGCCGCCTGGTTCCTGGTCGATCCGCGCGCGGCCATCCTGCTCACCCTGCTGGTGCCGCTGGTCTGGGCGCGCCACCACCAGAATATCGATCGTCTGTTGAAGGGCACCGAACCGAAGATCGGCCAGCGCGCCAAGGCCGAGGGCGCCTCTACTTCAGGCGCGTGAAGCCGTCGGCGCTCCAGTCCTCGCTGCCGACGCCGTGATGGACGAAGAAGAGTCCGTCGGGATCCACCTTGTCCTTGACCTGCCGCAGCCTGGGATAGTTCGTCCCCCAGAAGGCGCCCTGCCAGTCGGCTTCGAAATAGTTCGACTCCGATACGTAGGAGCCGGGGTTCGGCACCAGCTTGCGCAGCTCGCCCATCGCAGCGGCGACGTCGCGCGCATTGCGGCGGGCGAGCGGCAGGTCGGGTTCGTGGCCCGCGATCCCCGGAAAAGCCGGCGGCCCCGCGGCGGCGATGATGGCCAGAGCGAAGGCCTCGGCGGCGGCGGGGTTGGTCGCGGTGTCGCGCGCCGCCGCGACCGCCTCGGCCGGCGCTCCCGCGAGGCCCTTGTTGAAATGCAGCGACGTCGTCCGCCGGCGTGAGGCGGCGAACAAGGCGTCGACGAGCGCCGGCTGGTGGGCCGGCTCGAGCAGCGACGCCGGCATCCATGTCGACTCATAGCCGTGCAGGCACCAGCCGGACTCTTCCTGGTTGGTGCGCCAGAACACGTTGCCCTCCGGCGCACCGGGACGGTCGTCGCCCAGCACGATCTGCGGCGCGTTCTTCTTGAGGAATTCGGCGTCCCACAGATATTGCGCCGGCGCCGTGAAGAACATCGGCGCCGCGACGGTGGTGAAATCGCCGCCCTGTGCCGCAATCCAGGAGGTGAAAGGCTGCCAGGCCGCTTCCGCCTGATCGCGATCGATGCCCTGGAAGATCATCGCGACCTCGAAGACGTTGCTGCCATGGAACTTGACCTGCTCGCCCCACGTCGGGTTGAACAGCGCGTCGCGGTAGAAGGCTAAGAAGCGTTCGATCAGCCGCCGGAACGCCGCGTCGGAATTGGCCTTCACCGCGGCGAACGCGCCGCCGAAGAACTTCGGCAGTTCGTGGGTGCGCAAGGTGAGCCGCGTGACCACGCCCAGGCTGCCGCCGCCCCCGCCTTTCAAGCCCCAGAACAGGTCGGGATTGGTGCAGGCGTTGGCGATGCGCACGGCGCCGTCCGCCGTCACCACCTCGGCCTCGATCAGGCTGGCGGCCGCCGAGCCGTAGCGCTTGGAGAAGCTGCCGAAGCCGCCGCTCTGCACCAGGCCCGCCACGCCCACGGTGAGACAGCCGCCGCCCTGCACGTAGCGGCCGGCCTTGGCGACGGCGGCATAGGCGTGCAGCCAGACCGCGCCGGCGCCGATCGACACCGCCGGCTGCGCGGCGTCGCTGCAGCCTTGGCCCGTGAAGGCGTCGTGGATGTCGATGCGATCCATCGGCCGCGTCCAGACCAGTAGCGAGTCGGCCGCGTTCGACGTGCCCTGGTAACTGTGGCCGCCGCCCTTCACCACCAGCCGCAGCCGGTGCGTGCGCGCGAAGGCCACGGCGGCCGCCACGTCGGCGGCGGTGCGCGCGGCGACGGCATAGGCGCTGGGCGCCGACGTCCAGGCATCGACCCAGCCGCTGGTCTGGGTGAGCGCGACATTGTCGCCGATGTACCAGGGGTTCTTCAGTCCCCGGAAGACCGCCGCGCACGCCACACTCTCGGGCGCGCTGCGGCAGGCCTCGAGCGGCGAGCTCACCTCGACGAGCTGGCCGCCCACCTTCGCCTTGAGCTCGCTCCATTGCGCAGCAGACGGCCAGGAGGGATCGCCCGGGCGGCTGCGGCGAAAAACGGACTTCGGGCTTTGGGCATGAGCGGTCGACATCAGCGGCAGTCCTCCGGCCAGCATCATGAGCTTACGTCGGTTCATGGGAGTTCCTCGATGTGCATGTCACGAGAAGCACGCCTTGTAGCCGCATGATCGCTGATCTTGCCGCGAATTGTGACGACCGGCACGCTCGCTGGGACGACCGGCGCGATGGCGTGATCAACGGCGCGGCATTGATCGGCTGCCGACCGGCCGTTAGGGTCGGGTGCACACCAATTGCAGGAGGCAATGGCCATGTTTATTGCTCGTATGGCCGTTCTCGCCGCGGCCGCGCTCTGCGCGACCTCATTGGCCGAAGCCAAGACCTTGCGCTGGGCGAGCCAGGGCGACGCGCTCACCCTCGATCCGCACTCCCAGAACGAGGGGCCGACGACGGCGATGAACAGCCACGTCTACGAAGCCCTGATCAGCCGCGACCCCTCGCTGGCCAAGGTGCCGGGGCTGGCGCTGTCGTGGAAGACGATCGCCTCCGACGTCTGGGAGTACAAGCTGCGGCCCGACGTCAAGTTCAGCGACGGCACGCCGTTCACCGCCGACGACGTGGTGTTCAGCTACAACCGCGCTTTGTCGTCCAGTTCCGACTTCAAGGCCTACATCTCCTCGATCAAGGAGGTGAAGGCGATCGATCCGCTCACGGTGCATATCATCACCGACGGACCCAATCCCATCCTGCCCGACTACACCAGCGCCATCCTGATCATGTCCAAGGCGTGGTCGGAGAAGCACAACGTGGCCAAGCCGCAAAGCTTCAAGGACAAGGAAGAGACCTATGCGGTGCGCAACGCGATGGGCACCGGACCCTACACGGTGAAGCAGCGCGATCCCGACGTGCGCACGGTGCTGGAAGAGAACCCGACCTACTGGGGCGCCAAGGACTTCCCCAACTATCCCGACGAGCTGGTCTACACGCCGATCAAGGAGCCGGCGACCCGCGTGGCGGCGCTGATCTCGGGCCAGGTCGACTTCGTGCTCGACGCCCCGCTGCAGGACATCGCGCGCATCAAGCAGACGCCGGGCCTCAAGACCGAGGAGACCGCGCAGGTCCGTTCGATCTTCCTCGGCCTCGACATGGGCTCGGCCGAGCTCAAATACTCCGACGTCAAGGGCAAGAACCCGTTCGCCGACAAGCGCGTGCGCCAGGCCATGTACCAGGCGATCGACATCAACGCGATCAAGGCCAAGGTGATGCGGAACTTCTCTGCGCCCGCCGGCCTCACCACCGCGCCCGGCGTGCACGGCTACACCAAGGAACTCGACGAGCGCCTGAAATACGACGTCGCCGGCGCCAAGAAGCTGATGGCCGACGCGGGCTATCCCAACGGCTTCGGCGTCACGCTCGATTGCCCCAACGACCGCTACAACAACGACGAGCAGATCTGCCAGGCGGTCGCCAGCATGCTGGCGCAGATCGGCATCAAGATCGACCTGCAGGCGCGCTCCAAGACGCTGCACTTCCCCAAGCTGCAGAAGAAGGACTCCAGCATGTTCCTGCTGGGCTGGGGCGTGCCGACGCTCGATTCGCACTATGTCTTCACCTTCCTCTACCAGACCGAGGATGCGGCCAAGAAGGTGGGCGGCTGGAACTACACCGGCTACAGCAATCCCAAGATGGACGCGCTGACCGACGCCATGCTGAAGGAGGTCGACCAGGCCAAGCGTGACAGGATGATCGCCGACGCCTGGGCGCTGGCGGTCGCCGACATGCCGTACCTGCCGCTGCACCATCAGCTCATCGTCTGGTCGATGAGCGACAAGGTGACGATCCCGATCTTCGCCAACGACGCACCCAACTTCAAATATTCGACGATGAAGTGAGTCGTTCATATGCCTCCCCATCGTCATACGATGGGGAGGTGCCCGCGCAGCGGGCGGAGGGGTCATGAGCCTCGTCGCCACGCCATGACCCCTCCGGCCTTCGGCCACCTCCCCACTTCGTGGGGAGGGCAATAGACTGTCAGCATGCTCGCTTTCATCGTCTCGCGTCTGCTGCAGTCTCTCGCCGTCATGCTGGCGGTGTCGTTCCTGTGCTTCGCGCTGTTCAACTTCGTGGGCGACCCGGTGAACAACATGGTGGGCCAGGAGGCGACGCCAGCCGAGCGTGCCGAGATGCGCCGCGACCTCGGGCTGGAGGATTCCGTGGCGGTCCAGTTCGCCCGCTTCCTGGGCAACGCCGTCACCGGCAATTTCGGCAAGAGCTACCGGCTGGCACGCCCCGTCTCCGACCTCATCGTCGAACGCATGCCGGCGACGCTCGAGCTGGTGGTGGTGGCGGCCCTGCTGGCCCTCTCCATGGGCATTCCGCTCGGCGTGCTGACGGCGCTGCGCCGGCACAAGCTCGACAGCGGCGCCGTCATGACCTTCTCGCTGGCGGGCGTTGCCGTGCCGACCTTCGTGATCGGCATCCTGCTGATCTATGTCTTCTCGGTGGAGTGCAAAAGCTGGGCGCCCGCGCTCGGCCTGCCGGCCGACTGGTGCTTCCCCTCGTTCGGACGCGGCGAGACGGTGAAGCTCGGCTGGTGGAACACGGGCCTGCTGACGACGTCGGGCCTGAAGGCCATCGTGCTGCCGGCCTTCACCCTCTCGCTGTTCCAGATGACCCTGGTGCTGCGGCTGGTGCGCTCGCAGATGCTCGAGGTGCTGCGCACCGACTACATCAAGTTCGCGCGCGCCCGCGGCCTGACAAACCGCGCCGTCCATTTCCGCCATGCGCTGAAGAACACGCTGCTGCCAGTGATCACCGTGATCGGCCTGCAGGTCGGCGGACTGATCGCCTTCTCGATCATCACCGAGACGGTGTTCCAGTGGCCGGGCATGGGCCAGCTCTTCATCCAGTCGGTGCAGTTCGCCGACATCCCGGTGATGGCGGCCTACCTGGTGATGGTCTCCTTCCTCTTCGTGGTCATCAATTTCTTCGTCGACCTGCTCTACGCCGCGATCGATCCGCGGCTCCGGCTCGACCGGGCTCAGTTGGGAACCGCAGGCGGATGAATCCGAAAAGTGCAAACCTTCCTTGGGCCCTGATCGGCGCGGCCTGCCTCGGTTCGTTCGCCGCCACCTCGAGCGGCACCACGCGTGCGCCCTTCCTGCTCGACATGGCGCGCGACCTCGATGTCAGCATGCCGCTGGTCGCCAACCTGGTGTCCCTGACGTCCATATCATGGGGTGTCACTTCGGCACTGGGTGGCTGGTTGTCCGATGTCGTCGGCCGACGGCTCCTTCTGGTGGCGGCTCTCTTTACCCTGGCCCTCGCCGTGCTGGCGCAGGCGCTGGCCGGCTCCTTCTTCTGGGTTGCCGTGTGGGCCACGGTCGGCGGCGGCTGCAGCGGCACCTTCATGGGCGTGGTCTTCGCCGAGGTCTCCGGGCGCGTGCCCGACAGCCAGCGCGGCCGTGCACTTGGCTGGGTGATGAGCGGCCAGTCGCTCACTTTGGTGATCGGCGTACCCATGGCCGCCGCCGTGGGCTCGCTGATCGGCTGGCGCGGCTGGCTGGTTTGCGTCGGCGGCCTTGCCTTTGCCGCCAGCCTCAGCCTGTTCGCCGCAGTCGGGCGCGGCACGGCAGGCCATATGCGCGGCGCCGTGCGACCGTCGCTGCGCGCGGCGCTGTCGCCCAAGGTACTGGGCCTGCTCGGCACCGGCATCGCCGAGCGCATCTGCTACGGGCTGGCGGCGATCTATTTCGCCACTTTCCTGCAGACGACCTATCATCTCTCCCTGGTCGAGACCGCCATTCCGCTGGCCGTATTCGCGCTGGGCAATGTCGCCGGCACCGTCCTGGGCGGCCAGCTCGCCGACCGCCGGTGCGACCGGTTGCTGACCTTCTCCATCGCCATGGCGCTGTCGGGCGTGGCCGCCCTCACGCTTTTCATGTGGCATCCCAGCCTGGCGATCTCGGTGGCGCTGGGCTTTGTCTACGTGCTCCTCAACGCGCTGGGACGTCCCTCCTACATGGCGGCGCTCGCCTCCGTGCCCGAGGCCGTGCGTGGCACGGTGCTGGGGCTCAACGGTACCACGGCCAGTGTCGGCTGGATCGGCGCGGCGGCCCTGGGTGCCGCGATGATCGGTTCGGTCGGCTTCGAAGGTTTCGGCCCGCTGGCCGCCTCGCTCGCCTTCGCCGCCACGGTGGGCGCGCTGCTCAACCGCCGCCGGGCGTCATGAGCGACACGACGCTCCGCGCCCGGCTGCGCGAGTCGGACATATGGTGGAGTTTCCGCCATTCGCCGCTCGCCGTCGCCGCCGCGGTCGTGACCCTGCTCTTTTTCCTGGGCGCCATCTTCGCGCCTTGGGTGGCGCCGTTCGATCCGTTCGACATCAAGTCGCTCAATCTGATGGATGCCTTCACGCCACCGGCCTGGAACGAGAATGGCAGCACCCGCCACCTGCTGGGCACCGACAACCAGGGCCGCGACGTGCTGTCGGCCATCCTCTACGGCAGCCGCGTGTCGCTGGTGATCGGGCTCGCCGCCATCGTGCTGTCGGTCACCACGGGCGTGCTGCTGGGCCTTTTGGCAGGCTATCGCGGCGGCTGGGTCGAGGCGGTGGTGATGCGGCTGGCCGACATCCAGCTCACCGTGCCCGCCATCCTGATCGCGCTCACCCTCGACGGCGTGGCGCGGGTCGTGCTGCCCAGGGGCGTGCATGACGACATCGCCATCTGGGTGCTGGTGCTCTCGATCGGCGTTGCCTACTGGCCGCAGTTCGCGCGCGTGACTCGCGCCACCACGCTCGCCGAGAAGAACAAGGATTATGTCAACGCCGCCCGCATCATCGGCCTGCCGGGCGTGCGCATCGCCCTCGCCCATGTGCTGCCCAACGCCTGGGGGCCGGTGCTGGTGATCGCCACCATCGAGCTGGCGCTCGCCGTCATCGCCGAGGCCTCGCTCTCCTATCTCGGCGTCGGCATGCCGGCCACCCAGCCCTCGCTCGGCACCTTGATCCGCATCGGCAACGCCTTCCTGTTCTCCGGCGAATGGTGGATCGTGATCTTCCCCGCCCTTGCCTTGGTCATCCTGTCCCTGGCCGTGAACCTTTTAGGCGACTGGCTGCGCGACGCGCTCAATCCCAAACTGCGCTGATTCTATCTGAGGTTGTTTTACAACAGGAATACTCGCGCGTATCGTCGAGCCATGTTCGACGCCCCCTTCCCATCCGAGCTCGATCCCGCTGAACGGCGCGCGCGGCTGAGGCTGGCGCGCAGCGCCCGGATCGGCCCCGTCACCTTCCATGACGCGTTGGAACATTTCGGCTCGGCCCAGGCGGCCTGCGCGCGCCTGGCCACGGTCTCCGAGGCCGAGGTCGCGCGCGAGGAAGAGGCGCTGGCGCGCGCGGGCGAGCGTTTCCTGGTGATCGGCGATCCAGCCTATCCAGCGCCCTTGGCCGCGCTGCCCGATGCGCCGCCGGTGCTCTCCGCGATCGGCGATTTCGCATTGCTGGGCCGGCCCATCCTGGCCGTGGTCGGCGCGCGCGAAGCCTCGGCGGCGGGCTGTCGCTTCGCCACCGAACTGGCGGCGAACCTGGGCGCGGCAGGCTTCGTGGTGGCCTCGGGCCTGGCGCGCGGCATCGATGCAGCCGCCCATCAAGCCGCCCTGGCCACCGGCACCGTGGCCGTGCTGGCCGGCGGCATCGACCAGATCTACCCGCTGCAGAATGCCGCCCTCCACGCCGAGATCGCCGCGCGCGGCCTCCTGCTCAGCGAATCGCCTCTCGGCATCCCACCGGTCGCCCGCGCCTTCCCGCGCCGCAACCGCATCGTCAGCGGCCT
>Ga0137412_10004293_pt1 | contig 11406 bp, 6 predicted proteins | sample CZODoug2_1_16fun_FD_122160 | JGI IMG/M metagenome (GOLD analysis project Ga0137412, IMG submission 122160) | Vadose zone soil fungal communities from Angelo Coast Range Reserve, California, USA - CZODoug2_1_16fungal (Hybrid Assembly) | ecosystem: Environmental > Terrestrial > Soil > Vadose zone... | reverse complement strand
CACCGATGCTGTGCTCGACCCGTACAACTTCAAGCAGGACTACTCCCGTTCCGACCTCGACCAGCGGCACCGGTTTGTAGGAAGCGTGGTATGGCAACCCACTATTGGAAAGAATTTCTCCAGTGCGATTGCCCGGCAACTGTTAGATGGCTGGACCGCCTCGGGCATCGTTACGTCGGCGACGGGCCAGCCCTACGCCTCAAATATCGGTACCTCTAGCCTAGCGCCCGGAGTTGACGGCGGTATGACGGGCGCCGAGGTCAGCACGTTCGCCAGCGCCACAGGAGGCCGGGTATCCTGGCTTTCGCGCAACCCTTTCAACCTTCCGAATTACACGAACGTGGATTTCCGCTTGGGCCGCGGATTCACGTTCCACGAAAAGTTCCGGCTCAACTTTGTCGTCGATGCCTTTAACCTGTTCAACAGCACCATCGTGAGTCAAGCAAACATGACCGCGTACACATATTTGAGCCCGGGCAACTTGGCAAAGCCCAACGTATGCACAAGCCACACGAACGGTTGCCTGCTTCCCTCTTCCTCATACGGGAGCGCAACCACGACCTCGGGTTCACTGTACGGCGCACGCCAAATGCAATTCGGCGCTCGGTTCGAATTCTGACGTGAGTTGGAATCAAGGGGCAGCGTCCCGGTTAGACCGCGACGCCGCCTTCTTTAGAAAGAGAAATTCACTCCACCCAATCGGCGATGAAAATATTCGTCTCGTGCGGCGCTTTCCCGTTACGATTGGAAGCCCAGACGAGGCGCTTGCCGTTGGAGGAAAACATCGGGAAGGCGTCGAAATCGGGGTGATAGGTGACGCGGTTGAGGCCTGTGCCGTCTTCGTTGATCAAGTAGAGATCGAAACCGCTGGGATCCTTCTGATTCTCCAGGTTTGAAGCAAAAATGATTCGTTTTCCGTCGGGCAGCCAATACGGGGCAAAATTCGCGGCGCCATTGTGCGTCACCTGGTGCTTGTTCTTGCCGTCGGCGTCCATTACCCAGATTTCGAGGTTTCCCGGGCGAATCAAGCCGCGCGAAAGCAAGTCCTTGTAGTCAGCGATTTCCTCCGGCGTTTTTGGCTGCTCCGAGCGATAGACAATCTTCTTGCCGTCGTCGGAAAAAAACGCGCCGCCGTCGTAGCCCAGCTCATGCGTCAACTGGCGAACGTTGCTTCCGTCGGCGTTCATCGTGTAGATGTCGAGGTCGCCGTTGCGCGTCGACGTGAAGATGATCTGTTTGCCGTCGCGGCTGATGGTGGACTCCGCATTGTAGCCCGGCGTGTTGGTCAGCCGGCGCAAATCGCTGCCATCGGGCTTCGCCGCGTAGATATTGTAGGTGCTGTAGATGGGCCAAACGTAGCCGTGCGAATAATCGGGGCGCGGGGGGCAGTCGGAACTCGCCTCGTGCGTAGAAGAAAACAGAATGCGATCGCCGGCAGGAAAAAAGTAGCCGCAGGTCGTTCGCCCCTTGCCGGTGCTCACGAGCTTGGGCTTCGCGGGCTTTCCATCGGGCGTGTCGATCGGCATCGTGAACATCTGATCGCAGGGGACGCCTTCGCCCTGGTGCATGAAGATCAGATATTTGTCGTCCCCCGAAAAATAGGCTTCGGCATTGGTCCCGCCAAATGTGAGCTGGCGAACGTTACGCAGGTGCTTCTCGGAAGGAAGACTGAGGGCAGCAGGAGACTTCTCTCCATCGCCAACTGCCTGAGTGTGGCCGACAAGCCAACTAGACCCGGCGAAGAGCAAGACGAAAAACAATGGCCGGGCGAAACGCGATCTTGGCATGGTTGATCTTGATCTACTTTCTTTGTTCGAGTTTCACCGATGCAGTGATGGGCTTGCCGTCTCGCAGCACCTTTACTTCGACGTCGTCGCCTATTTTGCTGCGGCGCAGCGCGTCGGTGAAATCGTATAAATTCTTGATCGGCTTGACGCCGAATTGAACGAGGATGTCCCCCGCCTTGAATCCCGCCTTCGCCGCCGGCGATCCTGGCCGCACGTCGGAGAATTTCACCCCGTCTACCTCTTGTCCGAAATCCGGTATCGAGCCGAAGTACGGCCCGTAACCGCTGCCGCCTCCGCTAGTGACATGGTCCGCGGACTGATCCTCGACTACGGTTACGAACGCAGTCCGCTCCGAGGAGGAATCGATTTTCAACGCAACGTCATCGATGAAATCCAGGAGGTGCGCGGCCGAAGGCGCATTAATTTTTTCCCAGGTGTCGGAAGGCTTGTGGTAATCCGAATGCAAACCCGAAAAAAAGAAAAGCACGGGAATTTGCTTCGTGACAAAAGAGGTGTGATCGCTCGCGGAGTATCCCCCGGCGGAATACTCGATTTTGAACGTGAACTTGCTCTGCTCCTGTTCCAGCAGGCTTTTGAATGCCGCACCGGTTCCCACGCCACCGACGTACACCTTGTCGTCATTGATGCGGCCGATCATGTCCATGTTCAGCATGGCGACGGCCTTGCCCAGCGGGAGCGTCGGCTCCTTCACCCATTCGGCTGAACCCAGCAGTCCCAGCTCTTCTCCCGCGAAGGAGGCGAAGAGGATGCCGCGTTGCAGTTGCCCCTTCATCGGCGCGAGCAAGCGCGCCAGCTCCAGTACGCCGGCCGTGCCGGAAGCGTTGTCGTCCGCCCCGGGATGGATCTGCCCGATTTGCGAGGGAGCGAGCGAATCATAATAGCCATGGCCCAGATGATCGTAGTGCGCGCCAAGGATCACGTACTCGTCGGTCTTGCCCGGCAGGTACGCGAGCACGTTATTTACGGTTGCTCGCGTGCTCTCGATATTGACGCTCAACGAAACCCGCAAATTCTCGGGAAATGCGAAGGAGGCTGGATTCGACGACGTGTTAATTTCATTTTGAACGTCCGCAAGCGATTTCCCGGCCGCCGCAAACCACTCCTGTGCCGCGGCATTTTTCACTTGCACGAAAATTATGCCGGCGTTCTCAGGGCCGCTGACACTTCCGAATCGCGTCAGTTGATCCTCTTCGCCGTCACCCAATTTCCCGCTGATCACAACGACGGCTTTCGCGCCGTGATTCCGGGCATTGATCGCCTTGGTGATCAACTGGGAGTGTTCCGTCAACCCGCCGTGCACGTTCTTCGCCGAAAATCCGGCAGGCTCGTACCGCAGCACCACCACGATCTTGTCTTTCACATCGAGATGCATGTAATCGTCGTAGCCGAACTCCGTCGCGGACGCTCCATATCCCGCAAACACAATGGGGCCGCTGATGTCGCCCGAGGACGAAAAGCTGAACGGCACGAAATCCTCATTCAGTTTCAGGTCCTTCTTTGCGCTGCCGTCTAGAATTTCCAGGCGGTTGTTTTCCTTCAACTTTGCGCCTGTCACTACAGTGAACGGCTGCAGGTAGGAGTTCTTTCCCGCCGGTCGCAGTCCCAGAGCGCGAAACCGCTGTTCGATCATGCTAGCGGCTAGAGTCAGGCCCGGATCCCCGTCACCACGGCCTGCCATCGCGGGAGTTGTGAGGGCCTTGATGTCCTCGAGATAGCGTTTGGGATCGGCAGAATCGGCCGCCGCGACAGCGCTTGCGGCAAAAAAGGCGAGGGCCAAAAGCGCGCCGCGTCTGCGCCAATGATAAGACGCAGCTATCAAGTGAATTGCTTTGTGCCCCGTTCCGGTGAATTTATGGTCGCGCATAGGCCTCATAGAATCCTATGCCGCTGTGGCAATGCTGTCAAATAAGAGGTGCGGGACAGCCCTCAAATGGTAAAACGCGCCCTAGAACGCGATTTTCAGACGAGCGCTGACACTACGCGGCGGCGCAACCGCCGTGCCGGAAAAAAGGCTGGCGAAGTTCAGGACATTGACGCGGTTGGTCAGGTTGTTCGCCTCCAACTGCATGGAGACGTCCTTGCCTTCCTTGTGGTAGAACGTGGCGCCGGCCGCTGCATCGATCAAAAAATTTGGCCGCACACGCCCGGCGGTGAAATTCACCTTATCCAGGATCGCCGAACCGTATTGCGTGAGGAGAAAACTGGTGTCGGTGGGCCCCGTTAAGCCCACTGGCAACCCACTTCCGTATCCCGCGCTGGTCGCGAGCCACAGCCGCTGCGTCGCTTGGAATCGCACGCGGGCGCGGACGGTGTTCCTCTGGTCCTGGGAAACGGGAAATTTGCTGGTGTCCGAAACATTGGAAACTTTATCCCCGAGGAACAACCCGCCTGTGATGGGTCCCTGGCCAACACCGGTTTGATTGGAGTAGCTCACGAATCCAGAAAATCGGCCCCAATGCGGTACGCCAATCTGAATTTCCTCACCGAAAATCGTCGCTGTTGAAAAAGCGATCGGGAAGCTGATGCCGGTATCGAGCAGCGTATCGTCGTCCGGGAAATTGTGAAAATCGCGGCGAAAGACGTTGCCGTCCACGCGCAGGTTGCTCGCAAGCGATTTCGTAAAACCCACCTCGTAGTAGTTCGCGCGCCCCGGCCGCACGGGGATCCTCAAGACCAGGGCGTCCAGGGAATCAAGTTGTGGCGAGCTCGCCAGCAACAGATTTTCAATGGCGGGAGTCTGAAAGACGCGGTCGTACGATCCGTGGACGAGGAGATTGAGCGAAGGAATGAATCGCGAGATCCCGATCCGCGGGCTCCAGGCCGATTCATTCACCACAAATCCGTAATGGTCAAACCGCAGACCCACGCTCAGGTTCCAGTGCCCCAGACGAATCTGGTCCTGCGCGTATGCGGACGGCTCCATATCCCATCGCTGGTCGGTAAACGGAACCGGAAGCGTCAATTGAGTGCCGGGATCAAATTGTGTCGGATCGGTGATGCGATACTGCAGCATTTCATGCACGGGGCTAAAGATTCCGTCCGCGCCGATCTTCCAGTCATGACTCCCGTGATGGCCCGCGAGGTCCGCGCGCACATATCCTTCCCGGTATCCGCGATTCTGCGAGACGATGATCGGAGTAGACGACACATTCGACGAAAGAAGCGCGGTGGCGTCGCGCACGTTTCCGGCTACGGTCAACAGCAAATCCGGCGAAAAAGTATGTGTGTAGCGCGCCTGTCCGCTGGTCTCCTGCTGTGTGGCGTCCTCGCGCTGGCCGGCTTGCTGCTGAATGAGCTCGTTCGGCACAAGATAACGCACTGCGTGTTGAGTCACAGTAACGAAAAGCCGGTCGCTAGTTGAGAAATCGCGCTCGTAGGATGCTGAAAATCCTCCCGCATTTCCGCGATTCGTGTAATTGCTAAGAACGGGCGGGTCCAGGTATCGATCGGTGTGAAATCCATCTCCGCTGACCGAAAATCTGTTTGCCCCATGGGAATAAAACAATGCGGCATGGAGGGAGCCCGACGAGAAGCTCCCGCCCTCGGCATCCAATTCTCCGTGCAAACCAACGGGGGCGTTCTTCGGCGAAGTAATCTCCACTACCCCGCCGAGTTTCCTGCCGTACTCGGCCGGAAAATCCGCGGTCATCACGCGCATGGACTCCACATCGCCCGATTCAAACGGAGGCGCAAACGCCGGAGAGTGATTCTCCGTCAACGGAAGACCGTCCACGACGAACTGAACATCGTATTCCGAGCCGCGTGGATGCAAGACCCCATTGGCCTCATACAGCCATCCGGGCTGGGCGTCCACCACGCTCAGGATGCCGCGCCCCGGCTGCGGGGATGACTGCTCGCTAACAGATTGCGAGCCGATCGTATAAACGGTTCCCGTCCGAGACGGATCGACGAGGGTACCCGCGTCGTTCACCTCCACCTGGGTCTCGACCGGCGTCAAACCCAGCGTCACGGAAAGTTGCTGAGGCACCATGGACCGGATCTCCACCAATTGCGTGGATGGAACGAAGCCCCCGTGCGTCAAACTGACTCGATACACGCCAAACGCAAGACCCTGCGCGACGTACCGGCCATTTTCTCCCACATGAAAATTCAGCTGGAATTGGTTCCCTGCGGACACCAATTCGCCTTGCGCGACGAGAGCCGCCCCTTGCGGGTCGCGCACTTCGATTCGAAGCTCTCCTCGATTCTGTTGCGCAACTGCTGGGAGAATGACGACGCACGCTATCGCCAGAAGCCCGATGATTCGTCGATTGAACACGTTCATCATTTCGTGAAATGTCTAGAAAATCTCAACGCCGCACACCCCATTGTCAGGGTGCGCCGCGGAACCCAAACCCATAATTAGAATACAGCAAACTACTGCGAAGCGCCCCACTGAAGACGAATGCTTGCCCCGTTCACACCAGAGGCTTTGCAATCATCCAGTCTTGATTATGATCGCTGCAGCGAATGGAGGAAAATCGTAAGGTAACGTTTCACGTTCGTGGTAATCAGAAAGTTCTCGCGCACGTGCTCGTGTCCCTGTTCGCCCAGCTTGAGTGCCAGAGCCGGATTTGATAGCAGGAATCGAATTTGATAGGCCGTGCCTTCGACGGAATGGACCAGAAGTCCCGTGTGCTTGTGAATCACCTGGGCAGGAATGCCTCCCACCGCCGACGCTACGACTGGTTTCTTTTTCCACAACGCTTCCGTAACGGTCAGTCCGAATCCCTCGCGCAGACTTTTCTGCACGATGACCGTGGAGGCCCGTTGCAGCGCATTGATTTCCGTGGCGCTCCACGGCGGCAGATTGAGAAGATGAATATCAGGGTCGTCCTTGGCTTCGCGGCGAACTTCTTCCAGGACGATTTCTCCCTCCGGATCGTCCGTCGCGCTGCCGCCGGCGAGCACCAACTGACAATCCATGTATCGCCGGACGATCTGATAGGCGCGCACGACGCCGATTGGGTCTTTCAATCGATCGAATCTCGAAATTTGCGTAATGATGGGGCGTGCCGGGTCTATACCGAACCGCTCCACGACTTCCTGGACGGACGCGGGATCGAGATCGACATTCTTTTCGGAAAGCGGGTCGATGCACGGAAAGGAAAGATATTGAGGAATGGGAAGCTGGCGCGCGAACTCCGGCGAGGAAAACAGCGCGCCATCATAGCGGTAAACAAACGGCCGGAGAAAACCCCAGACTTCCGGATTGGGATTTGACAAGTCAATATGACAGCGCCAGATCCAATGTCCTTCCTGCCTGGAACGCGCCTCTATTAACGCCACCGGCTGGGGATCATGAATAACCGTGAATTCGCAATCAAATTGAAGCCGCTGCCGGTTCATTTCGTTGGTCGCCAGAAACAAATCGAAATTCTCTTTCCTTGCTTGGTAGGGCCCTCCGTGCAGAGCATTATGAAACGCCTTCGTGACTTCGAAAAAATCCTCGCCGCCGGTGATGACGTCCCAACGCGGCCGAAGTCCGAGTTCCTGGATCAGCGGAATCAGCCGATTCAGGATCTCCGCCACTCCGCCGCCCATCGCTGTGGAATTGACCATCTGGACCGTGCGTCCGGAAAGCTGCGCGGCGAGCGCACGCAGCTCGTCAAGTTCGCGAGCCCCCAGCAACGGAACGTAGGCGTCCAGGCTCATCAAATGAGCCTCCGGCTGTGTAAGAGTCATGCGGCAAGCTCCCGGTCGATGAATGTGTAAAGCTTTGCTCTGGTGCTTTCCAGCGTATTTGTGTAGACGTCGATGCGATTGGTGAGCTGCGCCAGGCGTTGCAGACCCAGTTCGTTTTCAAACCACAATGAAAAATCATTCGTGCGCAATCCCAAGCGCAAACGCGAAACCAGGAAATGATAGTGAAACGACCCATTACTGAGGCGTTCGAGCCAATGCCGGAACTCCTCGAGCGTCCAAGCCTCCCCAAGATGCGGTATCGTCACTTCGATACTCTCCAGGAAATAAAAGGGCTCGAAGGCCAGCCGGTGAACGTCTTCCGGATGGGAGCGGCAATACTCATCCGTGATGCTGAGCAAGTCAGTTCGCATGTCACTCAGCGTGAGGTACCCGCGGATGTCGGGCGCCGCCAGTTGCTCGGCGAGCGCGGGGCAATTGAGTCCCGCGAGCACCCATTGCGCAAATTCATTTGAAAATCCCTCCGTAAGGAAGTGGTATCGCCCCAGGCTCTGAAAAGTGTGATAGAAGATCGACGCGTCGCTGCACTTCTCCAGGCCATCGCGCAATTCACCGATCGTCGTGGCGGATTGATTTCCGATCCGCGTGAGATAGGAAACCGTGGCAAACCGAAATGGATGCTCGGGCTTCTTCAAGAGAGTTCCTCCTCCAATCGTTCGAGAAATGCGCACACTTCTTCCGGATTTCTGAGCCGGAAGCGGGCATTCGTCCGGGAAACAGGAGCGACGCGAACCGTGATTCCCCGCCGCAGCGCAAGGAACGCGGGCTCGTCGGTCAAATCATCCCCAACATAGATGGGAAGATACGGTGTTCGCACGCCGCGGGTGAACTCGCGCATCGCGACGCCTTTCCCCTCAACTTGACGAGGCACGATTTCCCATGCGTGGTTGCTCTGAATTACGCGAAAGGGACGGCGGATACGCGTCGGCAATCCTCGAATCCAGGTTTGCACGCGCCGTTGTGCCTCGGGTGACGCTCCGCGGAAGTGCACCGCAACGCAGATGCCCTTGTCTTCGACACGAATGCCGGGAAACAATGCGGGCAGCGGCGCCAGCACTGAACGGAGTCGGCGCAGAGCCACCCTCGTCTTGCGAGGGAGGGCCGGCCTTCTGGTCTTCTCCCAGCCAAAGAGCCCTAAAAGTTTCATGTGCGGCACTTGAATGTACTTACGGAGCGCGGCGTTTCGCCGTCCGCTCACGATTGCCAGGCGAACCCGCCGGTGGCGGCTAAGTTTCTCAAGAATTCGGCGGCATTTGCTGCTCAATTTCACTTCTTCCGGCCGATCGTGGTAACGCACCAGTGTCCCGTCGAAATCCAGGAAAATCCGGATGTCGATCGCGGCGCGTACCCTTTTGGAGACGTATTCCCAGCTATCGAATAGATGCGGGGTAGCGTTTCTAGTTTGAGTCATGGCAAATGGAGCCGGCCGTCGCCATAGCGGCGGCTTCCCGCTCGGCGCGCTCCTTTGGCGGGCGAGTGGCGCGTCGGCGACTTGGAGCACGCCGGAATTTGATCGGGCATTCATCGTATGTCAACGCGTCTCCGCCATTTCTGGCGAGTCCAGACGAATCTCCGCGAGTTCCGATATCAATTCCACGGCCCAGCGATAAACGTTGTGCTCGCGGACAACTCGGCGCATGCGTTGCATTCGCGCGTGCCTTTCCTCCGCGGGCATTTCCAATGCCCGGCGGATCATTTCCGCCATTTGGTTGACGTCGTAGGGATTGACCATCAGGGCGTCGTGCAATTCGCGGCTGGCTCCGGTGAATTGACTGAGGATCAGAACGCCATCCTCATCTTCCCTGGCCGCGACAAACTCCTTGGCCACCAGGTTCATCCCATCATGCAGCGAGGTGACGAGACAAAAGTCCGCCGCCTTGTAGTACGGCTCAAATTCACTATGGCTGTGGTGTTGGCTGAAAAGAACGATCGGCCTCCATCGTTCAGATTGCAGACGTTTATTGATGCGGTCGGCCTCTGCTCCCACCTCGGCCACAAAATCCTGGTAGCGTTTGATGCTTGTACGACTGGGCGCCCCGAATTGCACAAACGTGAATTGCTCGCGATAGTGAAGATACTTCTCGAGAAAACATTCGATTCCCCGGAAACGCTCCAGGATGCCTTTTGTGTAGTCGATGCGATCCACGCCGACGCCGAGAAAGATAGTCTCCGCCCCCAGTTGCGCCAGAATCTTGGCTCGATTCTGCTCGCCAGTTACGCCGGAACCGTTTTCGGAAGCCGATTCCGGCAGCGCCACGCTGATTGGATGCGGCCGGACCAATGTGAGCTGCTCGTTCCGATTGACCGTGAAGCGGTCCCACTCGATCCGGCATTCCAGGGACTGGTCCACGGTTTCCAGGAAATTGTTGCAGTGCGCCTGAATATGGAAGCTGAGAAGATCCGCGCCCAGCAATCCATCCAGGAGTTCCCGCTGCCAGGGACAGATCCCGAAGGCTTCCGGGTTGGGCCACGGTATGTGCCAGAAGATTGCCACCCGGGCATCGGGCCGTTTTGATTTTATGAGCCTGGGCAGCAACGCGAAATGGTAATCCTGGATAAGCACGAAAGGCTTCTCCGCCATTTCGATTTCCTCCAGGACGATCTGCGCGAATTTCTCATTTACACGCTGATAGTATTCCCAATCCTCAGCGCGAAACACGGGACGCGTGTGCGCGATATGGCAAAGCGGCCAGATTCCTTCGTTCGCGAACCCCTGATAGTATCCCTCCTCCTCTTCCTTCGTGAGCCACACGCGGCGGAGCGTGTAGCGAGGATGATCGGGAGGAACGCGCAACCGGTCATTCGCGTCGACGGTTTCCCGGTCCGCGTCGGCGGAGCCATGGGCGATCCACGTGCCATCGCACGCGCACAAAATCGGCTCCAGAGCCGTAACCAGGCCGCTCGCAGGCACGCGAGCTTCGATTCCTTTGCTGCCGTGCACATGTTCGTACGGCTCACGGTTGGACACCACAAATAGCGGCCTGCCATGCAGGCGCCGCTCGATGCTGGCGCGCAAACGCTCCGCCGTCCACAAGGAGTCGCCAGCTTCCCGCAGTTGCGCTTCTTCCTTCGCCGCAGCCCGCGCCTCCGCCAGTTTTTGAGCCAGGCTGGCTGCTTCCGTGGACAGCGGCTCGAGAAAACTTTCCGCGGTTCGGTAGGGAAACGGCACAACCTTGCCGTGCCGCAGATCCCTCATCCATTGGGCTACCTTTGCGATCGGCCCGACAATCGTCCACCGGATCACAAAAAAAGTAATCAATATGATCAGCAGAACTTGAGCCACCACATGCCAAAGTGCGTCGCGCCAGATCCGCATGCTCTGCGCCTCTATGTAAGAGGCGTCATGGAAGAGGACGAGTACGCCCGTTACTTGCGAATCTCGGTGCAGCGGCAATGCATATATATATATTGTCGATTGGCCGATTTTTTCGTAGTCGCCTATGCCGCGATTTTCGTCTTCACTCCTCGTAAAGATTGCCGGTGGAGTCTCCGCGTACGAATCAAGTTTGGAACTGACGGCGGTAGCCTTGCCATCCACATCGTAAATAGCAACACCCGCAAGGTGCTCGCGGTTTCCGAATCGATCCACAAGCCGCCGGAGCTGGCTCGTGGAACCCTTCTGCAAGACGGGCTCCACGGTTTCTTGCAAGCTCTCAGCAAGAATCTCGGCGCGTCTTTCCAGATCGGCGCGCAGACCCTGCTTTTCCGAGCGGACTTGGTTTCGCGCCACACTGAACGTGACGATCGTGATTGCTACGGCGAGAATTTGAATCAGACGGAGGCTGAGCTTCATTGCGTCCCCCCATTGCCAGGACAGCGCTAGAGAACGGGCTTGGATCGGATATAAATATGCACAATTGTATGGAAATTTTCGGGCTGGCTGGTGACCAGAGGG
>Ga0137412_10004290_pt1 | contig 11418 bp, 8 predicted proteins | sample CZODoug2_1_16fun_FD_122160 | JGI IMG/M metagenome (GOLD analysis project Ga0137412, IMG submission 122160) | Vadose zone soil fungal communities from Angelo Coast Range Reserve, California, USA - CZODoug2_1_16fungal (Hybrid Assembly) | ecosystem: Environmental > Terrestrial > Soil > Vadose zone... | reverse complement strand
CCAGCAATCCGCGGGCAACGAACAACACGTAGACATTGGGCGATAACGGGGCCAGGATTGATCCGACAATGAAAAGAACTGCGCCCCAAATGAGCGTTTGGCGTCTGCCGATGCGGTCGGCGATCGTGCCCCCGACCAGGGCTCCGATCATCACACCGATCAGCACTGCAATGACCAACACTTCCTGCATCACCGTGGAAAGGTGGAACGAGTCGCGCACGTAAATCAAGGCCGCGGCGATGACACCCATGTCAAAGCCGTAAAGAATACCGCCCAATCCAGCAATGAAAGAAACTCTCCGGATGAACGCCTGGTTCACGTACGGCTGGACGGCGGCTTGCTGATTCACTTACGTTTCACCTATCGAATGATACCTTTATCTAGACACTTTTCTACCGAATTTTGACCCCTCTTTTTAACGAATCTTTTCTAACAAAGTGGCGCTCCAAGGTAACGAGGGAAGGTGACATGGAAGATAACAAAAAGGAAGCGCCGCGCTGGGTTGGCGGGGTCGAGCCGGCAAAGGACCTGCTCACCGCAACCGGAACCCAGATCCTGGAAATTGAGTGCCGGCAGCAACCGGAACGGCTTGGCGACCTGCTGCAGGTATACGCCACCGATGCCTCCATTCAAGCCGAGCTGAAGAAGTTCCATGACCTGGCCACAAAAGAAGGCCCCGTGTTGTTCGTCGGCATGGGAGCCTCTTATTGCTCTTCCATCAGCGGGTCGGTCTTGCTGCAGTCACACGGGCGGCCTTCTTTTTCTGTCGATGCCGGCGAGTGGCTAAATTATGCAACCTCGGTTTGGGACGACGCCGCTCTCTCTATCCTCCTCACGACATCCGGGGAAAGCGCAGAACTGGTCGAGCTATTCAAACGAGCTAGAGACCGGGCTCTTGGCTTGATTTGTAACAATCCTGCAAGCACCTGTTGGCATCTGGCCGAAAATAAGCTCCCCATCCTGGCGGGGCCGGAGTATGGCAACGCCACCAAGACCTACACCAACGCGACCGCGGCAGCCATCATCGTGGCCTCTGAAATTGTCGGCCGACCCTGGAAGCAGGACGCCGAGCGTGCCGCCGAAGTTTTCTCGAGCCACCTGGACCCCATCTTCGCCCAACGCGCCGAACTCGAAATGTTTTGCCGCGGAGCAGCAAATATAGAAGTCGTGGGCCGCGGCGCAGCCTACGGCGGAGCCTTCATGAGCGCGCTCTGCATCCGCGAAATGAGCGGAACACGCGCCGCCGCGCACACCGGAGCCGGCTTCAAACACGGGCCTAATCTTGATGTGGATACGACCCACGTCGCCATCATCTTTGCCCTGGGCCACACCGCCGAACTCGGCGTAAAGCTGGCCCAGGAATGTAACCGTCGCGGAGGCAAGGTGGTTTTGGTGTCCAGCGAAGACCACCCCGCCACCGAGAAACTATTCCCCGTTCGAATCGAAGCGGTTGCAGAACCGTGGGAGGGCATCACGTCCCTGTTAGTCCCGCAAGCCCTGACACTAGCCATGGTAGAGCGAACAGGCTGCCGGCTACCGCCACGCTTTCAATACGGAGTCATGGAACAGTAGCTACAACGGAGCCTTCGTCAAAGCAGGCCCATCGGTAATAGGACGGGTGCCCCACGTTCGCCAAAGCGTACGTGGGCCGATGACGATCTTTTCGAATGCTTTCTCTAGCCCACACGCGATTTCCTGATCGATCAAGCAGAAGCGATCGTTGGGCTGCGCCCATCTTTCTCGGCCCACGTACGTTTGGCGAACGTGGGGCACCCGTCTTATTACCGATGGTTCTCTCACCACTACTAAGGTTCATGCGGCAGCGTCAACGTAGGATTCTGATCGAAAAAATTAACCGGCCGGATCAAAAAATCATGCCAGAGCGTAGGCATCACCGGCCAGTCTTCCACCCGGACCACGTGATGGAACCCCAGCGTATACCACCCAACAATATCCGTGTTCTCGATCGAGCGATTCGCCTTCGTCCACTCGGGCAATCCGCGAAGCCCCTCGTTATTCGTGACATAGGTGCCCGCAGCATACCGTTCATCAGGCTTATACGGGGTAACCCACATTTGATGACCCGAAAAAGCCCCCACCCGCTGCGCCGGATCATCATTCGAAATATTCGAAACCGCCGTCGCGCCTGGCATGATCTCCCACCCCGTCGGGTATCCCCGAGCATCGTGCTGCGAGGGATTGATGAAATGCCACATCGACGGATTGCGCAAATCCAGATCGAGAATGCCCTCCTTCTCCGTGTGAGCAATCGAGGACTGCGCTGCCCAAATGGTCTTCCGCGTGTGCCCCGAAAGCGGTTCCTGTACCAGGCGGTCCACCATAAAGCTGTTGCTCGGCCCATCCACGTCAAGATCCAGCCGGTAAGAAAAATAGTGGTCGTGATTCACCGCAAGCAGATTCGGAGCCACCAACGTGCCGTGCTCCAATTTGCCCGGGCCATCTCCCATGGCAACTGTTTGCTCCTTCACGCCTTTCGTCTCGACAATCCCGGTAGCGCCAACCGCAACCCGAATCGTTCCATCCTGCTGAAATACCCAATCGAGCATGTAGTCGTAGTTGCCCGCAACCGCGGCCGTACGCAGCACCAGCTCACGACTTGGCCGCCCGCTGATCACGTCTCCCTCGAGATGTCTCCATGCCGGCCCATCGCCGGGCCGTTCAAACAAGCATGCCAGTTGCGGCTTGAACACCGGGGCGCCCGCATCGGAAGGCGCGAGACCGGTGAAATACTGCGCGTGGGGTGGACAGTCATCGGGACCAACCGGCTTAATCAACCCGCCCAGAAGAAACTCTCCCGCGTCCACGAAGGCGCGCGAATTCCAGCCCTCGTCAGGATCCATGTAGGGCACATACATCTCCGAAAGCGACCCCTCGTACATCACGGAGCGAAGCCGGTCGCCATCCTGGTAGCGCACCAGGTTGACGACCGGGCCCACACGAGGATCGAGGCGAAAGCGAAAGCGCCAGTTCTGCCACATCACCTCGCCCTTGTCGATGGTGTAGCCGGGTCCCAGGGGCTGAGTCACCAGCAGAGGCTTTGTGCCCGGCCGCGCCGTCGCTGCACCTTCTTCGTAGTTGATATCTGATTGCGACATCGGGACAGGCTCGTTGTCGACCACCTTGAGAACTTTCTCGCTGGTAAGATCCGCAAGAATATAGACCCCTTCAATCGCGCGGCCCCAGGGATGATAAACCCCGTGTGAATCGGTGCAATCGCCAAACCCGATACGGCCGTTTGTCTGCTCGGGAAAGATCATCCAGGTGATGGGGATAGGCTCACAGCGCACACCAGACAAGTCCGTAACCCGGTGGCGCTTGAGCGCAGCGATCACCCTGGGATCCTTCTTGACGATGTCGTTCATGGTGTCAAGTTCAGACTCCGTAATCGGCGCCTGCATCCCAGGCACCGGTTTCCAAAACTCCAGCTTGCGCGCCGTGATGTCCACCCGCGCCTCGATGGTCTTGCCCCCGTCCTCGAGGATCACATCGGCTTCGCGGGGAATGGCATCGCCGGGCTTCCAGGCCAGCACCTGGTCTTTGACAGGCTCGTGCAGGAGTACGCTCGAAAAAAGCGTTTTATCTGTTAAATGTCCGCTTTGCTCAAGAACATCGTGGATCGTCCAGTATTCTTGCGTGGTCAGCGCATCCAGCGGATGGTGCGGCATGGTACTTTGGCCGCCCAGCGATGCGCTAAGGGTGGAAAGGGCGATCAGACCCAAAAAGAAGGCTCTCATCAGTGTCACTCCTGGCTGGCGCGACTGCAGTTTGTGAATCGTAGCACACTTCATTAACTTTAGTTACAATGGTAGGCGATTGCATCCGTCAGCCCGGCGCCTCTGCTTTTTGACAGATGGTATAAAGGTACGCTTGGTGCAACACCAATCACGCGGTCGCTGGGATTTCCAAGTCGGTTTTCATTGAAGAACGAATCTATTTCGGTCGGCAGGCCCTCACTTCTCCGTCATACAAACGCGCTCCGAGTTCTCAAGCTCCTGCGCGAGACCGGCTCCTGTTCAAAAGCGGACCTGGTGCGCGCCTCAGGTCTCAGTGCTCCCACCATCACCAACGTGGTTGGCGATCTGCTGGCGGCCGGCTTGATAAAACCTCTCGGCGAGGGAGAGTCCAACGGCGGCCGGCCCCCGGACATGATTGCGTTCAAGGCGGAACGTGGGTGCGTGCTCGCGGTGAAGATTACCGCAGACACCCTTTCCTTCCTGCTCGCGGACCTCAACGGCCGCGAACTCGACCTCTTTGAAATCCCTCTCGCGAACCGGAAAACAACCCCCGACGCCATTTGCGTCCTGATCGGCGAAGAGGTACGGCGACTGCTGCGCAAGCACAGGAAGAAGCGTGAGCAACTGCTTGCAGTCGTGGTAGGTGTGCCTGCCATCACCAATGTGGATGAGGGCATCGTGCTATCGATCAGCACCCTCGAAAACTGGCGTTCCGTTCCACTGCGCACCAAGCTGAGCAAAATCGTCGACTGCCTGGTCATCATCGAGAACGACACCAACCTCGCCGCGCAGGGCGAGCGCTATTGTGGTGCCGCGCAGGCAGAGGAAAGCTTCATCCTGATCCACATCGGCCCCAATGTCGGCGCAGGCATCGTGCTGGGCGGCCAGATCTATCACGGTTCCCAGTGGTCCGCCGGCGAGATCGGATACCTTCGCCTGCCCAACACCTCGCGCCGGCGCCCCACCCTGCATGAGTTCGGCGAGCTCGAAACCGTCTTGACCAGTGCGGGAATCCTCGACAGCTGGAACGAGGCAAAAAAGAAGCCTCAGGATGCGAACGAAGAGAGCGAGAAGATGGATGCCCTGGGAGTCCTGAACCTCGCACAGGCCGGCGACGCCCGCGCCGAAAAGATCGTTCAGCACCGGGCCGGCATCGTTGCGGATATTATCGTGAACCTCTCGCTTATCCTGAATCCTGGCCTCATTTTGCTGGAAGGGGAAGTTGGCAGCCACCCCACCCTGATCAACGCCGTGCAAAAACAGCTTCAGGAAAGCGAGTTCGCGGTTACGAAAATCGGCCCCGGTAAACTTGGGAACACTTCTGTACTATGGGGGGCAATTGCGATTGCGCTCGAGATGATCCCCTCGGTCTTGCTCCCCAGCCCCTGACAGGCCCGTACTGAATTGATCGTACTTTGGTAATTCATGACCATCACTCTCCGCATTGTCTCCGCTGTTCTTCTTCCTTGCCTGGCATTTGCACCGCTTTCGTTTGCTCGCGTTCCGCACAAGAAAGCAATCGTGGCCTACGTTTTCGTGAAAGACGCGGTCCTCGGCCCGAACGACGTGGCGGCCGGCTCTCTCACTCGCGTCAACTACGCTTTCGCAAACATCGAGAACGGGAAAATCGTGGAAGGCTTCGCCCACGATCGTGAGAATTTTCAGGTCTTGCACAATCTGAAGCAGGTGAATCCCAAGCTGGAAATCGTCGTATCTGTCGGTGGCTGGACGTGGTCCGGAGCCTTCTCCGACATGGTGCTGACTGCCGCCAGCCGGAAGACATTCATCGACAGCGCTGTCCAGTTTGTGCGTGACCACCAACTGGATGGCCTTGACGTTGATTGGGAGTATCCCGGATCCATCGGAAACGGAAACGTCTTTCGGCCGCAGGATAAGCAGAACTACACCCTCTTCCTGAAAGAGCTGCGAAGCCGGTTCGACATCGAAGGAAAACGGCTTGGCCGTCATCTTGTCACCTCGATTGCCGTCGGGGCCTCGGCCGAGTTCATCTCCAACACAGAAATGAGCCAGGTCCAGCGCTATCTGGACTCGGTCAACCTGATGAGCTACGACTACTACGAATCCTCGACCGACGCCACCACTGGGCACCATGCGCCCCTCTACACCAATCCCGCCGACCCCAAACACGTCTCCGCCGACGCTTCCGTCAAACTGTTTGAACAAGCGGGCGTTCCCGCCCACAAGCTGATCCTGGGAGTGCCCTTTTACGGCCGCGCCTGGGCCGATGTTGGCGACACCAATCATGGGCTATACCAGCCGGGCAAACAAGCTACCGTCTGGGCGACGTATCACGACATTGCGGGTACGTTCCTCAGCACCGGTTTCGTCCGTTACTGGGATAGCGTCGCATCTGCACCCTATCTGTATAATCCGGCCACCCGCATGTTCGTTTCTTACGAGGACCCTGAATCGATCGCCGCAAAATGCCAATACGTCCTCAAACAAGATCTCGGTGGGATCATGTTCTGGGATTACCTGAGCGATACTCCAGATCACGCGCTCCTCAACAGTATCAATCGCGGCTTGGCATCGGAGCCCAGTAGGAAGGATTGATTCCATGGCCACCGCGAACACGGATGCATCGCCCTCCGTATTTAGACAAGGTGAAGACCTCGCGCCCTCCACGGCCAGTCAATCCAGGGTTGCCTCGATCGATATCTTTCGCGGCCTGACCATCCTGGTCATGATCTTCGTAAACGATCTCGCCGGTGTCAAAGGCCTTCCCTGGTGGACGTACCACCTACCCGGAAATGTGAACGGCATGACCTACGTCGACATGGTCTTTCCGTTTTTCCTCTTCATTGTCGGCATATCTATGCCCCTCGCCGTCCGCCACCGCTTGTCCAAAAACGGGAGCATCGCCAGTTTGTGGCGTCACATCATTGCCCGTTCCTTTGCCCTCGTCGTCCTTGGCATAGCGCTGGCAAATGGGGAAAAGACAGACGCGCTGCGTACTGGTGTCAACGGCAATGTCTGGCTGCTCCTCACCCTCGTTGGAGCCATCCTCTTCTGGAATGTGTATCCCCGCTCTGCTAAATACAGAACGCTGTTCAAGGGGATGAAGGCTGCCGGACTGCTCCTGATGGTCGCCGTGTTCGCTATCTTTCGCCGAACGGGCACTGACGGCCGCGCGGCATGGCTCGACTTTAGTTACTGGGAAATTCTCGGCCTTATCGGCTGGACTTACCTTGCCGTGTCGATCCTCTACATCCCCACGCGGCGTTGGCGCTGGGCTCCTCTCGCCTGGTTGGTTTGCCTGGTTACCCTCAATGCTGCGTCCATCGCGCACTGGATCACCTTCAACGCCAAATTGCCCTACTACTTCTGGCCCTGGAACACGGGCTGTTTCTGTCTGCTCACCATGGCCGGCATCGTCACATCGGCGATCTTCTTGAGCAATACTCTCGCCTCCACCGCAAAGCAAAAAGCTCTCTGGGCCTTAGCCTTCGCTGCGGCTCTCTTTCTGGCCGGCTGGCTGCTCACGCCCCTCGGGATCTCAAAAATACGAGCCACCCCCACCTGGGGCCTTTATTCAGCCGGCGCAGCTACCCTCGCATTCCTTGCGTTGTATTGGGTCTGTGATGTCCACAAACATGTTCGCTGGGCCGCCATCGTCAAACCGGCAGGATCCAACACCCTGCTCACCTACCTGTTGCCCGACTTTTTCTTTGTGACGTTGGGTGGCCTGGCGTGGCTAAACCCATGGGGGCATGGCTGGCAAGGTGTGGTGCAGTCTTCGATATTCACCCTGGTCATCCTGGGAATATCCGCTATCCTGACCCGCTTAAAGCTGCGTATGCAGCTTTAAGCACAACTACTGTAGCGAAAAAGCAACGTACACGCTGCCCGTGGGCCCCTTGGTGAATTGCGTACCGCCGCTGGCAATCACTACGTATTGCGTGCCGTCGATCATGTAGGTCGCCGGCGTTGCGGTGCCCGCAAAGGGCAACACCGTTTCCCAAAGCAGTTTCCCATTCCGGCTGTCAAAAGCCCGGAATTTCTTATCGTGCGCCGTCGCACCGATGAAGAGCAGGTTGCCCGCGGTGACAATCGGACCGCCGTAATTCTCTGAACCGGTGTTGCGCATGCCCTTTGCGGCAAGCTCCGGATATTCGCCCAATGGAATCTTCCACAGATAACGGCCTGTGTTCAGGTCAATCGCGTTCAGTGTTCCCCACGGCGGGGTGATCGCAGGATAGCCTTCAGCGTCGACGAAGTCCCGCGATCCGGTGACCTCATACTTCATGGTCGTGCCGTCGGCGGCGGCAGAGTAGATTCCTCCCTCATCAGGATCCTTGGCATCAGTCTCACCCTGTTTGGTCAGAAACCGGATGAGCGCCTGTAAATGCGCATCGCGAAGGTTAGGAAAGGATGGCATGCGACCGCCACCCAGCGAAATCCCGGCTTCAATCTGCTCCGGCGACAGACGCTTCCCCACATCGACGAGCGAAGGATACTGCGGCGGCGAACCGGCAAGATCCTTGCCGTGGCACAGGCTGCATTGATTGTGGTAGATTCTCGCCCCGGTACTCGCTGTCGGCTGGTTCTCCGTCAGGCCCAGAACACACGCCATCTCATTTGCGTTCACGTAGATCACACCGCGCGTGCGATCCACGGCAGGCCCTCCCCATTCGGCGCCCCCAAGAAAGCAGGGAAACACAACTGTTTCTTGATTGAGTCCAATGGGCAGAAACTGACCCCCACTGCGAAAGGTGGCAAACTCCTTCACTGCCTGCTCGTGTGCCTCCGGCGTGCGCGTTGTCAGCAAATCTGCGGTGAGCATTTGACGCGTAAACGGCGCCGGAAAAATGGGGGAGGGCTGGGTGGGCGAAGTTACTTCCCCCGGCACATCACTCGCGGGGTAAGGCCGTTCCTCGATGGGAAAGAGTGGCTTGCCGTTGGTCCGCTCGAATAGATAGAGAAAGCCCTGCTTGGTGGTTTGTGCCACCGCATCCACGCAACTGCCGTTGTGTCTTACGGTGACCAGCGCCGGCGGCGAAGGGAAATCGCGATCCCAGATGTCGTGATGGACGCCTTGAAAGTGCCAGAGGCGTTTCCCCGTCCTGGCATCGAGAGCGAGCAGTGTATCTGCGAAAAGGTCGTCGCCTACCCGATCCGCCCCGTAAAAATCGAACACCGCCGAACCGGTCGGAACATAAACGATGCCCTGTTGCTCATCCACCGCCATGCCCGCCCAGTTGTTGGCCGAGCCTGCCGTTTTCCACGCATCTGCAGGCCAGGTGGAGTAACCGAATTCGCCCGGGTGTGGGATGGTGTGAAAACTCCAGCGGAGACTGCCGCTACGAACATCAAACGCGCGAATGTCACCGGGAGGGGATGGATACGTCTCCGGATTGCGGCCGCCCACAATGATCAGATCCTGGTAAACAATGCCTGGACTCGTGAGAGTGACCGACTGGGAAAGATAGTCTCCACGCAGTCCCTTCCGCAAATCGATTCTTCCCTGTTCGCCAAAAGAGGGAATCACTTTGCCCGTGTCCGCATCAAGTGCGTAGAGATAGTTCATCACGCCGGCAAGGATGCGGCCATGCTGCCCGTCACTCCAGAAGGCCAGTCCGCGCACCGGCTGACTGCTGTGTAAACCGGAATCAAACTTCCACCGCAGCTTACCGGTCGAGGCGTCCAGCGCGATCACTTTTTGCGAGGCTGTATACGCGAAGAGAGTGCGCCCGATGATGATCGGGTTCGTTTCCAGACCGCCCTCTTCGGCAGAATCGAACTTCCATGCCTGCTTGAGCCTCTGTACATTGCTCCGATTGATCTGCGAAAGCGGAGAGTAATGATCACCCTCGACCTGCCCGCCATACACGGGCCAATCTGAACGCCGCGGCAACGGATTGCTCTTGCAAGCCTGTCCAGGCAGGGCCGCGGGTGCACCCAGCGAAATTGCCAGAAGCACGGTCAGCGAAATTCTGCAATTCTTACTCAACTTTCCCTGACAACGGCAAATTCTGCGGCCCCTTGCCCAGCAACCACTCCGTCCCATTCTCAATCAAGGTGTTCTGCACCGGACTGGTAAAGATCTTGTCTCCATGCCCCATATTCATGTACAGCATCTTGTACTGAGTATTCGTCCACACCACCGGAATATCCCCATACGTCAGCAGTCCCTTGATCCCGAGAGGATAATTAGCAGGATCCAGCGTCAGCAGCACATGGATATGGCTATCGGCACGAGGGCTGGGCTTCCACCGGTACCACTCGTTGGTAGGCGAGACAAACGTCGAAGGCAAGTTCCGCGTGACCGGACTCGCCTTGTCGTCCACAATCAGCTTTGCCGGCAGCGGAGGCCAGCTATTGGCATCAAACACCCCTCCACCGATGAACGTCATAAACCATGGCCATTTTGTGTCCTTGTCGTTGTAAGCGGACACGTGAAAGCCAAGCCACGCGCCGCCCCCGGTCATATATCTCTCAAACGCTTCCCGCTCCGCCTGGTTGTGCGGGAACTCGTTGAGCCACACCACCAATTGGTATGGTTTCAAATTCGCATCGTTGAGCTCTTCCCAATTGGTCGTCGCTTCCAGTGCGAAATTGTCCTTCCGGGCGAGCTCCGAAAAATACCGCAACGCATCCAGCGCAAAGAGAACGTGGTCTGTCTCTACATTCAGAGAATAAAAAATCAAAACCTTTGGCCGTGCGGCCTGGGCGCCGGCACTCGAAGACAGCATCCCAAAGCACAAGACCAGCGCGAAGAAACTCTTCACTGGCCGGCACCCCAAAAAATGGCATTCCGGAAAAGCTGCGTGAAATCCTTGCTTTGAAATAACTCCGGATGATGCCCCATAAAGATATAAATATTCCGGGCCTTGACGTGTTCGTTCGTCCAAACCACCGGATGGTCGCCGCCCATGGTGATCATGCTCTTGGGATCGTAGGTCGACTCGTCAACACTAGCCAGAACATGAACGTTGGCGCGATTGGACCGGCTCCACGTGTACCACTCTTCCTTGTCTACAACGAACGAGGGCGGCAGCCCCTTGGTTGCCGGATGCTTGGGATCATCCACTTTCACCGTGGCCGTAGCAAATTGCGCGATATAGCTGGTGTAGCGAATATCCCCCATAAAATGTGACCACCAGGTCCACATCGGGTATCCGTCAAAGTCGCCCAGCAGCATGGAGTGGTGAAAGCCAATCCAACCCCCGGTTCCGCGCTCGATATACCGCTCGAAGGCTTTCTTCGCCACGGGTGTCCAGCGGTAAGGCGGATAGTTGAGTTGAATAAACAGCCGATACTTCGCCAGGAAAGCATCGTTGATGGGGTCGGTGTTCGTGATGTAGTCGACCGCAAAGTTATTCTCCGCCGCCAATTGCCCCAACCAAACCTTGGCTGCCGCGACGAATTCATTGTGTGGACCGTTTCCTTCCTCGGCAATCGCCACCACCCGGAATTTCACAGGCTTGCTGGAAGTATCCAGTGCAAACACACTGACACACGCTGTGAGCAGAAAAACACAAACGAACCACTTTTTATAAACGCTCATCATTGTCTACCTTCCCAGCCCGAACCTAATCAGCCATGGAAACGCGAAGGGTGCCCCAGGTCTCGCGTTTGAGACCTGGGATCCCCCTAGTAAAGGCCAGAGGTACACGTTCCATTTCATCCTTGCGAAATCGTG
>Ga0137412_10004289_pt1 | contig 11421 bp, 12 predicted proteins | sample CZODoug2_1_16fun_FD_122160 | JGI IMG/M metagenome (GOLD analysis project Ga0137412, IMG submission 122160) | Vadose zone soil fungal communities from Angelo Coast Range Reserve, California, USA - CZODoug2_1_16fungal (Hybrid Assembly) | ecosystem: Environmental > Terrestrial > Soil > Vadose zone... | reverse complement strand
GACCGGGCGCGCGCCGATCGCATCCAGACCGGTGACCGAGCGGGCCAGCAGATCGTCGCGCGCCCGGTCGAGGGGGTCACGGGCCAGCCATTGGCGGTCGAGCTCCGGGTCGCGGTAGCGCTGCTGGTCACCCTCGTAGTGGCCGCGGACGCGGAAGGTCGCCGCCTCGACCAGCACGGGAGGCCCGCCCGCCCGAAGCCCCGCGACGATGTCGCGCATGGCCAGCGCGACGTCCACGACGTCGTTCCCGTCGAGCCGGGCGAAGTCCAGCCCGTAGGCCCGGGCGCGGTGCTCGAACGTTGACCCGCCGTCGCGCGTGGTCGTCGCGGTGAACTCCGAAAACTGGTTGTTCTCGCACATGAGCACGACCGGGACCTGCCACGCGCCGGCCAGCGTGGCGCCCTCGTGGAACGCGCCCGTGCTCACCGCCCCATCGCCGAAGAAGGCGACGGCGACCCGCCCGTCGGCCCGGAGCGCCGCCGCCGCCGCGGCGCCCACGGCGATCGGCACGCCCGCGCCGACGATGCCGTTGGCGCCGAAGATCCCCAGCGACGGGTCGGCGATGTGCATCGAGCCGCCGCGCCCGCGGCAGCTGCCGCTCTCCCGGCCGAGGAGCTCGGCGAACGCGCCGCCCAGGTCGAGTCCCTTGGCCAGCACATGCCCGTGCCCGCGGTGGGTGGAGGTGATGACGTCGTCGGGCCCGAGCGCGAAGCAGGTCCCGGCCGGGACGGCTTCCTGGCCGACGGACAGGTGCAGGAACCCTGGGATGTGGCCCTGCTGGTACAGGGTCGCGGCGCGTTCCTCGAAGAGCCTGATCCGCAGCATGCCGCGGTACAGCGCGAGGAGATCGTCCGTGCTCAGCGCGGCCCGCCGGTCGGGCGGCGCGTGGCTGGTGATCGACAACGGCTCCCCCTCGGCGGCGGTACGCTCTTCAGCAGTCTACCAATCACTGTTAGTTTGTCAGCAACGAAACGTAGCGCGAGACAATCCCCGGCGGCCGCCGAGGGCTTGGGGAGACAGTGCTGGGGGAGACAGTGGGCGATGAGACGACCGGGTCAGCCGCGGCACCGGGCGGGCCGCTGGCCGGCGTATCGGTGATCGACGTGAGCACGATGGGCCCCGGGCCGTTCGCCTCGATGGTGCTCGCCGATTTCGGTGCCGAGGTGATCGAGATCCGGCGTCCGGTGCCGGGCGAGGTGGACGCCGCGGACCAGTTCGTGCGCGGCAAGCAGCAGCTCACGATCGACCTGCGCGCGCCGGGCGGCGCGGAACTGATCGCCAGGCTCACCGACACCGCTGACGTGTTCCTGGAGAGCTATCGCCCGGGCACCATGGAGCGGCGCGGCCTGGGCCCCGCGGAGCTGATGGAGCGCAACCCGCGGCTGGTGTACACCCGGCTCACCGGGTGGGGGCAGGATGGCCCCTACGCATCGCGGGCCGGGCACGACATCAACTACGTCGCGATCGGCGGTCCGCTCGGCGCGGTCGGCTTCGACACCCCGGTGCCAGCCATGAACCTGCTGGGCGACTTCGCGAGCGGCTCGTTCCCGGCCGTGCTGGGCACCGTGCTGGCCCTGCTGGCCCGCGAGCGCACCGGCCGCGGTCAGGTAGTCGACGCCGGCATGGTGGACGGCGCCGCATACCTGCTCTTCGCGCAGTTCTGCGAGCTCGGCCGGGGCGAGTGGCAGGGCCGCGGCACCGGCATGCTGTCGGGCATCGCGCCGTTCTACGGCGTGTACCGGTGCGCGGACGCCCAGTGGATGTCCGTTGGCGCGATCGAGAGCAAGTTCTACGCCCAGTTGCTGGATGGGCTCGGGCTCGGGCGCGAACTGCTGGGCCGTCAGCACGACCGCGCGCACTGGCCTGCCGCGCGCGCCGCGATCGCGGAGGTCTTCGCCACCCGCCCACGAGACCACTGGGCCGCGGTGTTCGCCGGCACCGACGCGTGCGCGTACCCGGTGCTGGAGCTCGCGGAGACCGCCTCCGATGCTCACGTCACCGCGCGGGGGTCGGTCCAGATGGACAATGAGGGGCGCCCGAACGTCCGGCCGGCGCCGCGGCTAAGCGAGACACCGGGGATCGCCGGGGAGCCCGGGCGGATCGACCGCGCCGCGCAGTGCGACCTGCTCACGTCGCGGGGCATCGCCGCCGAGGACATCGGCCGGTACGAGAAGTCCGGTGCGCTGCACCTGCCGCCCGCGGACGCGAGCGCGTGATCCGCCCCGGCCACGACGCAATGATCAGTCCGGCCCAGTGAAAGAGCCCGGAATGCCGACGGCGCGGGATGCTTCTGCCGGTGACGCGGCGCCGGCCGGTGACGCGGCGCTGCGCGATCTGCTCGACCGCGCGGCGATCCGCGAGGTACTGGCCCGCTACTGCCGGGCTGCCGACCGGTGCGACGAGGAGTTGCTGCGCTCCTGCTACCACCCGGACGCGCTCGACCGGCACGGGCGCTTCTCCGGCTCAGCCGGAGACTTCGCCACCTGGGTCATCCAGGTCCAGCGCACCAGCTCGATCACCACCCAGCACGCCGTGTCGAACGTGGTCATCGAGCTGGCCGGGGCCACGGCGTGGGTCGAGTCGGCGTTCATGGCCACGCACGTCCGCCCGGCGGCGGGGGAGTTCGAAGGGCCCTTCCTGGACACCTTCTGGGGCCGCTACGTGGACCGCTTCGAGAAGCGCGACGGCATCTGGGCCATCGCCGCGCGGGACGTCGTCCACGACTGGAGCGAGCGCCGCGCGTGCGGGCCGCGGATGCCGCACTCAGACACCTACCGGGCCGGCCGGCGGGACCGGGGCGACAGGTCGTATCAGCGATGAAAGGGGCCCACTGGTGAGCTACAAGATGATCTTCTGCTTGCGCCGCCATCCGGATCTCGACCAGGCTGAGTTCTCCCGGTACTGGCGGGAGGAGCATGCCGAGTTGTTCCGCCGCTACGCCGAGACGCTGCGAGTTCGCCGCTACACGCAAAGCCACCGGCTGCCCACCGGCACCAATGACGCGCTGCGCCGCTTCCGCGGCGCTCCCGACGGCTACGACGGTGTGGCCGAGGTGTGGTTCGACAGCCTGGACGACCTGCTGGGTGCCCTCGACAGCCCGTCCGGGCGGGCCGCGGCCGCCGACCTGCTCGCCGACGAGCGCACCTTCATCGACCACTCCCGGTCGCCGATCTGGATCGCGGAAGAGGCCGAGATCGACCTGCCCTGACGCGATCCGGCCCGCGCCTCGCGCTCAGCCGGCCTGCGCCTCCCGTCCCGGGCCTTTTCCGTCACACCACTCCTGCCGCCCGGAGGCGGTCGATCTCGGCGCCGCCGACCATGGCCGCGAGTATTTCGTCGTTGTGCTGGCCAAGCAGCGGGCTGCCCTGGCGAACCCGCCCGGGCGTTCCGGTCAGCTTGGGCACCACGCCGGGCTCGCGCACCGTCTCGCCCGCCAGGGCCGGCTCCGCGACCTCGATGATCATGTCGCGCGCCGCGTAGTGCTCGTCGGACGCGATGTCGCGCGAGGAGTAGATGCGGCCGCCCGGGACTCCCGCATCGGCCAGCCGCTTGAGCAGTTCGCTGCTATCGAGCGTCGCGGTCCACGCGCAGAGCTCGGCATCCAGTTCCGCCTGCCGCTCGCCCCGGCCGAGGTGGGTCTCGTACGGCGCGCCGGGAGCGGCCCAGTCCGGCCGGCCAGCCAGCTCGGCCAGCCGGGCGAACACCGAGTCCTGGTTCGCACCGATGATCACCCAGTCGCCGTCCGCGGCCGGGTACACGTTGGACGGGGCGATGCCCGGCAGCACGGGACCGGACGGTCCGCGCACCCGCCCCAGCTTCTCGAACTCGGGCAGCGTCGACTCCATGTACATCCACATCGCCTCGTACAGCGCGACGTCGACCATCTGCCCGGCCCGGGTGCCGCCTGGCCGGTCCCGTGCGAACAAGGCCATCAGCGCGCCGATGAATCCCTGCGTGGCCGCCAGCGCATCGCCGACCGAGATGCCGACCCGGACCGGAGGACGGCCCGGTTCGCCGGACAGATGCCGGAACCCGCTCATGGCCTCCGCGACCGAGCCGAAGCCGGCCCGGTCGCGGTACGGCCCGTCCTGGCCGTACCCGGTCACCCGGACCATGATCAGCCGCGGGTTGACCCGGCGCAGCTCATCCCAGCCGAGGCCCCACCGCTCGAGTGTGCCGGGCCGGAAGTTCTCGATCAGCACGTCGGCCGACTTGACGATCTCGCGCAGCAGCGCCTGCCCTTCCGGACGGCGCAGGTCGATCGTGACCGACTTCTTGCCCCGGGCGATGATCGTCCAGTAGAGGCCGACACCGCGGTAGAGCCCGCCCCATTCGCGCATCGGGTCGCCGGCCCCGGGCGGCTCGACCTTGATGACCTCCGCCCCGTGGTCGGCGAACAGATGACCGCAGAACGGGCCACCGATGATGTGGCCGAGTTCGAGCACTCTGATCCCGTCCAGGCTGGAGGCTGGCCAATCCATGATCACGCCCGCTAGTTTAGCAAACGGCGTTTGATTGAAGCGCGAAACTGTGCGAGCCTGCCAGGCACGGGCCACAGACGGCGAAGACATGTCCGCGGGAGGGGGAGCGGCAGATGCGCTCGGTAAACCGGCCGGATGATCCGGCCTATGCGCGGTTCCGCTTCGACGCGGCCCGGGAGTACGCCGCCGGGCCCCACCAGATCGTCACGTCAGGCCAGGTCGGTGACCCGGATTGTGACCTGGCCGGTCAGGTCACCGGGGCGCTTGACAACGTTGCGGGCCTGCTCGGCCGGGCCGGCTACACGCTGGCCGACGTCACCCGGCTGGGCATTTACACCACCGACGTCGAGGCCTTCCTGGCGCAGTGGGGTATCGTGCGGGCCCGCTTCGAGCCAGACGCGGTGCCGCCCAACACGCTCGTCCAGGTGGTCCGGTTCGCGCATCCGGGCATCCAGGTCGAGATCGAGGCCAGTGCCGCACGGTGAGCAGCCGGGCACCGCCCGCGCGGACAGCGCATACGGTCAGGACAGCACGGTCAGGACAGCACGGTCAGGACAGCACGGTGCAGCACGGGTAACGTGGCGGAGCCGCGTTACCATGTGCAGATTGGTTTACCTGGGAGGCAGTCATGTCCGCACGTGACCGGGCCAGGATGAGCGAGACCGAAGTCGCTGCCTTCCTCGCCGAAGCCCGCACCCTCAACGTGGCGACGCTCGGACCCGGCGGTGCCATTCACATCGTGGCGATGTGGTTCGTCATGCGCGGCCCGAGCCCGGTCTTCTGGACCTACGCCAAGAGCCAGAAGGCGCGCAACCTGTCGCGCGACGCCCGCTTGTCGGCCCTGGTCGAGGCAGGCGAGAGCTACGACACACTCCGGGGGGCCGAGCTCATCGGGACGGCCGAGCTGGTTACCGACCCGGTGCAGGTACTGCGCATCGGCGAGGAACTGTCCAGCAAGTACGAAGGTCTGGGCCACGACAGCGACCTGCGCCGGGCGGCGGCCAAGCGGATCGGTGTGATCCTCAACCCGGCCCGGACCATTTCCTGGGATCACCGGAAGCTGGCCGCCGCTCACTGAGCCCGCCACCCCGCCGCGTGCGGGCCCGCTGGCCAGGCCCGCCTGGCCTGCTCGCGCCTGGCCTGCTCGCGCCTGGCCGGGTCCCAGCTGCTTCCATCAGCCCGCAGCGGAGGGGTATGCTCCCAAAAACCAAACGCTGATTGCTGAAATGGCAGGGCCGCCGTGACATCAACGCCGATGATTCTGCTCCCGATCAAGCTCGGATCTGTCGAGGTCAGGAACCGGGTCGTCATCACGGCGCACGGTGCCAGCGAGATGTTCCGGAACCCGCTGCTGCCCGCGGCACCGTACATCGAGTACCTGCGCCGCCGGGCCGCCGGCGGCGTGGGACTGATCATCGCCCAGGCGCTGTACGTCAATCCGCTAGGCGTGTATGCGGACGAGCTCACCGAGCGGCATGCCCGCCTGGCCGAGGCGGTGAAGTCCGAAGGTGCGACTTTGATGCTGCAGCTGGTGCACCTCGGGGCGACGTTCCGCTCGGAGGCTGACGTGCACCGGCCGCCACTGTGGGGCTTCAGCACGACGGTGACCGATCACGGCGAGGTCGCGCACGCGATGACCGACGAGCAGATCGAGATGATGATCGCCGGTTACGGCCGCATCGCGCGGATGGCGGCCGAGGCCGGGTTCGACGGGTGCGAGATCCACGGCGCGCACGGCTACCTCGGACAGCAATCGATCAGCCCATGGCTCAACCGGCGTTCCGACAAGTGGGGGCAAGACCGCACCTTGTTCCTGCGCCGGGTCATCGAGACCGTACGGCACGAGATCGGGCCGGGCCGGATACTCGGTTACCGGACGACGACCGACGACATGCGCTCGCCCGAAGACGACGGCCTGGGCGTCACCGGGGCAATCGACTCCGCGCGGGCCATCCTGGCCACCGGCGAGATCGACGTGCTCAACACGACCGTGGGCCACGGCGGCAAGACCTACGCCCGGGCGATCCCGAGCTACCGCTTCGGCGAAGCGGTGAACATGCCGAAGGCGCGGCACCTCGGCGAGGTGACCGGGCATCAGGTTCCGATGATCGGCGTCGGGCGCATCGCCTCGGTCGGCATCGCCGAGTCGCTGCTGCAGTCGGGCGCGTGCGAAATGGTGGCGATGACCCGAGCGCATATCGCCGATCCCGATATCGTCGCCAAGTTCTCCCGCAGCGAGGCGCACCGCATCCGTCCGTGCGTGGGCGCCCTGGTGTGCAACAGCCGCAAGCTGGCCGGCTTCTCGGAGATCAGCTGCCTGCACAATCCCGAGGTGCTGCGTGAGCACGAGCTGCGTGTCGAGACGGCCGCGGACCCCAAGCGCGTCATCGTCGTCGGCGCTGGTCCGGCCGGCCTGAAGTTCGCCGAGATCGCCGCGCGGCGCGGGCATCAGGTCCGGGTATATGACTCCGCCGCGCGGACCGGGGGCCGTCTGCGGGCCATCGAGAGGACGGCCGCGTCGGATCTGGCCAGCACGGTCGATCACCTCACCTCGGAGCTGGCCCTGCTCTCGGTTCCGGTCAGCCTGGGTGTCACCGTCGATGAGGACCTGCTGCGGACGGCCGGGGCAGACCACATCGTCCTCGCCACGGGCGCGGAGCCGGATCCCGGGGCGGCGTTCCTGGGCGCGGACACCACGCAGGTGCTTTCCTCGGCCGAGGCGCTCGCCACCGACGCGAGGATCGACCGGGACGTCCTGGTGTACGACGCGCTCGGGGCCAACGACGGCGCCCTCGTGGCGGAAGCGCTGGCGGATGGCGGACGGCGGGTCTACCTGGTGACACCGTACGAGACGGTGATGCCGTACGGCGGAATCAGCCACCGGATGGAAACACCCGACATCCTGCGCCGCAAGCTGGCCGCCATCTACACCGAGGCGGTGATCGGCGTGGCCGACGGGCGCACCGTGTCCGTAGTGCGCCCCGACGGACAGAGCGTGGCCGACCTGGAGGCCGGCACGATCGTCGCGATCACAGCGCTCGGCCCGCGCATCCGGCTGGCCGAGGTGGCCGCCCGGCTCGGGCTCCCCTACACGCTCATCGGCGACGCCATGGCCCCCCGCGCCGCGACCGACGCGTTCCGGGAAGGAGAGGTGGCGGCGCTCGGGGTCTAACCGCCTACGCGCCCAGGACCGGAGCATCATTGTGGGTCTTTACCAAACGCTGTATGGTAAAAGGGAACCGCCTTGCCACCGCGGAGGAAGCTGATGACAGCGCGCGCCAGCCGTCCGGAATCCGTCACCTTCGACAACACGGACCCGGAGCTCATTCACGATCTTTATGCGCGAGTCGCGGAGGTGCAGGCCCGCTGCCCGGTGGCCTGGACCGCGTCATCGGGCGGATTCTGGATGCTGACCAAGTACGACGACATCGTCGAGGCGTCGCGGGACTGGCAGACCTACACGGTCACCCAGGGGATCATGATCCCGCCGACCGGCGCCAGCATGCCGGTCATACCGGCCGAGCTCGATCCGCCGCGCCACAGCAAGTTGCGCAAGCTCGTGCTGCCGAACTTCACCGAGAAGGCGCTCCAGCCGTGGGTCCCGGGCGTGCAGAAGATCATCGCTGATGCCTTCGCGCCCCTGCTCCCGCTGGGCAAGGCCGACATAGTGGTGGACATCGCCAGGCCGGTGCCGGTGCTCGCGATCTGCCTGGTTCTGGGCATCGATCGCGACTGGCGCCGGATCAGGCAGCTGGCCGAGGACTTCCTGGCGGCGACAGGAAAGCAGCAGGCCCGGGCGAAGGCCGCGGAGCTAGAAGCCTTCCTCGGCGAGGAGATCGATGCGCGGCGCGGCCAGCCCGTACGCGACCTGCTCGGCGCGTACGTGAACGCCGAGATCGATGGCGAGGCGATCCCGCCGCAGGAACTGCTGGGGCTGGTCCAGCTGCTCGTGGTGGCCGGGCACGAGACCACGGTCAACGGCATGGGCATGCTGCTCTACCGGCTATGTGCCGAGCCGGGGCTGCGGGAACGCGTCCTCGCCGACCGGTCGCTGGTCGGCAAGGTCATTGACGAGACGCTCCGGCTGCACCCCCCGGTGTGGAACATGGCCCGGACCGTACGCGACGAGACGGCGGTCCGCGACGCGACGCTGTGCCCGGGCGAGAAGGTGATGCTGGTCTACGGAGGGGCGAACCGGGACCCGGACAAGTTCGAGAACCCCGACACCTTCGACATCGACCGTACGGGCATCACCCAGCACCTCACGTTCGGCAGCGGCCGGCACCGCTGCATCGGGGAGGCGCTGGCCCGGCTCGAACTGCGGCTCACCCTCAATCACGTGCTCGACACCCTGCCTGACATCGAGCTCGACGGTGAACCGGTCTTCGGCGGCGGCACTAACCAGTACGGTCCGCGGTCGCTTCCAGTCAGGTTCACTCCGGTCGGCGGATGACGATCCCCGTGGCCGCGCCAGAAGCCGCATTCGATTCGAGCCGGTTCCGCCACGTTCTCGGGCACTTCGCCACGGGGGTGGCTGTCATCACGGCGATCGGGCCATCGGGCCCGGTCGGCATGGTGGTCAGCTCGTTCACCTCGGTGTCCCTGGAGCCGCCGCTGGTCGCCTTCCTGCCGGACCAGTCCTCCACGAGCTGGCCGAAGATCCGCGCCGCCGGCGCGTTCTGCGTGAACATCCTGAGCGCGGGGCAGGAGGAGCTCTGCGCCCAGTTCGCCCGCAAGGGCATCGACAAATTCGCCGGCGTGACGTGGCGGGCTGCCTCGTCGGGAGCGCCGATCCTCGACGGTGGCATGGCGTGGATCGACTGCGAACTGACCCAGACGTTCGAGTCCGGCGATCATTACATCGCCATCGGACGCGTGCTGCAGCTCGAGGCGGCTGAGTACGGCGTTCCACTGGTGTTCTTCCAGGGCGGGTATGGGCACTTCGAGGTCCCGACTTCTCCCGCGTCTGCGGCGGACACCCTCGCGGCGCTGTCGGGGGGGTCCGTGGAGGGCGGCGCGAAGACAGCCAGGAGTCCAGATTCCGACGGGGCCTGGTTCGATGAGCTAGCCCGTATGACCGCGATGGACGTGGGCGACCTGCGCAGGTACGCGAAGTCCACGGAAGGCCTGGTCGATGAGCTGGTCGGCGGCTACGTCCGCGCCTTCCACGACGAGTGCATCGACATTTCCCTCCGCTCGGTGCCGGCTGCCGAAGCGGTGGGTGACCTCCTTCGGGCCGCTTTCGGCTCCATGGAGGACAACCGGGTCGCCATCATGATCTTGCAGAACGAGCGGCAGTACCTCGCCGAACGGCCCGAATTCGGCTACCTTGAGCCCCTTGAGCGGGCCATTGACCAGGTGTGGCTGACCATGCTGCAGCGGGGTGTCGACCAGGGCGATTTCCGCGCCGAGCTCGATGTCAGGCTGGCCTACCGGTTCATCCGCGACGTGCTGTTCACGGCGGCCCGGCGCTACACCCCGGGTCGTCCCGGGCCGCGCACGGGCAGCGCGCAGGTTACCCGCACCTACCAGTCGCTGATCCTGCACGGCCTGCTCCGCTGACGGCGGCCGCCGGACGGCAGGCGCGCACCCCTCAACCGTTAAAGCCGGGCGTCACCAGCTGAACCGGCCGGTCAGCCGGGTGGGTCGATGACATGCGCACGCACGCTCGTGCCGTCTGGCGACAGCCATCCCTGGCGCCGGGCGTACGCGATCATTGCCGCCCATCGCTGAGCCCAGTCGGGCGGGACATCCTGGGCGGCGGCCCGCCTGCGCAGCTCGGCGACGTTCAGGCCGGCCTCGGTGCCGCCGTCCCACGCTCCCAGCCCCGAGCCTCGGAGCGCCTCGTCCAGCGAGGGGCGGCTATCCGGGGCCGCGCGCACGTCGAGGAATGTGCAGTCATCGGCCGCCCCGACGCGCACGCCCGCCGCGGTCACCTCGACGTACACGAGGTCACCCGGCGGTCATGCGGGGGCGGGCCACTGAGCATGCCCGACGCCATCAGCGTCTGAACACGGGGTCGGTGTGGTCGCGCGTCCCACGGGTCAGCGAGGAGATCGGCGAAGTGCCCTGCCATGGGGCGACCGCGTCAGTGCGGGCGGAATCGGTCACCACGACGCGGTGCGCGATGCGCCAGTCGCCGTCGCGCTTCTCGAACCGGTCGATGTAGCGGCTATGGGCGATGAGCTGCCGGATGTCCTCGCCGGCGTGCTTCTCCTGCACCACAATGGCGTACGTCTCGACGTGTGCGACGTCTGCATGCACCTCGATTGACTGCGTAGTGAGGTGATGGGACGTGCTGACGTACTCGTGGCGCAGGAACGGGACGATCCACTCGACGAAGTCGTCGCGCGACCCCTTGAACGGACCGTGGTCGTCGAATGCATCCGCATGGTATGCGGACTTGATCAGATTGACGTCGAGGCGGTCGATGCCCCGGCAGTAGCGGGCCATCGCCTCCCGGATCGCCTCCCGGTCGAGCAGGCTTTCCGCGGTCGGGATCAGGAAATGCGTGGTCGGCGATGTGGTCATGGTCAACCCTTCGCATCGGCAGATACCACGTGAATCTAACATTGATTGCCCAGATGGCCCATCGGGATGGCCCAGCAGGCTCCGGGAATCGCGGAACGCCGGGTGAGCCGGTGCCCGGATGGCGCCGATCTGTTAACGTGGCCATGCAACGTTTGGTTTAGATCGCCTCGCCAGCCACCAGGAGCGTTCACGATGACCCTGTCCATCGATCCGGACAAGTGCCAGGGCCACGGACGGTGTGCCCTGGCCAGCCCGGACTTGTTCGACGTGAGTGACGACGGGTTCGGTGTGGTGCTCGAGCCCGAGCCCGGGCCCGGGTATGACGCCGAGATTGCCACCGCGATTGGGTCATGCCCGGAGCAGGCGATCAGCCGGGCGTGAACTGCGCTGCTCAGTGGTTGGGCTGCCT
>Ga0137412_10004288_pt1 | contig 11421 bp, 8 predicted proteins | sample CZODoug2_1_16fun_FD_122160 | JGI IMG/M metagenome (GOLD analysis project Ga0137412, IMG submission 122160) | Vadose zone soil fungal communities from Angelo Coast Range Reserve, California, USA - CZODoug2_1_16fungal (Hybrid Assembly) | ecosystem: Environmental > Terrestrial > Soil > Vadose zone... | reverse complement strand
GGGCACCACCGCGCGCATGCCGTGCACCAGTCCGAGCACGTTGATGTCCATGGTGGCGGCGATGATGTCGTCGGTCTCGTCGAGAAGCGATGCGACCGGCATGATTCCGGCGTTGTTGACCAGAATGTCCACCCGCCCGAGATCGGCGAGCACCTTGTCCCACGATTCACGGGAACGGACGTCGAGTGTGTACGCGGTGGCCGAGGTGCCGATCGATGCCGCGGCCTCGTCCGCGGCCGCACGGTCGACGTCGGCGACCGCGACCCGAGCGCCCTTGCTGGCGAACAACTCTGCGGTGGCGCGCCCGATGCCGCGACCGGCACCGCTGATCAGCACGACGGCATTGGTGAGTTCGATGGTGGGGTAGCGGTTGCCGAGAAAGGCCATCATGGGACGAGCTCCTTGGTTTCGGTTGAACTCTTGTCGTTGGCCACCAGGTAGGCCGCGGCGTCGAACTCGGACAGTCGATTTCGCATTCGTCTTGTCGACCAGGGCCAGTTGAAGCTGTTGCGCCCGTTGACGTCCAGGAAGTAGCTCTGGCACCCGCCTGCGTTGTAGACGGTGGTCTGCAGCGCCGCCTGAACGTCGGCGTTGAACGCCGCCTGCACCTCGGGTCGCGGCGCCATCGGTGCCCAATCCTGGCTGCGTGCATGGCTGATCGCCTGACCGAGGTAGTCGAGCTGCGCTTCGAGGATCATGAAGGCCGAGGTGTGACCGGTACCCAACGCGGGTCCGAGGAGGACGAATGCGTTCGGGAATCCGGCGATCGCCGTGCCCAGGTAGGCCGTGGGACTGCCCTTCCAGTGATCGTCGAGGCTGCGGCCCTGGCCGTCGAAGACCTTCGAGCCGATCGGCATGTCGAGGATGTGGAACCCGGTGCCGAAGATGATGGCGTCGACCTTGCGCCGAGCGCCGTCCGCACCGACCACGAAGTTGCCCTCGATGGCGGCGACGGCGTTCGGGTGAACCTCGACGTTGGGTTGGCTCAGCGCAGGGTAGTACGTGTTGGACATCAGCAGCCGCTTGCAGCCGAGTGTGTAGTCGGGTGTGAGCGCCGTGCGAAGGTTCCGATCGCTGACCTGTGCCACCAGTTGCGCCCGGCCGATCTGTTGGACGATCCGCAGCATCCACGGATGGCGGAAACCGTACCCGAGCCCCTCCATGATGGCGTATTCGATCCGCCGAAGCGCCCTGTGCGAACCGGGAACCCGTCGCATGACCCACTTCTCGGCAGCAGGCACCCGGTGGTCGGGTTTCGGCAACACCCACTGTGCGGTGCGCTGATACAGGTGTAGTTCGTCGACCGTCGGCTGGATCGCCGGCACGAATTGCACCGCCGACGCGCCGGTCCCGACGACGGCAACGCGCTTTCCGGTCAGCTCGTAGTCGTGGTTCCACCGGGAGAAATGGAAGACCTCGCCGCCGAAGCCGCTCAGCCCGGGGATGTTCGGTGTCAGGGGTTCATTCCACGGGCCTGCCGCTGCGACGACCGCCTTGGCGGTGAAGGTGCCCTTCGTCGTCTCGACCTGCCAGCGTCGTGTCGCGTCACTCCACTGCGAGCGGAGCATCTCGGTCCCGAAGCTCACCCGGTCCCCGACGCGGTATGCCGCAGCGGTTTCCTCGATGTAGGTGCGAATCTCGGGTTGGCCGGCGAACAGTCGTGACCATTCCGGGTTGGGGGCGAACGAGAACGAGTAGAGCGCCGAGGGAACGTCGCACGCGCAACCCGGGTAGGTGTTGTCGCGCCAGGTGCCACCGAGGGAGTCGCCCTTCTCGAGAATCGCGATGTTCGTGACACCCATTTGATTCAGCTTGATGGCGGCGCCGATGCCGGAGATTCCCGCACCGACGATGACGACGTCGTAGTGTCCCGGCTCGATCACGCGAACACCCCTGTCGTCAAGGCGCTTTCGACGGCGACACGGGTACTGCGCAAGGCGTGCTCGAAGGTCGCGAGCCGACGGCGGCCGTCCATGAAGTTCGGTCCCATCACGGCGAGGTCGGCCGCCGACGCGTCGATGCGGATCACCCGCGTCTCCGATTTCGCGAGCATCTCGATCTCGTCGTCGAGGACGGCGCTCATGTGGTTTCGCAAGAGTCGCTCGGGCGCGGCGGCGCCGCGGCCGGGAATCCGAGTACTGGATGCCATGGGCGCCAACACGATCACCTCGTCGAGGGCGGCCGTCGCGGCGAGGTCGACCGATGCCGTGGAGGCCACGCCGCCGTCGACGAAGCGACGTCCGTCGACGTCGACGGGCGGGAACCAGCCCGGTATCGCCCACGATGCCTGCAGGGCCTGCGAGATCGTGGCAGTCGGCGCACCCGGTGCACCGAAGGCCACGCGGGTGCCACTGTCGTAATCCATCGCGACCAACCAGGTGGCCGGGTGGGGGACCCAGCCGCGTCCCGGATTGAGCTGTGTGGCAAGCCGATCCAGCCACGCCGGATCGCCACTGCCGATCGGCAGTAGACCGGCGGCCGAGCGAACCCCGAGCCGCTTGCGGAGCACGTTGAGTGATCCCGGCCGTAGCCGCGGCACCGGTGGGTACCGGCCTGGCGCGTCCGCGAGGTGGTCGATCAACGCAGGGTGCGTCGTCGTCCCCAGCTGCATCTCCACGATGTCGTCGAGGCTCACACCGCTGCCGAGCATGGTCGCCAGTTCGGCGCCCCCCGAGGTGCCCATCAGCAGATCGGCGTCGCGTGGATCCCAGTCCAGGGCATCGCGCAGGGCCACCAACGCAGCGACCATCCATGCCGCGCCCAGCGTGCCGCCGCATCCGAGAACCAGCCCGCGGCGCCTGTCGCCGCTCGTCGGGGTCATGATTCAGAAACTAGCAGACTTTAAATACCCACGGTATCTCTGATTGTGAAATAGGCTGTACCCAGCACGGACGGGAGAGGTGATCGGATGGCGACACGGCTGACGCGGCCCGAAAGTCAGGCACGAACGCGGGCCGAACTGATCGCGACGGCGCGCGATCTGTTCCTCAGCGACGGCTACGCGGCCACCTCCCTGGAACGCGTTGCCGAGGCGGCCGGCTACTCGAAGGGCGCGGTCTACTCGAACTTCACCGGCAAGAAGGAGATCTGCCTCGAGGTCCTCGAGCTGATCCGCACCACGAAGATGGGCGAGGTCGTCGACATCCTGAACTCGGCGGACGAACTCGACGGTCGGATCGCCCTCTTTCAGGCGTGGGCTGAGAACACGCTTGGCGACGTCGGCTGGACGATGCTGGAGTTCGAGTTCATGGTGGTCGCCCGCGATGACGCCAACCTGCGCGCGTCGCTGGTGTCGAGCCTTCAAGAGGTGCGCGGAGTTGCCGCAGGGGCGCTCGACGAATTGGCCGCCTCCGCAGGGCTCACCTTGCCCATCTCGACCGAGGACGCCGTGAGCACCCTGTTCAGCCTCGGCATCGGCCTCGGAATTCAGCGTGCGCTCGATCCCTCGATCTCGGCTCAGCTGATCACCGACGGCCTGAGGATGCTGCTGATGCTTGCAGGCGCGACGTTCCAGACGGCGATGCCGGGCTCATCCTGACCAAGCGTGCTCCGCGACTCCGCTCAAGGCCTGCGGCAACGGGGCCAGGTGCAGGATGCCGAGGCGCTGAGTGGCGCGAGTGAGGGCCACGTAGAGCTCGGCCGCACCCCGTGGGCCGTCGGCGATGATCCGTTCCGGCTCCACCACCAGGACGGAGTCGAACTCCAGACCCTTGGTCTGCGAGGCAGGCACCGTGCCCGGCACGCCCGGCGGCCCGATCACGACGCTGGTGCCAACGCGCGTCCCTTCGGCCCGAACGAATTCCTCGATGGCGGTGGGTAGTTCGTCCTTGGTGACCCGCCTGGACCACGGCTGCACGCCACACGCGCGGACCGACTCCGGTGGGGCGACCCCCGGCGCGAACTCGGCAAGCAGCGCAGCGGCGACGGTCATGATCTCCGCCGGGGTGCGGTAGTTCACCGACAGCGACCGGTAGACCCAGCGGCCAGGAACGTAGGGCTCCAGCATCACGTCCCACGACGTCGCTCCTGCCGCCGACCGACGTTGGGCGAGATCGCCAACCACCGTGAAGGATCGGCCAGGGCAGCGCCGCATCAGTGCCCGCCAGTCCATCTCGGACAGTTCCTGGGCCTCGTCGACGACGACGTGCCGGTAGGTCCAGTCCCGGTCCGCGGCAGCGCGTTCGGCGACGTCCCTGGTGTCGCGCTCGTCGAAGCGTTCCGCAAGGTCCTCCGCGTAGAGCATGTCCGTGGCCAGGAGGTGGTCCTCGTCGTCCATCAGATCCTCGCGGCTGACCATGAGGTCGAGCACGCCCGCGGCATAAGCGGCCTCGGCCTTGCGTTCCCGCTCGGCGACGGCCTCCTCGGCCGCCTGCTCGGCCCTGTCACGGCCAAGAAGGTCGAACAGTTCATCGAGCAGTGGCACGTCCGACACCGTCCACGCCTCGCCGTCGGCTCGCCACAGTACTGGGTCGGCGCCCGCGGCGCGTAGCCGTTCGCGAGACGTGTATAGTTCTGCCAGAACGGTTTCCGGCATCAGGATGGGCCAGAACTCATCGAGTGCCGCCTTGAACGCATCGTGCTCGGCGAGCTCTTCGAGCAGGTCGGTCCGCAGTTGCTCCCACGCGTCGCGGTCAGCCCTGGTCAGCCAGCCCCGACCGATCCAGGCTATCGCCCGTTCGGTGAGCGCCCACGTGAGGACGTCGTAGAACACCGTCCGTGCCTCGTTGTGCGGCAGCCCGCTCGTGCGCGCCTCCTGGATGGCCCACTGCGTGGTCTCGGCATCGATGCGCACCGTGACGTCGGCCAGTTCGATCGACAGCGGCTGCTCGGGCGAACGTTGGCGATCGGCCACTGCCGCAGCGAGCACGTCCACGATTGCCCGTGAACCCTTGAGCCGCGCGGTATCCGGGGCGTCCTCCGCAGTGACGCGCAGCCAGGGCAGCAGGTCACCGGTGGTCATGAACACCACGTTGGTCTCGCCAAGTGATGGCAGAACTCGTCCGATGTGGTTGAGGAACGCCGGGTTTGGCCCGACGACGAGCACACCGTTGCTCTCCATGCGCTCCCGCTGCGTGTAGAGCAGGTACGCGACGCGGTGCAGCGCCACAACGGTCTTCCCGGTGCCAGGGCCACCCTCGATCACCAGCACCCCGGAGTGATCCAGCCGGATGATCTCGTCTTGTTCGGCCTGGATCGTCGCGACGATGTCGCGCATCCCGTCACCGCGCGGCGCGTTGACCGCGGCGAGCAGGGCAGCGTCTCCCCGAACCGCGCTTGGCGCATCCGCATCGGGGCGGCCGAGGATCTCGTCGGTGAAGTCGACCACCCGACGCCCGAGGGTGTGGAACTGCCTGCGCCTGCGCATGTTCTCCGGGCTGGCGGCGGTGGCGACGTAGAACGCGCGCGCCGCTGGAGCCCGCCAGTCGAGCAGCAGCGGTTCGTAGGAATCCTCCTCGAACAGGCCGATGCGCCCGATGTAGGTGGGTTCACCCGCCCACGTGTCCAACCGGCCGAAACAGAGCCCGTTGTCCGCGACGTTCAGCCGCGTCGCAGTCTTGGCCAGCGCACGGACCTCGGCGTCGCGCTGCAGGAGTGACTCGCCATTCTGGAGGTCGATGGGGCTCCGCAATGCCTCGCCGTACCTGCCCTTCACCCGGGCACGTTCGGCGTCGAGCCGCGCGTAGAGCCTGGCCACATAGCCTCGCTCGGACTGCAATTCGTCTTCGTATCCTCGAGTCGACACGGGCATCACACTCCCTGGCCGACGGCGTCGAGCAGCAGCGTCGCGGCCACCGTCGCCCCATCGGTGCGGATCGTGGCAGCGACGGCGGTCGCCCGCGTGCGGATGGCGGGGGAGAGTGCCGTGCTCAGCGCTGCCGAAAGGGATTCGAACGTCGGAGTCGAACCATCGTGTGCCACACCGATTCCCAGCTCGGCCACCCGGCCTGCCCAGTACGGCTGATCCGCGATCTGCGGCACCACCACCTGAGGGGCGCCGGCTCGGGTGGCCGTCGTGGTGGTGCCCGCACCACCGTGGTGCACAACGGCAGCCACCCTCTCGAACAGTGCCTGATGGTTGACCTCGCCGACGACGAAGCAGTCATCCCCGTCGTCGATCGGGGCCAGGCCGGCCCAGCCCCGGGAGACGACTACGCGGCGGCCCTGCGCTCGGATCGCCTCGATGGCCACCACTGCGGCGTCCTCGGGCGCGCGAACGCTGCCGAAGCTCACGTACACCGGCGGAGCACCCGCGTCGACGAACGCCTCCAGGTCGGCCGGGAGTGGTCGCGCGTCGGGCAGGATCCACGCACCGGTCTGCACCACGTCGAGGTCCGGCGAACCAGGCCACGGGTCCAGCGTCGGGTCGGCCGCCAGCCACGGGTGGTCGGTGAAGACGTGGTCGCGGACGTTGTGGACCGGTGGCAGGCCGAGCGCTTCCCGATGAGCGTTGAGCGGCGCGCCGTACAACGCCTGCACCCGTTCGGCATCCACCTCCCACAGCACCCGGTTGTCGGTCACGCCCGGCGGGAACGCCTTTCCCGGCCGCGGCAGCGGCACCTGATGCGGCGACGGCAGGCCCGGCGAATGAAACGACACCAGCACATACGGGATGCCCAGTTCCTCGGCCACCGTCCGGGCGCCTGCAGGCATCAGGCCCGACGCCACCAGCGCATCACAACCCTGCGCTGCCGCGGCGACCGTCTCGAACTGCGCGGCGACCAACTCCGCTGCCACCCGCGGCGCATCCGCCGGCGTCGACGGCTTTCTGTCGTGCACGCCGTGGACCAGTTCGCGGACCGATCTGCCCGCAGGCACCATCTCCACTCCCACCCGGGCCGCCAGATCGGAGAAGTCCGGCGGCGCACACAGCCGCACCTCCGCGCCGAGCTCCTTCAAGGCCACCGCGAATCCCAACAACGGCTCGACGTCCCCGCGCGACCCCCACGTCGACAACAACACCCGCACTCGCTACCCCCATGTTCCGCCAGTTCTGGCTTAAGGCAGCGATTCTGCGGCATACCCCGGGTCTTGCCGCAAGCCCCCCAGTGCGCTATATATTGAAATGGGAAGACGCAAGGGCGTCTTCCTTCTTTGTTTGGATGTATTCGGTGTATGGGTGTTGGCCGCGTCGCATTGACATCAGATCGAACAACTGTTCGAATGGTTGGGTGCGGTGGGATGGCCAAGGCGTCGGCGTCGACGACGGTGCGCTGCCCGGACTGCAGCGCATCGGGTTCGTCCGCACGGTGCGCACGCCGCAGTTCGACGGCATCACGTTCCACGAGGTGCTGTGCAAGTCGGCGTTGAACAAGGTGCCCAACGCCGCCCATCTACCCTTCCGGTTCACCGTCAACGGCTACCGCGGGTGCAGTCACGCCTGCCGGTACTGCTTCGCCAGGCCCACCCACGAGTATCTCGACTTCGACTCCGGTGCCGATTTCGACACCCAGGTCGTGGTGAAGACCAACGTCGTCGAGGTGCTCCGCCGCGAGTTGGCCCGTCCGTCGTGGACGCACGAGACCGTCGCGCTCGGCACCAACACCGATCCGTATCAGCGAGCCGAGGGCAGGTATGCGCTGATGCCAGGAATCATTGGCGCACTGGCTGATTCGACAACCCCGTTCTCGATCCTCACGAAGGGCACCCTGCTCCGCCGCGACCTGGCGCTGATCACCGATGCGGCCCGCCACGTCGACGTCAGCGTGGCGATCTCGCTCGCGGTCGCCGATCCCGAACTCCATCAAGAGGTCGAGCCAGGAACCCCCGGCCCGAAGGCCAGGCTGGAGCTGATCCGGGCGGTGCACGGCGCAGGTCTGGACTGCCATGTCATGGTCGCCCCTGTGCTGCCGGCGCTGACGGACTCGCGCGAGCACCTCGACGGGCTACTCGGTCAGATCGCGGCCGCAGGCGCCGCCAGCGTGACGGTGTTCGGCCTGCATCTGCGCGGCTCGACGCGCGGCTGGTTCATGGCGTGGCTGGCACGGGCGCATCCAGAGTTGGTCACGACGTACCGCGAGTTGTACGGACGCGGCGCCTATCTGCCTGCGAGTTACCGAGAGATGCTGCACCGGCGGGTGGCCCCTTTGATCGCCAAGCACGGACTGAACCGCGATCAGCGGTCGTTTCGCGCGGCGGCCGTGCCGGTGCCTGCCGTGGTGGAGCCGCAACCGACGTTGTTTTGATCGGGCGGGTTGATCATCGTGCTATTCGACACGTGTCGAAGGCTTGTGCCCGTCGGTACCAAGGCGTACCGTGGCCGGTACTTGTTCGTACCGAACCGGAGGTTCAGGCATGGCTGAAGCGACGAACGACCCGGTGCGGCTCCCGCCAGCACCGCGGATCCCGAAGCTGCTCCAAGGCGTCGCATTCGTGGTGAACCGTGACAAGGCCGTTGCCGCCGTGGCCCGACGCCACGGTTCGGAGTTCACGCTGAACCTGCCGATCTTCGGCCCGACCACGGTGATCAGTGATCCCGCGCTGGTGAAGGAACTCTTCACGGCCAACAACGACCTCATCGCCCGCGCGGGAACCCTCGGCGAGGTGCTCGGCCCCGGTTCGACGTTCAGCCTCGACGGCATACCCCACCGGCAGCGTCGCAAGCTTCTCGTCCCGCCGTTTCACGGCAAGCGCATGCAGGGCTACGAGAACATCGTCGAAGAGGAAGTGCGGCGCGAGATCGCCACCTGGCCCGAGGGCGAGGACTTCGCGACCATGCCGTCGATGATGCGGATCACGCTCAATGCCATCCTGAGGGCGGTGTTCGGCGCCGACGGTGCTGCGCTCGAGGAACTGCGCGAACTGCTGCCGCCGATGGTGTTGAAGGCATCGCGGCTTGCGGTGATGCCGCCGGCGGCGCGGCGCGACTACGGTCCGTGGAGTCCCTGGGCCCGGGTGGAGACGCTTCGGCGCCGTTACGACGCGGCCATCGCCAGGCTCATCGCCGACGCCCGCAGGGATCCGGGGTTCGAGGACCGCAACGACGTCCTCGCCCTCATGCTGCAGGCGCGGTACGACGACGGATCGCCGATCTCCGACGACCACGTGGCCGACGAGTTGCTCACCTTGCTCGCGGCGGGGCACGAGACCACGGCCACCACGTTGGCGTGGGCCGTCGAAAGACTGCGCAGGCACCCACGGCTGCTCGCCCGTCTCCGCGACGAGGTCGACGCCGGAGGCTCCGACCTGCTCCAGGCCACCATCTTCGAGGTGCAGCGCACCCGTCCCGTGATCAACGGCACCGCGCGAATGACCAGGCAACGGATGCGGTTGGGGGAGTGGGTGATTCCCGAGCGACAGGTCGTGCTGGTGAGCATCTCGCTGGCCCATGCCGCCGAGCGGAGCTTCACCGACGCCGAGGCGTTCGACCCGGATCGCTTCGTCGGCAACCCGCCGGACACGCACGCGTGGATCCCGTTCGGCGGGGGCATCCGACGCTGCATCGGTGCTGCATTCGCCAACATGGAGATGACAGTGACATTGCGAACGCTGCTGCAGGAGTTCGAGTTCGGCACCACGTATGCCCCTGGCGAGGCCGCGCACTCCCGGGGCGTCGCGATTGCGCCCGCGCGTGGTGGGCGGGCGGTGGTGTACCAACGCTCGCCGCACACATCAACAGTGGTGTCCGCCGATGCGGCGGAGGTGTCGGCGTGAGCGGCGAAGACATTATCCCAGTCGGGCGCGGAATCGAATTGTGTTACGACTCATTCGGTGACGTCGCGGCGCCTCCCGTCGTGCTGATCGCCGGGCTGGGACAGCAAAAGCACACTTGGCCAGAGGACATCGCCGTCATGTTGGCCGAGCGCGGATACCGGGTGATCCGGTTCGACAATCGCGACGTTGGCCGTTCGACCCACGCGAGCTTTCCCAAGCCGAATCCGGTGGCGATCCTGCGGGGCGGCAGCGACGCCAGGCAGTATCACCTCGGCGACATGGCTCGTGACACCGTCGGTCTGTTGGATGCGCTCGGTTATCAGAACGCTCACCTCGTCGGCATCTCGATGGGTGGAATGATCGCCCAGACCGTCGCCGCCCACCATCCAGGCCGGGTGCGCACGCTCACCTCGATCATGTCGACCACCGGTGCGCCGCGCATCGGGCGGCCTGCTCCGTCCACGTGGTGGCGGTTGGCGACCGCGAGGCCGCCGCGCAACCGGCTCGATGCGGTCGACGGCGCGGTGCGGATGTTCAGCCACATCGGGTCGCACGGATTCCCGTTCGACGAGGGCTGGATACGCGAAAAGTCTGGCATCGCATGGGATCGCGATCCCACGTCCGACGGCGTGGCCCGACAGCTGGCGGGCATCTTCGCCTCGGGGGACCGGACCAACGAGCTGCGCCAGATCGACGTGCCGACCCTGGTGATCCACGGCGACCGGGACCGGATGGTCAACCCGACCGGTGGCGCCGCCACCGCTAACGCCATTCCCGGTGCCCGCCTGGAGACGGTCGTCGGCATGGGCCACGATCTGCCTGCCGGCGCGTGGGACCGGATCGTCGACCTGATCACCACCCATTTCGACGGTTCGTCCGTCCCCATTGCTCGGTCAGAGGAGACACGATGAGCAAGTCAGCCGCAAACGTCATCAGCGGGCGCACGGTGGTCATCACCGGCGCGGGGTCCGGGATCGGTCGGGCTCTGGCCCAACGCCTTTCAGCTCACGGCTGCCCGGTCGCCATTGCCGATGTCGATGAGAAGGGCCTGAAGGAGACCGAGGCGACCCTCGGTGGTTCGACGCTGACCAAGGTGCTCGACGTCCGGGATGCCGATGCGCAGAACGCCTTCGCCGAAGAAGTCAGGGACTGGGCGCCCCTGCCCCTTGGTGCGGTGTTCAACAATGCCGGCGTCGCCGTGTCCTCGAGCGTGCTCGACTCCGTGCCCGAGGACGACAACTGGCTGTGGGACATCAACTTCCACGGCGTCGTCAACGGCACCAGGGCATTCCTGCCGATCCTGACCGCCCAGGACTCCGGAGCCATCGTGAACACCTCCAGCGTGTTCGGGCTTGTCGGCATGCCAAACCAGAGTGCTTATTGTGCGGCGAAGTTCGCGGTCCGTGGTTTCACCGACTCGCTGCGCCAGGAACTGCGCGGCACCGGTGTCAGGGCCATCAACGTGCACCCTGGCGGCATCAACACCAACATCGTGCGCAACGCCCGTTTCCGCAAGGATCCGGACGGCCTCGGCCGCAGCCAGGAACAGATGGTGAAGGAGTTCGCCGCCATCACCATGACCGAGCCGGCCAAGGCGGCCGAGATCATCCACCGCGGTGTGGAACAGGGCAAGGCGCGCATCCTGGTCGGACCCGATGCCTACCTGTTCGACGCGCTGGCTCGGCTGGCGCCCACGCGCTACTTCGACATCTTGAGCGTGTTCGAGTCGCGGTTGCGCGGGCGGGCCCGTGCCGACGCGCCGGCGCGGGT
>Ga0137412_10004287_pt1 | contig 11423 bp, 10 predicted proteins | sample CZODoug2_1_16fun_FD_122160 | JGI IMG/M metagenome (GOLD analysis project Ga0137412, IMG submission 122160) | Vadose zone soil fungal communities from Angelo Coast Range Reserve, California, USA - CZODoug2_1_16fungal (Hybrid Assembly) | ecosystem: Environmental > Terrestrial > Soil > Vadose zone... | reverse complement strand
CACCGGCGGCGACGGCGTCCTCGGCGAACACCGGAGCCGCGACCGCAACCGTCAGCGTGGCCTCCCTGGGCGCGCTGACGGCCAACGATTATGTGTTGTCGTACAAAGCGGGCGCCTACTCGTTGACCAATGCGGCGACCGGCGGCGTCGTGCCTTTCAGCGGCAGCGGCACGGTGGTAAGCCCATTGACGGCCGATGGATTGTCGATCGTGCTATCGGCGACTCCGGCGTCCGGTGATCAGTTCCTCATTCAGCCTACCGCGCAGGTGGGTGGAACCATCAACGTCGCCATCACCAGCCCGTCGCAAATCGCCGCCGCCGGCGCGGTCCAGGCAACTCCCGTCGGCAGCAACACGGGAACGGCGACGATCAGCAGCGGCACGGTCGTGAATGCCGCCAATCCCAATTTACTGGCGACGGCGACCATCCAGTTCATTACGCCGACGACGTATTCCATCAACGGCGCCGGCAGCTTTGCGTATGCCGCCGGCGGCAACATCGCCCAGAACGGCTGGCAGGTACAGATCAGCGGCACACCGGCGACGGGCGACAGCTTCACGGTGCAAAGCAATGCGGGCGGCACCGGCGACAATCGCAACGCGCTCTTGAGCGCCAATCAGCAATCCTTGCCCGTGTTGGGAAGCGGTACCATCAGCATCAACAATGCCGTGAGCGCTCTCATCACCGGGATCGGCAGTCAGGCGCAACAGATCAACACGGCGCAGACCGCGCAAACAGCCGTCAACAGCCAGGCGATCGCCAACCAGCAATCCGTGTCCGGCGTCAACTTGGATGAAGAAGCCGCGAAACTGCTGCAGTGGCAGGCCGCTTACCAGGCATCGGCCAAGGCATTGCAGATCGCCAGCGGCCTGTTCCAGAATTTGTTGACCGCGATTCAGTCTGCATAAGAAGGAATGCGATCATGCGTGTGACCCAAAGTTTGAATCAAATACAATTCATCGCGGCGATGAATACGCTCGAGGCAAATCTCTCGCAAACGCAGAACCAGCTCGACACGAACTTGTCGTTCACGACGGCCTCGCAGAATCCGGTCGCTGCCGGTGCGGTCACCAACTACAGTCAAGCGCTGCAGCAGAGCACGCAGTACGACACCAACGCCAACAGCGCACAAACGCGTTTGGGCACCGAGGACACCGCGCTGTCGCAGGTTCAGACCCAGCTGCAGGCTCTGCGAACTCTCGCGCTGCAGGCGAACTCGGGCGCGCTGTCGAGTCAAGACCGCAGCGCGATCGCGACTCAGGCCACGCAGATCCAGGCAAGCCTGGTGGCCCTGGCGAATACCAAGGACGGGAACGGCGAGTACATCTTCGGCGGCTATGCCACGCAAACCCAGCCGTTCGCCTTGAATGCGACCGGAGCCACCTACAGCGGCGATCAGGGTCAGCGCCAGGTGCAAATCGCGGCCGGCCAAACCGTTGCCGATGGCGACAACGGCGCCACGGTATTCAATCAAATCAAGACCGGGAATGGAACCTTCACCGCCACCGCCGGCGTCGCCAACACCGGATCAGGCGTGGTAGGCGCAAGCGCGGTGACGAATGCGGCGGCCTATAACGGCGATACCCTGGCGATCACCTTCAGCGCCGTTCCCGCCACGGGTACGACCGCGAACACTTACACGGTGGTCGATTCGACCACCGGCACGACGCTCAGCACCGCGACCTACACCGACGGCCAGGCCATCGCGTTCGGCGGCGGTCAGGTAACGCTCAGTGGTCAGCCCGCCATTGGGGACACGTTCGGCGTGGCGCCGAGCGCGAATCAAAGCGTGTTCACGACGGTTCAGAACCTCGTCACCGCGCTGCAGACGAACGCCAGCACGACGGGATCCAATGCGAAGCTCGGCAACGCCGTCAATGTTGCCATCAACAACATCGACCAGGCGCTGGCTCAATCCTCCAACGTGAGGGCCAGTATCGGCGGGAGGTTGAATTCGATCACCACGCAGTTGTCGGTCTCGAGCAGCCAGCAGATCCAGCTGAAGACGTCCATTTCGACTCTGCAGAGTCTCGACTACGCGAGTGCCGTCACGAAGCTGAGCGAAGAAAACGTGACGCTGAGCGCGGCCATGCAGGCCTACACGCTCACGAAGGGCTTGTCGCTGTTCAAGTTCATGTAGTTGAGCGCTGACGCGCCGCGCGTACGCGGTGCTCAGTTGGCGAGACGGCTCTGGTCTTCAATGCTCGCGCAGGGAGCACCCAAAGGCCGGGCTGGCGCGCAGCAGGGATAGCGTAGCGCGATGCGCCGCGGCCTGTCGATGTGGCGCGCGGCGCCTTTACTCGTGGTGATGGCCGCCCGCGCCGTGCACATGGCCGTGCTCGAGCTCTTCAGTTGTCGCCTCGCGAACGGCGACCACCTCGACGTCAAAATGCAACGTTTGATCGGCGAGGGGATGATTGCCGTCCAAGGTCACCATGTCGCCGATCACGGCGGTCACCGTGAACAGCCTCATGCCATCGTCGGTTCTTGCCTGGAACTGCATCCCCTTCTTGATCTCGCCTGAACCTTGCAGAGCGCGCTTGGGCACGCGTTGCAGCAGGGATTCATTGCGCTCGCCGTACCCCTCGGCGGGCGCAACCACCACCGCCAGCGTGTTGCCGTCCTGCTTGCCTTCGAGGGCTTTCTCCAATCCGGAGACGAGGTTGCCGTGTCCTTGAATGTAGGCCAACGGTTCCCCGCCAGCGGAGCTGTCGAGTACGGCGCCGCCGTCGTCTTTGAGTGTGTAGTGAATGGTCACCACTCGGTCTGCGGTAATTTCCACGGCTAATTCTCCACGGGTCCTTAGGTTCGGTTGATATTCGCAAGCTTACACAACTACGGCAGCAACTGCGCCTCGAGATCGTAGGCGCCGGCCTTGGTGATCCGCACCTCTGCCCAGTCGCCCACGGCCAGCTTCCCGGCGCCGCGAATGCGCACCGTTCCGTCGATTTCCGGGGCGTCGCCGGACGAACGGGCGATGGCGGCGGCGCCATCCAGGCGATCGATCAATACCCGCATGGTGCGGCCGACTTTCTCGGCCAGCCGCGCCGCGCTCACCTCGGCGGCGAGTTCCATGAATCGGGCGCGCCGTTCGCGCTTGATTTCCGCGGGCACCGGCGTTTGGCGCAGTGCGTTGGCGGCGGCACCCTCCACCGGTGAATACTCGAAGCATCCGACCCGATCGAGCCGCGCGATGCGCATCCACGCGAGCAGTTCCTCGAAATCCGCGTCGGTCTCGCCGGGAAAACCGACGATAAAGGTGCTGCGAATGGTGATGTCGGGCACCACGGCCCGCCAGGCGGCGATACGCTCCAGGGTGTTCTCGGCGGCCGCCGGCCGCTTCATGAGCTTCAAGATCCGCGCGCTGGCATGCTGAAAGGGAATGTCGAGATAGGGGAGCACCTTGCCTTCCGCCATCAATTCGATCACTTGATCGACATGCGGATACGGATAGACGTAGTGCAACCGGATCCACACGCCGAGTTCGCCGAGCGCCGCGGCCAGGTCGTAGAAGCGCGCCCGCCGGTCGGCGCCGCGCCAGGATTGGGACGCGTATTTCAGATCGACACCGTAAGCGCTGGTGTCCTGCGAAATCACCAGCAACTCCTTGACGCCGGCGCGCACCAGCCGCTCCGCCTCCAACAACACCTCGCCCACGGGCCGGCTGACGAGATCGCCGCGCATCGAGGGAATGATGCAGAAGCTGCAGCGGTGATTGCAGCCCTCGGAGATCTTCAGATAGGCGTAATGACGAGGCGTGAGTTTCACGCCTTGCGCCGGAACGAGATCGAGAAACGGCTCGTGCTGCGGCGGCAGATGCTCGTGCACCGAGGCCACCACCTCCTCATAGCGCTGCGGGCCGGTGATCTTGAGCACTTGCGGGTGCCGGTCGAGGATTTTCTGCGGCTGCGCCCCGAGGCACCCGGTGACGATGACCTTGCCGTTCTCGGCAAGCGCTTCGCCGATCGCGTCCAAGGATTCGTCGACGGCGGCATCGATGAAGCCGCAGGTGTTGACGATCACGAGGTCGGCTTTGCCGTAGCTGGCGGCGACCTCGTACCCTTCCGCGCGCAGCCGGGTGAGAATGCGCTCGGAGTCCACCAAGGCCTTGGGGCAGCCGAGGCTGACGAAGCCTACTTTGGGGGATTTTCGGGTAGCCGATTTCAATCTACGAGCCTTAGCTTAAGTCGGAATGGGTGGGTCGAGCGGCGCGGAGCGTCTCTCGGTGATACCGCCAGTTTATCCCGAACGCGGTCTTATATCGACCCCGCAGTAGGGGTGGCGCCGTGGCGGCCGCCCTTGTGCATTGCCGCGGATTCATCCCTCAGAAGGCCAATTTACATAGCGTGAAGGTAAACACATCAAAAACCGCGGGGGCATTCATAATTTGCCGATGAAATTAACGATTGACCGGGTCATTCCCAACTTTGGTCCGGACAAAGTCGACATCTTCTTCAATTGCGAAAGCGGGAACTCGTCGCTGGATGCGCTGCGGGATTGTTACCGCCGCTACGGCGCCGTCGCCTGCTATTTCGGCAGCGGATTCGAGGCCGCGGAAAAAGCCTTTACGCTTCACTACGACAAACACAAAGTCACACGAAACGTGGATAGATTCAACGGTGTGAATTTCGCTCTGGAGTCTGACCTGCCGGAGGACGTCGTCAAAGTCGAGGCATATTCCGAAGCCGCGAAAGTGATTCGACATCTGCTCGCGGCCGGCGAAGTGGGAATCTTGAATTCAAAGCTGGTGGTAAAGGATTCAAAATTCAGCGGCTCGGTTTTTTTGCATCAGGATTCGTCGTACCAGGTTGGATCCGACAACATCACGTGCTTCTTTCTCTTGAGCGATCTCCAAAAGGACCCTCTGAGAGAATCCACGATCAGAGCGCTGGCGGGCACGCACTCATTCGGCCATCTCGGCGACGTCGGTGAAATAGACAGAACCATACTCGATGAGAATTGGCCGGAAATTGAATTTTGTTATCCGAAGTTCACCTACGTTTTCATGAACCCCCATCTTTGGCACTTCAGTAATTCCGGTGAGCTCGGGTCAAATGTTCGTGGGATCTACGCCTTTACCTGTCATGGTTTGTCCGTCCTATCAACCCGTACGCCAGGGTCCAAAGAGCTTCTCCCCTTGAATAAGCTCAACACCGGCAAAGTCTTCAACAGAAGCCGGGTATCCAGATTGATCGAGCTTCAAAAGCAGGTTGATAAAATCACCGTTTCGGAATGAAAAACAAAACGGTTTCGTACAGCGATTCCGCGTAGTGGCGCATGTAAATTCGGTAGTCGTCGCGTATCGCCCTCACTTGGTAGGGAAGCCTCCAAAAATCACCGGGGCGATGGTATGCCGCGATGGCCAGCCGCGGATGATGCTTCTCGATGGTCCGGCTGCCGCCGGCCAATGCCTGCTTTTCGGCACCTTCGATATCCATCTTGATGAACGTGGGCCGTTCGATGTCCAGTGAGTCAAGCCGCTCCACTTTTATGGTCAGGTCGCCGTCCTCATTGATCTGTGACGCGGAACCGGATGAGCTGAATTTCAACACCTCCTGCTTATCGGACAGGCCATTGTTGTAACAAAATACGCGGGGCACATCTTTGAGTGCCGCCCGGCATACTTCGTAATTCTTCAGTTCCGGCTCGAATAGATGTACTTCTCTGTATTGCGGGCAGCGTTTCATGAACTGCCGGGAGGTGTACGCATCGAAGCCCCCGACGTCGACGAATGTTTCCCCGTCGGGTTCGAGACCAAGGAAATCTTCGAAATACTGCTCCTTATCGCGGAGACTGAAGTCGGTCAAATGACTGATGTCATTGGTGACGCGGAAACTCAAGAGTCTTCGAAAAATGGATTTCGACAGATCATCCTCGAGCAGCTCGTAGACGGTCTGGTATGAGCTCCTGTTCTTGCCGTAGTCCTCGGCGTTGCCCTCGCTAAAGGCCGCCGGTTTTAGATTCAAGCCGGAGAATTTACAGAATGCGAAAAAGTCCAGCGACTCGACCTCCAGGGAGTCCAGCTGCGCCTTCATCGTCGTCGGTCTGAAGACCGAGGCCGCCACCACCAGGGCGTTGGATGGGATATCGGTCGATCTAATTACCGGTTTTCCGAGATAGGAAGGTTGTTGGAAAAGATCGTCCACAAAATCGTCGATCTCCACGCCTTTGAGAATGTCGTGCGCGTAGCTGGTGCATCCGAAGACAAATTTCGGCCGGCGGTTGGTTCCGCGAAATTCCGCGCAAAAATCGATCGCCCGCTGTCGGTTGCGCCCCTCGTCCTTGACCGCGATTAACAAGTCCTGCATGTGACACCGCCTATGAATGGTATTTGTTGGTTTCGGCAACGTGCGTCGAAAAACGAGCCGTCACGCCATCGCCAGCTTCGCCGCAATCATCGTCGCAAGTCCCGACAGCGTGCGGAACCGGCAGCCCTCGATGTCGGCGTCGAGTATCTCGATCCCGAATCGGGATTCGATCTCCAACACGAACTTGATGATTCCGATCGAGTCGACGATCCCGTCCGCTATGAAGTCGGTTGAATCATCAAAATCCAAGGGAAGGTTCCCCTTCCTCCGCAGGAGAGACACTATAAACTTTCGGATATCTTCATTTGACATGGGTATCTCTTAGAGCCGTCGCCGACCGATTGCCAGGTTCTGGTTTTAGCGGAGGAGACCATGGCTTCCAGGAATTCCATGCCCTCCAACGCCAGTTCCGCACTGAATACTTCGCTCGAGTCCCAGTACCCCGAGAGCTGGTACTGCTGAACGGCATCCGCGATGTCTCGATACAAATTGGCGAAGGCCTCGATGAAGCCGGCGGGATGACCCGTCTTGAAGCGGTTGTATCGAGGCTGATTGCTGATCTCGACGGCCGACCCGCGATCCAGAATCTCACGTCGACCGTCGATGAAGCTCAGCACCAGCTCCTCGGGATTCAGCTGGTACCACTCGGCGGCGCCTTGATCGCCGTAAATTCGGACTCTCAGGCCGTTTCGCTGCCCCAACGCGGATTTACTGAACCACAACATGCCTTGAATATCGCCGGTGTACCGGCACAGGCAACTCGCATTGTCGACCACTCCGGCGAACCACCCATAGTGGTTCTGGTCCGAGACCACCTCGACCGGCTTCTGTCCGATGAGGTAATGCATGATTTGATGCAGATGTACTGCGAGATCGAGGTGCAAGGTGGGGATGTTGCGGTCAGTCAGCCGCCATGATTGCGGCACAGGTTTGTTGCCCCGCGGATCCAGGCGTACAAATCCCTCTTGCGGCATTTCGGCCGCAAAATGCAATATCTTGCCGAGCTTGCCCCTGCCGATCCTATCCGCCAGCTCCCGCAGCATGGGATAGCCGGAGTAGTTGTAGGTAACCGCAAGGAAGGCTTTCAACTCATCGCGCAAATTCATGATCGCTCGCGCCTGGCGGCGATTGATGGCCAACGACTTCTCGCAGATCACGGGAATGCCGGCGCGCATGCACGCCATGACTTCTTCAAAATGCGCCGGCGTGGGAGTCAGAATCACGACCGCGTCCAGCCGGCTCCTTTCCGCCTCGAGCATGTCGTCCAGCGTGACGTATACACGACCCGGCTCCACGCCATACGCTTGAGCGGTCTCGTGATTCACGGCGGGATCCCGGCTGAAGCACCCGGCAACCAGCTGCCAGCGCTTGTCCATGGCACTGGACACGAAGTGCGCGTACCCGACCGCGGAATTTATCGAGCCACCCACAAACCCGAGTTTGAGCGGTTCGTGCGGCAGCCGCCGTATGGTGTTTTGCATCATTGATCCAACCTTGCAGTCTCCGCGGCGTGGTCCGCAAAAAGCTCCGCCAAGCGAAACTTCATCAGTTTGCCCATGCTGTTTTTCGGCAATTCCGGCATCACGAAGAATTTTCTTGGTTGCTGAAAATCCGCCAGGAGCGCACAGCAGTGAAAGCGCAGCTTCCGTAAATCAAAACCGGCATCGCCGGCGGTTACCAATGCAACGGCCACCACCTCGCCCAGGCGTTCATCCGGATATGGAAAGGCAGCGCTCTCCAGCACTGAAGGGTGCTCGTTCACCACCGACTCGATGTCTGAAGGATATACATTGATGCCGCCCGTGATGATGATGTCCTTGCTGCGTCCGAGAAAGTAAAGAAAGCCGTCATCGTCCAGCTTGCCGATGTCCCCCGTCCTGAAGTATTCGCCCCACATGGCGAGCCGGGTCAGGTCCGGGCGCTTGAAGTAGCCCCCGAAGAGCATGGGAGTCTTGCAGACGATTTCGCCGGCCTCTCCGGTGCCGAGAGCTTCGGAATCCTTACCGATGATCTTGATTGCGACTCCCGGCGCGGCTTTGCCCACCGACTGGAGCTTGATCCTTGCCGAGCGGTCATCGAGATTGGACGCGATCGCGATTTCGGAAGCGCCGTAGCATTCATGGAATTCGCAGTCGAATTTTCGCAGCAATTCCGCCTTGGTCCGAGGGTCGAGCAACGCCGATGACGACACGATGCAACGCAGGCTGGCGATATCGCCGGAGCGAACCGTGTCATTCAGCTTCGCGGCGATCTGCTTGAGTTGTGACGAAACTGCGATGGTGAAACTAACGCCATGCTCTCGCACGCACTGCAGCCAGGCCGCGGGCGAGAATCGGGGCAGAAGGATCGACGTGCCGCCCGTCAGCAGCGGAATCAGCACCAGTCGCTCGGCAAGCGAGTGATACAGCGGCGTGGCCGCGAGCACCTTGTCGTGTTCCGTGATCGCATACAGTACGGCGGCGGCGCTCACCCGATTGAATTTCGTCCGCTGTGTCAGGATGATGGGCTTGGGGTTGCCTGTGGATCCCGACGTCATGCTCAAGATCAAGGCATCGTCCGCTCGACCTGCATTGAGCGGCGCCGCCTCGGCCGGCACATCGTGCAGCAGACCGGTCAACGACTCGACTCCCTCGAGCGATTCATCGTCGCTCGCATCGTCCACACGGAGCCACAGGCCATCGGCAGTGCTTTGCCGGTGCGCCGGGTCCTGCAACAGGGTGTGCAATAACGCTCCGGTTCCCACGACGTGCTTGACGTCGGTCGCGCCAAAGGCCTTGAATACGTCGGGCGCCGTCAGCGTGGTGGAGAGCGGAATCAAGACCGCGCCAAGATCGGCGGCAACCAAGATCAGGGCGACGAACTCGATGGTGTTCGGCAGCATCACGGCGATGTGATCGCCGCGAGCAACTCCATGCGCCGCCATGGCGTTCGACCAGCGGGACACCAGTTGGGCGAGCCCCCGGTAGGTCATCTCGGCTCGCTCGCAGCGAATCGCCGATTTGTCGGGCATGCGCCTCGCATGCGCAAAAAATGCCGGGCAGATCGTCGCGGAGGAAATCTCGCCGGGGGACATGGGTTGGGACAGCACAGATGCCATGGGATGCTCCGGAAGACTAACCGGCCAACCGGCTGAACCCAAGGAAGGATCGGCTTTTCAGCCTGAATAGCTGTCCCGGTTCCGACAAGTAAACCTGATCGTCTTCGGTATGCTTGTTGACGAGAGTATTCGCGGCGATGAAATTGCGCGCCCCGATTCGCAGGCCCTGTGCGGCCGACGAGTTCACGCCAAAAAAACAGCCCACGCCCAGGCGGCACCCGCCTGCAATGGCGACGCCGGAATTGATCCAGTTGTACGCGCCCACCATGCAATCGTGGCCGACGTTGACGTTGCTCGAAATAAAGGTTCCGTGGCCTATCTTGCAGCCCGGATGGATGGACACATGATCCAGAATCGTACAGTTCTCTTCGATCGCGACATCATCATGCATGCAAACGGACTCGTGGACGTAGCTGGTCAACGAGTAGGCTTTTTGCTTGACCTCCAGGGACTTTCGCGCTCGCAGCTCATTCATCCCGGTGAAGCCCACGGCGACGATCACGTTGTGCGACGTCGGCGGGAACCGCGTATCCACGCGGCTGAAGGGTACGAGCGGCAATCCCAGGTAACAGCCGGTGTCATCGGCGATGCAGTGGTCATCGACCGTGAAGCCGGCGATGTCCATGCTGCGGCGGGCATACGAATGAAGCACCTTCGCCATCGCACCATTGCCGTAGATGATCGTTCTCATGCCACACTCCGGCAGGTATGAACCTCGCCCGCTTCCCGAACGATGTCGACGATGCGCGCCTGATCCTCCATGCTCAAGTCCGGGTAGATGGGCAGGCATATTATCCGGTCGGAAATTGCTTTCGCGAATGGGAGATTGGCCGGCGCCGCGGAAGGCAATCCGCGATACATGGGCATGTTGCTGATCAAGGGATAGAAATACCGGCGCGCATAGACACCCGAATCGCGCAGGCGTTGATAGAGCGAATCGCGGCTCTGCGGATAGGAACCATCCACCAAAATCGGGAAGTATCCGTAGTTCTGCTGCGTATCGGCGGCCGGTCGAGGTACGGTGATTCCCGCGATGTCACCGAGCGCTTGGCGGTATCGCATTCCCACGAGCTGGCGCATCCGCAATACGCGGTCGATATGCTTCAGTTGCAGAAGACCGAAGGCGGCCTGGACCTCGTTCATTTTTCCGTTGATGCCCGGGGCCATGACGGTCACTTCATCCGCAAAGCCGAAGTTCTTGAGGTAGTCGATGCGCTGCTTGGTTTTTGCATCCCTGCTGACGATGGCGCCGCCCTCGAAGGTATTGAATACCTTGGTGGCGTGAAAACTGAGAATCGCCAGGTCGCCGTGATGGACGAGGCTCTCCTGCCGGAATTTCACCCCGAACGTATGTGATGCGTCATAGATCAGCTTCAAGCCATAGGTGTCCGCGATTCGTTGAATCCGCTCCACCTCGCATGGGTGTCCATAGCAGTGCACCGGCATGATGGCCGTGGTCTTTGGAGTAATTGCCGCCTCGATGCGATCGGCATCGAGGTTCATCGTGGCGGGATCGATGTCGACGAAAACCGGTTCAATGTTGTTCCACGCCAGCGCGTGGGTGGTTGCGACGAAAGAATAAGGTGTGGTGATCACCTCGCCGGTAATCCGCAGAGTTTGCAGCGCGGTGATCAAGCCAATGGTCGCATTCGCGACGAGGGAAACATGTTCCACTCCCAGGTACTCGCTCAACGCGTGCTCGAACTGCTGATGGAACGGTCCATTGTTGGTCAGCCAGCGGCTTTCCCATATCTGCTCCAGATACGGAATGAACTCTTCCAGCGGCGGCAGATAGGGCCGGGTGACGGTTATAAGTTTGTTGTTGATGACGGCTTCCTCAGCTTTCCGATGCGGGATTCATTGATTTCAAACGACAGCGCGGGCAGGCCGGCGCACCAACGCCGCCACATTTGGCGCAGGGCACATTTCAAGACTTCGGCGGTGAGGGCGGTCTGGTGGCCTGGCGCCTGCCGCCAGCGCGTGCGCAGCTGCGCGCGCACCTCGGCGAGCGCGGCGAG
>Ga0137412_10004286_pt1 | contig 11423 bp, 11 predicted proteins | sample CZODoug2_1_16fun_FD_122160 | JGI IMG/M metagenome (GOLD analysis project Ga0137412, IMG submission 122160) | Vadose zone soil fungal communities from Angelo Coast Range Reserve, California, USA - CZODoug2_1_16fungal (Hybrid Assembly) | ecosystem: Environmental > Terrestrial > Soil > Vadose zone... | reverse complement strand
ATCCGAAAAACTGGGCACCGGTTTTTCCGTCGCGACAAACGCGGAACGCGTTTGCGCGGAGATCATGCTCAAAACAATAGGCTGCGGACCCCTGCCAATTTCGCCGCCGTGGCACGCAGCAATAGGTGCATTTGCAGGTTGCAACTCGGCACGAGGAACGCCATACCGGCCTGCCCCGCTCCCCCTCGCCTGTTCCGACCGACCGATGCAAAGAACCCCCTCGAAACCGAAGGCCGCGCTGTGGATGTCCGGCTGGCTCACGCTGACGCTGGTGATCGCCATCGCCGCGCGCGAGGCGACGCGCGAGTTGAATGTCTTCCAGCTCATGGAGGTGCGCTCCCTCCTCGGCTTCGTCCTGCTCTATCCCATCATTCATTTCAACGGCGGGCTTGCCATCGTGAAGACGGCGCGCTTCCCGCAGCACGTCGCGCGCAACCTCGTTCACTACGGCGCGCAGTTTTGCTGGTTTTTCGCGCTGACGCTCATTCCGATCGGTCAGGTGGTCGCGATCGAGTTCACGATGCCGATCTGGACGGCGATCCTGGCCGTCGCCTTTCTTGGCGAACGCATAACGGTGCGGAAGGTCGCTGCGATCGCGCTCGGCCTGATCGGCGTGCTCGTCATCGTCCGGCCTGCCACCGGCGAGATCAATCCGGGGCAGCTCATCGCGCTGGCCGCGGCGATCGGGTTCGGGATTTCGATCGCGCTGGTGAAATTCCTGACCCGTACCGAAAACACGCTGTCGATCCTGTTCTGGATGCTGGTGGTGCAATCCGTCGCCGGCTTTTTCCCCACCCTCTTCGTCTGGGTCTGGCCGACGCCCTATGTCTGGGGCTGGATCGTCGTGATCGCGATCTGCGGCATGTTTTCACACTTCTGCATGGTGCGCGCGATGCTCTACGCGGATGCGACTATCGTGATACCCATGGATTTCCTGCGGGTTCCGCTCACCGCGACGGCCGGCTGGCTGCTGTATTCCGAGCGGCTCGACCTGTTGACGGTCGTGGGCGCGGTGTTGATTCTGACCGGTAATCTGTTGAACCTGAAGCCCAACACGGCCCTGCCTGCGCGCGCCGGAAGCTGACGGCCGCCGGCATCGTGCCTGACCGGCTGACAAATACCGCCCCGCTTGTCGCGAAAAGCACATTTTTTGGTGGCGCGGCTGTGGCGTTATTCGTGTAATGTCCGCGCCGCGCGGTACTGCGACAAAGATTTTCGATTCTCTTCTTGGGTCTCCTGGGGATTTTTCAGATGCGCTTCCTCGCCGTCGTTTTTTCTCTGATCTGCATGGCATTCACCACCGTCAGCGCCGCCAAGGCCGACCGGCGCGTCGCCTTCGTCGTCGGCAACGGCGCGTACAAGAATGTCGCACAGCTACCGAACCCGCCGATCGATGCCAAGGCGATGGCCGGCGTGTTGCGCAATGTCGGCTTCGACGTGGTCGAAGGCACCAACCTCACCCGCGACAAGATGACTGAAAAACTGCTCGACTTCGGCAAGAAGGCGCAAGGCGCCGATGTCGCCGTGTTCTTCTATGCGGGCCATGGCATCGCCATCAGCGGCACCAACTACCTGCTGCCGGTCGATGCCGACATCAAGTCCGAAATGGACGTGAAGCTCGGTGCCGCGATCAATATCGACCTCACGCTCGACCAGACCATGGGCGACGCCAAGGTCAAGCTGGTGTTCCTCGACGCCTGCCGCGACAATCCGTTCGCGGCCAAGATCAAGTCGAATGCGACTCGCAGCGTATCGGTGCAGCAGGGCCTGGCGGAAATGAAATCCGGCGAAGGCACGCTGATCGCGTTTGCGACCGGTCCAGGCCAGACCGCGCTCGACGGCCAGGAGGGCACCAACAGCCCGTTCACCCGTGCGCTGATGGCCCACATCACCCAGCCCGGCCTGGAGATCCAGCAGGCGATGACCGAGGTTCGCGCCCAGGTCAACGAGGAGACCAACAAGGGCCAGCTTCCCTGGGGCCACACCAACCTGATCGGCACGGTCTATCTCAATCCATCATCGGCGCCGGCAACCACGGCTTCAGTGCCAAATTCGTCGGGGGCCACGCCTGCTTCGATCGCTTCCACGGCCCCCGCGGGGACCGATGTCGAGCTGGAGTTCTGGCGTTCGGTCAAGGACTCCAACAAGCCGGAAGAGCTGAACGCCTACGTCACCAACTATCCCAATGGCCAGTTCAAATCGCTGGCGCTGGCGCGGATCGCCTCGCTTGAAAACGGTCCCTCGACCGCGACCCGCAACCTGACGCCCGGGATCGATCCCGCCACCTTCACCGAGGATGCGAGCCAGGTCAGCGAAGACCAGATCGGCCTCGACAAGGGGCAGCGCCGCGACGTGCAGCGCCGGCTGACCGGGCTCGGCTTCGACACCAAAGTGACCGGCAAGTTCGACGACGAGACCCGTGTCGTGGTCAAGCGCTGGCAGGCCGCGCGCGGCTATCCTTCGACCGGCTTCTTCAACAAGCTGCAGCATAAGGCGCTGCTGACCGAAATCGTGGCGGCCACCCAGGCCGGCGGCGGCGATGACAGTGCGCGGCGTCCGGCGACGGTCCGTCGCAGCGCTGCCCCTCCCGCCAACGGCGGCGGTGGTCACCGCGGCGGCGGCGATCCCGGGGCCGGGGCCTTCATGGGCGGGATGATTGGCGGCATGATGGGCGGCATGATGCGCAGGTGATCCCCCTGACATCGAAGATTCGAGGAAAAGCCCGGCATTCCGCCGGGCTTTTCTGCAAGGGATTCACAAGGGACTCAATTTGCAGTGGACCCAATTGCAGTGGATCTGACTGCAGGTGACCTGACGGCAGCCGCTATTTTCCGGCGGCCTTGCGCAAGGCGTCGTTGATCCGGTCCTGCCAACCGGGGCCGCCTTCCCTAAAATACTCCAGCACGTCCTGATCGAGCCGCAGCGTCACCTGCTCCTTGACGCCGGGGACGGCGGTCGGCTTCGGCGGCGCGACGACCACTTTCGCGGTCACCTTCTTGAAGGCGGCCTCCGCTTCGGTGCGGGCATCGTTCATGGTTCTCGGCCGTCTCGGCGCATCCGCCATCTTGTTAGATCCCTTCAAACAAAGCAGTCGACAAATAGCGTTCGGCGAACGACGGCACGATGGCCAGGATGGTCTTGCCGGCGCTGTCCGGCCGCTTGCCGATCTCGAGCGCGGCCGCGATCGCAGCACCCGACGAGATGCCGCCGGGAATGCCCTCGTTGCGCGCCAGGGCCCGTGAGGTCGCAATCGCGGTCGCGCTGTTGACCGTGACGATCTCGTCGATCACCGAGCGGTCCAGAATGTCGGGAATGAAGCCGGCGCCGATGCCCTGGATCTTGTGCGGGCTATGCTGTCCGCCTGACAGCACCGGACTTTCCTCCGGCTCGACCGCGACCACCCGCAGCGAGGGCTTGCGGGGCTTGAGCACCTGGCCCACGCCGGTGATGGTGCCGCCGGTGCCGACACCCGCGACAAAGATGTCGATATTGCCGCCGGTGTCGTTCCAGATTTCCTCCGCCGTGGTGCGGCGGTGAATCTCGGGATTGGCGAGGTTCTTGAACTGCTGCGGCATCGCGGAATTCGGCGTCGTGCGGATCAATTCCTCGGCGGTCGCGATCGCCCCCTTCATGCCTTGGGCGGCCGGGGTCAGCACGATCTCGGCGCCCAGGAACGCCAGCATCTTGCGCCGCTCGATCGACATCGAGTCCGGCATCACGAGCTTCAGCCGATAGCCGCGCGAGGCCGCGACGAAGGCGAGCGCAATCCCCGTATTGCCCGAGGTCGGCTCGATCAGCACGGTCTCGGCGTTGATCAATCCCGCCTTCTCCATCGCGATGATCATCGCCGCCCCGATGCGGTCCTTCACGCTCGCCGCAGGACTGAAATATTCCAGCTTGGCGAGAATGGTCGCCTGCACGCCGTTGGCCTGCGGCAATTTGCGCAAACGCACAATCGGCGTGTCGCCGACGGCATCAACGATGCTGTCGAACACCCGGCCCCGGCCGGGACGGTGCACTGCACCCGTGGCTGACGATGCCTCCATGACAAACTCCCGTCGCGAAGATGTGCGTTAAATGTCGATAGTTTGGTAGTTAGTAACAGCTCGCCCCGGTTCGCAAGCGGCAATCCTGAAAATCAAAACTCGCTCGCAAATCAAAACTCGCTGCATTGCAAAATCTTAATAAGGCGGATTGACGTAAATCAAACGCATTTACGTTGCGGGATCGTCAAACAATTTTGGCTATGGTATAGTGAGATTTGGACGCCAGGAGGTGACGATGGCAGGTATCGCTGAAGTATTGTCGACCGCCGCGCAAACCCCTGATCCGCGCGGGTGCGATCTGCCGACCTGTCCTGTTTGCGCCGACTCCATGGTGGCTGCGGAGGCATCCGCCTATCTGTCGGACAACATCATCTCCTATCTCTGGACCTGCGACACCTGCGGCTACGGTTTTGTGACCAAACACGCGCTGAAACGCCTGGTGTGTACCTGATCCGTGCGACCTGCCCCCTTCTTGCGACCTGCCCCCCTGCGCTCTGACCCCTTGCGATCTGACCTTACGATCTCTCAGCGGGGCACGATGTCGCCCGCTTCCCATCCGATCCGCATGCGCTCATAAAAGCTTGCGAACGTCCCCTGCGAAACCGCGTCCCTGATGTCGCCCATCAGGCGCTGGTAATAGGCGATGTTGATTTCCGATAACAGCATCGCGCCCAGCGTCTCGCCCGATTTCACGAGGTGGTGAAGGTAGGCGCGCGAGACGTCGCGAGTCGACGGCCATGCGCTTTCCTCGTCGAGCGGGCGGGGATCGTCGGCGTGCCGGGCGTTGCGCAGGTTGATCTGGCCGAAGCGCGTGAAGGCCACGCCGTGGCGGCCATTGCGCGTCGGCATCACGCAATCGAACATGTCGATGCCGCGCTTGACCGCCTCCAGCAGATCCTCGGGCGTGCCGACGCCCATCAGATAGCGCGGCCGATCGACAGGCAGGCCCGGCGCCGTCTCCTCGATCATTTTTAGCATCACCGCCTGCGGCTCGCCGACCGCGAGCCCGCCAATGGCATAGCCGTGGAAGCCGATCTCGACGAGGCCGCTGGCGCTTTGCTGGCGCAGCTCCGGCACGTCGCCGCCCTGGACGATGCCGAACAGCATATAGCCTTCCGGCGCCGTCTCGAAGGCGCGCTTGGAACGTTCGGCCCAGCGCAGCGACAGCCGCATCGCCCGCTCGATATCGGCGTGCTCCGCCGGCAGCCGCACGCACTCGTCGAGCTGCATGGCGATGTCCGATCCGAGCAGCCGCTGCACCTCGATCGAACGCTCCGGCGACAATTCGACCTTCAGCCCATCGATATGGGAACGGAACGTCACGGCCTTTTCGTCGAGCTTGCGCAGGTCCGCCAGCGACATCACCTGGAAGCCGCCGGAATCCGTCAGCATCGGGCCGTTCCAGGTCGTGAAGCGCTGCAGGCCGCCAAGGGCCGCGATGCGCTCCGCGCCCGGCCGCAGCATCAGATGGTAGGTGTTGCCGAGCACGATATCGGCGCCGGCCTCGCGCATCTCGCGCCAGTGCACGCCCTTCATGGCGCCGGCGGTGCCGACCGGCATGAAGGCCGGCGTGCGCACCACGCCGTGGGGTGTGATGAGGCGGCCGGTGCGGGCGGCGCCATCGGTCGCAAGAAGTTCGAAATGGTTTGGAAGGCTCATAAGCGAGCTTATGGCGTGACAGGGACGCCCTGTTCAACCTCGTTGCGGCGGATTTTCCGCATTCCCAGCCATTGACGCCGATCCGTCCGCCCCATAAGTTCCCGCGCCATGCTGACCACCACCAAACGCACCACCAAAACCGGCAAGCCCTCTGGGGCCTCGGGAGGCGTGCGCGCGTAGGTTGACGGTCGCATATTCCTATCCGAAGCCCCGCCTGAAAAGGTCCGGGGCTTTTTTATTGCCTGATGGAGGTCTAAGTGAACGACCAGTCGAAGAACGATCCCGTTGTCGCCATTGCCGGCGTGACCGGCGCCGTCGGCGCCCAGTTCATCGCCACCCTGGAGAAGCGCGGGTTTCCTGTCGCCAAACTGAAGGCGCTGGCGAGCGCCCGCTCGGCCGGCAAGACGCTGGATTTCCGCGGGCAAACCATCGTGGTCGAGGAATTGACCGAGCGTTCGTTCGACAGCGTCGACATCGCGCTGTTCTCGGCGGGCTCCGGCGTTTCCCGGCAGTTTTCGCCGATCGCGGTGAAGGCCGGCGCCGTCGTCATCGACAATTCCTCCGCCTTCCGGATGGACCCGAACGTGCCGTTGGTGATCCCCGAGATCAATGCGGGGCGCATCCGGGAGCACAGGGGCATCATCGCCGTTCCCAATTGCTCGGCGATCACCGCGCTGGTGCCGCTGTGGCCGATCCACCGGCAGAACCGCATCAAGCGCCTGATCCTGTCGACCTATCAGGCCGCAAGCGGCGCCGGCGCCGCCGCCATGGAGGAGCTATTGCAATCGACCCGCGCGAGCCTCGCAGGCGAGAGCTACCAGCCCAAGGTTCTGCCGCACCCCTACGCCTTCAACGTCTTCAATCACGACACCAAGGTCGATTCCGAAACCGGCTACAATGAGGAAGAAACCAAGGTGATCCGGGAGTCCCGGAAAATCCTCGAGGACGAGCGCATTGCGATCGGCATCACCTGCGTCCGCGTCCCCGTGCTGCGCGCGCACAGCCAGGCCATCACGTTCGAATGCGAGAAACCGATTTCGGAGGCACAAGTCCGCGCGATCCTGTCGGAGGCCCCGGGCGTGAAGATCGTCGACGACCGGGAGAACAACTATTTCCCAATGCCGCGCGATGCCTCAGGCCAGGACGACGTTCTCGTGGGCCGCATCCGCCGGGATCTCAGCGATCCCTCAGGCCATTCGATCTCGATGTTCGTGGCCGCGGACCAGCTATTGAAGGGCGCGGCCCTGAACGCAATCCAGATCGCCGAGTTGCTGCCCGAGCGCATCATGGCGTGACATGGGGCGAGAAACATGGAGCGAGAGATCGGTGGGTGAGCGGAGCGAAGCGTGCCCACCCTTGTATTAGCTATTGGCACGCGCTCGAATGGTCCTTGAACGGTTGCCGAGGGCAACCAGCAAGGATCAGCCATCAGCGGATTTGCTTCGGAGGGAGGACAATCATGACAATTCAGCGCCTTCTGATCGCGCTCTCGGTATTCAATCTCGCGCTCCTGGTGTTTCTCCTGGCGCAGATCGAGGTGCACTTTCTGGGATTTCACTTTCGTCCTCGACCGGTCGAGGTGAATAGCGTCGCATCGGTGCTCCGGGGCCGCGCGATCGAGATCGCCGACGATGAGGGAAGAGTTCGGGCAAGCCTGAAAGTGTACCCTGCGTCCGTCCTGCCGGACGGCGCAACCTATCCGGAAACCGTGCTGCTTCGCCTGATCGATTCCCAAGGGCGGCCCAACGTAAAACTCGCCGCCACGGAGGACGGTTCGGCGCTGGCCCTTGGCCGGCAAGCCGACCCGACGCATGTTCAGATCGGGGCGCGAGGAGCGACCGCGTCGCTGACATTGACCGACAAGGACGGACGGCAGCAACTGATCAAGCCGTAACGCGGACAGCAAACCGTGCATGCGTCCCGTTCAAGTCCGCCGCCGAGGCGGGGCAAAACAGGCTGACGCCAGCCGCGCTTGCCCTTCCGGGGACGCGGCGTGCTCTGCCCGTTGGCGCGCATATTCCGTATTCTTACCACCCCTCATCCGTTTCTTCCTTAACCTGATCTTACTTTAAGATCCGCAAAATCTCGGATGCGCATAACGCGCCGTCGTAGCATCCCGCTTCGCCTTACTCTTGGAGATCGTTCATGCGGCCGGATCAGGTTGGTCGGATCGCCTCAATAGGCTTGGCCGCCGGCACGATCATTCTTGCAGCATTTGGCTATGCAAGCCTGGGCTTCGGAGCGGCTCTCGTCGGAGAGACCAAGCAGATATCGCTGCAGCCGCACAGCGCGCCGGGAACGGATGCCCTTAAGGCTCTTTATCGTCGGCCGGCGACGATTCCTTTTCCAAAGGAAAATCCGTACACGCCGGAGAAAGCCGCGCTCGGGAAGAAGCTTTACTTCGATACCCGCATCTCCGTCTCCTCGGCGCAATCCTGCGGAAGCTGTCATAGCCCCAGCTTCGGTTGGGGAGACGGCCTGGCGGTTGGCGTCGGCTACGGCATGCAGAAGCTCGGCCGCCATTCGCCAACGGTCGTCAATGCGGCATGGGGTGGCATTTTCATGTGGGACGGACGCCTGGCCACCCTGGAAGAACAGGCGCTGGGTCCGATCCAGGCGGCCGGTGAAATGAACATGCCGCTCGACGAGCTCATGAAACGCCTCGGCTCGATCCCCGACTACAAACCCTTGTTCGTCAAGGTTTTCGCTGAGGAAGGCATGACGCCGAAGACGCTCGCGAAGGCGATCGCGACTTACGAGCGTACCGTGGTGTCCGAGCGGGCCCCGTTCGACGCCTGGATCGAAGGTGACGAGAAGGCGATCTCCGAACAGGCCAAGCGCGGCTTCGCCATGTTCAATGGCAAGGCGCAGTGCGCGGCGTGCCACGAAGGCTGGAATTTCACCAATGACGGCTTCCAGGACATTGGCCTACCCAGTCCGGATCTCGGGCGCGCCCAGTTCGTCCCGGGCGTCATCAAGATGGAACACGCATTCAAGACGCCCGGCTTGCGCGAAATCGCGCGGCGCGCGCCCTATATGCACGACGGCTCGCTCGCGACCCTCGAGCAAGTCGTCGAGCACTATGATCATGGCGGTGTCGATCGCCCAAGCCGTTCCGACCTCATGAGACCACTCGGGCTCACGGTTCAGGAAAAGTCCGATCTTGTTGCGTTCTTACAGAGTTTGACCTGCAATCTCGCACCGACGGCCGCGCCGGTTCTCCCACGCTAACAGGAAGGACATACCCGATGCGTACATCGAAACTGATCGCTCTTGCCATGATTTTCGGCCTGTCGACCGGCGCATTTGCCGCGACCGAAGTCATCCATCAGCAGGGCCGCGCCTTTTCATCCGAGAGCGTCACGGTCAAGAAGGGCGATCCCCTCACCTTCCTGAATGACGACAGCGTTCCGCACAACATCATGTCGATGAGCAAGGACAACGAATTCAATCTCGGCTCGCAGTCGCCGGGCAGCTCGACCGATGTGGTCTTCAAGGAAGTGGGTGACGTGACGGTGATCTGCGCGATTCATCCCCGCATGAAGATGACCGTGAAAGTCGTCGATTAATTCTTTTCAGAGAGCCTCAATGTCAATCCGCATCAAAATCTTCGGCGTTTTGAGTGTTATCCTGGCGCTCGCCTGCGGACTGGTATTCTACGGTATTCACTGCATCAGCGCGACCGGCAGCCTCGTGGTCCAGCTCTATGACGGGCCGCTGATGGGCATCAATCACGCGCGTGCCGCGCACGCCGAGCTGAACGAGGCACGGCTGATCCTGCAGCAGGGACAGAGCGTAGAGGCCTCGAGCGAGGCCGCGGCCAAGTTCGAAAAGCTCGTAAAAGGCATCTTCGAAGACCTCGGCGTCGTTCGCGACCGAATCCAGGCGGCCAATATGCGCCCGGCTCAGGAAAAGGCCGAAGGCAAGGTTCGCGAATGGTCGAATGCCGCCGTGAAGATCCTCAAGCCGGTGCCGGGCGGGCTGACCGAACTGCCGGCGACGTTCACCGTGGCGAAGCTCGGACAAGAGGCCGCCGCGGCCGTCGATGACCTCGTCGAAATGGTCGCTGCCTATGGCTACAACTATCGGACCGACGCCGAAGCCTACGTCTCCGCGGCGCGCCTGACGATGATGACCGCCGGCGTCGTCGGCCTGCTTGCCGGGATGGTGGCAGCGATCGGCTTCGCATACTCTCTGAGCAGGCCGATCAGCATGTTGGCGAAATCGATGCTGGAACTCTCGGAGGGCGATTTCAACATCGTGCTGCCGGGCCTTGCTCGCAAGGACGAGGTCGGTCTCGTCAGCCGCGCGGTCGAGAAGTTCAAGGTCCTCGCCGAACAACGAGCGCGGCAGGAGGCCGAGGCGACGATCAATCGGGATCAAGTCGTCGCGGAGCAGCGCAGGGGCGACATGAATAAAATAGCCGACAGTTTCGAAGCTGTCGTCGGCCAGATCGTGAAGACGGTTTCATCGACATCAGACGAACTCGAATCCTCCGCCGGCGCGCTGACCGGGACCGCCGAGCGCGGGAAACAACTGGCCACCATGGTCGCGGCCGCGTCCGAAGAGGCCTCGACCAACGTGCAGTCGGTCGCGTCCGCGACCGAACAGCTCTCCACCTCCGTCAACGAGATCGGCCGCCAGGTGCAGGAATCCGCCCGCATGGCAAGCGAGGCGGTCGACCAGGCACGCGGGACGACGGAGCGGGTCAGCGAACTCTCGAAAGCCGCCACCCGCATCGGAGACGTCGTCGAGCTGATCAACACCATTGCCGGTCAGACCAATCTGCTGGCGCTGAATGCCACGATCGAGGCCGCCCGGGCGGGCGAGGCCGGCCGCGGCTTTGCCGTCGTGGCCTCGGAGGTCAAGGCGCTGGCGGAACAGACGGCCAAGGCGACCGGCGAAATCGGTCAGCAAATCTCCGGCATCCAGATGGCGACGCAGGAGTCGGTGAATGCCATCAGGGAGATCAGCGGGACCATCGAGCGGCTTTCGGAAGTCTCCTCGACGATCGCAGCAGCGGTCGAACAGCAGGGGGCCGCCACCCTGGAGATATCCCGCAACGTCCAGCACGCCGCGCACGGAACGCAACAGGTGTCGTCGAACATCACCGATGTCGAGCGAGGCGCCAGCGAAACCGGCACGGCATCGTCCCGTGTCCTGTCGGCCGCACAGTTGCTGTCCAACGACAGCAACCGGTTGAAACAGGAAGTGCTCAAATTCCTCGAAACGGTCCGGGCGGCTTAGTCTAGTCGAGCTGAATGCGCCGCTGCGCCCGCCGGACTAACTCCCTAACATCCGCACTTCTTCCTACTCTACGATTCCCGCGCCCTAAACAGCAGGCAGGCGTCGCCATAGGAATAGAACCGATAGCCGCTGGCGATGGCGTGGGCGTAGGCGTTCTTCATGGCATCCAGCCCTGCGAAGGCCGACACCAGCATGAACAGCGTCGAACGCGGCAGATGGAAATTGGTCATGAGGATATCGACCGCACGGAAGCGATAGCCCGGCGTGATGAAGATCGCGGTCTCATCCGAAAAGGGCGCAATGGCGCCGTCTTCGGTCGCCGCACTCTCCAATAGCCGCAGCGAGGTGGTGCCGACCGCGACGATCCGGCCACCCACCGCGCGTGCTGCGTTCAACGCGGTCGCGGTCTCGGCGGAAATCGTCCCCCACTCCGAATGCATCCTGTGGCCGGCCGTATCCTCGGCCTTGACC
>Ga0137412_10004285_pt1 | contig 11423 bp, 7 predicted proteins | sample CZODoug2_1_16fun_FD_122160 | JGI IMG/M metagenome (GOLD analysis project Ga0137412, IMG submission 122160) | Vadose zone soil fungal communities from Angelo Coast Range Reserve, California, USA - CZODoug2_1_16fungal (Hybrid Assembly) | ecosystem: Environmental > Terrestrial > Soil > Vadose zone... | reverse complement strand
GACCCAGCGATCTCACCCTGATCGGTCCTGCCAGCGCCCGGGTGTACGCGGCGAGCGCGCTGGCGCAGGCAGGACCGCTGCTCGTGGTCACCGCCACCGGGCGTGAAGCCGACGATCTGACCGCCGAACTACGCGGCGTGCTTGGCGAGGCGGTCGCGTTGTTCCCGTCGTGGGAGACGCTGCCGCACGAGCGGTTGTCGCCGGGTGTCGACACGATCGGCGCGCGGCTGATGCTGCTGCGCCGGTTGGCCCATCCCGACGACGAGCGCCTTGGCCCGCCGCTGCGCGTGGTGATAACCACCACACGATCGCTTCTGCAGCCGATGGCGCCCGACCTTGCCGATATCGAGCCGGTGACGCTGACAGTCGGCGCCGATGCCGAATTCGCCGCCGGAGCCGCCCCGGCGGCGACATTCGACAGCGTCATCGCACGGCTCGTCGACCTGGCCTACACCCGCGTCGACATGGTCGGCAAGCGTGGCGAGTTCGCGGTGCGCGGCGGCATCCTCGACGTCTTCCCGCCGACCGCCGAGCACCCGCTGCGCGCCGAGTTCTGGGGCGACGAGGTCTCCGAGTTGCGGATGTTCTCCGTCGCCGATCAGCGCTCCATCCCCGAGATCGCCGTTGAGTCGGTGGTCGCGGTGCCGTGCCGGGAGTTGCTGCTCACAGACGACGTCCGCGCTCGGGCCGCCAAGCTGGCCGGGGAGCACCCGGCACAGGAGAACAGCGTGCCGGGCAGCGTGCCCGACATGCTGGCCAAGCTGGCCGAAGGCATCCCCGTCGACGGCATGGAGGCCCTGCTGCCGCTGCTACGCCCCACCGAATTGACGACGCTGTCCGGTCACCTGCCCGCGGGTACGCCGCTGCTGATCTGCGATCCGGAGAAGGTCCGCACCCGAGCGGCCGACTTGATCAAGACCGGGCGCGAGTTCCTGGAAGCCTCCTGGTCGACGGCCGCGGTCGGCGGTGACGTGCCGATCGACATCGAAGCCCTTGGCGCGTCGGGCTTCGTCGACCTCGACGACGCGAGGGCTGCTGCGCGCGAGGGCGGGCACCCGTGGTGGACTCTGAGCCAGCTGTCCGACGAGTCGGCGCTGGAGCTCAACATCCGGCCTGCGCCGTCGGCGCGCGGACAGCAGTCGAACATCACGGAGATCTTCGCGATGCTGCGGGCCCACGTCGCGACGGGTGGCTACGCCGTCGTCGTCACCCCCGGCACCGGCACCGCACACCGGGTCGTCGAGCAGTTGGCCGAATCAGACACTCCCGCAACGATGTTGGAACCCGGCGCAACGCCGAAAGAGGGCGTTGTCGGGGTACTCAAGGGACCGCTGCACGACGGTGTGGTGATCGCAGGCGCCAACCTCGTCGTGATCACCGAGACCGACCTGACCGGCAACCGGGCTACCGCCATCGATGGCAAACGGCTGGCCGCCAAGCGCCGCAACGTCGTCGACCCGCTGGCGCTGACCGCCGGCGACCTGGTCGTGCACGACCAGCACGGCATCGGCCGGTTCGTCGAGATGACCGAGCGCGTGGTCGGCGGCGCACGGCGCGAGTACCTGGTGCTCGAGTACGCGTCGAGCAAGCGCGGCGGCGGATCCGACCGGCTGTACGTCCCGATGGACTCGCTTGATCAGCTGTCGCGGTACGTCGGCGGTGAGTCGCCGACGCTGTCGCGCCTTGGCGGCAGCGACTGGGCGAACACGAAGACCAAGGCCCGCCGGGCGGTCCGCGAGATTGCCGCCGAGTTGGTGTCGCTGTACGCCAAGCGTCAGGCCTCTGCGGGTCACGCGTTCGCGATGGACACGCCGTGGCAGGCCGAGATGGAGGACGCGTTCGGATTCACCGAGACCGTCGACCAGATGACGGCGATCACCGAGGTCAAGGCGGACATGGAGAAGCCGGTCCCGATGGACCGGGTGATCTGCGGTGACGTCGGCTACGGCAAGACCGAGATCGCCGTGCGGGCAGCGTTCAAGGCGGTACAGGACGGCAAGCAGGTGGCGGTGCTGGTGCCGACGACCCTGCTGGCCGACCAGCACCTGCAGACCTTCTCCGAGCGGATGGCCGGGTTCCCGGTCACCGTGAAGGGCCTGTCCCGGTTCACCAGCCCCACCGAGTCGCGCGCGGTGCTCGAAGGCATGAAGGACGGGTCGGTCGACATCGTGATCGGCACGCACCGGCTGCTGCAGACCGGTGTGACCTGGAAGGACCTCGGCCTGGTCGTGGTCGACGAGGAACAGCGCTTCGGTGTCGAGCACAAGGAGCACATCAAGTCGATGCGCACCCACGTCGACGTGCTGACCATGAGCGCCACCCCGATCCCGCGCACGCTGGAGATGAGCCTGGCAGGCATCCGTGAGATGTCGACGATCCTCACCCCGCCCGAGGAGCGCTTTCCTGTGCTCACCTACGTCGGGCCGCAGGACGACAAGCAGATCGCCGCGGCGCTGCGGCGCGAGTTGTTGCGCGACGGCCAGGCCTTCTACATCCACAACCGAGTGCGCTCCATCGACGCCGCGGCCGCCAAGGTCAGAGCGCTGGTACCGGAAGCGCGCGTCGTCGTCGCGCATGGGCAGATGGGCGAAGAGGTGTTGGAACGCACAGTCGAGGGGTTCTGGAACCGCGAATTCGACATCCTGGTGTGCACCACGATCGTCGAAACGGGCTTGGACATCTCCAACGCGAACACCTTGATCGTCGAGCGTGCCGACACGTTCGGCCTGTCGCAGCTACATCAGCTGCGAGGCCGGGTGGGGCGCAGCCGCGAGCGCGGCTACGCCTACATGCTGTATCCGCCAGAGGCGCCGCTGACCGAGACCGCCTACGACCGGCTGGCCACCATCGCGCAGAACAACGAGCTGGGCGCGGGCATGGCCGTGGCGATGAAGGACCTCGAGATCCGCGGTGCGGGAAACGTGCTCGGCGCCGAGCAGTCCGGGCACGTGGCGGGTGTGGGCTTCGACCTGTACGTGCGACTGGTCGGCGAGGCCGTGGAAGCATATCGAGCCGTGGTGGACGGCGGAACCGTTGCCGCCGTTGAGGAACCGAAGGACGTACGCATCGACTTGCCGGTCGACGCGCACCTGCCACCCGACTACATCGGCAGCGACCGGCTGAGGCTGGAGGGTTACCGCAGGCTGGCTGCGGCGCCCGACGACGCAGGCATCGCCGCGGTGGTCGAGGAACTCGTCGACCGGTACGGGCCGTTGCCAGAACCGGCCGAGCGACTGGTCGCACTCGCCCGGCTGCGGCTGCTGTGCCGCGAGTACCACGTCACCGAGGTCAGCTCGATATCGGAGGCGAACGTGCGCATCGCGCCGCTGCCGCTGATGGACTCCCAGCAACTTCGACTCAAGCGGATGTACCCGAGCGCGACCTTCCGTGCGACCACGTCGACGGTGGTGATGCCCATCCCGCGGACGGGTACCGGCATCGGCGCGCCCCGGGTTCGTGATCTTGAATTGGTGCGGGTGGTGGCCGGTTTGCTATTGGCGCTAGATGGTAAACCGCAGGCAGATGTTGATATAACGAAGCTCACCGGAGGTGGCGATGAGCGCCCCGCGAAGAGCAAAGGGAACCGATGAACGAGCAGCGCCGAGCGCGATGACCGTCGTCCTGGTCGATCCTCGCCGTCCCTCGCTCGTTCCGGTGGACGCCATTGCGCTGCTCGCAGGTGACGTGCAGTACACCGAGGAGATGCCCGTCAAGGTGCCCTGGTCGTTGCCTGCGGCGCGACCGGCGTACGACGGTGAGGACGCACCCGTGCTGCTGTCCTCTGACCCCAACCACCCGAAGGTCAGGGCGCGCCTCGAGGCCGGCGAGAAGGTGATCTCGGCGCCAGGACCACAGCGCGGTGACCGGCTCGTCGACGCGGTCGCGTTGATGGACCGTCTCCGGACGACCGGTCCGTGGGAGAGCGAGCAGACCCACGACTCGTTGCGCCGGTACCTGCTCGAGGAGACCTACGAGCTGTTCGACGCGGTGCGCAGCGGCGACGCAGGTGAACTGCGCGAGGAGTTGGGTGACGTCCTGCTGCAGGTGCTGTTCCACGCCCGCATCGCCGAGGACGCGACGCAGCACGCCTTCACCATCGACGACGTCGCCGACTCGCTGGTGCGCAAGCTGAACAATCGCGCGCCGAGCGTGCTTGCCGGAGAGTCGATTTCGCTCGACGAGCAGCTCGCCCAGTGGGAGGAGCGCAAGGCCGACGAGAAGAGGAACAAGGGCGCCGTCTCGGCCATGGATGACGTGCCGACCGGTCAGCCCGCTCTGGCGTTGACCCAGAAGGTGTTTCAACGCGTCATCGCGGCGGGTCTGCCGGTGGATCTGATCCCGGATGCGATGACGTCGATCGTCTTGTCCCTCGGTGACGACGCCGAGAACACCTTGCGCTCGGCGACGTTGGAGTTCATGGACACCGTCCGCAAGGTCGAGCACGCCGTTGCCGCCAGCCGTCGGCCCGATGACGTGCCCGAGGTACTCGACATCGCGCAGCTCGGCGTCGTCACCGAGGAGGAGTGGCGCGCGCACTGGCCCACGGTCGAGCCCGAGGTGGAGCCCGTTCCCGAGGCCGAGACGGTCGAGTCCGAAGAGCCGGTCGACACCGAAGAGCCCGAACAGCCGGAAGCCTCGGAGGACTCCGAAGAGCCGGAAGCCTCGGACGAGACAGAAGACTCAGAAGAGGCCGCTGACGAGCCCGAGCAGGCCGATCAGGAGAAGAGCGTCGAGCCCCAGTAGGCCGACGAATCACCCTCGCGCAACCCGGGTGGGCACGCGAAAACGGCTGTGCCGGTGTGGAAGATGTACTCGTTGAGCGCATCGCCCGACATCTGCGCCAGCACCGGGATGAAGTTCGTGGTTGGACTTCGGACGAACGCGATGAAGAACAGCCCCGCATCGAGGTGCCCGAAACCATCGGAACCGTCGGTGAAGTTGTAGCCACGGCGGAGCATCTTGACCCCGCCCACGTGATCGGGGTTGACGAGCCGCACGTGCGCGTCGACGTCGATCAGTGGGGTGTTCTTGTCGTCCACCAGATCGAAGTTGAGTTGCTCGAACTCCTGAACCAGCCCGTTGGGTGCGCCGCTGCCCTTCTGCCGTCCGATCACCCGCTCCTGCTCGAGCAGCGACGTCCGGTCCCACGCCTCGATGCGATTGCGAATGCGTCGCGTCACCAGGTAGCTGCCGCCGGCCAGCCAGTCCGGCCCGTCGCCCTTGGCCACCCAGACGTTCTTGTCGAGTGCCTCGGTGTCCTCGGCCTTGAGGTTGTTCGTTCCGTCCTTGAACCCGAGCATGTTTCGCGGCGTTGACTGTTCGCGCGTGGTCGAGGACGTGCGGCCGAACCCGAGTTGTGAGTACTTCACCGCGACGGTGCCGAACCCGACGCGGGCCAGATTGCGTACGGCGTGCACCGCCACCTGCGGGTCGTGCGCGCATGCCTGGATGGCGATGTCGCCACCACACTTGACGGGGTCGAGGATCTCGTTGGTGAACTTCGGCAGATCGGCGAGGCCGGCTGGACGCCGTGAGGCGATGCCGAACCTGTCCTTGCCGTCCTTGGTGAAGAATGACGGGCCGAACCCGATGGTCAGCGTCAACGCCGAAGGAGGCAACCCCAGCGCCTCGCCCGTATCCTCCGGCGGCGCATAGGGATTGCCGCCGACCGCGCCATCCGGATACGCATCGTGGCCTTGCGTCATCCGCTCCGCCATCGCGGTCCACTGCTTGAGCAGTGCGATGACTTCGTCGCGATCGTTGGTCGTGACGTCGAACGAACAGAAGTGCATCCGGTCCTGCTGGGGCGTGATGATGCCCGCCTGCCGCTCACCGCGGAACGGAACCGCTTGGTCCAGCCCACCGAGGTTGGTGCTCGATGCGGACGCCCGGCCCGCGAGGGTACCGCCACCCGCCGCACCGACCACGGCGGCAGTCACCCCCGCGGCGCCGAACAGCTTGCGCCTTGACAGTCCCCGGCGAGCTGAATCCGGTTCTACCGCGGGGGTTTCCGGGCTACTGGGAGGGCTATTGGGGGGCTTATTGAGGTGCGATGACACCCTGCACCTGGCTTACTTCCTTCGACAACGCGTCGACCGCACGCGACAGCTCCTGACGCTGCGGCTCGGTCACCTTGTCGTAGGAGACGAATCCGTCACCCTCACGGTACTTCTCGAGCAACGCCTCGACCTCGGTGAACCTCTGGTCCACCTTCTTGCCGAGTTCGGCGTTGCGCTCGTCGACGATCGGCCGCACCGAAGCGACGGCGGTCTGGCTGCCCTCGACGTTGGCCTTGAAGTCCCACAGGTCGGTGTGGCTGAAGATGTCCTCTTCACCGGTGATCTTGCTCTTGGAGATTTCGTCGAGCAGACCCTGTGCGCCGCCGGCGATCTGGGTGGAGTCGATCTTGTATTCGGGGGACTTCACGCCGTTGTCGAGTTCCTTGACGTCGGCCGCCAGCTGGTCGGCGAGCGCATTGGCGTCCGGCTGCAGACCGGTGACCCACAGCTGCTTCTCCAGCGCATGGAAGCCGGTCCACTTCTGTCCGGGCTCCAGGTCGGCCTCACGAAGGTCGATGCGGGGATCGAGGTCGTTGGGGAACGACTCGGCCACCGGCTCGATGCGCTCGTAATAGGTGCGGGCGAGCGGGAACTGCGCCTTGGCGGCTGGTACGTCGCCCTTCTTCACCGCGTCGACGAACACCTGCGTCGCCGCGATGAGTGCGTCGGTCTGGCTGTTCACGTACCGCTTGTAGCTCTCGGACGCCTCCTTGAACTTGCCCTCGTCGTCGATCTTGACGGTGTCGCCGGTGACCTTGAACTCGGAGCGGATGCCGTCGCCGACCATGCCGGGCTTGCACGCGGTCTGATAGGTGCCGGGCTCGCCGAGTTGCACGATGAGCTTGCGCTCCAGCCCGGGGGAGATGTTCTCCACCTCGCCCATCACCCGTTCACCCTCGCCGTAGACGTAGAACTCCTGCACCTTGGTGCCGTTGTTGGAGATGACGAACGTGCTTGGCCCCGTGGCGGCCTCGGTGCCCGAGAGCTTGCACTCGGTGTCGGAGGCGGCCACCGTGATCTGGGCGGGTCCGGCCTTGCCGCCGTCGGTGCTGGGGGTGGCCTCAGGCTCCTTGGCGGTGCAGCTGGTCAGCGAGATGCCGGCCAGCAGCGCCGCGACCGCAGCGAGGCCCGCCTTGGCAGGCAGGGGAGAGATGTTCACGTAGTCGACCTTTCGGGTGCGGAAGAAGGCTCCGGTTCGGGGGTTGGACTGGAGCTGGAGGGGGAGGTGTCAGGGGACTCAGAGGGAGAAGAGTCGTGCGCCGATTTGCGGATCGGGCGCAGGAACAGCGCCAGCACGATGACCAGGTAGGCCAGCCACAGGGCCAACTGCAGGACGGTCGGCGTCGGGGTCACGTTGAAGATGCCCTGGATGGCCTCGCCGTACCAGGCCGACCAGTTGAACCAGGACGTGATGTCAAAGGCCTTGTTGGCAAGGCCTGGGAGCCAGCCCACCGTCTGCAGGGCACCGATCCCGTAGGACAGGATGCCCGCGGCGACGATGACAAGGAACGTGCCGGTGTACGAGAAGAACTTTGCCAGGTTGATCCGCACCGCGCCCACGTACATGCCGTAGGCGATCGCGATCGCGATCAGCACGCCGACGACGAGGCCGACAAGCGGCCAGAGGGTGTCGGCTTCCGCGTAGCCGACCATGAACAGCGCCGTCTCGACGCCCTCGCGCCCAACGGCGAGGAAGGCCAGCGTCAGAACGGCCAGCCCGCCCGTCTCGAGCGCCCGGGCCATGTCGCCGCGCAGCTCACCGGAGATCGTGGCGGAGGCCTTCTTCATCCAGAGCACCATGGTCGTGACGATCGCGACGGCGACCAGCGACGCGACGCCCGCGATGGCCTCGGCGGCCAGACCGGAGATGGTGTTCTCGCCGAACTGGATGACGAGGAACACCGCGATCGTCATCACGATGGCGGCGGCGACGCCGAACCAGACCCACTTCAGGGCGTCCCGCCGGTCCGACTTGACCAGGAACGCGATCAGGATGGTGACGACGATGGCGGTTTCGAGGCCCTCGCGCAGGCCGATCAGGCCGCTGCCGAACAGTTGGGAGGAAACACTGGCTCCCGCAGCGAGAACCGACACCGACATGTCCCCGACGGCACTCATCCTTTGCTGTTCCTTTCGCGTACATAGCATTGGCTAGCCAATGGTAGGTATGGCTGACCTTAGCAGCGCACCCGGGGGATTTTCACGGCTCTGCGGCGCTACGCAAGAGCAGTCCCTGCGCGTGGGACGATGGCCCTAATCCGAGTCGGTCGAGGGAGTCCGGTGTTGCCAGTGCGTTGGCTGCGGGCGTTCGTAGTCATTTGCGCAACGGCCCTGCTCATGGCATCGAGCTGTTCGTGGCAGGTCGGCACCCCCATACCCGAGGGGGTGCCGCCGCCTTCGGGCGATCCGGTGCCCGAGATCGACACGCACGCCAAGGGCCGACCCGCCGATCAGCTCCATGCCTGGGCGGCGCAGCGTGCGCCTGCCCTCGGGTTCCCGGTCACCGCGCTTGAGGCCTACGCCTATGCCGCGCGGGTAGCTCAGGTGGAGAACCCGAGTTGCCATCTGGCCTGGACGACGCTGGCCGGCATCGGGATGGTGGAGAGTCATCACGGCACCTACCGCGGGGCGGTGGTCGCGCCGAACGGCGACGTGACGCCACCCATTCGCGGGGTCCGGCTCGACGGGTCCCTCGGCAACATGCAGATCCCCGACACCGACGGCGGCAAGCTCGACGGCGATCCCACCCTGGACAGGGCGATGGGTCCCATGCAGTTCATCCCCGAGACGTGGCGGCTGTACGGCGTCGACGCCAACAACGACGGTGTGATCAGCCCCGACAACATCGACGACGCCGCGCTGTCGGCGGCGGGCTATCTGTGCTGGCGCGGCAAGGACCTGGCCAAACCGCGCGGCTGGATGGATGCGCTGCGCGCCTACAACCTGTCCGACCAGTACGCGCGCACGGTCCGCGACTGGGCCACGGCCTACGCCGACGGTCACCCGCTGTAGCACTTCGGAGTCGGGATCGGCGTCGCGTAGTCGCCCCCATTAGGCTGATGGCGCCATCACCGATTCAGGTACCAACGGCTTCAGATACCAAACGACACGTCCAAGGAGATGTCCAGTGCCCATCATCGAGCAGGTCGGCGCACGCGAGATCCTCGACTCCCGCGGCAACCCCACGGTCGAGGTCGAGTTGGCATTGAGCGACGGCACCTTCGCGAGGGCCGCGGTGCCCTCCGGCGCTTCGACCGGCGAGCACGAGGCCGTCGAGCTGCGTGACGGTGGCGAGCGCTACGGCGGCAAGGGCGTGGAGAAGGCGGTTGAGGCCGTCCTCGACGAGATCGCGCCCGCCGTCATCGGGCTGAATGCCGACGACCAGCGCCTGATCGATCAGGCACTGCTGGACCTGGACGGCACGCCGGACAAGTCGCGACTGGGCGCCAACGCCATCCTCGGCGTCTCGCTGGCCGTGGCCAAGGCCGCCGCCGACTCGGCGGGGCTGCCGCTCTTCCGCTACATCGGCGGACCGAACGCACACATCCTGCCGGTCCCGATGATGAACATCGTCAACGGCGGCGCCCACGCCGATACCGGTGTCGACGTCCAGGAATTCATGGTCGCGCCGATCGGTGCGCCGTCGTTCAAGGAGGCGCTGCGCTGGGGCGCAGAGGTCTACCACTCGCTGAAGTCGGTGCTGAAGAAGCAGGGCCTGTCCACCGGCCTCGGTGACGAGGGCGGTTTCGCGCCCGACATCGCAGGCACCAAGGCCGCGCTCGACCTGATCAGCACGGCCATCGAGGGCGCCGGGTTCAAGCTCGGTTCCGACGTTGCGCTCGCGCTCGACGTGGCCGCGACCGAGTTCTACACCGACGGCACCGGTTACGCGTTCGAGAAGGAGACAAGGACCGCCGAGCAGATGACGGCCTTCTACGCCGAGCTGCTCGACGCCTATCCGCTGGTGTCGATCGAAGACCCGCTGTCCGAGGACGACTGGGATGGCTGGGTGTCGTTGACGACGGCGATCGGTGACCGCGTCCAGATCGTCGGCGACGACCTCTTCGTCACGAACCCGGAGCGCCTGGAAGAGGGCATCGAGAAGGGTGCGGCCAACGCGCTGCTGGTCAAGGTGAACCAGATCGGCACGCTCACCGAGACGCTGGACGCCGTCGCCCTTGCTCACAACAGCGGCTACCGGACGATGATGAGCCACCGCTCCGGCGAGACCGAGGACACCACCATCGCCGATCTGGCCGTCGCCGTTGGCAGCGGGCAGATCAAGACCGGTGCGCCCGCCCGCAGCGAGCGCGTCGCGAAGTACAACCAGTTGCTGCGCATCGAGGAAGCCCTCGGCGACGCCGCGCGCTACGCCGGTGACCTGGCCTTCCCGCGGTTCACGCCCGCAACCCAGTAACTTTTCACCTATGCCCGACGCGAAGCGGCCAGACCCGAAGCGGCGCACTCCCGCGTCGCGGCCGGGCAAGCCGGGCGAGTCGGGTCGTGGAAGGCCCCGGGGTGCATCGCCGGTGCAGCGGGAGCCCCGACCCGCACTGCCGCGGGCGACGTCGGAGCAGGCCGAGTCGACGGAGACCGAGAAGCCGGCCGCCGTCGAGCCCATCAGGCAGGCGATCGCCGAGGCTGCCGAGCAGCAGTCCGAACAGCGGTTGGGTTCGGCGGCTCGGCGCGCGGCGATCCTTGCCGCGGTGATCTGCGTGCTGACCCTGACGATCGCCGGCCCGGTGCGCACCTACTTCGCGCAGCGGACCGAGATGCAGCAACTGGAGACCATCCAAGCCCAATTGCGTTCCCAGATCGCCGATCTCGAACAGCAGAAGGTCAAGCTCGCCGATCCGGTGTTCATCGCCGCCCAGGCGCGCGAACGCCTCGGGTTCGTCATGCCCGGCGAGATTCCCTACCAGGTGCAGCTGCCCGCGACCGCCGGACCGGAGGCGCTGCCGGGCACGAATGCCGCGCCGGTCCCCAGTGGCCAACCGTGGTACACGTCGCTGTGGCACACCATCGCCGATGCGCCGCACGGTCCGCCGCCTGCGCCTGCTTCCCCCGCGGATCCGGCCCCGGCAGTTCCGCCTCCACCCGCACCGCCTCCCGGTGGCTGACCCCGCCGATCTCGCCGCCGTCGCGCGGCAGCTGGGCCGCGAGCCCCGCGGTGTCCTCGAGATCGCCTACCGCTGCCCGAATGGTGAACCGGGCGTCGTCAAGACCGCGCCACGTCTGCCCGACGGCACCCCGTTCCCGACGTTGTACTACCTGACCCACCCGGCGTTGACGGCCGCCGCGAGCAGACTGGAGTCCTCGGGGTTGATGCGCGACATGACCGAACGTCTGCAGAACGACGAGGAA
>Ga0137412_10004284_pt1 | contig 11424 bp, 9 predicted proteins | sample CZODoug2_1_16fun_FD_122160 | JGI IMG/M metagenome (GOLD analysis project Ga0137412, IMG submission 122160) | Vadose zone soil fungal communities from Angelo Coast Range Reserve, California, USA - CZODoug2_1_16fungal (Hybrid Assembly) | ecosystem: Environmental > Terrestrial > Soil > Vadose zone... | reverse complement strand
AAGACCGCCGCCGCGGCCGGCAAGGTCGGCATGGTGCGCCGCGACCCGATGGCCATGCTGCCGTTCCTCGGCTACGGGGTGACCGACTACTTCCAGCACTGGATCGACGTCGGCAAGGGCGCGGACGCCGCCAAGCTGCCCAAGATCTTCTGCGTGAACTGGTTCCGCCGCGGCGAGGACCGCCGTTTCCTGTGGCCCGGCTTCGGCGAGAACAGCCGGGTGCTGAAGTGGATGGTGGAGCGCATCGAGGGCAAGGCGGCCGCCGTCGAGACCCCGATCGGTTACGTCCCCACCCCGGACCAGATCGACCTGTCCGGGCTGGACGGCGACGCCGCCGACGTGGCCGCGGCGCTGGAAGTGGACGCCGAGGAGTGGAAGGCCGAGCTGCCGCTGATCGAGGAGTGGTTCGCCCAGATCGGCGACTCGCTGCCCAGCTCCGTGCGCGACGAGTACGAGGCCCTCAAGCAGCGCCTCGGCGCCTGACACACAGTCTCAGCGCAACGTAGCGCGAGGTAAACGGGGGCGGGCGCCAAAGAAGGCGCCCGCCCCTCTCCCTCCCGCCCCCAACCTCCCGCGAGTCGGTGCTCTCAGCACACTGTGTCGCGGGTTTCAGCACACCGCCGGGACCGTTTCGGTCGGGGTGAGTCGCGGAATCCGGCGGCCGCGCGCCCGGCTAACGTCTGCCCGGTGAGCCGTGCCGCCGCCCGACTGGCAACCACCGTGCTGGTCAGCCTGTTCGCGGTGCTGGTCAGCAACGGGGTGGCCTTGGCACACGCCGGCGGGCTGACCTCGGCGTCGAACGAGCCGGTGATCCTGCGGCTGGCACCGGCGGTGCCCGGGATGACCGTCACCGTGGTGGAGTACGGGGCTCGGCTGCGGCTGGACAATCACACCGCCGAGCGGGTCGCCGTGCTGCCGCCGCCCGGGTCGGTGATCAACGCGCTGCCGGTGGTCGGCCCCGGTGGTTCCGCGCTCTGGTCGGACCCGCGCATCGTGGCCGCCGCCCGGCAGTCGAGGCCGCCGGACGCGCGGTTGGACTGGACCATCCCGCTCCGTGCCGGCGAGACCCCGGTGACACTGGTCGGCGAGCAGCGGTGGCCGCCGCCGCCGAACGCGGGACTGTGGTGGCTGATCACCATATGCGCCGCTGTGCTGCCGCCGGTGTTGGTTGCGCTGGGTACCCGCCGGCGGGGCGCACGTGTGCTGAAACGCGCGACACAGTGTGCTGAGAGCCCCGACTCGCGGGACGTTTTTGACTCGCGGGACGGTTTTGACTCGCGGAGGAAAGGGGGGCGGGGGGTGGTGGCGGTGGGTACCGCGGTGGTGATGGGGGCGCACGTGGTGCATATGTACGGCTCGTCGCTGGTGGTCGCGCAGGGCTCGCTGGCCTTGGTGTTCCTGGCCGCCGCCGGGTTCGCCGTGGTGGGCTGGCCGATCGGGGTGGCCGGCGCGTGGCTCACCCTGCGCAACCGCCCGGCCGGCCCGCTGCTCTGCTGTGTGGCCGGCGCGCTGCTGGCCATCATTATCGCGCCCGCCGACGTGTTCAGCTTCCACGACGCGGTCATCCCGTTCGCCTGGGGCGCCGACCTGGACCGGCTGCTCATCGCGCTCACCGTCGGCGGCGGCCTGGGCATAGTGATGGCCGCGTGGCTGCTCATGCGGGGCACCGCGCCGGCCCCGGTGGGGAACCAGCCATGACCGTCCTGGCGCACGGCATCGGCGGGCGTACCGACCTGCCACTGCCCGGGGACCTGGTGCTGCAGGCCGGTGGCTTCGTGGTGCTCGTGTCGTTCCTGGCCGTCGGGCTGGCCTGGCGGCGGCCCCGATTCGGCACCGAGCAGCCCGGCGATCACGACGAGGTCGACCCGCCGGTACCGCTGACCCCCGGCCACGCGCGCACCCAGCTGGCCGCGCGCTGCCTGCTGCTGGCGCTGCTGGGGTACCTGGTGGCCGTGGCGTTCGCCGGCAACCCCGACCCGGACCACAACCCGGCCCCCAGGGCGCTCTACGTGCTGCTCTGGGTCGGCCTGGTGCCGGCCTCGCTGGTGTTCGGGCCGGTGTGGCGGGTGGTCAACCCGCTGCGCGCGCTGCACCGCGGCGTGTGTGCCGTCCTGCGGTTGCCCCAGGCCGGGATCCGTGAGCTACCGAGCGGGCTGGGCTACTGGCCCGCCGCCATCGGGTTGGCCGTGTTCGTCTGGCTGGAGCTGGTGCCGGATGCCCGGGCCGACCCGGCCGTGGTCGGCGGCTTCATTGCCGGTTACGCCGTCCTGATCACCGCCGCCGCCACCGTCTACGGCACCCGCTGGTTCAGCCTCGCCGACCCCTTCGAGGTGTACTCCACGCTGATCGCCGCGCTGGCCCCGGTCGGCCCGAAGACCGGTGGGACCGGGCTGGAGTTCCGCAATCCGTTCCGAGGGCTGAACCGGGTGCGCCCGGCGCCCGGTTTGGTCGCGGTGCTCGCGGTCTGGTGGGGCTCGACGGTGTTCGACGGCGTGTCCGGTAGCCCGTGGTGGGCCACCACCAGCCAGCTGGGCGCCGCCCGGACCGGCCTGCCGACAGAGCTCCTGGCCACCGTCGTTCTGGTCGGCCTGATCGGACTGGTGGCACTCAGCTACCGGCTCGCCACCGGCGCGCTGGCGGCCACCCTGGTCAGCACACTGATCCCGATCGCGGTCGGATACACCATCGCGCACTACGCCTCGCTGCTGCTGGTGGAGGGCCCACGGGCGCTGACGCAGCTGGTTGACCCGAGCGGAGCGGCGCCTCCGCTGGCCGCGGTTCCCGCGCCCGTGCTGATCGCGGCGATCCAGGTCACCGCGATCCTCGTCGGGCACATGGTCGGCGTGGTCGCCGCGCACGACCGGGTGCTGGGGGCGTCCGAGCAGCCCGCCGCCGCGGCGCCCGCAAAGATCCCGGTACTCGCCGACCAGCGCCGACTTGCTGACGAGATTCCGCTGGTGCTGCTGATGATTCTCTACACCATGATCGGCATTTACCTACTCGTCATCGCCTGATATGCGGCTGATCAATCGCGGCCAGGCAGACTGAAACGTCAACTGCGCCCAAAGACGTCGGCCGCCAAGGAGTTCAGCATGTCTTCGCCCCCGTCCTCGAGCGGCCTGCGCTTCAGCGGGTGGAACCTGCTGCTGTTGGTGCCGTTTCTGATGCTGGTCACGCCGTGGTTCAACTCGATCGAGCCGAGGCTGTTCGGTCTGCCGTTCTTCTACTGGTCCCAGTTCGCGTTTGTGCCGGTCGGGGTGATCTGCGTCGCGCTGGTGTACTGGCGGACCCGCGACACGCCGACGGTGCCCGCCGAGGGCCGGCCGGGTGGCGTGGACGAGCTGGATGAGGGGACCGCCAGATGATCCAGTGGGTTGAACTGATCATTTTTGCGCTGTTGTTCGCGCTGGTCACCGTGCTGGGGTTCGTGGCGTCCCGGTGGCGGCGGGGGGCAACGCTCGATCATCTGGACGAGTGGGGGCTGGGCGGGCGCAAGTTCGGCTCCTGGGTGACCTGGTTCCTGGTCGGCGGGGACCTGTACACGGCGTACACCTTCGTCGCGGTACCCGCGCTGCTGTTCGGCGCGGGCGCGATCGGCTTTTATGCGCTGCCCTACACCATCGTGCTCTACCCGCTGGTGTTCCTGCCGGTGCTGCGGCTGTGGTCGGTGTCCCGGGTGCACGGCTACGTCACCCCGGCGGACTTTGTCCATGGCCGCTACGGCAGCCCGGTGCTGGCGCTGCTGGTCGCGGTGACCGGGATCGTGGCCACCATGCCCTACATCGCGCTGCAGCTGGCCGGGCTGGAGGCGGTGCTGCGCACCATGGGCCTGAACGGCACCGGGCTGGCCGGACACCTGCCGCTGTTCATCGCGTTCGTCATCCTGGCGCTTTACACCTACCAGTCCGGCCTGCGCGCCCCGGCGCTGATCGCCTTCGTCAAGGACATCCTGATCTACCTGGTCATCCTGGTCGCGGTGTTCTATCTGCCGGCGAAGCTGGGCGGCTGGTCGGCCATCTTCGACGCCTCGGCGCACAAGTTGGCCCAGCCCAGCCCGACCACCGGTGCGCCAGCCGGCTCGATCCTGCTCACCGGAAACAACCAGCTGCAGTACATCACCCTGGCACTCGGCTCGGCGCTGGCGCTGTTCCTCTACCCGCACTCGGTGACCGGCGCGCTCGCCTCCCGAGGCCGCGACGTGCTGAAGCGCAACATGGTCGCGCTGCCTGCATACTCGCTGCTGCTCGGACTGCTCGCACTGCTCGGCTACGTGGCTATCGCGGCCGGGGTGCGGCCGATCACCAACAACGCCACCGGCCGGCCGGACACCAACACGATCATTCCTGTGCTGTTCGAAACCCAGTTCGGCCCATGGTTCGCCGGTATCGCCTTCGCCGCGATCGGCATCGGCGCGCTGGTTCCGGCGGCGATCATGTCCATCGCCGCGGCGAATCTGTGGACCCGCAACATCTACAAGACCTACCTGCGCCCGGACGCCACCCCGGCCGAGGAGACCAAGCAGGCCAAGCTTGCCTCGCTGGTGGTCAAGCTCGGCGCGGTGCTGTTCGTGGTGGCGGTGGACCCGCAATTCTCCATCGACCTGCAGCTGATCGGCGGCGTGATCATTCTTCAGACATTGCCCGCCGTGGCCATCGCGCTGTACACCCGCTGGCTGCACCGCTGGGCGCTGGTCGTCGGTTGGCTGGCCGGCATGAGCTATGGGCTCTACCTGCTCTACCAAATCCCCAACCTAGCGGCGAAGCGCCCGCACTTCGGCGGCTCCGCGCTGACGCTGGACCGGCTCAGCGTGTTCGGCTGGCACCTGTTCCCCGGGTCCACGGTGCAGATCTACGTCGGCTTCGTGGCGCTGGTGGTCAACCTACTGGTCGCGGTCCTCGCGTCGGTTGTTTTGCGAGCCGCGGCGGTGTCGAATGGGACTGACGCCACCACTCGATCGGATTATCACGCGGACGAGGGAAGCGAGCGATTTAAGCCCGGTAGGGAGGGTGCAGTGATCCACTAGCGATTGCGTAGGGTCACCATCGAGAAAATATTGGGCTGAACGGTGGAACGTTTTCATCTTTCACTCGATACATGATGTGACCGCAGTCGCGGGCCTACCCTGGCCAGCCGGAGGTGACCACTGTGTTGGATCTGGGAGTGTCGGAGCAGACCGACCTCACCGAGGACCCAGCTGAGGGACTCGTCGCGGAGCTGACCGCACGCGCAGCCGAGGGCGGGGCCCCGGCACAGGCAGCGGTGGAGATCCGCCGCCGAGGCGCGGCCGGGGAAACTCCGATCGGGCTCTACCGACTGTCCGAGGTGCTCGGCTCGCAAGCCGCCGGCGTGCCCGCCCAGCGGCTGCCGGCCGACGAGCCGGGCGAGGTTGTCGACGTGGTGCGCCAATATCCGTGCGCGGTGCTGGACGCGGCGGATCCGGGGAAGGTTGCGGAGAACCTGGCCGCCGTGTTGATGGACGGTAAACGGGTCCTGGTCAGCGGCGCCGACGCCGACGCGCTGTCCGCGGTGCGCGCGGCGTTGCCGGAACCGCTGCGGGGCCTGTGCCTGGACGCCCCGCCCCCGCTGTCCGACGCCGAGCTCCGCGAGCTGCGTTCGCTGCTGGTGACCGCCACCCCGCGAACCCGCCACCGGCTTGGGCAGGCACTGTCTCGGCCGGACCTGGTGCCCTCGGCCGATCAGGTTGCCGCGTTGTGTCGCGCCGCCGGAGGTAAGGGGCACCCGGGTCAGGAGGGCGTGGACCTACTCCCCGAGCTGCTCGGTCGGCTGGACTCGAACCGATTGGCCGCGCTGGTGGAAACCGCTCGGCGCGGCCAGCAGACCATGACTGCGATCGATCCCCGGGGCGACGCCCAGTGGACCAGGGCGCTGCTGGAGCGGGTGTTGTTCGGCCCCGACCGAGCCGAGTTCGACGGCCTGCTCCGACTCACCACCGATGTGGTGCTGTCGGCGGACAAGCTGCGCGACGCCGGCGACCAGATGGCCCTGGTCGGCGCGCTGCCGCCCGATGCGGTGGAGCAGCTGCGCAACTACGTGAACTACTTGGACTCCGGCGGGCGCCCTCGGATGTACTTCCGCTCTGCCCAGCAGCGCGCGGTGCAGCCGGTACTGCGGCAGCTACGGCTGGACGGCGCGTCGATGCGGGATTCGACCGTGCTGCAGCAGGCGCTGGCCTTCGTCGAGCTGATCGAGGCGATGGACGAGATCGCCGCGCGGTGTCGGCGGATGCGGGTGCCCGAGCCGAGCCACGTGCCCGCGGTTGCCGAGCTGAACCGCCAGCTGGATCGGGTCGAAGAGGCCGCCCGGGCCACCGAGCACCTGCGGCACGAGGTGCTGTTCATCGATCCGGACAACCCGGTGACCGTGCATGATCTGCCCACCGCCGAGCGGGTGGCCAGGACCATCGCGGAGACCGGCGGCGAGTCCGCGATGACCAAGGCGCGCGAGCAGCTGTTCGCACTGGCTGATCGGCTGCAGCACTCGGTACCCGCCGAGGAGGCCGCTCCGGAGTTGGGTCGGCTGGTCGCCGCGCTGCGGGAGATGAGCCTGCCCGCGTACCTGGATGCCCTCGCGGTGCTGTCCGCCGCGCGCCGAGAGCAGGCGGATCAGCGGCGGCAGGCCGAGCTACTGGGCCGGCTCCGGGCGGCCGCGCCCGGGCTCGCCGACGCCTGGGCGGAGGCGGGGCCCCGCCGGTTCACCCAGGGCACCGCCCGGTTCCTACCGCTGGACGAGCTGCTCGGCGCCCTGCCTGTCGCGGACACCGCCGATCTGGTGCTGCTGCTCGGCGCTGGGACGCTGGGCGTGGAGAACCTGCTGGTGGCCGCCGCCGCGCCGCGATTGCTCGCGGTGCCCGCCGCGTTCGCCACCGCCACCGCCACTGGGGAGGGCGGGGACACCGAGGCCGAGGACACCGTGCTCACCAGGCTGCGGCGGGCCGGCGTCCCGGTGATCATCGCCGGTGGGGACGGCGCGTCCGCCGAGCTGGCGGTGGCCACCCCGCCCGCCGAGCCTCCGGCCGCACCCGAACCGGTGGCCTACGTCGAGATGTCTGCTCCGCCGCCCGGGGTCACCGAAGTGCCACCCCCGCCGCTGGACCTGGCCGAGCCGGCCGACTTCACCGAGTCGGCCGACTTCACCGAGCCGGCCGACTTCACCGAGCCGGCGGCTGCCGCGCCGTCTCCGGAGAGCCCGGCGTCCGGCGACCGCGAGATGGACGGACCCATGCTCCCGGTCACCGTCCCGGCGCAGCGGGAGGCCCCCGCCGAGGAAGCCGGCCCGTCCAGCCGTCAGCGCCGGGGCACCCCCAGCGCGGGAAGGCGCGGCGCCGGTAAGCCGAACGACGCCAAGCCGGCGGACGAGTCGGCCGATGAGCCAGAGGTCGAGACGGAGTACGTGGTTCTCCCGCTCGGGATTGTGGCCCGCCCGGTCGAGCCCGCCGGTGACCGTACCGGGGGCGAGCAGCGCGCCGGCGCCTGAACGCGGTGGGGCACGGCCTAGCCCCAGAACACCGATTTCGGGTCGCTGGTGATCTCGTTGAGCAGCGGTTCCGGCATGGTCGCCGGCGGGTGTTCGTAGTGCCGCCAGCTCTGGTCAACCCGCTGGTAGATCCGCCACAACCCCTGTTCCGGGTCGTTGTAGCGCAGCTGCGCCACCGGGGTGGACGACCACGCCGAGTTCAGCTCGGGGAACTCCGGCGGATGCCGCTCCACGATGGTCACCTGGTCGCCGTGGATGCTGTAGCCGATCTGCAGGCTGGCCCGAGCGTGTCCGGGCACGCGGTCGGCGCACCAGCGACTGAACAACGCCTGGTACTCCTTAGGCACGGCCACCCGTTCATGATCCCTCGAACGTCCGCCGGACGCGATCGACCAACCCGATGACTGGGAGTACTGAGTGTGATGAAGTGACCCCTGGACTCAGACAGTAGGTTCGGCTGCATGAGCGCCGCAGAGACCGACCGTCCGGTGAGCCGCTTCGGTGTGGTGGAACCCCGCGACCTGCCGGATGACCTGCGGCAGCGGATTGAGGCGATTGCGGAGAAGTCCGGTTTCGTGCCGAATGTCTTCCTGGCGTTGGCTCGCCGGCCGGCCGAGCTGCGCGCGTTCCTGGACTACCACGACGCGCTGATGATCCCCGCCGAGGACGGGGCCTCGGGATCGACGCTGTCCGCCGCCGAGCGGGAACTGATCGTGGTGGCCACCTCAGGGGCGAACCACTGCACCTACTGCATCGTCGCGCACGGGGCGATCCTGCGGGTCCGCGACAAGGACCCCGAGCTGGCCGACCAGGTGGCCGCCAACCCCTACAGCGTGGCCCTGGATCCCCGCCGCCGCGCCATCGTGGACCTGGCGCTGTTGCTCGCCACCGACTCGGCCAGCCTGCGCGACGAGGACATCGACACGGCCAGGGACGCCGGCCTCACCGACGAGGAGATCTGGGACGTCGGTGCCATCACCGCGCTGTTCGCCATGTCCAACCGGCTGGCCCATCTGACCGCCCTCCGCCCCAACCCCGAGTTTTTCCTGATGGGCCGCCTCCCCCGCTAAGCACCGCCGCACGGTCCGCCTCCGACACGCGCCCGGCAGGCGCCCCGACGGGGAACGCCGGGCGGCACAGACCGGGTGTAGCTGGCACAGAGGTTGCAGGGTCTGCATGGGCGGTAGGGGCTCTGTGCGGCCCGAAGCCTGGCCCGCCTCCCGCGTTAACTGCCCCGGCTCAGAGCACGTTGGAGAGGAAGGTCTGGGTGCGCTGGTGGGCCGGGTTGCTGATCACGTCGCGCGGTTTGCCGGCTTCCACCACCACCCCGCCGTCCATGAACACCAGCGAATCGCCCACCTCGCGGGCGAACCCCATCTCGTGGGTCACCACGATCATGGTCATGCCGTCCTCGGCGAGCCCGCGCATCACCGCCAGCACTTCGCCGACCAGCTCGGGGTCCAACGCCGAGGTCGGCTCGTCGAACAGCATCAGCTTCGGTCGCATGGCCAGCGCCCGCGCGATCGCCACCCGCTGCTGCTGACCGCCGGACAGCGCCGAGGGGTAGTTGTCCACCTTGTCGCCGAGGCCCACCCGTTCCAGCAGCTCGACGGCCAGCGCGCGGGCCTCGGCCCGGGAGTCGCCGCGCACCGTCACCGGAGCTTCCATCACGTTCTGGGCCGCGGTCCGGTGCGGGAACAGGTTGAATCGCTGGAACACCATGCCGATGTCGCGGCGCTGCTTGGCCACCTCCGACTCGCGCAGCTCGTGCAGCTTGCCACCGTGCTCTCGGTAGCCGACCAGCTGGCCGTCCACCCACAACCGCCCCGCGCTGACCTTGTCCAGGTGGTTGATGCAGCGCAGGAACGTCGACTTGCCGGAGCCGGACGGCCCGATGATGCACATCACCTCGCGGGGCTGTACCTGCAGGTCGATGCCGCGCAGCACCTGGTTGTGGCCGAAGTTCTTGCACACCTGCTCGGCCCTGACCATCGGCTGCTCGGTGCTCGGCCGCTCGGCATTGACCATCCCTGAGTTCACCTGACTCCGCCTCCCCCACGACCGACCACGCGACCGAGACCGCGCGCGATCTCGAACCAGTTTCGACGCACGGCTTCCTCACCGGGGCGGCCGGCGCCGCGCCCGTAGTAACGCTCTAGATACATCTGCCCCACCGACAGCACCGAGGTCAGCACCAGGTACCAGAGCGCGGCCACGATCAGCAGTGGCACGGGTTGGAAGTTCCGCGAGTAGATCGACTGGACCGCCGTCTGCAGCTCGAAGTAGCCGATCACCACCACCAGCGAGGTGGTCTTGAGCATTGAGATCGTCTCGTTGCCGGTCGGCGGGATGATCACCCGCATGGCCTGCGGCAGCACGATCCGGCGCAGCGCCTGGGTACGGGACATGCCGAGCGCACTGGCCGCCTCGGTCTGGCCGTGCTCCACCGACTTGATGCCACCTCGGACGATCTCGGCCATGTACGCGGCCTCGTTCAGCCCGAGCCCGAGCAAGCAGGCGGTGAACTGGACGATCAGCTGGTTCGTGTCGAAGGTGACGAACTCCGGGCCGAACGGGATGCCCAGCCCGAGGGTAGGGAACAGGCTTGCCAGGAAGTTCCAGAAGACCAGCTGGGTGATTACCGGGGTGCCCCGGAAGAACCAGATGTACCCGCCGGCCACGCTGGTCAGCACCGGGTTCGGGGACAGCCGCATGACCGCGAGGATCAGCCCGCCGATCGCGCCGATCGCCATCGCCAGCACGGTCAGCATCAGGGTGTTGCGCAGCCCGCTCAGCACGACGTCGGAGAACATGTACTGGCCGACCACCGGCCAGTTGAACCGGGGGTTGGTGAAGATCGCGTTCACCAACTGCGCGGCCAGCACCGCGAGCACCACCACGGACACCCAGCGGCCGGGGTGGCGCACCGGGACCGCCTTGATCGGCGCGGCCCCGGTAGGGGCCGAGCTGGCCGGCGGCATCGGGCTGGGGTCGGTCTCTGTCGTCACCGGGCGCTCACTGTCCGGTGTCGGGGTTGATCTGTGCGGTCTTGATCGCGCTCTCGGTGCCGTTCCACTTGGCCACGATCTTGCCGTAGGTGCCGTCGTCGATCAGTGCCTGCACCGCGCCCTGGACCGCCTTGGTGAAGTCACCCTGGCCCTTCTTCAGCGCGATGCCGTACGGCGCGGCCTCGTACTGGCCGCCCAGGGGCTCAAGCTGGCCGTTGGTCTGGCTGATCGCGTAGTTGATCACTGGCGAGTCGGCCAGCATGGCCACGACCCGCTTGGAGGTCAGCGCCAGCGTCACATCGGTCTGCGCCTGCAGTGAGGTCAGGGTGACCGGTGGCTTGCCCTCGGCCTGGCACTTCTGGCTGCGCTTGGTGACGTCCTCTTCCTGGACGGTGTCCTTCTGGGTGCCGACCGCCTTGCCGCACAGGTCATCGAGGTTGATCTTGTCCGGGTTGCCCTTCAGTACGGCCGCCTTGGTGCCCGCGTTGAAGTAGCTGACCATGTCGACCGACTTGGTGCGCTCGGCGTTGATGGTGAACGAGGACATGCCCAGCTCGTACTTGTCCGAGCCGATGCCCAGCAGGATCGCGCCGAACGCGCTGTTCTGGAACTCGGCCTGCAGGCCCAGTTTCTGCGCGATGGCCTTGCCGAGGTCGACGTCCATCCCGATGAAGGTCTGACCGTCCGCGTCGTAGAACTCGTTGGGCGGGTAGGAGGCGTCGCTACCGATCACGATCTTGCCGTCGGAAGCGACATTGGCGGGCACCAGCTTGGCCAGTGCGTCGTCCTTGCTCACCGGCGCCGCCTCGGACGGCGCGGCGCCGCCGGAGCTCGGCGCGCCGCTACCACCGGCCCCGCAGCCGGCGAGCAACAGCGCGGCCGCTGCGAGGCCGAATAGGGGTACCGCGCGCGATCGGGGTCC
>Ga0137412_10004283_pt1 | contig 11428 bp, 9 predicted proteins | sample CZODoug2_1_16fun_FD_122160 | JGI IMG/M metagenome (GOLD analysis project Ga0137412, IMG submission 122160) | Vadose zone soil fungal communities from Angelo Coast Range Reserve, California, USA - CZODoug2_1_16fungal (Hybrid Assembly) | ecosystem: Environmental > Terrestrial > Soil > Vadose zone... | reverse complement strand
TGGTGGGCGCGGACGGTATCGAACCGCCGACCGCTGGTGTGTAAAACCAGAGCTCTACCACTGAGCTACGCGCCCGTGCTCGGGCAGGCTACACGCCGACGGCGGGCGACGGGAAATCCGTCAGCCGACCGTCAGCGCGGTGAGCGCATCAGTCCACAACGCCTGATTGCGCGCCTCACCCGGCCCCTTCATCTCGGCGAACCGGATCACCCCGGTCCGATCGACGACGAATGTGCCACGGTTGGCGAAACCGGTGTCATCGTTGAACACGCCGTAGGCCTTGGCAACCGCGCCGTGTGGCCAGAAGTCGGAGAGCACGGGGAACGTGAAACCGCTCTGCGTGGCCCAGACCTTGTGCGTTGGCGGCGGTCCCACCGAGATCGCCAGCGTCACGGTGTCGTCGTTGACGTACCTCGACAGGTTGTCCTTGATCTCGTCGAGTTCGCCCTGACATATGCCGGTGAACGCGAGCGGGAAGAACACCAACAGCGCGTTCCTGCCACGCAGCGCACTCAGCGTGACCGGCTGCCCGTTCTGGTCCTTCAGCGTGAAGTCGGGTGCCTCAGCCCCGGCGCTGATCACCGCGACCCGCAGCCTTCGACTTCGGCTGGACGAGGCGACTGGCGATCCAGTCGCCGAGGTTCGCCGACGACGTCTGCATCAACCCCGCGGTGGGCGCCGACTCGGCGATCTCCGCTGGCTGTACGTGTCCCGGCTTGCCGGTCTTGGGTGTGACCACCCAGATGACGCCGTCCTCCGCTAGTGGGGTGATGGCGTCCATCAGCCGATCGACGAGGTCACCATCGTCATCGCGCCACCAAAGAAGCACGACATCAACGACCTCGTCCGCGTCTTCGTCGAGTAACTCGCTGCCACACGTGTCCTCGATGTCGACACGGATGTCGTCGTCGGTGTCCTCGTCCCAGCCCAGTTCCTGGACAACCTGATCCTTCTCGATGCCCAAACTGCGGGCGTAGTTCGGCGAGTCCGCCGCAACCACCGTGTCCTCCTTCAGCCTTCAACCTGCCTGTCAACCTGCGTGTCTGCTCGGCCTATAGTCGCATGCCGTCGGCGAATAGCTAACGCCTGGCACGCTGGTTGGTCAGTATGCGGCATCGCACAGGTTCAGCGCGACGGTCTTCGAGTCGTTCAACTTGCCGATCGCCGCATTGAAATCGTCCATCGAGGCATTCCCCGCAATGGCCGTCGCAAGCGCCCTTGCTGCGTCGACCCACCCGTTGAGCGCGGCCGTGAGCTCGGGCGACAGCGGAGCGGACAGGCTGCCCGACACCAGGTCAGCGGTGTGGTTCAGTGCGTCGATCGCAGGTCGTGCCGTTGCTCCGATGTCGGGGGTGTTCTTGTTGTAGGCGTCGACGTACTTGTTCACCGCGTCGATTGCGTCCACGCTGCTCGAGCTCAGCGCCTCGCACGCGGTGTGCACCGCCTTGTTCGACACCGACGCCTGACGATCGGACTCCTGCGCGCTGGAACTGGCGGACGACTCTGCGGCCGATGCCGACACCGACGCCTGGTAGACCGGCGCGTCGGCGCGATCGATCGTCGCGTTGCCCTGGGTGACGCTGGTGCAGCCGACCACGATCATGGCGAAAACGCCGAGGCCGCCCATGGCCAAACCACTCGCGCGCAGCCGGCCCATGCGCTGCCGACGACCCATCACGGTCTCCAGACGTTACCGGTTCCACCCTGTGATCGCCGGTTCATGTCGACTTGTCAACCCCGGCGGTGCACTTGCGGCACGATAGGAGCACGATGGACACGTTCAGGAACGGGGCCACGAGCACCCGTGTCCACCAACCGAGGAGCGGCAGTTGACCACCGAGTTCGCGCGCCAAGACCTGGCCCAAAACTCCAGCACCGCAGGCGAACCCGACCGGGTTCGAGTGATCCGTGAGGGCGTTGCGTCTTACCTTCCCGACATCGACCCCGAAGAGACGACCGAATGGCTCGAGTCGTTCGACGAGCTACTCGAACGGTCGGGGCCGGCCAGGGCGCGCTACCTGATGCTGCGCCTTCTCGAGCGATCCAGCGAACAGCGAGTAGCGATCCCCGCACTCACGTCGACCGATTACGTCAACACGATTCCCACCGAACTCGAGCCGTGGTTTCCTGGCGACGAGGACGTCGAGCGCCGCTACCGCGCCTGGATCCGGTGGAACGCAGCCATCATGGTGCACCGCGCGCAACGCCCGGGAGTCGGTGTGGGAGGCCACATCTCGACGTACGCCTCGTCGGCGGCGCTGTACGAGGTCGGCTTCAACCACTTCTTCCGCGGCAAGAGCCACCCCGGCGGCGGCGACCAGATCTTCATCCAGGGTCACGCCTCCCCCGGCATCTACGCGCGCGCGTTCCTCGAGGGCCGGCTAACCGCAGACCAGCTCGACGGGTTCCGCCAGGAGCACAGTCACCCGGGCGGCGGCCTGCCCTCCTACCCGCACCCACGTCTGATGCCGGACTTCTGGGAGTTCCCCACCGTGTCGATGGGCCTTGGCCCGATGAACGCGATCTACCAGGCCCGGTTCAACCACTATCTGCACGACCGGGGCATCAAGGACACCTCCGACCAGCACGTCTGGGCATTCCTCGGCGACGGCGAGACCGACGAGCCGGAGAGCCGCGGTCTGGCGCACGTGGCCGCCCTCGAGGGCCTGGACAACCTGACCTTCGTGATCAACTGCAACCTGCAGCGCCTCGACGGTCCGGTGCGTGGCAACGGCAAGATCATCCAGGAGCTGGAGTCGTTCTTCCGCGGCGCAGGCTGGAACGTCATCAAGGTGGTCTGGGGCCGCGAGTGGGACGCACTGCTGCACGCGGACCGCGACGGCGCGCTGGTGAACCTGATGAACACCACACCCGACGGTGACTTCCAGACCTACAAGGCCAACGACGGCGGTTACGTCCGCGACCACTTCTTCGGTCGCGATCCACGCACCAAGGCTCTCGTCGAGCCGATGACCGACGCCGAGATCTGGAACCTCAAGCGCGGCGGCCACGACTACCGCAAGGTGTACGCCGCCTACCGCGCCGCGATGGAGCACAAGGGCCAGCCGACGGTGATCCTGGCCCACACCATCAAGGGCTACACGCTTGGCAAGCACTTCGAGGGCCGCAACGCCACCCACCAGATGAAGAAGCTTGCGCTGCAAGATCTCAAGGACTTCCGGGAAGCCCAGCGGATTCCGATCTCCGACGCTCAGCTCGAGGAGAACCCGTACCTGCCGCCGTACTACCACCCGGGACCCGACGCCCCAGAGATCCGCTACATGCTGGACCGGCGGCGCACCCTTGGCGGTTTCCTTCCGGATCGTCGCACCAAGACGAAGGTGCTGCCGCTGCCGCCCCGCGACGTCTACAAGGCGTTGAAGAAGGGGTCAGGCAATCAGGAAGTCGCGACCACCATGGCGACCGTGCGGACGTTCAAGGAACTCTTGCGCGACAAGGCAATTGGGCCCCGCTTGGTGCCGATCATCCCCGACGAGGCCCGCACGTTCGGCATGGACTCTTGGTTCCCGAGCCTGAAGATCTACAACCGCAACGGCCAGCTGTACACCGCCGTGGACGCCGAGCTGATGCTCGCGTACAAGGAAAGCGAGATCGGCCAGATCCTGCACGAGGGCATCAACGAAGCCGGGTCGACGGCGTCGTTCACCGCGGTGGGCACGTCGTACGCCACGCACAACGAGCCGATGATCCCGATCTACATCTTCTATTCGATGTTCGGGTTCCAGCGCACCGGTGACGGCTTCTGGGCCGCCGCCGATCAGATGGCCCGCGGATTCGTGCTCGGCGCGACGGCAGGCCGGACGACGCTGACCGGCGAAGGTCTGCAACACGCGGACGGACACTCGCTGCTGCTGGCGTCGACGAATCCCGCGGTGGTCGCCTACGACCCGGCGTTCGCCTACGAGATCGCCTACATCGTGGAGAGCGGGCTGTCGCGGATGTTCGGCGAGGACCCGGAGAACGTGTACTTCTACATCACGATCTACAACGAGCCCTACGCTCAACCCGCCGAGCCGGAGAACTTCGACCCCGAGGGCGTGCTTCGCGGCATCTACCGGTACCGCGTCGCCAAGGAGAAGCGCACCAGCGTGGCGCAGATCCTGGCGTCCGGCGTCGCGATGCCCGAGGCTCTGCGTGCGGCCGACATGCTGGCTGCCGAGTGGGACGTGGCCGCCGACGTCTGGTCGGTGACGAGCTGGGGTGAACTCAACCGCGACGGCGTCGCCGTCGACAAGGACCTGTTGCGCCATCCGGAACGTCCCGCCGCGGTCCCGTACGTCACGAAGGCGCTCGGCGACACCGCCGGTCCCGTGGTCGCGGTGTCGGACTGGATGCGCGCCGTTCCCGAGCTGATCCGGCCGTGGGTGCCCAACACGTACGTGACGCTGGGGACGGACGGCTTCGGGTTCTCCGACACCCGGCCCGCCGCGCGGCGGTACTTCAACACCGACGCCGAGTCCGTGGTCGTCGCGGTGCTCGAGGCGCTGGCACGTGACGGTGAGATCGATCCGTCGGTCGCGGTCGCCGCGGCACGGCAGTACAAGATCGACGACGTGATGGCGGCTGGAGTGTCGTTCAAGGACACCGGGAGCGCATAGCCCAGAACCTTGGAGGAATCCGCCAGAAAAGTGGCGTAGCTTTTAGGGATGACTGACAACCGGTACGTGCCACCGGCGTCCACCCTCGAGGTGCTCGAGACGGTCCCCGAGTCAGTCCTGCGCGGGTTGAAGCAGTACTCGGGAAAGCTGGCGACAGGGGCGGTGCACGCCCTTCAGGAGCGACTGCCCTTCTTCGCCGACCTCGAGGCGTCGCAGCGCGCCAGCGTGCACTTGGTCGTGCAGACCGCGGTGGTGAACTTCGTCGAGTGGATGCGCGATCCGCAAAGCAACGTCAGCTACACCGCGAAGGCCTTCGAGGCGGTCCCACAGGAGTTGACCCGCCGCATCGCGCTGCGCCAGACCGTCGAGATGGTGCGCGTCACCATGGAGTTCTTCGAGGAAGCCGTGCCGCTTCTCGCCCGCAGCGACGAGAAGCAGGTCATGGCGCTCACCGCGGGGATCCTGCGCTACAGCAGGGACCTGGCCTTCGCCGCGGCCACCGCGTACGCCGACGCCGCCGAGTCGCGCGGCGCGTGGGACACCCGAATGGAGGCCAACGTCGTCGACGCCGTGGTCCGTGGTGATGTCGGACCCGAATTGCAGTCGCAGGCAGCCACATTGAACTGGGACGCCACCGCCCCCGCGACGGTCATCGTGGGATTGCCGCAGCCCGGCCGGGCGGACATGGCCGGCGATGACGTCCACGCGATCGCGGCGCGCAATGGCCGCGCCGCGCTGTCCGACGTGCACGGCACCTGGCTGGTGGCGATCGTGTCGGGCCCGCTGTCCCCGACCGACCGCACCCTCGGCGAATTGCTCAAGGTGTTCGCCGACGGACCGGTCGTCGTCGGACCGACGGCGCCGACGCTCAGCGCAGCACACCACAGCGCCACGGAGGCGATCGCTGGCATGAACGCCGTCGCCGGTTGGAGTGGTGCGCCGCGCCCCGTGTCTGCCCGCGAGCTACTTCCGGAACGCGCACTCCTTGGCGACGCGACGGCTCTCGCTGCGCTCGACACGGAGGTCATGCGCCCCCTCGCCGATGCCGGGCCTGCGCTCGCCGAGACATTGGACGCCTACCTGGACTCGGGGGGCGCGATCGAGGCCTGCGCGCGCGCCTTGTTCGTTCATCCAAACACCGTTCGCTACCGCCTCAAACGGATCGGCGACTTCACCGGACGCGATCCGACCCTGCCGCGTGATGCCTACGTTCTGCGGGTGGCGTCCACCGTCGGCCGTCTCAATCGTCAGACGACCTATGCAAGCACGACAAATGCGGTTGTGGCTCAGCTAACACCCCCCGTTGACGTGCCTGGGGACGAGTCACCGGGGCCGACAGGTCGCGATGAGGTATCGGTGTAGTCCCAACACATGCCGTTTTGTGGAGACCCAACAAAAACATAAGACGAGGTTCATAATCTCTTACACCGCACAAAACCGTCTTCACAGTGTTCTCTTAGACATATGCTCGCATTGCTCGCTCCCGGACAGGGATCGCAGACCCCTGGCATGCTCGCCTCCTGGCTAGAGCTGCCGGGCGCTGCCGATCGTTTGGCCACGTGGTCGGACATCAGCGGCCTCGACCTCGCCCGTCTCGGTACCACCGCGACCGCCGAGGAGATCACCGACACGGCAGTGACCCAGCCGCTGGTCGTTGCCGCGACGCTGCTGGCATACGAGGAGCTGACCAAGCGCGGCCTGCTCTCCGGCGTCGACACCGTGGTGGCCGGCCACTCCGTCGGTGAGATCGCGGCCTATGCGATCGCAGGCCTCATCTCGGCCGACGACGCCGTGGCGCTGGCCTCCACCCGCGGCGCCGAGATGGCCAAGGCCTGCGCCGTCGAGCCGACCGGCATGTCCGCGGTGCTCGGTGGAGACGAAGCCGAGGTGCTCGCCCGCCTGGAGGAACTCGACCTGGTGGCCGCCAATCGGAACGCCGCGGGTCAGATCGTGGCCGCAGGCGCGCTGTCGGCACTCGACAAGCTGGCCGAGGATCCGCCCGCCAAGGCCCGGGTCCGTCAACTGGCCACCGCAGGGGCGTTCCACACCAGGTACATGGCCTCCGCACTGGACGCCTACTCCGCGGCTGCCGATGGCGTCACCGCCTCGGATTCCCCGCTGCCCACCGTCACGCTGCTGTCCAATGCCGACGGCCAGCCAGTAGCGTCGGGTACGGATGCGATGACCAAGCTGGTCGCGCAGCTGACCCGGCCGGTGCGCTGGGATCTGTGCACCGAGTCGATCCGCCAACGCGAAGTGACTGCGATCGTCGAGTTCCCGCCCGCGGGCACGCTCGTCGGAATCGCCAAACGAGAACTTCGGGGAGTGCCGACGCACGCCGTCAAGACCCCCGCAGACCTGGATGGACTCGCCGAGTTCTGACCAGTACAACCGCACGACAACCTTCAATAAGGCACTCCAATGAGGGAGTGCCGGACCACGAAGAAATAGAAAAGGGAGCCACAGTGGGCGCCAGCCAGCAGGAAATCATCACCGGTCTCGCCGAGATCATCGAAGAGGTCACCGGCATCGAGCCGTCCGAGGTGACCCCCGAGAAGTCGTTCGTCGACGACCTGGACATCGACTCGCTGTCGATGGTTGAGATCGCAGTGCAGACCGAGGACAAGTACGGCGTGAAGATCCCGGACGAGGACCTCGCCGGACTGCGCACCGTCGGTGACGTCGTTGCCTACATCCAGAAGCTCGAGGAAGAGAACCCCGAAGCCGCCGAGGCGCTGCGCGAGAAGTTCGCGAAGTGACCAGGCCTTCCACTGCTAACGGCGGTTTCCCCAACGTCGTCGTGACCGCCGTCACGGCGACCACTTCGATTGCCCCGGACATCGAGAGCACGTGGAAGGGTCTGCTGGCAGGCGAAAGTGGCATCCGCGTCCTCGAAGACGACTTCGTAAGCAAGTGGGATCTTCAGGTCAAGATCGGGGGGCACCTCAAGGAGCCCCTCGATCCCCTGATGTCCCGGCTGGAGCACCGACGCATGTCGTATGTCCAGCGGATGTCGAAGTACCTCGGCAATCAACTGTGGGAGTCCGCGGGCAAGCCCGACGTCGATCCCGATCGTTTCTCGGTCGTGATCGGCACCGGGCTCGGCGGCGGCGAGAAGATCGTCGAGATGTATGACGCCATGAACGAGGGCGGGCCCCGCAAGGTGTCCCCGCTCGCCGTTCAGATGGTCATGCCGAACGGCGCTGCCGCGGTGGTCGGCCTCGAGCTTGGAGCGCGCGCCGGGGTCATCACCCCGGTGTCGGCCTGTTCTTCGGGCTCCGAGGGCATCGCCCACGCGTGGCGACAGCTCGTCATGGGTGATGCCGACATCGCCGTTTGTGGCGGCGTCGAGGGCACCATCGAGGCACTGCCCATCGCGGCGTTCTCGATGATGCGCGCGATGTCGACCCGCAACGACGATCCGGAAGCAGCCTCGCGTCCGTTCGACAAGGACCGGGACGGCTTCGTGTTCGGCGAGGCAGGCGCACTCATGATCATCGAGACCGAGGAGCACGCCAAGGCGCGTGGCGCCAAGCCACTTGCACGTCTTCTCGGCGCAGGCATCTCGTCCGACGCCTACCACATGGTGGCGCCGGCACCGGACGGCCTGCGCGCCGGAGCCGCGATGAAGCGGGCGATGGAGACGGCGGGGCTGTCCCCCAAGGACATCGACCACGTCAACGCGCACGCGACCTCCACGTCGATCGGTGACGTGGCGGAGGCGAACGCCATCAGGAACGCAGGCGTCGAGCACGCCGCGGTCTACGCGCCGAAGTCGGCGCTTGGCCACTCCATCGGTGCCGTTGGCGCCCTTGAGTCGATCCTGACGGTGCTGGCTCTTCGCGACGGCGTCATCCCGCCGACGCTCAACTACGAGACGCCCGACCCCGAGATCGATCTCGATGTCGTTGCAGGTGAGCCTCGATATGGCGAGTACCAGTACGCCCTCAACAATTCGTTCGGCTTCGGTGGACACAATGTCGCCCTGGCCTTCGGGCGGTACTGAGCGGTACTGACCCGCAGGTCGCTGGGGTACACGGAGTCGCTGGGGTACACGGAGAGGAACGTTCGGGGTCGTAATGGCAAGGTCGACAAGTGCATTGACGCCAGGTGCATTGACGCCGGGTGCACTGACGACGGGGAACGGTTTCCCCAACGTCGTCGTCACCGGTTTTGCCATGACGACTGCCCTTGCGACCGACGCCGACGGCACCTGGAAACGGCTGCTCGACGGTGAGAGCGGGATCCGCACGCTCGAGGATGACTTCGTCGAGCTGTACGACCTGCCCGTGCGCATCGGCGGACATCTGCTCGAGGACTTCGAGGGTGAGCTGACGCCGGCCGAACTCGGTCGACTGTCCTATCTACAGAGGATGGCGACCGTCGTCGGCCGGCGGGCGTGGCTGGATGCGGGCTCACCAGACGTCGACACCAGGCGTCTGATGGTGTCGATAGGCACCGGCATGGGCAGCAGCGAGGAACTTCTGTACGCGTACGACGCCATGCGGACGAAGGGCGTCAACGCCGTGTCCCCGCTTGCCGTTCAGACGTACGTGCCCAACTCGGCAGCGGCAGCGGTCGCCCTGGAACGCAAGGCCAAGGCAGGCGTCATCACCCCGGTGTCGGCGTGCGCCTCCGGCAGCGAGGGCATCGCGACCGCATGGCGCAACATCGTGCTCGGCGAAGCCGACATCGCGATTTGCGGTGGGGTGGAGACCAAGATCGAGGCGGTGCCGATCGTCGGATTCGCACAGATGCGGATCGTGCTGTCCACCACCAACGAAGACCCGGCGGGCGCCTGCCGCCCTTTTGACACGGACCGCAACGGCTTCGTCTTCGGCGAGGCGGGTGCGCTCATGGTCATCGAGACCGAGGACCACGCCAAGGCGCGCGGCGCCAACATCGTGGCGCGTCTGATGGGCGCGGGTGTCACCTCGGACGGGTACCACATCGTGGCGCCCGACCCGACCGGTGATCAGGCCGGGCACGCGATCAGCCGCGCGATCCAGCTCGCCGGGCTCAGCCCGACGGACATCGACCACGTCAACGCGCACGCGACCGGAACCTCGGTCGGCGACGTGGCAGAGGGCAAGGCCATCAACAACGCCCTCGGCACCCACAGGCCGGCGGTCTACGCGCCGAAGTCGGCACTCGGCCACTCCGTCGGAGCAGTCGGAGCGGTGGAGTCCATCCTGACCGTGATGGCGTTGCGGGACGGAGTCGTCCCGCCCACGCTGAACCTTCGCAACCTCGATCCGGAGATCGATCTGGACGTGGTCGCCGGGGAGCCGCGACAGGGCAACTACGAGTACGCAATCAACAATTCGTTTGGATTTGGCGGGCACAACGTAGCGCTCGCCTTCGGGAAGTACTGAGTGTCCGTCGGCAGCCAAAGCCCGACGAGCACAGGAGGTTTCAATGACGATCATGGCCCCAGACACGGCAGCCGAGTCGCTCGACCCACGTGATCCACTGCTCCGCCTGAACACGTTCTTCGACGACGGCAGCGTCGAGCTGCTGCACGAGCGCGACCGCTCGGGCGTGCTCGCCGCTGCGGGCACCGTCAACGGCGTACGCACCATCGCGTTCTGCACCGACGGCACCGTCATGGGTGGCGCGATGGGCATCGACGGTTGCAAGCACATCGTGCTCGCCTATGACACCGCCATCGAGGAGCAGAGCCCGATCATCGGCATCTGGCACTCCGGCGGCGCCCGGCTGGCCGAAGGCGTCAAGGCGCTGCACGCGGTCGGCCTCATGTTCGAGGCGATGATCCGGGCATCCGGCTACGTCCCGCAGATCTCGATCGTCGTCGGATTCGCCGCGGGCGGCGCCGCCTACGGGCCTGCGCTAACCGACGTAGTGATCATGGCGCCCGAAGGCCGGGTTTTCGTCACCGGCCCCGACATCGTGCGCAGCGTCACCGGCGAAGACGTCGACATGGCTTCGCTCGGCGGACCGGACACCCATCACAAGAAGTCGGGTGTCTGCCACATCGTCGCCGACGACGAGCTCGACGCCTACGAGCGCGGCCGTCGCCTTGTCGGATTGTTCAGCCAACAGGGCCATTTCGACCGCAGCAAGGCCGAGGCCGGTGACACCGACCTGCACGCACTGCTCCCCGATTCCCCGCGTCGCGCCTACGACGTGCACCCGCTGATCAACGCGCTGCTCGACGAGGGCACCCCATTCGAAGAGTTCCAGGCCAAGTGGGCGCCGTCGATGGTGGTCGGTCTCGGCCGGCTGGCCGGTCGCTCTGTCGGCGTGCTTGCCAACAACCCGCTGCGTCTTGGCGGCTGCCTGAACTCCGAAAGCGCGGAGAAGGCAGCCCGTTTCGTGCGGCTGTGCGACGCGTTCGGCATTCCGTTGATCGTCGTGGTGGACGTGCCGGGCTACCTGCCCGGTGTCGACCAGGAGTGGGGCGGCGTCGTGCGCCGCGGCGCGAAGCTGCTGCACGCCTTCGGCGAAGCGACGGTTCCGCGGGTCACGCTGGTCACCAGGAAGATCTACGGCGGCGCCTACATCGCGATGAACTCGCGGTCGCTCAACGCCACCAAGGTCTTCGCCTGGCCGGACGCCGAGGTCGCCGTGATGGGCGCCAAGGCAGCGGTCGGCATCCTGCACAAGAAGACCCTTGCGGCCGCACCTGCCGAGAGCCGGGAGGCGCTGCACGAGGAGCTGGCCGCCGAGCACGAGCGGATCGCGGGCGGCGTGGACAGCGCCATCGAGATCGGCGTGGTGGACGCGAAGATCGATCCCGCGCACACCCGAAGCGTGCTCACCCAGGCGTTGGCCGAGGCGCCCGCGCG
>Ga0137412_10004282_pt1 | contig 11429 bp, 8 predicted proteins | sample CZODoug2_1_16fun_FD_122160 | JGI IMG/M metagenome (GOLD analysis project Ga0137412, IMG submission 122160) | Vadose zone soil fungal communities from Angelo Coast Range Reserve, California, USA - CZODoug2_1_16fungal (Hybrid Assembly) | ecosystem: Environmental > Terrestrial > Soil > Vadose zone... | reverse complement strand
CACCACGTTCCGATGCACGAAAGCATGGGCCATGACCGGTAGATCCCTAGACTGGCCGTACAATTGCGCGCCGTACGCGTTTTTACTGGCAAAATGACCCGCGGTTGAGAGATCATTCAGATATGGCAGATTCCACAGACCCCAAATACCGCGCTCCGGCGTTGGAAAAAGGTTTGGCCGTCCTTGAGCTGCTGGCCGGCGCGCCCGAGCCGATGTCGCTCAACGTCATTTCGCGACACCTCAAAAAATCCGTCAGCGAACTGTTTCGGATGATTCAAGTGCTGGAATTTCGCGGATATCTCGAGATCGCGAGCACCGGTGAAGGGTATGTGTTGAGCAATAAATTATTTACCCTCGGCACGACGCGGGCGCCGACCAGAAACCTTCACGACGCCGCGCTTCCCGTGATGCACCAACTTGCCGACCGAATTAGCCAGTCATGTCACTTAGCGGTGGCCTCGGCCGATCAGATGGTCGTCGTCGCCCGGGTCGAGTCTCCGGGAGACCTTGGATTCTCTGTGCGGGTAGGCTATCGCCGATCACTCCTCGCCTCCACCTCCGGCCTGGTTCTTTACGCCTTCCAATCGGATATGGTGCGCGCCGAATGGAAAACCCGCCTGTCGGGGTCGGTGAGCCGACGCGACTGGGTGAATCTTGAAAGACGCGGTCATGCGGCACGAAAGACGGGTTTCGTGAGATCGGCGAGTGATGCCGTGCAGGGCGTCATTGACTTGTCCGCGCCCGTAACTCAGTCCGGCAGCGTCGCCGCCGCCTTGACCGTTCCTTATGTGAAGACCTCCCGTTCGCTATCGGACGAGGAAACTGTGGGTCTGGTGGTGCTCGCGGCGCAAGAGATCTCGCGCAGTTTGGGTGGCGGAAATGGGCCCGTCGAATAAATCGTACGTGCGGCTCGCGGGATGATGTCGGTCTAGGCCGAGGACGCTGCGTCCATCGCCAGCCCCAAAGCGCCTAGAATACCCGCTTGGCTATGCAACGCCGGCGCGACGACGTAGCGATCGGCGTCGGCGAGAATCTCACGTCGATTGATGTAACCGCCGAGCCAATGACGCAACCGTTGGCGCACCAGTGGCAATAAGCGCAGCTGAGTCATGACGCCGCCGCCCATGACAATTCTCTGCGGCGATAAAGTCAGCACCACGTGCGCGCACAACTGCCCGAGATAGTCAGCCTGGATTTCCCATTGCGGATGCGCCCCATCGAGTTGTTGACCGATGTTCGGCCAATGCCGCGGCGTTGACATCGGTGTCAAACCCAACCGGGCAGCGAAATTCGCTTGCAAGAACCCCGGCCATATCCGTGTTGCTCCAGCCAGATTTCGGGGTGCGGCCGATGAGCCGCCTGCCTCAACCGCCCCATAAAAGTTTTTTTGAGCAGACATGTCTTCTTGCCAGTTAGACCCTGATAACAAGCACTCCGTCATCCTCGCGCGCGAGCCCCACACCGAGATTCCCGACGAATCACAGCGGAGCCTGATCTGCTCGCGCTTGAAGTCCGGCCGCATCGTTTCGCCCCGATGGGCACTATTTTACTAAAATTCGCCTATAGAAACATTTTTATTGCTAAATAATTGGACCGTGCTTAGAATCGAGTCGGCTCCCGGCCGCATCGGGCGGGACGCAAAGATTCGGCAGATGCTGCCGCCGATTACAAGAAAGACGAGTGGGGGACTGACAATGAAGAAATCGGGCAACTATCAACGGCTTCGCGCAGGCATGCTGACCGGACCCGTGCTTGCGGCGAGCGCAATTACCGGGCAATACGCAGTGGCGCAGACCTCAACCGCGACGGCTGCTCCGGCAAAGACGACTTCCGAACTCGATGAGATCGTGGTTACCGGTACGACCATCGCCCAAAAAATCTTGGAGACGTCTTTCGCGATCACGGCCGTTGACCAAGAGACCCTCCAAAACTCGCCTTCCATCGGCTTAGCGGCGCTGCTGACCAGTGTGCCGGGTCTGTACGGCGAGGCAAGCGCCGGAGAAGTCAACCTCAACATTTCTTCACGCGGTGTGCGCGGCGGTTTTCTCGAATACATCAGCCTTCAGGAAGACGGTCTTCCGTTTCTCTATAACGGTTTTCTCGAAGAACTCGAATTGCGTCGAGACATGACTTACAGCGGAATGCAAGTCACTCGCGGCGGCCCCTCGGGTGTCCTGACCTCGAATGGCGCGGCGGCCATCGTCAACTTCATCTCGCGCAAAGCGACCGATACCCCAGAAGGTGAAGTATCCGTCTCCTACTACAACTACGGTGAGGTTCGAACGGAAGCATTTTACGGCACGCCGATCGGCAATTCCGGAGATACCTCGGCTACGATCGGGGGATACTACCGCAGGGGCGACGGAGTCAAGAATGTGGGCTACGATGTCAACGACGGCGGGCAAGTCCGGGCGAGCATCACGCACAATTTCGAGCAAGGTTCATTCACCGTAAACTACAAGCACATCGACGATCACACGCAGTTTTATCTACCGCAGCCTGTGAAGATCACGCAGGACGGAAGTGTTCAGCGAATCTCGCCGATTCCGGGATTCAACGCGTTGACCGACTATTTGCAGGGACCGGATACTCAAATCGTCAACATCAAATCGCCCAACGGCAATGGCCAGACCATCAATCTCCAGGACGGGATTTGGGAGCGATCGGATACGGTGACCTTTCAAGTCGCATACGACTGGCAAAACGGCCTACGTTGGAAGGACTCATTGCGAATCGCCAAGATCAACTCCGTCGACAACGACTTGCGCAATCTGGGAGGCAACAACCAGATCTACAATGCAACCTCATTCCTGGCGACAGATCCGCGGGTCACCAATCTGATTTCGACGTTCGCGCCGCAAGGAGCCGTCGCGGCCGCATTGGTTCGGGTCGGTACCGGCGCCGTCATCACCAATCCGGCGACCATGAACGGCAACGGCCTGCTCACGGAAATGGGAGCGAATCAATTTACTCAGACCTCCAATGAAATCATCAACGACTCTCAACTCACCTTTCACACCGATAAAAACGACGCCACGTTGGGACTATTGACGTGGGACGTGAACATGGACGTCAGTCAGATTGGCGTGGATTTTCTGTTGGACGTCACGAATAAGGCGCACCTCGTCGATGTGGCCGCAGTCAATGGGGCAGGCAAGATCGTCGGCCATTTGACCGACAAAGGTGTTCTGACCTACGACGAGGGCTTCGCCAACGGCACGGTCAGCATCAAATCCAATTCGCTGTATTTTAATGATCAATTTCGGCCCATCGATCCGCTCCGGATCGATGCGGGGGTCCGATACGAAAAGGTCAAATACAAGTCGACCTCGGAGGACACCGTGAGCAACCCACCGCTGAGCGGAGTACTCGATCCCAGTGTTTTGGCCGATCAAACCGGCGCGGGCTACGGCAGCGGCACGTACACCAATGGAAGATCCGATCTCAGCGGTACGGCATGGACGGTGGGAGCGAACTACCTATTGGCCGATAACTTCGCCGTCTATGGGCGTTTCTCGAACGCCTTCGATACGGGCATCGCAAACTTCGGAGTTTTCTGTCCCGGCTCCGGCTGCTTGCCCTCTGCCCTGACCAGGCTGCGCTTTGGAGAATTGGGTGTGCGCTACTCGACGCAATACTTCTATGCCGAGGTGACTGGGTTCCGTTCGACCAACACCCACATCTCGGAAGTGATCGATAATAATGGCGGCCAGATTTTCCTGGACAACGTAGCGACGGGGGCAGAGATCGACGCAAAGTGGCGCCCCGTCGACGTGTTCACATTGGACTTTGGCGGTGTAGTCCAGCATTCCGAATTGACGGCCGTGGGCGGCACTACGAGTTTCGACGGCAATCAGATCGATCGTTTGCCGAATGTCATGCTTCATCTGACTCCAACCGTGTCGCTTCCGAATGGCCGCGCGTCGGCCTACGCGACCGTGTCGTATTACGGAAAACGCTGGGGCGATCTTGCCAACACGCTGCAGCTCGATGCCTACGCGGATCTTGCAGCGGGGGTCAGCTATAAAGTGACGCCCAAGACGACATTGTCCGTGCAGGGAACCAATTTGACCGATAAATTCTCGATTACCGAAGGTAACCCGCGCGGCAACTCGGTGATCGCCGGCACGAACAGCTACGGTTTTGCCCGCGCCAACCTGCCGCGAGTGATTAAGGCCACCCTTGACGTGAAATTCTAATTTGCTACAACGGGAGCGCGCGCCGAGGAGCGCTCCCAACTCGCGGCGTGGCCCGGAGCCGCCCCGCGCAGGCGAGCACTCGTCACCGTTTGTCTCGCTTCGGCGAGATCGTAGGGACTGCGCAATTGAATATCATCGATGTTGCGATTGTCGCCGTGTATTTCCTCGGCATGATCGCAGTCGGCGTCTACCACTCTCGCGCGGCGTCAAGCAGCGTCCGCTCGTATTTTCTCGGCGGAAATCGCCAAAAGTGGTGGATGCTCGCAGCCTCGGGTGCCGCCTCCAATTTCGATGTCGCCGGCACGATGTTTCTGGTGTCCCTTTTCTATGTCGCCGGACTCCGCGGTTTCTGGATGTTATGGAGTTGGTCATTTTTCAATGCGGCGTTTTTGATGTCGTACATGGCGATTTGGATACGGCAAACAGGCGTGGTCACGGCCGTGGAATTGATGAGAGTCCGCTTCGGCGAAGACCGGGGAGGCCGCATGGCGCGCACCGCCGGCGCCATTCTGATGGTTACGTTTCTGGTCTTTAGCATCGGATATGCCTATGCGGGCCTGAGCAAATTCATGCCCGTACTGATTCCAGGTGTCGAGCCTGCGACCGCAAGGATGCTGGCGGTACTCGTGATGGCGCTAACCACGGTGTATGTGACCATGGGTGGGTTTGCCGGAGTGGTCCTGGCCGACGTGATACAGTTGACCTTATCGAGCAGCGCGGGTATCGCCATAGGCGTGCTCGTTTTCTTTAAGTTGGACGCCGGCGCTCTCAACGCTCTGCACACGAATTTCTCACTTGATGCAACGCCACGATCCATGGTGCAGTTCCCGGCCGGCTATGAAAGCTGGAACCGATTTGGCTACTTGTGCATATACCTCGCGGTATCGGGATTGTTGCTGAATATGAGCGGCGCCGGCGGGCACTACGGCGAACAGCGATTCCTGGCAACACGGTCAAGCGCGGACGCGGCGAAGGCCGGATGTGCATGGGGATTCTTCAGCATTCCCCGATGGGCAATGATCGTTGGTTTTGTGTTTTTGGCCACTTCCGGCCTGGTGGGAAGCGCCGATCCGGAAAAGATCCTTCCGGTTGTCATCGTGCAGATGATCCCAGCGGGCTTGCGAGGGTTCTTGATTGCGGCACTGTTGGCGGCCTTCATGTCTTCGTTTAGTTCGACCGTCAATGCCGCGGCGTCCATGGTCGTCCGCGATTTGGTTCAGCCCGCCAAGCCGGATTTGACCGTCAAGGCACTGATCCGCGTCAGCTACATGGCAACTGTTTTGATCGTCGTTGCGGGCATTGCCATCGGCACGCAAGCCGATTCCATCAAGAGCATCTGGGTGTGGATGCTTGCCGGCGTCATTGGCGCCACGTTGATCCCCAACGTCCTGCGATGGCATTGGTGGCGGTTCAATGGCTGGGGATACGCCGCCGGAATCTTCTGCGGACTCGGTGCGGCGAACCTATTCGGCATTGGTCAGTCATTCCATTGGTTCGGCGTCGTAGGCCTATCCGAATACATCTATGCGCCCATCATTTGGCTCGCGAGCTTGATCGGTTGTTTGTTGGGCTCGCTGCTGACGCCGGCCACCCCGATCGCGGTCCTGGAGACGTTTTATACCCGCGTCCGGCCGTTTGGGTTCTGGAAGCCGGTTCGAGCCGTCAGCGCCATTCCGCCGCAAATTGGTTCGCTGGCAATGGTTGCAACCCATGTCGTCGCAGCGATCTTCGCGCTGGTAGCCTCTTTCCTCTCGGTATTCTTCCTGATCGGTCATTATTTCACGTACTTTAGCGCGGCGATCGGCGTGGTGCTGTTGTGTGGCATCATCCTCTATCATAGTTGGTACAAGAAATTGCCGATCACATGCCTGGAGTAGCGACAACTGCATGGCACTTCCCTAGCGACCATCGAGCCTATTGAATGCGCACTCATCATTTGCTGCAACTCGTGCCGAATCGGGTCGCCGCGACCGTCGACAGATTGTCAAGGCAGATTTGGACGCGCGTGAGGCCCGTGCCGGTGGAGGCTACAGATTCCTCCGCCGATCACCTTGCCTGGACGGACGCGATCTCCAAGAGCCGATCGAGCGTTCTCAGCGGCGGCGCCTGGGGCCGCTTGTACGATCAGCGTTGGTGCCGCCTCGATCTGTCTCGCACATCGAATTCCGATGAGGCGGAGAATGAACCGCTATACCTCGAGTGGCGCGATCAGGCCGAGGCAACTCTCTATGTTCGAGGGGTCCCCTACTTCGGTTTCGATGTCGCTCACCGGTATTGTCCGTTGCCTTTGGGATTGAGCGACGCCTGGGTGGAGTCGATCTGCGTTCAAACCGGAATATGGCACCGCGATGCCACCGGGCTGTCGCCTGCCGGCAGCGTGTTCGACGGCGCGTTTCTCGTGCGCCGACATGATGCGGTGTGGGACGCCTATCATGACCTCAATTGCTTACTGGAGGTCATGCTGGCGGAACGTCCCGGTGGGCCGCAACTCAACTCCATCGGGCAGCAGGCGCCCCTGTTTCGCGTCAGCCCCTCCTACCGGCGGCTCTTGCGCCTGCTGGATCAGTCGATCGATGCGCTCGATCGCGGCGGAATCGGCGAGTTGCGGCGCAGTCTCGCAGCGGCGTATGAGGAGCTCCGTGATAGCGCACCGTACTTCAAAGCGATCCTCACCGGGCATGCGCACATCGATCTGGTGTGGCTGTGGCCGGAGCGCGTCGGCGAAGCGAAGACCATTCATACGTTTGCAACGGCCGATCGATTGATGGAGACCTATCCGGAGTTTCGATTCATGCATAGTCAGCCGGCCGCCTACGAGGCCGTCGCCCGGCGGTCTCCGGAATTGTTCGAGCGAGTGAAACGGCGCATCAAATCGGCTCAATGGGAAGCGACCGGAGTACTTTTTGTCGAAAGCGACACGCAGCTGCCGTGCGGTGAAGCATTGGCAAGAAGTTTTATTCTCGGCCAGCAGTCGTTTCAAATGCTGCGCGGCTCCGCTGCCAGCCTCGTCTGGCTTCCGGACGTTTTTGGGTATTCGAGCTGTCTGCCGCAAATCATGAAGCTGGTCGGTGCCGACTATTTCTTCACCAACAAGGTGGCGTGGTCGGCGATCAACCGTTTCCCGGTCTCCAGTTTCATCTGGCGCGGCTCGGACGGCAGTGAGGTCATCGCTCATGTGCTGCAGGAAGTCGGTTACAACGGAACGGCACAGCCGGACGCGCTAAAACTCGGCGCGGAGGCGCATCTCCAAAGCGACGTCCACCCGGAGTATTTGTATCCTACCGGCTTTGGTGATGGCGGCGGAGGCGTCACCGCGGAGATCTGCGAACGAGTCCGTCGACTTGCGAGTGTGCGCGGCTTACCTGCGGCGAGCTGGGATCTTCCCGAGGCATTTTTTGCGCGGCTCGCCGACCGGCGCGAGAATCTGCCGACCTACAATGGCGAATTTTATCTCGAGTATCATCGCGGCACCTTCACAACCCATGCCAACATCAAAGCCGTATTTCGCGGCTTGGAGCGTGCACTCCAGATTCGCGAAGCAGCGGCGGTGGCGAGCGCAACGGTGCCGGACCTGAGCCACGCCTGGCGACGCATGATCTTCGCGCAATTTCACGACTATATCCCCGGGAGCTCCATCCCCGAGGTTTATGCGGAGGGGCTGCCTGAACTTAAGCAACTGGGAGAGGATCTTCGGACGTCTGCGCTCGGGGAATTGACCGATGTCGCCGGGGTGCCTTGTCTATTCAACGCACTTCCAACTCCGTGCGAAACACTGACCGATCGTGGTGTCCTGCGGCTGCCGCCGCTCACTGGAATTGCGATAGGCGATGCCACGACATTGGCCCTGGCACCGATCGTGATCGGCGATCGCACGCTGACCAACGATCACGTGTTCGTGCGGATCGATGCGATGGGTGAGCTCGCGGAACTCGTTGTGGACGGCCAGACGGTCGCGTTGCATCCCGGCGCCGGCGGTATGTATCTATATCCCGACCGCCCGGCTAATTTTGAGCCCTGGGATATCGATCGTCAGTCATTGAGCTTGGGTCAACGGGTTGCAACACCGCCCGACATATCCTCGGAAACAGAAATGAACGGCTTGCGTGCGGCCTGGGTGATTCGCCGGAGGGTCGGCAGCGCGAGTACCTCGGTTGTGCGCTACGTGCTCGAAGCCGGGTCACGGGTTCTGCGCCTCGAAATACAACTCGACTGGCACGAGGCCGAGACTCTGCTGAAGCTGCACTTCAGGACTGACTATCACGGTACCCAAGTTCGCTACGGCACACCGTTTGGCAGCACGTTGCGGCCGCAGCAACCGGGGGCGCTCACGGCGGAGGCCATGTGGGAAGTCCCCGCGAGCCGCTGGATGGCGGGAACCGACGATGGTGGACGGTGCGGTATGTTCATCGTCGCCGAATCGAAATATGGATATAGCAGCAATGACGGGGATTTCGCGGTTTCGTTGGTGCGAAGCCCGCGAATGACGGGGTTCGAAGCGCATCGCGAGGCCTATCCGGCAAACCTAAGCAGGCTCGATACTCGCTCCATTTATAGCGATCAGGGGGCTCATTCAATCTCGTTGGCCATTGGACGCTACGAGTCGTCCGGGACGGTGGAGAATCATCCCGCCACATTGGCGGATACTCTCTTCACGCCTCCCCTCCCCTACCGCGGAGAGGCCTGCTCGAGCGCATTGCTTGGGATCGATGGATCCCAGACGCTGGTGCCATGTTGGGCAAAACCCCTCGGAGAGACGGATTGGGTGCTGCGCCTGCACGAGGTTTCCGGGGAGCGCGGGTCCATCGGATTGCGCTTGGCTCCCGGTTGGTCCGCCCAGAAGGTCGATCTGCGCGACCGTCCCTGCGGCGAACCCACGACCGTAGAGTCAATCGCATACCGCCCCTACGAGATCGTCAGTCTTCGAATCTCTCAATCTCGCCGTGGTTCGGACTCGGTACCCGGATCATCCTCCATCTGGAAAGAATATCGCTGTGAGGAATTTGTTTTGGACGGCCGCGATTGCGTGCTTGTACGGCCGGACTTGCCGATGCATTCCAACCCCTGGATTTGGCGTACCGAGTTTTTCGGCGCCTTTCATGCGCTCGATCTGGCGCTGGTGGAAGTGGGATTTCATGTGGCGTACATCGATGTTCAGAACATGTATGGAGCGCCGATTGCCATGCGTTACATGGACGAATTTTATTCACAAATGATCGAAGCGTTCGGACTCTCAACGCAATGCGTTTTGGAGGGATTCAGCAGGGGCGCGCTTTTTGCGCTGAATTGGGCGGCGCTCCACCCGCAATCCGTCGCCTGCCTCTATCTCGACGCGCCCGTATGCGATTTCAAGAGCTGGCCGGGAGGCAAGGGCAGAGCCGAAGGTTCCGTCGATGATTGGCTGAGACTGAAGCAGGTCTATGGCTTCACTGAAGAACAGGCTATGGCGTACAAATCCAATCCAGTGGATACCCTGGCGCCAATTGCTGCCGCCGGGATCCCTATCATTGCGGTCTACGGTGAAGCCGATGTGGATTTGCCGCCGGAAGAAAACATCCTGTTGCTCCAGAGCCGGTACAGAGCGCTCGGCGGCGACATTACGGTAATCGCAAAGCCGGGTGTCGGCCACCATCCACACAGTCTGTCGGATCCGACGCCGCTGTCGAATTTTATCTTATCCCACGTTTCGGCGTCTGTCCGCTAAGCTGCGTGAAGCGAATATGGCGCTAGGCCATCGCGACCGCCAAGTGAACGAAGGACATGTCGGCCGCCCACGTCGCTCCCGCTGCGAATGCTTCCCGCAGGTCGATCTCTATCGAAAAGGCCGACCTGCGGCAAAGCAAAGCAGAGGCAGCATCTCCAAAGTCCATTACTTGGAAATGCCGGCTGAGTCGACGACTTTCTTAACTCCGCTGACCTCCTGTGCGAGCGCCTCGGCAGTCGACTTCATAAGACCTGTCGTGAAAATTCCGTCGATGAACACCACACCGTGTCGCGTATGCACGCTGTACGTGGTTCCCAAATCCGGATGATTGCTTAAATGCATTTCAACACGACTAGTTATGTCCTTATCGCCGAAAGGCGATCCATCTGTCTGCCTCGCTGGAACATCGGCGAGCGCGGTGCCTGCGGCGAAACCGCCCACTAAAAAAGCATATATTGAGATTCGCAAATTCATGACATACCTCCACAGTTATTGAACAAAATCCAGCCTTTGTGCGCCGCAGCTTCGAGAATCAGATCCGCAATCTCGTGCGGATGAAGATCTGCGAGTAAGCATAAGTACCTCTTGCGTCGAGTTTTAAGTGCTGATGCTGGAGTGGACCGGCGATCACCCGCGCTTATTACAGAGGGAGCCGTTTGCCGGGTACTGCTTCAATGTCAGGTCGCGCCAGGGCAAACCTGGGAGGGGGAAAAGCTAGATATTTGCGTGACCGAGCACCCTCAGAGACCGATCTTGAACGGTTGGCGACCCGATCCTTCGGGACAGGTTGCACACGCCTGAGGATCTTGAGGAAGACCGAGCTACCCCCAGGGTTCCGCGAGCCAAGGATTAGTGCGCGCCAATCCGATTGATTGTGCGCGACAGCCTCAAGACGTGTGCGGTGCAGTGATCTAGGCTCCCTGCATTTTACGCGCCGTAAAATAGGAGCGCGCCCCATCAGTTCGGACGATGGCGCGCGGTCGGCTCACCACCACACCTAAACAACGATGACCGACACTTTAGCCAGGAGACAATCGTGAATATAGAGATCCCAGAAACACTCGCAGTCTTCGCAGCCGCCTTGGCGATGAATGCATTGATCATTACCGGAGTGGCCTACATGTTCAGTGTCCCGGCAGAACCGCACACCGCTGGGATCGTTTCGCCAGGCCAACAGCCGCAGTGCGGATGCACGCCACGCGGAGGCGACTATTGCCGATGCGCAGTTACGTCGCGACTCTCTAGTGACCGCAGGAGTCAATGAGCGATGCGAGCGCCGACTTCCGCAGCAATCCCGTATTGGGTTGCAGTGCGCGGAGAGACCATGAATTGGATTTGCCCGCCGTGACGGCTCACGAAACATTTTGTCAAGTTTACGGCGATCCCACAGAGATCAACTGCGCATTGGCGATTGAATATATTTCAGGAGCTGGCGTTGGCGACGGGTGCGCGCCAGTACGAGCGAATGTACGCGATCGGCTCACGACGCCCGCTATTCGCCGGCTCACACTCGTCCGCAATCGATCGAA
>Ga0137412_10004280_pt1 | contig 11431 bp, 8 predicted proteins | sample CZODoug2_1_16fun_FD_122160 | JGI IMG/M metagenome (GOLD analysis project Ga0137412, IMG submission 122160) | Vadose zone soil fungal communities from Angelo Coast Range Reserve, California, USA - CZODoug2_1_16fungal (Hybrid Assembly) | ecosystem: Environmental > Terrestrial > Soil > Vadose zone... | reverse complement strand
GAAATGCGACAATAACCAAAGAATGCGCGGTCCCCTATTCCTATTGTTGGCATTTACCCTTACAACCCTCACCGGTTGCGGATACCACACCTTAGGCTCCGCCGCGCATCTGCCCGGCACCGTGCACACCCTTTCCGTACCTATCTTCAAAAACAAGACGCAGTTCTACCACGTAGAAGTCCCAATGACCCAGTCGGTGGTGCGAGAGTTTACGGATCGCACCCGGCTCAGTGTGACGGGAGATGCCGGCGACGCCCCCGACGCCACGGTTCATGGGACCATCCTCTCCGAATCGGTCCAGCCCTTGACCTACAGAACCCAGACCACTGACGTCCAAGGACAGCAAACCAGCGTCACCTCCAGCTTCCTGATCACCATCAACGTGAACGTGCTCGTGACCGACCGTGACCAACGCGTCCTCTACCAACACAACAACTATGTTTTTCATGAACAATTTGAAACCACCGCCGATCTGACCAGCTTTATCGAAGAAGATTCGCCTGCCGTCCAACGGCTCTCGAGGGACTTTGCGCAAGCCCTGGTGAGCGATATTCTGGAATCCTTCTAAATGGCTCCGGACGACGTAACCAAGCTGCGAAGTTTCTCCTCCTCGGATCGCTTCGTTGCCGAAATCAAAGCGGCTGCGTCTTCGAAAGGCTCCTTGCGGCCGGGATACGTTCTCGCCGGGGACGAGATTTTCCTTTACGAACGCTGCCGGCGAGCCCTGGTCGACTCGCTGATCGATCCCACGCTCCGCGAGTTTTCACTCAGCGACCTCGACCTGGCTGAGACCAGCATTTTTCACGTGCTCGATCTCGCGCGCACTCCCTCACTGATGGCGCCGTTTCAAGTCATTTTTGTCAAAAATCTGAAGAACCTTTTCACCCGCGGGGCCAAGAAGGAAGAGTTTGCGGCGCTGAAAGACTACTTCCGTTCTCCCAATCCCCAGGCGGTGTTGATCTTTGTTGCCGACCACCTGCGCCTTCCCGCCGATCTGCGGCGCATGGAGCTGCAGGATAAGGAACGCTACGAACGAATTCGCGAGACGCTGGGCGACGATTGCGGCTTGGTCGAACTGGCCCGGGTGGACGAAGCGGATGCTGTGCGTTGGCTGCTCGCCACCGCGGACAGCCGGGGGATGAAGTTCGATGCCGACGCGGCGAGGGAACTGGCCGATGCTCTGGGAGCGGACATGATGCTGATCTCCAGTGAATTGGAAAAGCTGATCCTCTACGCTTCCGACCGTGGGCGAATCACCCTCGGGGACGTCGAAACCATGGTGTTGGCGGCCAAGCAGCGTTCTCTGTACGAGCTGACGGACGCCATCTCCGCCCGCGACAAACCCCGCGCGCTGGCCCTCCTGCACGGTCTGCTCAATGCCTCCGACGGAGGAGAGGATTCGGCCATCGGACATCTCTATATGCTGGCGCGGACCTTTCGCCAGATGGTGGTCATCCTGGAGAAAAATGTGCGCGACTCGCGAGCCATCTGGCAGGCGCTGTGGCAAGGTTTCCGCATGCCTCCGTTTGCTGCGGAGGATCTCATTCGCCAGGCTCGCCGTTATAGCTCGCGGCGAGAGCTCACGCAAAAACTTCGCCTTATCGCTCACGCGGACCTTGAGTTGCGATCCTCGCCGCCCGATAAGCGCCTGGTGCTGGAGCGCCTGGTCATGGAGCTGGCCAGTGAGCCCCGTCCGCGCGCTTCGGCGCTGGCCGGGGCTCAATACTCCGCCCAATACTCAATGGATCTTTAAAGCCCTCAGCGCGCCGACTACGTGGCTGTGCCAGGCAAGATATGGCATGCAATCACCTTCACATCGCTTGGCGAACCGGCCATGGTATCGAGACCGAGTAGGAGTTGGAAATATCTGACCGGTCCTGTCGGCTTAATTCCGCAATTCTGCAGCTCAGTCGATAACCGTTGCCTGTTCGTGATCAGTTCCCCCGCTGCCCTGGTGCCCTCGCCGTTTGCACCAGCCAGGAGCAAGACATGCCCGGTCTTACCTGGGTTTGGAAGGAAGCTGATGGTAGCAAACGATTGTCCCGTCGCATATCCTCCGGCTGTTGGAACGTAAACCGACTTCTCATCGGAACGAGGATGCACATTGCGAATGATTTCTTGTCCCGCGTTCAAATCGAATCTGAAGTCCAATTGGTTGCTAAACAGGCCGGCCCAACGATTCGAGCGCGGGCTTCCCAGAAATATGAAACTATCGTCGGTATAAACCTCGGAGAGGCGGATGTCTCGAGCGCCTTGCACATCGATCGTGCTGGAGCTGGTCTGCGCCAACGCCGCTATTTTTGTGACTACTCCGATATCGACCGCGGGGGCCAGGTCTCCCCGCAGAAAATCTTTACAGAAACGAACTATTTCGGGCGAGACGGCCGCGGGGTTCGGAATATATTGCTGATTCGCGTAGTCCGAAAGCGATATGGGCTCACCGCTCAGGCGTTCGATCTTTTCGATATTTGGGTCACTCGTCACTATCTTGATCGAGCCCCCATTGCGAAAAAGCGTCGACCAAGGCAGGATGGCAACTGCATCAGTTGCTCTTGTCAGGGAATGTCTCCAGAACAACCCCCACACCGATACATTCAATCCCACCAGCAGAATCCCAAGCGCCCCCCATTTGAAGACCGGCCGGGCTTTCGTCATTGGCTGAGGAAGCTCAGCGATCGTTACCGCTGGCTCCGAAGGACCTACGGCAATGTTCTCCGGAACGGGAATATCCCGGCGGAGTTCCGGAACGTAAGATCCAAGCGGAAGCACCAGGCGCGCCTCTGAGGTGGTTCCATGCGTACCGTAATGTTGAAGCAGACGTTTGCGCACGTCGCTGGCGGTCACTCGAACGATCGCGTCCTCACCGGTGTCGTACGAGGGAGCTCGCCCGAACAGCTCTATACCGATGGACCGCTCCTTTAAGGACTCGAAACGGCCCGCGATCGATTGCTCCACAATATGGTTGAGAAACTGCGCGCTGCGATGGCTCCCCCGAAACGCCGCGCCCGCCAGGACCTCCTGTAGATGCTGGCGGACAAAAGCAATTTCTTCCGGAGTCTCAGCGATTTTGGCGGTGCGAGGATGACTTTGTGCGGTTGAGTTCATAACTAAAAGCGACTGCAAAATTGCGACAAAACAGTTTAGCCGGGGACGGCGTCCTTCCGGGGAGATCTTCTTTCCTTTGCGCATTCATCGACAATCCGGCCTCAGTAGCTACCGTTATGCGCGTGATACGACTCTTTCCTAACGTTGCGCAAACGCAGTTCACCGCCTAACATTCTTGGCGTTCCTAAAAGATGTTTGAGCCGTTCCGTCCAGAGGGATACCAAGGGTGAATCGTAGAGAACTCATCAAGTCCGCCGCGGCCTCGCTTCCATTGCTCTCCGTCGCCGGCGCACAGGAAGTCGCTAACAGGTCCAACGGTCTTCCACCACTTACCATCAAGGATTGCAAGATCATCACCACCAGCGGCGGCAGCCACTACCGTTGGATTTTCCTCAAGATCATCACCAGTGAGCCCGGACTCTATGGCATCGGCTCGGCCAACAATAACCACGAGACCATGGCCGTGGTGGCCGCGCTGGAAGAACATCTGAAACCCTGGCTGATCGGAAAAGACCCCGCCCGGATCGAAGACCTGTGGCAGTCGGCACAGATGCGCACCTACTGGCGCAACGGCCCGGTGAACAACAATGTACTCTCCGCCATGGATATGGCGTTGTGGGACATCAAAGGCAAGCGCGCCGGCATGCCGGTCTACGAAATGCTGGGCGGCAAGGCGCGGGACGGTGTACCCGTCTATGACCACCAGGCAGGTAAGACCAAAGAAGAATGCCTGGAGGCTCTGCAGAAGTCACTCGCCAACGGCTTCACCCACGTGCGCGTTCAACTTGGGGGCTACGGGGGAGGCGGCTTCACTCCGGCGGGCGAAGGCAATCGTCCGGAAGGCGGATATCAGGGCGCCGTGTTCGATGAGCAGCAGCTGGTCGATACCATACCTCCTCTTTTCGAGTACCTGCGTGACAAAGCCGGCTTCGGTCCGAAGCTGCTGCACGATGTGCACTCGCACTTAAGCGGGATGAACGCGGTGGAGCTGGCGCGGCGCTTGCAGCCCTACCAGATGTTTTTCGTCGAGGACATCCTTCCCCCGGAACAGATTGCTTACTACCGCAACATCCGCGAGATCTGCACCACTCCGCAGGCGGTCGGCGAAATCTTTTCCCATCCGTTTGAAGTCATTCCGCTGGTGAAAGACCGGCTGATCGACTTCATTCGCTGCCGCGTAGCGGCGACGGGTGGAATTACTCCGATCAAGAAGCTCACCACGCTATGCGAACTTTTCGGTGTCCGAACTGCTTTCCAGGAAGGCGGTGAAAACGATCCCATCAACCAGATCGCGAGCTATCACGTCGACATCTCGAGCAGCGCTTTCGGGATTCAGGAGGAAAATCATTTTCCGCCGATCGTCCATGAGATGTTTCCCGGCATGGGAGAAATCCGCAAGGGCTATCTATACGGCAGCGGCAAACCTGGTCTCGGCGTCGACATCAACGAGGAACTGGCGGCGAAGAATCCTCTAGGTCCTATCCGGGACGGTGGCGCTTACCCGACCGATCGCTCCATTGACGGAACCGTCGTCAAGCCCTAGGCGTCTCGTGTCCCCCGCCCGGGAGAACCGGCAACTGAGCTCCGCAGGCAAATTTGCAGATGCGCAAATTCCTCGGGGTCACTGCTCTGATGCTTTGTATCAGGGCACGACTTCAGTGTGCCGTAAAGGCCCCAACCAAAATCTGGGCTTTAAGCCCCTGGATCTTTTTTTGACCGGCCGCAGTATTGTGAAACCGCGCTCATCAGCCTGCCAAATATCTTCTACACTCAAAGAAAGCAGTGCTCTCCGCTTCTGGACGGCGGTTGTTGGCGCGCGCTGCGCCATCGCATCATCGATGAAAAAGACCACAGAGACACCAGGAATGCCGAGTCGCCACTTTCCGGCCGCGGTGATCACGTTGGTCTTGTGGCTGGCAGGCATGCCTCTTCTGGGCTCCTCGCATGACAAACAGCCCCAGCCTACGGAGCCTGAGGAGCGCATTCCGGTTGCCCCTTTGGGCTATCGGCCGCCCGGCCCGCTATACATGTTGTCCGGAAAAGCCTTCACTTCCCTCGATTTCATCGATGCCCATCACCTGCTCTTCACCTTCCGTCAGCCGCGGCTGATGCGGCGCGAGGAACACCCTGGGCGGCTCGACAATGACCAGGTGATTCAGGCGCTTACTCTCGACTTGCCTGGCGGGACCGTGCAGGTGTCCGCGGAGTGGCGGATGCATGACCGTTCCAGATACCTTTGGCCCCTGGGTGGTGGAAGGTTTCTGGTGCGGCAGCGAAACACCTTCGCCCTTACTGACGCAGCGTTGAAACTGTACCCCTACATCGACGTGGCCACTGCGGTGCTCGCAACCGAGGTGTCCCCGGACGGCCGCATCCTCGTGGTCCAGCATCAATATGAAAGGCATACTCCCGAAGAGCACGCCAAACTGGAAGCACAGGCGAGACAATACGGGGAACCGCCTCCTTCAGAGGACACGCAGATTACGGTGATGAACATAGCCTCCAGAGAAGTCCTGGCGGCCCTGAAAACCGACTCCCCGATTCACGTGCCGATCACTTCAAACGGCTATGTGGGTGTGGGGAAAGACAAGAGCGGCAAGAACGAAGACCAATTCCTCATTCGCTTTATTCCCTTTGAAGGTCAGTCGTTGGTGTTGGGTAGGGTGGCGTCCACATGCACACCGCACGAGGAGTTTCTCTCACCCGCTGCGCTCATGATCGAGAGCTGCGGCCCCAGGTCGCCGGACCTGTATCTGGATGCGTGGACTACGGAAGGGAAGAAACTCTGGAGCGGGCAGCGCGAAGGCCACCTGGTGTGGCCTACCTTCGCCTACTCACGCACCGGCGGTCGCTTTGCCGTAAGCCTGCTCCGCGTCAACCATTTCATCGATTTGATCGACTCGCTCAACGACGAAGATGTACGCGAGCAGGTGGTGCAGGTCTTCGATTCAGCAACCGGGGCGCTCTTGATGGCGACTACTGCTTCCCCCATCCTGACCGCAGGACAAAACTTTGCGCTCTCCGAGGATGGAGAGCGCCTGGCGATCCTGCGTGAGGGCGCGATCGAGATCTATAAGGTGCCACCGCCTCCGGCAGCCGAAAATCCCGGTCCTGCGGTGGCAAAGAAGAAGTAATCTATCAGATAAAAAACGACTTAGCTACGCTGCTTTGTGCGTGAGAGCCTTCACCCGGGCGTGCAACCGGCTTTTGTAGCGAGAAGCCGTATTTTTGTGGAGCACACCCTTTTGCACGCTCTTGTCCAGCGCCGAGACGGTCTTGCTGTACTGCTCAGCAACGCTCGAGGTGTCGCCCTTGGTAATAGCCTCGCGCAGCGCGCGAAGCGACTTGCGGACGTGACTTTTGTTGGAGCGGTTGACCGCGGTACGCTTTACTGTCTGACGGGCGCGCTTCAGCGCCGACACATGATTTGCCATCGTAAACCCTTAGCTTTCTTGAACTGGGAGCGGGCGGAGGAACACCGGATCGCCCGCAAACACTAAGTTTACGGGCTTTCATCGTGCCGGTCAATCTCGCTCGAGCTGCATGCCGGGAACCTCCCGGCACGCAAGTGCATCCAATTAGGCAAGAATTCACCGATTAGGCGTTGACGCCACGATCGGCAAACGCTACTCTGTGCGCATCCTCGGGAAATATCTGGTGATTATCGCCAACCCGGCTGAGCATCCGATGCATGCGCCCTTTCCTGCGTCGCTGCCCTTCCTCAGATCGTATTCTGCAACCAATCCAACAACCATGTCAGTCCTTAGGGATCTGATAGGAGGTCATTTCTCCGCTTGATGAAAAAAGCCCTGGAAATCACGCCCAACCTCGAGCCCCTGTTCGGGACTCGCGATGAGAATCTCAGGCTACTCGAGCAGAATCTCCACGTCCGCATCGACTTACGTTCCGATGCCTTGCATGTGGAAGGCTCGCCGGAAGCAATAGCCCGGTTTGAAAGGGTATTTGCCGACTATGAGCATTTACGGCGTAGCGGCACCCTGCTTTGCAACGGCGAGTTGCACGGCATGCTCAAGCTGGTGACGGCTGATCCAGCGGTCACTTTGCGTGGACTGGTAGAGAGCGGGAAGCAACGCTCCGCCGGCATCAAGCGTATGGTGCAGCCCCGTTCCATCAATCAGAGGCGTTACTTCGAGGCCATCGAGGAGTGCGATATGGTCTTCGGGGTCGGCCCGGCAGGCACCGGCAAGACCTACCTCGCCGTCGCCATGGCTGCTTCTGCGCTGCTGGCAAAGAAGGTGAGCCGGATCATCCTGGTGCGGCCGGCCGTCGAGGCGGGCGAACGTCTGGGTTTCCTTCCTGGGACCTTGCAGGAGAAAGTAGATCCCTATCTCCGTCCGCTCTACGACGCACTTTATGACCTGCTTGAGCAGGACCGCGTCGATAAGATGTTGGAACGGAATGTGATCGAGGTCGCTCCGCTGGCATTCATGCGCGGCCGGACGCTCAACGACGCTTTCATCATCATGGACGAGGCGCAGAACACAACCAGCGAACAGATGAAAATGTTCCTGACCCGTCTGGGCAGTAATTCCAAGGCCGTAATCACTGGCGACGTCACCCAGATCGACCTCCCGAATCCCAAAAAGAGCGGGCTGGTGGAGGCGATTGAGATTCTGCGCGGCGTGGATGGCATCCGTTTCTGCCATTTCGAAGACGGCGACGTGGTTCGTCATCACCTCGTACAACGGGTCATCCGTGCGTACGATAGCTTCGGCCGGGCACAGAGGGAGCTACCGCTCAATCTGCGTGAAGGCGCCTCTGCCAAGTCGGCTGCAAAGCCTCAGTAGGCTTGGGGGTCCATTTCGGGGCAGAAGAGGGCGGTTGAACCTTACGGGCCGCCCCCTGACTTGGGTCTTTTCGTGCTCAGAAAGGCCACCTTGAGATAGCGATCGGTTTCCGGCGCCGCTGGCGCGCAACGTCTCGCGCGCATCCGCCTTTTTCATCGAGATCGCGGCCTCACACTTATGGATGTGATCCCTCAATGCGGCCGCCATGGTCGGCGCGCCGATCGGACCCATTCCAGTGATATGCCCACCGTCCAAATCAACAATGTCTATTCCGCCTTTCACCAGGCCAGACCAACCCATGAGCGGATCGGGGCCATACTCCCAGGCTTCATCGTGAAAGCGGATCAGTAGCGCCGATCCTGAATAGGGTTCCGGTTTGTAGGCACGCTCAGCAAGCAGGAGCGCCTGCTCCATGCAGATGTCGCCTTTTGAGGCTGAGTCCTCCAAAGATCGAACACGGCACTGCAGCCAGACATGCCGCAATCGTTTCATAACGAATTGCCTCGGACCCTCCGCAATTTCGTCCTGCAGCTTAAACGCGATCTTGCAGAGCTTCCGCATCACCATCTTTGCGTATTTCACGGCGGCCGGCATGGAAGGGTTCTCTACGTGGATCCCGCCATCGATGAGCGCAAGCAGACCTACCTCATGCCCGAGATTCTTAAGCTGGCTGGCCATCTCAAAAGCGATCACACTTCCGCTGGAGAAACCGGCAAGATGGATGGGGCCTTCCGTCTGCCGCTTTAAAATTTCTCCAACGTAACCAGAGGCAAGGGCCTGCAGGCTGAACGGCTGCGCTTGATCGATTAAATCAACAGGCGCCTGGATGCCGAACACCGGCCGGTTGGGCGCAAATTGACTGGCGACCGAGCGGTAAACGAAAACGTCTCCCAGAAGATGATGGATAAGGTAAATCGGCGGCAGCGATCCTTCCGGTTGCATCGAGACCAGATACCGTGCCGGACCCTCTTTGGTCCGCATCAACAGCTCGGCAAATTTGCGGGCAGTTGGCGCTTCCACGAGATAACTGACTGCGATTTTCAAGCCCAGCTTCTTATTCAGCTCCGCGAGCACCCGCATCGCCTGTAACGAGTGGCCACCGGCCTGGAAAAAGTCATGATCCAGCCCTATATCGGGTCTATTCAGCACCGTTCGCCAGCACTGAAGTATGGTGAGCTCCAGGCAGTCCTCCTGGTCTTCAGAACCTGCTTTCACCTCCAGTGGTCTTGAAAATTGAAACGCCGGAACAGCCTTCCGGTCCACCTTCCCGTTCGGCGTCAACAGGAAGGATTCCACCACCATGAATGCAGCAGGAACCATATACTGCGGCAAGCTGCGCAAAGCATGGTTATGCCAATCTGCTTCATCCACCAGGTTCTTATCCCTCGCCACCACGTAGGCGACCAGGCACTGATCGCCGTCGCCCGCGCTTACCACCTTCGCGACAGACTTGCTGATCGAGGGATGACTATCCAGCACCGCTTCTATCTCTTCCAACTCGATCCGATAACCGCGCAACTTGATCTGGTTGTCGGCTCGGCCGAGTAGATCAATTTCCCCCGTCGGCAGCACACGAGCAAGATCGCCCGTCCGATAGAGCCGTGCCCCTGGTTCGCTGCTGAATGGGTCGGACAGAAACTTTTCCGCCGTCAATTCTGGCCGGTTCAAATAGCCTGCGCCTACACAGATTCCGCCCAGGAACAGCTCTCCAACCGCACCTATTGGCAATCGCTGCCGGTGTTCGTCCAGAACGTACGCAGTGCAGTTCGCCAGCGGGCGGCCGACCGTGATCTTTGTGTCTTTATGAATCCGGGTCCCGGTTGCGTAGACGGTCGTCTCTGTCGGACCGTAGAGGTTCCAGAGCTCTCCCCCGCGCTCCAGCAGGCGCTGGGCAAGTATCCGGGTGAGAGGCTCTCCCGCGGTCAGCATCGTAAGACCTGCCTGACCCTCCCAGCCGGACTCCAGAAGGACCTGCCAGCCTGCCGGCGTCGCCTGAAGCACCGTGACGGCATGCTCACGGATGGCTTTCGCCAACAGCTTCCCATCGATGGTGACGGAACGAGGGGCGACCACCAGGTGGGCTCCTGCGATCAGTGGCGCGAAGATCTCGAAAGTAGAGATGTCGAACGAAATGGTGGTCGTCGCCAGAACCACATCTGAGCAAGTCAGCCCTATGTCATTCGAAACAGCAACCAGCATGTTGGTTAGCGCGCGATGACAGATTTGCACCCCCTTTGGCTTACCCGTGGATCCGGAGGTGTAAAGCACGTACGCGATATCGTCCAAACTAGAATCCCGTGGCGGTGAAAACTTCCGCCCCGAGCTGACCTCAAACGCCGGCATGTCGGCATCGACACAAAGCACATGCGGTGCCGCGAAGGAGAATTTCTCACGCAGATGAGACTGTGTAACCACTACCAGCGGCCGCGCATCCTGTTGCATGAACTCAATGCGGTCAGCGGGAAATGCAGGATCGAGTGGAAGATAGGCGGCGCCTGTTTTGAAGATAGCCAGCAGGGCTGCGACCATCTCCACGCAGCGATCCATGCAGACGCCGACGATAGTACCCGGCTTAACCCCAAGATTCTGCAATCGCGTAGCGAGCTCATGCGTCGTGGTGCAAAGTGAACCATACGACACGCTTTTTTCTAGAAACGTGACCGCGATGTCGTCTGGCCTTTTCTTCGCCGTCAACTCGAATAGTTCGTCCACGCGGACCAGCGGATAATACCCACGGGTTGTATTCCAGATGTCGGGAGCTTTGATTTCGGCAGCGTTAAGTACTTGACTCATAAGTGGTTACGCCTCTACGAGCGTAAAAGCAGCCTGCGCTGCATCACGCCTCTGAAGTGACAGTCCGTCTTTTGCCCGCGGCTGAGTCTTATTCGAGTAAGATTCATCAGGTTTCCTGTTAACCAGCCTCAAGGGCAGCCCTTCTCGTGCAGCCATGCGAAAGCCACAAGCCTTCGTTCAAACATGAACTACCGTTCGGCGGGGTTGGAACATCCAGGGGGAAGGGGTTCCGTCTAAAAAACCACGCAGTGAAAACTTCTGTAAAATCCTGCTCTCAGTGCCTCTAGATGAGGCCCTGACAACAGTAAATATCGGCCGCTAGTACCTTATAGATATAGCGCCAATCTTCCGTTACGGTATCTAAAGGCACCGTCTCCGGAACGCTGCAGAAAACCACCACGGCGCCACACTCTTACTGCGCACCCGCGGGAAGCTTTTCGTTCTCTCGTAATCTAGTCGCGCCCTGGATCCCTGTCAATGGAATGTGCGACCCCGCAGAACCGAGGAATCACGATTTAGGTTACTAGCGATGTAAGTCGGCCCGGGGAGTAGCTCGCTGCGGCTCTAAGTTGAATAAACTACGCTGCTTTTTGCGCGTAAATCGGGCGCCGGCCCTGGTACTTCAGCACCTAACCGTCGTATGAACGCGGGGCTGCAGAACTAAGGACAAGGCGCGAAGGGGTATCTAAAGATAGCCTTCTTCAATCGGTAGATAGCCTTCTTCA
>Ga0137412_10004279_pt1 | contig 11434 bp, 7 predicted proteins | sample CZODoug2_1_16fun_FD_122160 | JGI IMG/M metagenome (GOLD analysis project Ga0137412, IMG submission 122160) | Vadose zone soil fungal communities from Angelo Coast Range Reserve, California, USA - CZODoug2_1_16fungal (Hybrid Assembly) | ecosystem: Environmental > Terrestrial > Soil > Vadose zone... | reverse complement strand
GGAGCGGCGGCGCGCGGGTGCAGCGGGCGCCGCGCCGCCCAGCCGCGGCGCGCTGGTGACCTCCGTGCTCGAGTCGGGCGCGTCGGTGGCGCAGAGTCTCGGCTATCTGCGCGAGGTGGGCGCGAATTACAACGGATTCAACCTGATCTTCTCCGACGGCGAGCGGCTCGGTATCTACGAAAGCGTGCGCGGCACCGGCCGCGAGCTGGGGCCCGGCATCTACGGGCTGTCCAATCACTTGCTCGACACGCCTTGGCCCAAGGTGCAAATCGCCAAGAACCGGCTGCAAGCGGCGCTCCTGGGATTGACCGATACAGCTCCCTTGCTCGAATTGCTGCGCGATGACCGGCCGGCATCGGATGCGCTGCTGCCGCGGACCGGCGTCAGTCTGGAATGGGAGCGCCTGCTGTCGAGCGCCTTTGTGCGGGCACCGGACTACGGCACCCGCTGCTCCACAATTATTCGCATTGAGCGTGGAGGCCGAGCATACTTCGACGAGTGGAGCTGGGACTCCATCGGGGCGGACATAGGCAGGATCAGCCTGCAGTTCGAACTGAGGTAGGATTATGTTCAAACGGGTACTGCTCTGTTACGACGGTTCCGAGGTAGGCCGCCGGGCCCTGAAGCGCGGCGCGGAACTCGCGATGCTCGTCGGCGCAGAGGTCTACGTGTTGTCCATCATTCCGACCGGCATGGCGGGCGCCGCCGTGGTCGCGGGAGCCGCCGGCCACGCATGCCTCGTCGACGAGGCGGGCGGCTATCGCAAACTCCTGGATGAGTCCGTCGAGTGGCTGAAGGCGCGCGGCGTTCAAACCGAAGGATATCTGGCGAGCGGCAATACCATCGAGCAGATCGTCGCATTTTCCCGGCGGTTGGGCGTCGATCTCATCGTGCTCGGCCACTACCCGCAGCCGGCCGGCGGATTTTGGTGGGGCAGTCCGCAGCGGGTGTCGTTGGCCGAGCGCGCGAATTGCTGCGTGTTCGTCGCCGTCAATGCGCCGGAAGAGGCCGAGGCGAGCGTTGCTTAACGCGCCGTCGACGAAGGCGCGCGCCCCGATGTCGAAACTCAGCGCTCGCCCGTCGGGGCAGTTTTTCATTCAGTAACGTCTCCTGGCAATATGCGAATATATCGCATGGAACCGCCAGTCCCGGCACACGAACCACTGCCGCTCGGCAATCGCGAGCGCGCGCTTGGAATCATCGCGACGGCGACGGTGTTGGCGTTGCTGTACCTTGCCCGGGACGTATTGGTGCCGATCACTTTGGCGGTCATTTTGAGCCTGTTGATCGCCCCATTGGTGCGGTTGCTGCGCCGGATGCACCTCGGTCAGACTCTATCCGTGTTGGCGGCCGTACTGGTCCTGGCGTTTTCATTCGCCGCAGTCGCCGGCGTCCTCGGATCGCAGCTGGTTCATATGGCGCAGAGTCTGCCTCGATACCAGCGGACCATCGAGCACAAATTAAGGACGCTGAACGATGTCACGGTCGGCAAGTTCAACGAACTCACCCGGCAGGCCGGGCGCTTCACCAACCGGCGCGTACCGACCGAGCAGACCGGGACCAACGGAACTAACGGGGCTACCGGGACTGCCGAGACGCCGCGCACTCTGCAGCAATTCGATCCCGCCGCACCGATCGGTCCGATTCCGGTGGAGTTGCATCAGCCGCCGCCGAATCCGGTGCAGGTCATCGAACGGGTGCTCGGCTCGATCTGGGTGCCGATCGAGACTGCGGGCATCGTGCTGGTCGTGCTGGTGTTCGTTCTGCTCGAACACGAAGCATTGCGCGACCGCTTCATTCGCATTGCCGGCGGCGCCGACATCCGCCTGACGACGCTGGCGATCAACGAGGCGGGCGAACGCCTGTCGCGTTTTTTCGTGTCGCAATTCGCGGTCAACTTGGGGTTGGGGCTCATGATCTGGATCGGGCTCAGCCTCATCGGCCTGCCGCACCCGCTGCTGTGGTCGGCGCTCGCGGCGGTTCTGCGCTTCGTCCCCTATGTCGGCGTGTGGATCGCAGCGCTCTGTGCGACGCTGTTGGCGGCTGCCGTCGATCCGGGGTGGATGTTGGCCTTGGCCACCCTCGGTCTGTTCGTCGCCGCCGAATTGATTGCCGGGCAGCTGGTGGAGCCGCAACTGTACGGCCATACCACGGGCTTGTCGCCCCTGTCCGTGGTGGTTGCGGCGATATTCTGGAGTTGGCTATGGGGCCCGATCGGCTTGATCGTATCGACCCCGTTGACTCTTTGTCTCTTGGTGGCCGGACGCCACATCAAGGCGCTGCGTCTGCTCGACGTGTTGTTGGGGGATACTCAGGCGCTCACCATGCCGGAGCGATTTTACCAACGCGCGCTGTCGGCCGATTCGGCCGAGATCATCGTCTCCGCACGCGTTTTTCTCAAGCGCAACACGTTCGCGGACTATTGCGACCTGGTACTGATGCCTGCCTTGCACTTGGCGCGCATCGATCTCTTGGCGGGTACCATCAGCGTCGACCAACAGGCCAAAGTGCGCAGCGCAATGGTTGCCGTGATCGCCGCCATCGGCGGCGAGAGTCAACGCCTGCAGCGCCGTTATCGGCAATCGTCGGTTCTGGAGATTTCAAACGCGGGCCGTGAGCTGCGCCGGCAGCGGGAACAGATCAGCGGCCGCTGGCAGGGACCGTTGGTGGTGCCCGCGGGATCCGTCATGGTCTGCGTGGGCTTGGGATCCTTGTCCGACGATCTGGCCACCGAACTCTTGGTGCGCATTTTGCGCGATCAAAAAATCGACGCCCGCCACATGTCGCTCGAGGATATGGCGGCTGTGCCGCCTCCCAATGCCGCCGAGGCCGTCTCCATTGTCTACGTCGTCAGCGCCTTCCCGAGCGAAGAGCGCGGGCGCAGCGAGGCGACGGCGGAGGAAATGCGCCGGCGGTTTCCGCAGGCGTGTATCGTCGCCGTGTTCCTCCCCGGAATGCTGCTGCAACCCGAGACCGCAATGGAGGGCGTACGCGGTGCCGACAGGGCGGCATCGTCTCTGGGCGATGCCGTGCAGATCTGCCTCGATATGCATCGAGAACCGGCTGGCACCTGAAGGGGCGCACGGCGTGAGAAACGAATGTTGACGTCCGCTGCGCGCACCCCTCTCGTCCGTATTCGTTGGCGCATTTTCTCCCTGTTGTTCGGTTTCGGCTTTCTCGCTTATCTGCAGCAGAAGAGCATCACGGTGGTGGCCGAGCGGATGATGCCGGATTTGAGCCTCAGCCAGTTTCAGATCGGTTTGATCGAGTGGGCGTTCGTTCTGGGTTATGGTTTCTTCCAGCTTCCCGGCGGTATTTTCGGGCAACGTCAAGGAGCCCGGCGCACCTTCGTCATCATCGGGCTCGCCGCGTTTTTGGCCACCATCGCGACCCCGCTGGCGCCGTATTGGTTGACCGGCCTCTCCTTGTTCGTCGCGCTGCTCCTGGTGCAGCTGCTGTTGGGATGCTCTCAGGCCGCGATCTTTCCGGTGTCCGCCGGCGTGTTCGAGGTCTGGTTTCCGCCCCGCCGCTGGACAACCGTGCAGGGTCTACAGACGATGGGATTGAGCCTCGGCGCGGCGCTCACTCCGCCGCTCATCGCAAACCTCATGATGGTGATGGGATGGCAGCGGGCGTTGCTGTGGGCAAGCCTTCCCGCCGTCGTGTTGATTTCGATTTGGGCCTGGTACGGCCGCAACACGCCGCACGAGCATCCCTCGGTCACGCCCGAGGAACTCGATGAGATCGGCACTCTGAGTGCCGTGCCCGTCGACAGCACGATCAGCGCCCGGCAGCTTCTGACAATTCTCAAGAACCGCAATGTCTTGCTGCTCGCCATTTCCTATTTATGCCTGAACTATTCGTTTTACCTGCTCTCCAATTGGGTTTTTCTATACCTGGTGCAGGAACGAAAATTCTCCGTGCTCGAGAGCGGCTGGCTCGCGAGCACGCCGCCGCTGGCCGCGGCCCTGGGCTCGGGTGTCGGCGGTTTGATCACCGGCGCGCTGTGCCAGCGCTTCGGCGACCGGTGGGGCTACCGACTCCTGCCCCTGATTGCGATGCCGGTTGCCGGCGCGCTGCTGCTGGTCTCGGTCGATGCCGCGAATCCCTATTGGGCGGTGGCGGGTCTCGCCCTGTGTTTTGCGGCAGTGGAACTCAATGAAGGCGCGTATTGGGGCGCCGCGATGACGGTGGGGCGCGGCGACACCATGGCCGTGAGCGGAGTGATGAACACCGGCGGCAATCTGGGCGGCATCATCGGCATACCCATCATCGCCTATCTGTCCGGCGAGCATCTGTGGCGCTCCGCCTTTGTCATCGGTGCGGGATTCGCGGTTGCGAGTGCGGCGGCGTGGCTCGGCATCGCGGTCGATCAGCCGGCGATCGCGGAACCAACCCACAGGTGAGTCACAGGTGAATAGGAGAGGCGCGTGAAAACCATCGTCGTCACCTAGCCATGTGGCTGCGGCACACCAGCCTTCATGAGCGCCGGGCGATGCTGGCCGCCTACGCCGGCTACGGCTTGGACGGCTTCGACTTCATGGCCTACACCTTCATCATTCCGACGCTGATCACGCTGTGGGGCATGAGCAAGGCGGAGGCCGGATACATCGCGAGCGCCGCACTGGTCACCTCGGCCATCGGCGGTTGGGGGGCGGGCGTCTTGGCCGATCGAATCGGCCGGGTGCGCGTTTTGCAGCTGACGGTGCTGTGGTTTGCGGCGTTCACCTTTTTGAGCGGATTCACCCAGTCCTACGGCCAGTTATTATTCATTCGAGCCATGCAAGGGTTCGGATTCGGCGGGGAATGGACCGTGGGTTCGGTGTTGGTCGCCGAGACCATCGAGGCGCGCCATCGCGGCAAGGCTGCCGGCATCGTGCAGAGCAGCTGGTCGGTGGGTTGGGCCGCGGCCGCGCTCGCGTTCTGGGCGGCCAACCTGCTGCTGGCGGCGGACTTGAGTTGGAGAGTGATCCTTTGGGCGGGCATTCTCCCCGCGTTGCTCATCATCTACATTCGCCGCAACGTGAGCGAGCCGGCGGTGTACCGCGAGATGCGCTCGCGGCGGATGCTGCAGACGGCGTCGGCCGCGGCGAATTCCGCGAAGACCGCGTCCGAGACCGCGCATTTCTTGAGCATTTTCCGGCCGCCGCTGCTGCGCAATACCTTGTTGGCGACTTCCCTGGCGACCGGGATGCTCGCCGCCTACTACTCGGTCACCACCTGGCTGCCGACTTTCCTGGAGACCGAGCGTCATTTGTCGGTGACGGGGAGAACCGGCTATTTGTTGATGCTCATCGTCGGTTCGCTGGCCGGATACTTGACCAGCGCATGGCTCGCGGATGCTCTGGGCCGCCGGCGCAACTTCATGTTGTTCGCCGCCTGCGGAGCAGTCCTCATTCTCATCTACACCCACATGCCGGTGAGCGGCGGGATGTTGCTGATCGGCTTTCCGCTCGGCTTCTTCATCCTCGGAATTTTCTCCGGTATGGGAGCCTGCTTCGCCGAATTGTTTCCCAGTCCCGTGCGCGGTTCGGGACAGGGATTCTGCTACAGCATGGGCCGCGCCATCGGCGCCGCGTGCCCGGCGTTGATCGGCGCGTGGAGCACGCACGTCTCGTTGGGCCAATCGATCGGCGCGATCACCGTGGGCGCCTATGCGCTGGTGGTGGTCTCGGCCTGGGCGCTGCCCGAGACGCGCGGCCGGGTGCTCGGCATCGAGGCCGGCGCGGCCACCTAGCGTATGAGCGAGCGTTGGCAGTTTTGGATCGATCGGGGCGGCACTTTCACCGACGTCGTCGGCTGCGCGCCGGACGGCTCACTGCACACTCACAAGCTGCTGTCGGAGAACCCATCGCAGTACCCGGACGCCGCGGTGGAAGGCATCCGGCGGCTGCTCGGGTTGGCGCCGGGAGAGCCGATCACGGCGCAGCGCGTGGCCTGCGTGAAAATGGGCACCACGGTGGCGACCAACGCGCTGCTCGAGCGCAAGGGCGAGCGCACGGTGCTCGTGGTCACACGCGGCTTTCGCGATGCGCTGCGGATCGCGACCCAGGCGCGGCCGCGGCTGTTCGACCGCCGCATCGTGCTTCCTGAAATGCTGTACGAACGTGTGATCGAGGCCGCGGAGCGGGTGGGCGCCCGCGGCGAGATCGTCGAGTCCCTGGACGAAGCCGCGCTGCGCGCCGCATTGCTCGCGGCATTTGCCGACGGTTTGCGTTCCTGCGCCATCGTGTTTCTGCACGGCTACCGTTACGTTCGGCACGAGCGCGCCGCCGAAGATATCGCTCGACAGATCGGCTTTACGCAGATTTCGGTGTCGCACCGGGTCAGTCCGCTCATGAAGCTGGTGCCGCGCGGCGACACCACGGTGGTGGATGCCTATCTATCGCCCATCCTGCGGCGCTACGTAGATCGAGTTGCGTGCCTCATGCCCGACGTGCCGATTTTCTTCATGCAGAGCTCCGGCGGGTTGGCCCACGCGCAGCATTTCCAGGGCAAGGACGCGATTCTCTCGGGTCCGGCCGGCGGCATCGTCGGCATGGTGCGCACCGCGCAGGCGGCGGGGCACGCCCGGCTCATCGGCTTCGACATGGGAGGTACCTCCACCGACGTGAGTCATTTTGCGGGTGAGTACGAGCGCTCCTTCGACACGGAAGTCGGCGGCGTACGGGTTCGCGCGCCCATGATGAGCATTCACAGCATCGCGGCCGGCGGCGGGTCCATCATTCGCTTCGACGGGGCGCGCCTGCGAGTGGGCCCCGAATCCGCGGGGGCGAGCCCCGGACCCGCGAGCTACCGGCGCGCAGGCCCGCTGACCGTGACGGACGCCAATGTCTTGCTGGGCCGTATTCAACCGGAATTCTTTCCGCGGGTTTTCGGACCGGAGGCCGATGAATCGCTGGATGCCGGCATCGTTGCGCGGCGCTTTCGCGAGTTGGCGGAGCGCATGACCACAGCCACGGGCAATCCCATCAGTCCCGAGCAGGTCGCGGGCGGCGCGCTGCGGATTGCGGTGGGCAGCATGGCCAATGCCGTGAAGCGCATTTCGGTCATGCGCGGCTACGATGTGAGCGGCTACACGCTGCAGTGTTTCGGCGGCGCGGGCGGTCAGCACGCCTGCCAGGTGGCCGATGCGCTGGGTATGACCCAGGTGTTCATTCATCCCCTGGCGGGTGTCCTGTCCGCCTACGGAATGGGACTCGCGGACCAGATCGTCATACGGGACGGTGCAGTGGAGCGCGAACTGGACGAGGCTGGGGCGCAGGAGGCACGGGTGCTCTGCCTGCGTCTGCAAGCCGACGCCGCCGCGGAGCTGAAGGCGCAGGGCGTATCCGTCGCTGCCGCGCTGCGCACCGTTAGCCGCGCACACATCCGCTATCGCGGCACCGACACGGGACTGGCTGTCGACCTGCCGATGCATGGCTCTTTGGCCGACGCCGTGGCGACCATGCGCAAGGCATTTGAACGCAGCTACCGCCGCCGTTTCGCCTTTCTGATGCCGAATCAATCGTTGGTGATCGAGTCGGTGTCGGCCGAATGCATTGCTCCCGGGGCTGTGATGCCGGGTGCCTCGACCCCCGCTGTGGTCCCTGCGAGTCCGGTGGCGGGCTACGAACCCGCCGCGGATGCCGCGCCGCGCATGTACTGCCTCGGCGACGATGAGCCCGCGGGTTGGCGGATGGCGCGCCTGTTCAAGCTCGAGGGATTGCGGCCCGGTGCGACCGTCGACGGCCCGGCCATTCTCGCCGAGCGCCACGCGACCACGGTGGTCGAGCCGGGGTGGCGCGCATGGGTGACGGCCGCGGGCTCTATCGACATGCGGCGTATTCGTGCGCGCACGACGCGTCACGCGGCCGGCACGCAGGTCGATCCGGTGGTGCTCGAACTGTTCAACAATGTGTTCATGAATATCGCCGAGCAAATGGGATTGCGCCTGCAGAACACGGCTTACTCGGTGAACATCAAGGAGCGCTTGGATTTCAGCTGCGCCTTATTCGACGGCGAGGGCTCGTTGATCGCCAATGCGCCGCACATGCCGGTGCACTTGGGATCGATGAGCGAATCGGTCCGCTCTGTCATTGCGCGCAATCCCGGGATGCGCGGCGGCGATGTCTATGTCTTGAACGATCCCTACCACGGCGGGACGCATCTGCCGGATGTGACGGTGGTGACGCCGGTCTATTTGGACGGGGACGATGCCCAGCCGAGCTTCTTCGTCGCATCGCGGGGCCATCACGCCGACATCGGCGGCACTACGCCGGGCTCCATGCCGCCGTTCTCGGCCAGCATGGCGGAAGAGGGGGTATTGCTCGACAACTTCAAGCTGATCGAGCACGGCGCGCTGCGTGAAGGGGCCTTGCGCGACTTGCTCGGCGCGGGAGCGTACCCATCGCGCAACCCGGACCAAAATCTCGCCGACTTGCGCGCGCAAATCGCCGCGAACGAGAAGGGCGCGCTCGAGCTCAAGGCGACCGTCGCGCAACATGGCCGAGATACCGTGATCGCCTATATGCGGCATGTGCAGGACAACGCCGAAGAGTCGGTGCGCCGCGTCATCACGGCGCTCAAGGACGGCGAGTTCACGCTGCCGCTCGACAATGGGTCGCGGATCCAGGTGAGCGTGCGGGTCGATACGCGGCAGCGCAGCGCCCGCATCGACTTCACCGGCACCAGTCCCCAGTCGGCGAACAATTTCAATGCGCCGCGGGCGATCACCACGGCCGCCGTTTTGTACGTGTTTCGCACCCTCGTGGATGATGACATTCCGCTGAACGCCGGCTGCCTCAAACCACTGCAGATCATCCTGCCGGACGGCTGCATGCTGAACCCGCAATCCCCAGCCGCGGTGGTCGCCGGCAATGTCGAAACATCGACCTGCGTCACGAACGCCCTGTTCGGAGCGCTCGGGGTCATGGCCGCGAGCCAGTGCACCATGAATAATTTCACGTTCGGCAATGCGCAGTACCAGTATTACGAGACCATCGCCGGCGGTTCGGGTGCGGGTCCTGAATTTGCCGGCACCAGTGTGGTCCAAACCCATATGACGAACTCGCGGCTCACCGATCCGGAAGTCCTGGAGTTTCGATTCCCGGTGCGCCTCGAGTCCTATGAGATTCGAAGCGGCTCGGGCGGCGCCGGGCGTTGGCGAGGCGGCGACGGCGGGGTGCGTCGGGTTCGTTTCCTGGAACCCATGAGCGCTTCCATCTTGAGCAACGGGCGTCGCCACGGCGCCTTCGGTTTGAACGGCGGGGAGGCCGGCGCAGTCGGCGAGAACTGGATCGAGCGGGTCGACGGACGGATGGAAAGGCTTGCGCATCTTGCTCAAGTCGAAATGGGAACCGGCGACGTGTTCGTCATCGCGACTCCGGGCGGCGGCGGCTATGGGCACACCCCTCGGCCACCGGCGGACGATGCAGACCGCGATACAGAACTGACATGATACTATGTGTTTAAGATATTGATATTGAAGAGTTTAAAATGCCTGAAATAGAAATGGTCGAGGTGGGTCCGCGGGACGGGCTGCAGAACGAATCAGTGCTGTTCAGCACCTCTCAAAAGTTGGAGTTGATCAGCCGCGCACTCGATGCCGGTGTGCGGCGGATCGAGGCGACCAGCTTTGTGAATCCCAAGCTCGTTCCTCAGATGGCTGACGCCGAGGCCGTGGCGGCCGGGTTGCCGCGCCGTGACGGGGTCATTTTCATCGGCTTGGTATTGAACAAGCGCGGTGCGCTGCGCGCCATCGAAGCGGGCATGGATGAGCTGGGCGCGGGATGCGCCGCGTCCGATGGCTTCGCCAGCCGCAATCAGGGCATGTCATCGGATGCATCGCTGGCCATGTGCTGCGAGGTGGTGCGCCTGGCGCGCACGCACGCGCGTCGTGCGCAGATCACCATTTCAACCGCCTTCGGCTGTCCCTTCGACGGCGAGGTGGATCCCTTGCGGGTCGTGGAAATGGCGCGGGCCGCCGCCGCCGTGGGACCCGTGGAGGTCGCGATCGCGGATACCATCGGTGTCGCGAGTCCTGGAGAGGTCGCGTCGCTGGTCGCTCGCGTGGCCGCCGTGATCAAGCCCCTGCCGGTGCGCGTGCACTTTCACAACACGCGAAACACCGGCCTCGCCAATGTGTGGGCGGCGGTCCAAGCCGGCGCCAAGGTCGTGGATGCGTCGCTCGGCGGCATCGGCGGTTGTCCGTTTGCGCCGCGCGCCACGGGCAATGTTCCCACTGAAGACGTGGTGTACATGCTCGAGCGGTCGGGCTACCACACGGGGTTGGACGTGGATCGCCTGATCGGGTCGGCTCGATGGTTGGCGGGCGCCATGGGCCGGGATGTTCCGGGCATGCTGAGCCGGGCCGGCGCCTTCCCCAAAAAATCGCTGGGACCGAACATGAGTTGATCAACGCTGGGACCTTGAGTTAACAAGCGCACAATAATTATAAATAAACAATGAGTTACAATTGATATCTCTACTCATTTATATATTTAGGTAAGCCATGAACAATACCGCCGCGCCGACCATCCATCTCGAGATTCGCGAGTCCGTTGCATTCCTCAGCTTGGCGCGGCCGGACGCGGCCAACACCATGAACCTCGAGTTCGGGCGCGAGTTTCTTGCCGCGGCGTTCGCCATCGAGGCGGCACCGAGCGTGCGCGCGGTGGTGCTGACGGGACAGGGAAAGAACTTCTGTTTCGGCGGCGACCTCAAGGGGATGGTGGCCTCGGGCACCGATGTGCGCGCCTACTTGAGCGAACTGACGACCAATTTGCACGCCGGCATGGCGCTTCTCGCCCGCCTGGATGCGCCGGTGATCGCCGCGGTCAACGGCACCGCGGCCGGCGCGGGCCTGGGGTTGGTGTTGGCGGCGGACCTCGCCATCGCGGCGCGCAGTGCGAAATTTGCACCTGCTTACACGGGGGTGGGTCTGACGCCGGATGCCGGCTGCACATTCCTGCTGCCCCGGGCCGTGGGCTACAAGCGTGCCATGGAGCTACTGCTCACGAATCGCGTGCTCGATGCGCAGCAGGCCTTGGACTGGGGGCTGGTCAATCAGGTCGTCGAGGACGGCAGCCTGGCGGAGACCGCGGCCGCTCTCGCTGCGCGACTGGCCGCGGGGCCGGCGGGCGCCTTCGGCGCCGTCAAGCGGCTATTGGCGGAGGCGGAGCCGGGCTTCGAAGCGCAGCTCGCCCGCGAAAGCCGCTCGATTGCTTCGCGCGGCATGACGGCGGAGGGGCGCGAAGGCATCGCCGCGTTTCTCGAGAAGCGCGCACCGCGATTTCGGTAGCGGGAGCCGCGATTTCGGTAGTGGGAGCCGCGATTTCGGTAGCGCGGCGATTTTCGAGTATCTCTGTCACGAGCTGGTTGGCCCGACAATTCGACGGGCGCGACTTAGTTAGCTCCGGGTCAGGCCGCTTGCGCGGTCAGCCGCATGCCGAAT
>Ga0137412_10004278_pt1 | contig 11435 bp, 12 predicted proteins | sample CZODoug2_1_16fun_FD_122160 | JGI IMG/M metagenome (GOLD analysis project Ga0137412, IMG submission 122160) | Vadose zone soil fungal communities from Angelo Coast Range Reserve, California, USA - CZODoug2_1_16fungal (Hybrid Assembly) | ecosystem: Environmental > Terrestrial > Soil > Vadose zone... | reverse complement strand
CCGGAGCTGCGTTTGCCACCGCGCACCATGTGGAGAATCCTGACTGTACCAGTTGCCATATGAAGCGAACTGGCGCAGAGAATATTCCGCACGTAGCTTGGACCGATCACCGCATCCTGCAATATCCCGACGCTCCAGATGGGACTGCAAATAGCACGGCCACCAGCCCGACCGCGGCGGGTGACACACTCGTTCCGGTCTTCTCCCCGGGTACAACGAGGCGCGATGTAGCGCTCGCCTACAATAAAGCGTTGCTCGAAGGGAATTCCGCCGTTCAGCAAAAGGCGTTTGAGGGGCTGGAGGCCATCAAGCCCGAATTGTCTGGAGACAATGATGCCCTGGTGGCGTTGGGCATTCTGAGCGAAGAGCGCGGCGACTACAAACAGGCTCAGGAGTTGTTTCAAGGAGTTCTTAAACTGGATCCCCGGAATCTGATCGCAATATCGAACCTGGGCACACTTCTTGCCAAATCAGGAGACTTAGAGGGTGCGATCTCGCTTTGGCGCCCTGCATTCGAACGGAATGAAGATGTTGCCGGAATGGCAAAGAACATCGGCTGGATGATGTTCTCGAACTGCTTCGCCGGCAGGGCATTCAGCACCATCTGCCGCAGGCGGCTGTAGAACGAGTAGATACCGACCGAGAAGGTGTCGAGGTACGCGGCAATGAAGAAATTGTCCACGCTCGAATACAGCAGGAACACGCCGGCATCGTTGAAGTTGTTATACAACCCGTAACGGAACAGCCGCTTGCGTTCCTCCGGCGTCGGTTTGTACGGCCCGCGCGCCTCAGGAACCAGGCAACGCTTGTTGTAGATGTAGCGCAGCATCGTATAGGCGCAACCGTAGGCCAGCATATCTGAAAAAATTGCCGCCTCGAGGGTGAGCCTGTGCATGAGATAAAGCGTGCCGTAGCTCAGCAGCTTGACGATGGACAGCGTGGTCATCGACCCGACGCTGTAGCGATGCATCATGTGCGAAGCCAATGCGAGCTGCAGGATGCGCGATTGGAACTGCAGCAGAATCAGCAATGAGAACAGCGCAAACATGCCGCGGTAGGCCGTGAGCTTGAACAGGGGCGCAATGAAGTTCCAACCCAGCAGCACGCCGCAGATGAGCAGAATGTTGGTAGACAGCCTTCCTACGGCGATCCGGCGCATCAGCCAGGCAGCCCCGATCTTGTTGCCGGCCCGCAGGTATTCGGGCTGGTAGCGCAGCATCACCTGCTCCAACCCAAGCGACAGCAGCGTGCCGATGACCGGGATGAAGGTGTACAACAGGCTGTAGACGCCGAAGTCGTGCTCGGACATCCCGCGCACCTGGATGATCAGAGCGAGGGCGGTCGTGATCTGCGACAGTACGCGGAACGTGATCGTGTCAATCAAAGAGCGACGCGCGCGGCCGCCTGTATAGATAGGTGCGTCCACTCGAGGTCAGCTTCGACCGCGCACGCCGAGGCGCTTGGCCAGACTCTTCGCGTTCAGGTAAGCCCAGTCTGGAAAGTTGTTCAGCATGCCGGTGACCGCGCCCAAGGGCGACTTGTTGATACGCCCGAATTCATGATGCACCCTGCCCTGCTCATCGAGCTCATGCAGCGCCTTCATTCGTTCCCAGACTTCCTTGCGGATCTGATGCGTCTGCAACGCGTCGATCTCTCGGCCACCACTCCCCTTATCCTTGTCATACGGATTGACGCAGGTCACTTCGTCGACCACGGCCACTCGATTGTCGATCTGCGGTCCCAACGTATGCAGGAACCACCAGTCGGTACCGTAACCGACCAGGGCCGGATCGTAGACCTGCATGAACGCATCGAGCTTATCGCGCCGAAATAACGGACAGGCCATTTCCACAAAATTCGTATACCTGAGCTTGGCTGTTGGGTGCACGGCCGTGATGGGCCAACTCACCTTGCCCGACAGCCGGAACGCGGGCTGCAAGGCCCACAAGTCCAGATCCCGGCGAATCTCAAACAGGCGCGTGATGCCCGTCGCGTCAATCACGATGTCGTCATCCATCACCATCACGGCATCATAGCGGGCGAGCTTCTGCGGCCACTGCCCATAGCAGTAATGCAGGTTCTGAAACTTGGCTCCCTTGCGGGGCAGGTAATAGTCCGAACCTTCCTGGAACATCCCGGGCCGATCGCCGTAGTACACTGTCCACAGATCAAAATCGCGCCGGCCCTGCAGCCAATCCCGCAGGTTTGAACGGTTGCCGGCAGAGGTAAAAACGAGATTGTTCGAACGAGATCCCGACGTCGCTGCAATCAGTTCCATGGGCTGTCGATTATTTATGTGTCCCCACTACGACATAATCGCTACGTCGTCCCCAGGGTGGGAAGTATAGAGCGGATTGCGAAAAATTCGCCCCCTGCAGTTACGTCAACTGGGCAATAGATCACGCGGGAGCTCGTTTTGTCAGCCATTTCGTGCCGGCTGTTGTACCAGTCTGCCAGCCCTCACATCCAGCAGCTTTACACGGGCTTCCGCCTGTTGCACCGAAGCGGATTCCTGCGCCTGTCCCAGGAAATGCGCCGCACGCCTGTCAGCTACCGAAACGACGCCCCACATCTTTCGGATGCCAGCCACGCTCACCTCGACGCTGTCATTGGCGAGCAGCTTCGCTTGCACTTTGATACACACGACTCGCAGGAGCTGGCGCTCGGCGAGCTGGCGAGCTGCGACTTCTATTTCAAACGTTCCTATTTGCCCGCAGCCGTCGAAGCCCTGCCGGCGAATGAGCGCGGCAAGGTCATCCCGCTGGGATTGAATTATCGCGTGCTGCCCGATGTGGCGGACTCCTTCGCGATGCGACGTGCCTTGCGGATGAACGGACTGTCTGGCACCACCCTCGCCGCACTCAAGCAGGCGCTCGACACCAACAACCGGTTTGGATTCCAGCCCCGGTTGCCGCAGATGGAGGCTCCGCCGAACCTGCGCGCCGATCCCAACGTTCTGTTTCTCGTCGCCGCTTACGATCCTCATGATGACCCGGCGAGAAGTCAGGAGAAGATTGACGATCGTATCTATATCAATGAGACCCGCGCCCGGTGTCTGCGGCTGTTGAAGGATGCATTGGGGGCCCGATTCATGGGAGGCTTCAGTCATAGTCGCTTCACAGCGGAGCAGTACCCCGACCTCGTGGTTGCAGCAGGCTCGAATTCGCAGCCCAGGTACCTGCGAACCCTGCAGTCCTTTCCCATCTGCGTCGCCAGCACCGGCCTGCACGGCTCGACCGGTTGGAAAATGGCCGAGTACGTGGCCTTCTCCAAGGCCATTCTGTCCGAGCGCCTGGTCTACGAGACGCCGGGAAGCTTTGCGCCCGGAAAAAACTACATTGAGTTCACCTCACCGGAAGAATGTCTGAATGGCGCTGTCCGGCTCATCGAAGATGTGGCGCTCAGACAGCAGCTCATGCGCAGTAATGCGGCATACTATCGTGACTATCTGCGGCCGGACGCGTTGGTCCGGAATGCGTTGAAAATTGCAATCGAGAAGGGGGCTCAGGGATGAGAATCGCAATCGGGACATTCGTCGCGCTGCTGAGCGCGTCTTTGGCTCAGGCCGCCGCGCCGACCACGCATCGCCTGGAGGTGACACCATCGACTGTCGCGTACGGGTACTACTGGGCGGGAGCCACTCCAGTCCTGCGGATTGCGTCCGGCGATATCATCGACGTCGACACCTTGTTGACCAACACTCCGACGGGGCTCGCCAAGGCCGGCGTACCCGACGAGAAGATCCAACAGTCGTTGAAGTCGGTTGTCAATGAAGTGACGGGCGATCGCAAGGGTCCCGGCGGACACATCCTGACCGGTCCCGTGTATGTCGAGGGCGCCGAGCCCGGCGACGTACTCGAAGTCAAAATCCTGTCCATCTCGTTGCCCATCGACTATGGCTACAACGGCTGCAAGGGATTTCTCCCGGAGAATTGCGAACCCGACGCGCCCTACAAGATCCTGACGCTGGACCGGAAGCACATGACCGCTGAATTCATGCCGGGGATCGTGATTCCCCTGCATCCCTTCTTCGGCAGCATGGGAGTCGCTCCGGCGCCCGAAGCCGGCAGAGTCAGCAGCAATCCACCGGGACGGCACGCGGGAAATCTGGACAATCGGGAGCTGGTGGCCGGCAGTACGCTTTACATCCCGGTGTTTGCCCCGGGCGCGCTGTTTGAGATCGGCGATGGACACGCGGCGCAAGGTGACGGCGAAGTCGATCAGACCGCCATCGAGACCTCGCTACGCGGGCGCCTGCAGCTCACGGTTCGCAAGGACATGAAGCTGACCTGGCCGCGGGCGGAAACGGCCACGGACTACATCAGCATGGCCACGGATCCGGACCTTGCCGTCGCCACCCGGGGCGCCATCCAGGAAATGGTCGATTTTCTGGTCGCGGAGAAAAAGCTCAGCCGCCACCAGGCGTATCAGCTGGTGAGTGTGGCCGGGAACGTCGCGGTGACCCAGCTGGTGGACAAGCCGAACCTGGGTGTCCACGTGCGGCTGCCCAAGAGCATTTTCACGCTCGCCCATTGATCACAGCGCGCCGCGGCGCGACATCAGTGCGCCTGCTCGCGTGCCTGTTCTTCGGCCAGCGTGTAGATCGACTCTGGAATCGCTTCGAGCCGTTCGCGCGCAATGAGCTGACCACTCTGATCGGAGGCGCCATAGGTGCCCTCCTCGATCTTCCTCAGCGCCCGGTCAACTCGCTCCAGGCGTGCGATGTCGCGAACGACGAGGTTACCCTCCAGCTCGAGCGTGGCCAGCTTCTGAGCATCGTCCTCGAATTCACGCGCGCCGCCTGATCCCTCGTCCTTGATGTCAGCCTCATCGGCCTCGTCATCTTTCGCGGCGGTGAGCAGCGACGCGCGCAATTTCAACAGAGTCTGACGCTGCTTCTCCACGAATGCCGGGTCGAGCGGGTGTGCTTTGGTCGCCATGACGACTCCGAAAAGGTGGCTGAGGAATCGCCGCACACTACCATGATTCAGAGCACCTTTCTGCTCACCACCGGGGTCATCACGCTCTCGATGCCGTTGACGTTCACAGCCGTCACGCCGAAATAGTGAGTGCCGCCGGGCGGGTACGTCAGCACGATCCCCAGCCTGCCCACGTTGTTGAAGTAGGACGGGATCAGCGTGTCTGGTGAGCTTCCCGTGTAGATGTAGTAGCCCGCCAGATCCGCCAACGGACTGCCGTCATCGTTGGCCATGGGAGGCGCCCACGATAATATGCAGATGTCGAGGTTCAACATGCTGTCGGCAAATGTCGGCGAAATCACGCAGGCAAACGAAGCCGCCGCGGCGAGCCAGCGCCGCGAAAATTTTAATGTCATTGTCAGACCCACCCGAACCGATAACTGCCCAGGTTGTACCGGCCGAGTGTGAATGTTCCACGACGAATTTTTGAAGAGTTAGATCGACCGTCGCCATCCGGCGTCAGGTCGGCGTCCAGGTGGGTGCAACGGTGTCAGGTCATGCGCTCATTTGGTGACTTCGAGAATCTTCGCCAACCGCGTCTCTGCGTCGGTGCGAACTCTGAATTCCACACGCCGCGAGCGTGCGACATCCTCCTCACCCTTGCTGTCCATGATCAGCCGGGACGACGACAGCCCGTTCGCGGTCACAAACTTGCGCAGCCAGGTGACCTGATCGCGATCCGCGGGCAGGTTCAACACGTAGGCCAGCGTCGAGCGCGTGCGCGCCTGCGACAACTCCATGTTGAGGAAGTACGCATCGCCGGGCGATGCGACACCGTTCCAGACTGAGGAGGTGTGGCCTTCGATCCGCACCTCACTGATGGAGTCGCGATATTTTTTGGAAGTCAGGATGTGCACGTAGCGCGGAAAGAAGTCCTGCAGAATGGCCTGGAATTCCGGCTTCAGCTCGCTGCTGCCGGGCGCGAACAACACCTCGGGCTCGGAGAAGCGGATGGTGAGATCGTTCTTCAGCAGCTGCGCCTTCCACTTGGGCAGATCCGTCTTGAACTCCCTATGGAGATCCTCGAACAGGGCGTCCTTGATCTCGCTGTAGGCGACGGCGACATTCTTGATGCGGGCGGCATCTGCCTCCACCTGCATCATGTAGGACACGGCAATCAACAGGAAGATGACCATGAGCCCGGTCATCAGGTCCGTCAGGGGAATCCAGTGGCTCTCCTCGCCGACCGCCGTGCTGGTCTCACCGAGCTCGCTGTCCATGCTCATCCACCGCGCACCCGGCTGACGGAGCCGGAGAGCTGGCGTCCCAAGGACTCCGTCAGCTCCTTGTTCGCGTTGGCAATCGACGCAGCCAACAGCGAGGTCAGCTGCTGATTGTGGGCCTGGATGGACTGGGCTGCGCTCTTCAGAATTGCGCTCATGGCCTCCTGGTTGGCCCTGACGCCCTGTTCGACCTGCCGCGTCATGGCCGTGATGTTCTGCTCCAGGGTGGGCAGCCCCCTGGAGGCATGATTGATCAACTCTCCGAGGGTGGACAGCGAGAAGTTCAACTGTTCCTTTTCCGTGTTCAGGGCCACGAGCAGCTTCTTCAGGGATTGTGCCGTGTCCGTGAACTCGGCCGACTTGCGCACCACCTCGTTGAAACGCGCCGCTGCATCGGTCATGGACTTGCGCGTCTCAGTCTCCTGGCTGATGAGGCTCGCCAACTGCTGCTCGTAGTGCGCCTGCCACGTGACGAGCTTTTCCACGGCCGCGTTCAGGTGTTTGAAATTCTCGCCGAACTGGTCGTTGACCTGCGCGTTGAAATCCTGGACCACGGACTGCAATGCCTGCATGAGGGCGCGGGAGTTCGCTTCGGCAATCTTGGCCGAATAGGTCTCGAACGTGGCGTTGAGGCGGTCCAGCCGGTAGTTGGAGTCACTGCGCAGCAGCTTGATCTGGCCCAGCAGGGTCGAGTCCTCGGACCCCGCCAGGGCACCATTGAGCTTGGCCAGGTAATCCGCCACGTCATTCAAGGTGGCGCCCTGCTGGTTCGAGGCAGTGACCGACAGCTTCGCATCACCCCAGATCGCCACGCGCGCCTTGATGGTCAGCGCCCAGAAAATGCCCGCCACCGAAGCCCAGAACGAGGTCCGGATGCCCTCCAGCAGCCGCGGGATGCTGTACTTGACATCGCTGGGGTCGAAATTCAGCAGCCCCCAGGCAATCCCGATAAAGCAGAAGAAGATGCCTAAAGTAGTGAGGAAGGTGGGGCCGAGTGCCGTATTGCGCCGGGTCCAGCGGATGTGGAACAGAATCGCAATGACGGTGATAACGACGACGGCGGACTGGGTCAGCCCGTTCAGATTCGTCCAGATGTGCTCCATAGTCCCCCGCACGCGATCGCCAGCGGCAACCCGAGCAGGTGGCCGAGCAGAGGGATATAGCAGCTCTTAACCCCTGTTGCGAGAACTCCTCCGTACTGTGGGAGGCGTCGTTTTCAATTGCTGCAAGAGCGAGGCCCCATGCCCAATTCAATCGATATCGAGTCCCTGACAACGTGCCTGGTCACTCCCGGTGGAGCCCGCATCCGCCTCAACTTCGATGACGCCAGTGGGCGGGCCACCACGCTCAACCTGCCGACGTCGTGCGTGCATCAACTCGTGATGACGCTGCCCCATCTGTTGTTGACCGCACTCAGGGCACAGCATGGCGATACCTCAGCCCGCAGCTCGTATCCCGACTGTGAGTGGTCCGAGTGCCTGGCCTAGTTAATTGAGCGCTGCAGTGCCTGCTCCAACTGATCCATCAATAGGTTCGTGCCGTGCTCGCGCCCCCGGGCATCCTGGTAACTATCCAGAAAGACTCCCTGCTCGGTAATGACCAGCTGGCTGCCCCTGGTGAGCTCGTTGAATTCGATCGTTGCGAGCGAAACTGAAATGGGGACCTCATCCAGGTACATGTCATAGACATACACGATGCGCTCATTGGGCACGATCTCGTGATAACGGGCGTCGAACCTGCTCACGGCTCCGCTGCCCTTGCGACCGATCACCTGCTCCCGTCCACCCACACGGAAGTCCAACTCGCGCAGTTGGGCTTTCCACCCCTCATGCCCTGCGAACCAGTGTGACTTGGCCTCGGCGCTCGACCACGCGCCGTCGCTGCGCACCAGCCGCAGTCGACACACATGCTCGCCGAACGTGCCCACGAGATGGTGATTCTTGCCGTGTACGTCGTTGGCGATGGCGCCACCCACCGTCACGAGCTGGGTGCCGGGAACGACCGGCAGGCTCCAGCCGCGCGGCATCATCAGCCGCTGGATGTCACGCAGCACGACGCCGGCCTCGCAGGCAAGCCGCCCGGTGGCGGCATCGAAGGCGATCAGCCGGTCGAGCCCGCGTGTGCTCCACAGGATGCCCTGCGGGTTGAGGCTCGCATCGCCGTAGCTCTTGCCCAGGCCATGCGCTATCCCGGTGCCGCCGGCGCGCAACATTTCGGCCGCGACCCGGTCGCGGTCCGTCAACTCGATGACTTGGTGAGGATCGGCGCTGAGGCGGCCCCAGGACGATACCGGCCTCATGTGGACTATGGTTGCGGTTTCGATCTGCTAATATAGCCGAAATCGTGCAAATGGGAGCGGAGTCAATTTCAACATCGGCAATAGAACTGCTGAGGCTCGTGCGCCCGAGGCAGTGGATCAAGAACACCTTCGTCCTGGCCCCTCTCGTCTTCGCGCGTGCCTATCTCGATACCGGCTCGATCAAGAACGAGTTGCTGGCCTTCGCGTTGTTCTGCGTCGCCTCCTCGGCGAGCTACATCGTCAACGACCTGCGCGACATCGAACGCGACCGCCGCCATCCCGTGAAGAAGTCCCGCCGGCCGCTGGCCGCCGGCACGGTCACGCCGCGGGCGGCGCTGATCCTGCTTGCCATCCTCTATTGCGTGCTGATGGCGGGCTGGCTGTGGTCGCCGGCCGCCATGCTGCCGATCTGCGGCTATGTGCTGCTCAATCTCGCCTATTCCTACTGGCTGAAGGAGCAGCCCGTCGTCGACATCTTCTCGGTCGCCACCGGCTTCGTGCTGCGCGTCTATACCGGCGCCGAGGCCATCGGCGTGCCGCTCTCGATGTGGATGGCGATCACCACGCTTTGCCTGGCGCTCTATCTCGCCGCGATCAAGCGCCGGCAGGAACTCGGCAGCACCGGCACCGCCTCGCGCGAGGTGCTGCAGAACTATTCGGTAGCGCTGGTCGATCGCTATGCCGAGATGTCGGCGACCGGCGCGCTGGTCTTCTACAGCCTGTTCGTGATCTCGACCAACACCAAGCTCAGCATCACCATCCCGTTGGTGCTGTTCGGCCTCTATCGCTACTGGTACCTGGTCGAGGCGCGCGATGGCGGCGAATCGCCGACCGACGTCATCCTCACCGACTGGCCGATGGGTATTGTCGTGCTGCTGTGGATCGGAGCCTGCGTCTCGGCGCTGTGGCCGTGAGGCCCTCGGACATGAAGAAATGGCCCGTCCTGATCGCCGGAGGCGGGCCGGTCGGCATGACGCTCGCCCGCACGCTCAGCCTGTTCGGCGTGCGTTCCCTGCTGGTCGAGCGCAATCCTTCGACCACGCGGCATCCCAAGATGGACATCACCAACGGCCGCTCGATGGAGCTGTTCAGGCGGCTGGGCCTTGCCGAGAAGCTGCGCGCCGTTGCGGTGCCGGAGGAGAACAATTTCGACGTCTCCTGGATCACCTCGCTTGCCAGGGAGAAAGGCGGCCGCGAGCTGCATCGTTTCCGTTATCCCAGCGTCGTCGAGAAACGCGCCGAGATCCGGGCCCGCAACGACGGCACCCAGCCGCGCGAGCCCGCCATGCGCGTGAGCCAGGTCGTGATCGAGCCGGTGCTGCAGGCCGCCATCCTGGACCATCCGCTGGTCGATGCACGCTGGGGCGTGGCGTTCGAGGATTTTCAGCAGGACGCCGACGGGGTGACGGCGACGTTGCGCACCGTCGAGACCGGGGCTACCGAGCAGGTGCGTTGCGACTTCCTCGCCGGCTGCGACGGCGGCTCGAGCATCGTGCGCGAGAGACTCGGCATCGGCCTGGAGGGTCGCGCCGCCGTCGCCCACCGCTACATGATTCATTTCCACTCCGACGCGCGCGACATCCTGCAGGCCTTCGGCACCGCCTGGCACTACCAGACCGCGCGCGGCACCCTGATCGCGCAGGACGACAAGGACACCTGGACCCTGCAGACGCGGCCGCCGTCCGGCGTCGACGTGCCCAACCTCGATCCCGACGCAGTCCTCGAAGCCTGGGTCGGCCGGCCGTTCGCGCGCCGGATCCTGGTCGCCAACCCCTGGTTCACCCATCTGCTGCTGGCCGACCGCTATCACGGCGGCCGCGTCTTCCTGGCGGGCGACTCTGCGCACCAATACATCCCGACCGGCGGTTACGGCATGAACACCGGCATCGGCGACGCCGTCGATCTCGGCTGGAAGCTCGCCGCCACGCTGAAAGGCTGCGCGGGCCCGGGCCTGCTCGACTCCTACGAGCGCGAGCGCCGGCCGGTCGGCTATCGCAACCGGCTCGCCTCCGAGCGCCATACCGGCGTGCGCATCAAGATCGGCGAGCTCTACGAGCGCATCGCCGATCCCGACCGGCTGGCGCGCGAGATCGCCGCCTTGGGCAATGCCGAGAACGAGAGCTGGGGCATCGAGTTCGGCTATCGCTACGACGGCATCGAGACCGATCCCGTGAAGTACGAGCCGACGACCGCGCCGGGCGCGCGGCTCCCCAGCGCCTTCCTGCGCGACGGCAGTGCGCTCTACGATCGGCTCGGACCGTGGTTCACGCTGCTGGTCTTCGGCAATGCCGATCCGTCGCCTCTGATCGACGCGGCGCCGGCGCCGCTCGACATCGTCATGATCGACGATCCGGTGGCGCCGATCTACGAGGCCAAACTGGTGCTCGTGCGGCCCGACACCCACGTCGCCTGGCGCGGCAATGCGTGCGCCGACGGCCGCGCCGCGTGGGGCCAGGTGCTGGCCTGAAATTCAAATTGCAATTTGAGGAGTGTAGCGCTCACCGGCCCGGCAATGAAGAGCCAGCACCGCGGACCGGTCATGCCGGCCATTCGATTGACGATCGACGGCCTTCGGCAACAGCATGACGGGGCAAACAGGCCGGAGCGTTAAGCGAATGACCAAACCGTGGCGCGTCGATGTGATGGAATGCCGGGGAAGCTCCTACGATGTCGGCAAGCAGCTGGCCGAAGCCTTTCTCAAGACGACGCGCGGCCGCGCCTACGCGCGCCGCAAGGAACGCCGGCCCTTCGCCTTCAGCCTCCGGAACGCCGAGGCCGCCCTGAACGCCTGGGCGCCCAATATCTGGGAGGAGCTGCACGGCCTTGCCGACGGCCTGAAAATCCCCCTTGAGCGCGCGGTCGCGGAATATTCCACCGGCCGCCTGCGCTATCCGCCGCGCGGCTGCTCGGCGGTCATGAGCGCGGGCCTCTACG
>Ga0137412_10004277_pt1 | contig 11436 bp, 8 predicted proteins | sample CZODoug2_1_16fun_FD_122160 | JGI IMG/M metagenome (GOLD analysis project Ga0137412, IMG submission 122160) | Vadose zone soil fungal communities from Angelo Coast Range Reserve, California, USA - CZODoug2_1_16fungal (Hybrid Assembly) | ecosystem: Environmental > Terrestrial > Soil > Vadose zone... | reverse complement strand
TTCGGTCACCACCATCCCGTAGGCCTCGACCCGGGACGGCAGCACCAGCAGGTCGGCCTCGGCATACGCCGCCGACATCCGCCCCCCTGTCTTCGCACCGGTGAGCCGCACCCGCTCGCCGAGCCCATGACGCTCGATCATGCTCCGGACCGTGGCCACGTGCACGGGATTACGGCTCAGCGGCCCGGTGAGGTCGCAGCTCCACGGCAGGTCGACGGCGTCGGCGTGCACCGCGGCGAGGGCCTCGACGAGCAGGTCCTGGCCCTTGGTCGGGGTGACCGAGCCGACGCACAGCAGGCGGCTCGCGCCGTCCGTGCCGGTGGCGAGCGGGGCGGGATCGGCGCCCGGCGTGGCGACGTGGATACGGTCGGGGTCCAGGGCGTGAGTGGCGACGAGCCGGCGCGCCACCCATGAGCTGGTGGCCACCACCGCGCTCGCCGCGTGCAGGGTCTCCCGCTCGAGAGCGGCCAGCTCAGCCGCTGCTGCCGGCGAATCGCCCACCTCCTCGCCGAGGGGCAGGTGCACCAGAACGACCAGCTTCAGCCGGTCCGCCTGTGGCACGACGACGTCCGGGACGCCGCAGGCCACCAGCCCGTCGATGAGCACAACGGCGCCGTCGGGCAGGGCGGAGAGGGTGCGGGCCAGCGCTTCGCGAGCAGCGGTGTCGGGTCGGGGCCAGCCTCCGGCGACGGCAAGTTCGTGCACCGAACAGCCCGCGTCCGACAGGCTGAGGCAGACCCGGCGGTCATAGGCGTTGCCGCCGCTCGCCACGGCGGCGTCGTCGATGTCATCCGGTACGACGACGTGCACCGAGCGGAGGCTGGTCGCCGTCACAGGGAGCGCTCGTAGCTTGCCCAGGCGACGTGGGATTCATGCAGCGCGACGGCGATCCCGGCCAGGCCCCGGGCGCCCTCCCCCAGCGCGCCCGCGTGCACCTTGTCGGCAAGCCGATCGGCGATGAACTTGGCGAGGAACTCGGTGGAGGTGTTCACGCCGGCGAACGCGGGCTCGTCGTCGAGGTTGCGATAGTTCAGGTCGGCCAGCACGGCGCCGAGCTCCTCGGTAGCCAGCCCGATGTCCACCACGATGTTGTCGGCATCGAGTTCGCCGCGGCGGAACGTCGCATCCACCACGTAGGTGGCGCCGTGCAGCCGCTGCGCCGGGCCGAAGACCTCGCCCCGGAAGCTGTGAGCGATCATCACGTGATCGCGGACGGTGATGCTGAACAAGTCCGACCCTTTCTTGGCGTGGGTTACCTCTCCGGGTAAGTGACACGGACGCACAGTGTGGAAGGTTCACCGCCGGCGAGCCGGGGCATCAGCCGGGGCAGGTCTTCGAACGGGCTCTCCTCGGTGATCAGCGCATCGAACGCGGAGTCGGCGAGCAGCCGCAGGGCCAGCGCCAGCCGGTCCCCGAAGCCGCGCCGCGCGCGCCGGGCCGGTGCCACCGCGCCCACTTGGCTGCTGCGCACCACCAGGCGGCGGGAGTGGAAGAACTCGCCCAGCGGCACGCTCACCCGACGGTCGCCGTACCAGCTCAGCTCGATGACCTCGCCCTCGACGGCGAGCAGTTCGAGTGATCGCGCGAGCCCCGCCTCGGTGGCGCTGGCGTGCACCACCAGGTCGCAGTCCCCCGCCGCCTGCTCGGGTGTGGCGAACCCCACGCCGAGCGCCTTGGCCACGGCCGCCCGCGCCGGGTCGATGTCGACCAGCTCGACCCTGACACCGGGGAAGCGGGCGAGCACCGCGGCGACGCTGCAGCCGACCATCCCGCCGCCGACCACGGCGATCCGGTCGCCGACCAGCGGGGCGGCATCCCAGAGCACGTTCACCGCGGTCTCCACGGTCCCGGCCAGCACCGCGCGCGCGGGCGGCACGTCGTCCGGGATCGGCGTCACCGCGGTGGTCGGCACGACGTACCGGGTCTGGTGGGGATAGAGGCAGAACACCGCACGGCCGAGCAGCTCGGGTGGCCCGTGCTCGACCACCCCCACGTTGAGATAGCCGTACTTCACCGGCGCGGGGAATTCGCCGTCCTGGAAGGGCGCCCGCATCGCGGTGAACTGGTTCTCCGGCACGCCGCCTCGGAAGACCAGGGTCTCGGTGCCGCGGCTGACACCCGAGTAGAGCGTGCGGACCTCTACCTCGTCCGGGCCGGGCCGGGGTACCGCCACCGGGCGTATCTCACCCTCGCCCGGTGCGCGGAGCCAGAAGGCGCGCGCGGTGCGATCCACGTAAATCCTCCTCCTGGCGGTGAACCCCCGGCGGCTCGGATCCGTGCTGAGTTAGGTGGATAGAGGCTCGCTGAAGACCGTAGTCTGGCCGAAAACCGCCCAGCCGCAGGCCACCGCGGTCGGCCCACCCCGTCGCCGGAGGCGTGCGGTCGCGGCCGCGGTGACCACCGGGTGCGCCGGCCTGCTGGTGTTCCTCGCCCTCGTCGCACCGCAAACGGTCGGTCAGCTCACCCCCGCCGCGCTGGTGCGTATCCCGGTGGAGGGGCTGCTCGGCGTCGCCCTCGTTCTCGTCCTGCCGGCCAGGGCGCGGCGGGTGGCGGCGTCGATCGGTGGAGTTGTCCTCGGTCTGCTGACCATCCTGAAACTCCTCGACATGGGCTTCGGCGTGGTTCTCTCCCGGCCGTTCGACCCGGTGCTCGACTGGAGCCTGATCGGCGACGCCGCCTCGTTCCTCAACGGATCCATCGGCCGCGCCGGCACGATTGGCGTCGGGATCGCGGCGGTGGGGCTGGTCGCCGGCGTGCTCATCGTGATGACGCGGTCGGTGCTGCGCCTGACCCGCCTCGTGGTGCGGCACCGGACCGCGGCGATCCGGGCCGTGGCGGTGCTCACGCCCATCTGGGTGGCCTGCGCCGTGCTCGGCGCGCAGATCGTCACCCCGGTGCCCATCGCCGCCAGGAGCGCGGCCTCCCTCGCCTACTACAAGGCACGCCAGGTCCCGGTGAGCCTGCGGGATGGGCAGGTGTTCGCCAGCCAGGCCGCCGTCGACCCCTTCGGCGCCACTCCGGGCGACAAGCTGTTGACCGGGCTGCGCGGCAAGGACGTCATCTTCACCTTCGTGGAGAGCTACGGGCGCGTGGCGCTCGAAGACCCGGAGTTCGCACCGAGGGTCGGCGCGCTGCTCGACGACGGCAACCGTCGGCTGAACGCGGCCGGATACGCCTCCCGGAGCGCCTTCCTCACCTCACCGGTGGCCGGCGGCGGCAGCTGGCTGGCGCACGGCACGTTCCTCTCCGGCCTGTGGATCGACACCATCCAGCGCCACCACACCCTGGTTTCCAGCGACCGACTCACCCTCTCCAGCGCGTTCCACCGGGCGAACTGGCGGACGGTGAGCGTCATGCCGAACACCGGCGGGCCCTGGCCGGAGGCAAAGTTCTACGGCTACGACCAGGTGTACGAGTTCGAGAACCTCGGGTACCGCGGCCCGAAGTTCGGCTGGGCAACCATGCCCGACCAGTACACCCTGTCGACCTTCGACCGCACCGAGATGGCCAAGCCGAACCGAGGCCCGTTGCTGGCCGAGCTCGTCCTCGTCTCCAGCCACATGCCGTGGACACCGCTCCCCCGGATGATCAACTGGGCCGACGTGGGAGACGGCTCGGTCTACGGCCCGATGGCCAAGGAGGGCGATTCTGAGGGCGTCGTGTGGCGGGACCGGGCCAAGGTGCGCGCCCAGTACGAACGTTCCATCGAGTACTCGCTGAACAGCCTCATCTCCTACGTGGAGACCCACGGCAGCGACAACCTGGTGCTGGTCTTCCTCGGTGACCACCAGCCCGCCTCGATCGTCACCGGCGAGGGTGCCAGCCGGGACGTCCCGATCACGATCGTTGCCCGGGACCGGGCCGTGCTGGATCAGATCTCCGGATGGGGCTGGCAGGACGGCCTGAAACCGAGCCCGGACGCCCCGGTCTGGCCGATGGATGCCTTCCGCGACCGGTTCCTGACCGCCTTCGGATCACAGCCCGGTCACCCCACACGTTGAACTAGTCACACTTGATCGTGGGGTGAACCCCTATCCCATCGAATCCGTGCTGAGAAGCGTGTATAGAAGCCACATGACGACGGAAGTTCTGCCGCGTACCACGCTGCAGCAGGCCGTCGCGGCAGTCCTCCAGGTCGTCCTGCTCGTCGCGCTCTCGGCCGGCGCCGACCTCGGCCCGCTGGGCTGGCTGGCCGGTATCGCCTACACCGTTGGGCTCTGGGGCCTGTTGACCGCGGCTGTCCGGAGAGCCGGGGTCAGCACGCTCGGGCCGGCCGACCTCGTCACGCTGGCCAGGGCGGCGCTGGTCGGGGGCGTCACCGCACTCGTCGCGGACGGGCTCGGCAACGGTGACCCATCCGTCATACCCCTGGTCCTCATGGCCACGGTGGCGCTGGTCCTGGACGCGGTCGACGGCCAGGTCGCCCGGCGCAGCGGGACGGCGTCCGCGCTGGGCGCCCGCTTCGACATGGAGGTCGACGCGTTCCTCCTCCTCGTGCTGAGCGTCCACGTCGCCGCGCTGCTGGGCCTGTGGGTACTGGCCATCGGCGCCATGCGCTACGCCTTCGTCGCGGCCGGCTGGATCGCACCGTGGCTGGGGTCGGCGCTGCCGACGAGGTACTCCGCCAAGGTCGTTGCCGCGGTGCAGGGGATCGTCCTCGTGGTGGCCGCCAGCGAGGTCCTGCCGCGCCCGCTCGCGGTCGCGCTGGTGTCGACGGCGCTGGCCCTGCTGGTCTGGTCCTTCGGCCATGACGTGGTGTGGCTGTGGCGCAACGCCCGCCCTCGACGGTCCGCGGCAGCCCCGATGACAGACCCGATGCCAGACCCGATGCCAGACCCGATGGCAATCCCGATGGCAACCCCGATGGCAACTCCGGCGGCAACCCCGATGGCCCGGCCACAGCCGTGACCGCACGTCGTGTCGCCGCGCGGGTGGCCACCGCCCTGGCCGGCCTGCTGGTGCTCGTCGCTCTCATCGCCCCGAACGGCACCGCCCACCTCACGCCCGGCGCGTTCCTGCGCATCCCGATCGAGGGGCTCCTCGGGGTCGCCCTCCTTCTCCTCCTGCCGGCGAGGTCGAGGCGGGTGGCAGCGGTGCTCGCCGGGGTCGCCCTCGGGCTGCTGACCATCCTGAAGATCTTCGACATGGGCTTCGCCGCGGTGCTCGCCCGGCCGTTCGACCCGGTGATCGACTGGGTCCTGCTCGGAGCCGCGGTGGGGTTCGTCAAAGCCTCGTTCGGCCAGCTCGGCGCGATCGGCTCCGTCGCCGCCGCCGCGGTTCTCGCCGCCGCCGTGCTGCTCCTGGTGACGCTGTCGGTGCTGCGCCTGACCCAGCTCGTGGTGCGGCGCAGAACCATCGCGACCCGGGCCGTCGCCGCACTCGGAGTCGTCTGGGTCTGCTGCGCCCTGCTCGGCGCGCAGATCGTCCCGGGCGTGCCGGTCGCCGCCGGGAGCGCGGCCGGCCTCGCCTACGACCATGCGCTCCAGATGCGGGCGGACCTGCGGGACCGGAAGGCGTTCGCCGCGCAGCTCGCTGTCGACCCCTTCCGGAACACCCCGGACGACAAGCTACTGACCGCCCTGCGCGGCAAGGACGTCGTCCTCACCTTCATCGAGAGCTACGGGCGCAGCGCGATCGAGGACCCGGAGTTCGCGCCCCAGGTCGACGCCCTGCTCGCGGACGGGGATCGCCGGCTGGCCGCGGCCGGGTTCGCCGCGCGGAGCGCCTTCCTCACCTCGCCCACCTCGGGCGGCGGTAGCTGGCTGGCCCACTCCACGCTGCTGTCCGGCCTCTGGATCGACAACCAGCAGCGCTACCGCGACCTCGAAGCGAGCGACCGGCTGACCCTCACCAGCGCATTCAGGCGCGCGAGCTGGCGGACGGTCGGGGTCATGCCGGGCGTCACCTCGGCCTGGCCGGAGGCCGCGTTCTACGGCTACGACAAGCTCTACGCATCCTGGGACCTCGGGTACCGCGGTCCCCGGTTCAGCTTTGCCACCATGCCGGACCAGTACACCCTGCTGGCCTTCCAACGCGACGAGCGCGAGATACCGAAGCACCCCCCGCTGATGGCGCAGATCGTGCTCATGTCGAGCCACGCGCCGTGGTCGCCCCTGCCCCGGCCGGTCAGCTGGGCCGACGTCGGTGACGGCTCGATCTACGACTCCATGTCCGGCGAGAACGCCGAACCGCAGGCCATCCTGACGAGAGACCCGACCCGGGTGCGCACCGACTACCGCACTTCGATCGAGTACTCGCTGGACAGCCTCATCTCCTATGTCGAGACCTACGGCGGCGACAACCTCGTGCTCGTCTTCCTCGGCGACCACCAGCCCGCCCCGATCGTCGTCGGCGACGGCGCCAGCCGGGACGTACCGATCACGATCGTGGCCCACGACCGAGCCGTTCTGGACCGGGTCAGCGGGTGGGGCTGGCAGAATGGTCTGAAGCCCGGACCACAGGCCCCGGTCTGGCGGATGGACGCATTCCGCGACCGGTTCCTGACTACCTTCGGACCGTAGGCCGTAGGTCGTTGTGCCCAGCTGTCAGCGCATCGCTCCAGGTGACCGAGGTGCACTCTGTAACACGCCTCTCGGTTGCCGCGATCCAAATAGTGCTGAGGGAGAGCCACTATGGATCTGATCGCGCGGGCGGCGTCCATGACTGTGCATGCCGCGTCGCCCTCGTCATGGGGCGCGTCGAGAGTCAACCATGCCGCGAAGGCGGTCCGTCGGCGAAATCCGTCGGACTACCTCGAGCCGATTCTGGCCGTGTTCATCGGCGCGATCGTGCTGTCGGTGCTGCTCGGCTGGTCCCCCATCGCCTCCCTCGTGATTGTGGCGGCCCTCGTTGCGGTGCCGGCCGTGAAGGCGTGGCGCGCAAAGGCCGCGAAACAGCGTGCCATCGCCAGGCAGGCGCCGAAGGCGGCGTTCAACCTCGGAAACGTGCTCATGGAGCTCGGTCAGGTGGTGGGTGCCCGGGCGGCCTATCAGCGGGCCATCAACTCCGGCCACCCGGAGTGGGCCCCGAAAGCGGCGCTCAACCTGGGGATCCTGCTCACCGAGCACCGGGACATGACGGGTGCCCAGGCGGCCTATCAGTGGGCCGCCAACTCCGCCAACTCCGACGACACCGAGCAGGCGCTGAAGGCGGCGTACAACCTCGGGAACCTGCTCAACGCGCGGGGCGACGTGGCGGGTGCTCAGGCGAGCTACCAGCGGGCCGTCAACCTCGGTGACCTGGAGTGGGGGCCGAGAGCGGCGCTCAACCTGGGGGTCATGCTCAAGAGACAGGGCGATCTCGTCGGAGCCCGGGCGGCGTTCCACTGGGCCATGGGCTCCGGTCACGCCGAGGCGGCGCCGAGGGCGGCGGTCAACCTGGGAATCACTCTCACCCAGCTCGGGCTGGTCGCGGCCGCCGGTGCGGCCTATCAGCGCGGCGTCGACTCCGGTCACGCTGAGCAGGCACCGAAGGCCGCCTTCAACCTCGGGGTCCTGCTCGCCGGCCAGGGCAATGTGATCGGCGCCCGAACGGCGTATCAGTGGGCCGTCGACTCGGGCCATGCCGAGTGGGCGCCGAAAGCGGTGCTCAACCTGGGGGTCCTGCTCAACGGGCAGGGGGATGTGGTTGGCGCCCGCGCGGCCTTCCGCCAGGCCATCGACTCCGGCCACACCGAGGCCGCGGCGACAGCGGTGAACAACCTGGCCACCCTGTTCCGAAACGGCATCTCCCGGCATCAAGCCGGCAAAATGGGCAGATGACCGAGCGGTGCCGGCGTGGGGCCAACGGACCGCCACTGAGGTCGAACTCCGCGCTGAACTCCCGGCGTTGCGGATCGGCCAGCCACCCATCGGCGTCGGGGCGACCGGTCAGGTCCTCGTTGTACGCGGCGCTGGCACCCCCCATTTGTGCCAGCGCCCACAGCCTGCCCGGACGACAGCACCGCTGTGAGGTCACTGTCTCCCGGCCACCCGTCCGCGTATTCCGCACGTTGGCGGGTGGTCAGCATCTGGGATAGGTGTATCGCCGGCATAAGCAACCCTTTTCCGGAAAGTTAAAACAAAGCTGTTCTTAGATTGCAAAAGGCATGATGGCCCCACGTCGGGCGAGATGGCGGTGCTGTCTCTGATTGAGGGCAGACAAGGGGACATCAGGGAGGCGTAGCTATTTATCCTCGGATACCCCGGTGGGCATATGCGACAATTGCATGCACGGGTGCAGCATGCACGACACACGGAGTTGATGAGTCAAGTTCGCGTTGACCATTACGTCAAATTATCGCGATGCTTAAATGATTCTGGATACGAAACTTCGGGGAAGCGTGGTCCGCCGTACGTCCAGCTAGGTGGCCACCGGGACCTGTGGGACTCGATGACGCGGCCCGGCCCGCACACCCGCCGGCCGCGCCGTGCTCGCCCGACTCGCGGTGGCGCTCACTCGAAACGAAGCGCCTCGATGGGCTCCAGCCGCGCAGCGCGCCAGGCCGGGTAGCCCCCGGCCAGCAGCCCGATGGCCACACTGATCCCGAACGCGACCGCGATGGGGGTGATGGACAGCACCGGGCTGAACGAGCTCAGGAAGCCTCCGCCGGCGCCGAGGCTCGCGAGCAGCTCCTTGAGCGCCACGATCAGCCCGACACTCAAGCCGACGCCGATCAGCCCACCCAATCCGGCCAGGGTGATCGCCTCCAGGACGAACTGGGACAGGATCGCCGAGTCGCTCGCGCCGATGGCCTTGCGGGTACCGATCTCGCGGGTTCGGTCGGTCACCGACACGAGCATGATGTTGAGTACGCCGATGCCACCGACCAGCAGCGAGACGGCCGCGACCGCCGGGACGGCGCCGGTGATCAGCTGGATCAGCCCGGTGAAGGTGGCCAGCCGAGATCCGAGGTCCTGCGCCTGGAAGTCGTCGAAATCGGGGTTGGTGATGTGGTGTTGTTCGCGCAGGACCTCGATGATCTGGGCCTTGGCAGCGGCCACCTGAGCTGTTGACGTGGCCTTGACCGTGAGCGAGCTGAGCTCGTTACCCCCGATGCCGTTGCCGAACACACCCGACCGAGCGGCCTTCACCGGCATGATGATGACGTTGTCGGTGGCCGCGCCGTAGGACTGCATCACCCCGATGACCTTGAACAAGGCATGGTCGAGTCGCAGTGTCCGACCGATCGCCGCCTGTGGGCTCGGCCCGTACAGCGCGGTCGCCACCAGGGGTCCCAGGACCGCGACCTTGGCCCCGGACTTGTCCTGCGCCTCGGTGAAGAACGATCCGTAGGCCAGATTCTTCTGCTGCGCGGAGAGGTAGTTGAAGCTGGTTCCGGTGACCGACCCGGACAGGTACTGCGCCCCCGGGGTGGACGCCGTCACGGCCTTGGACACCTGGCCGGCGGCTCCGACGGTCGATCCGGTCACCGACGGCACCATGGCGGCCACCAGCGGCAGTTTCGCGATCGCCGCCATGTCGTCGTCGGTGAGCGGCTTGGCCGACGGGCCCCCCGGGATCGGCGACACCTTCGGCACGATGGTGATGCTGTTCGCGATCGGTTCGACCGCGGCGTTGACCGAGGCCGTCAGGCCTTGACCGAGCGAGGTGAGCAGGATGACCGCGGCGACGCCGATGATCAGCCCGAGCATGGTCAGGCCGGAGCGCAGCTTGTGCGACCGCAGACCGCGCAGGGCGATCGAGATAATGTCTCGCACAATCATGCGCGGGCTGTCCCTCGCGAAATAAGGCTCTGGAGGCGTACGGCGAGTTCCGCCACGCCGAATTGCGCAAAGCCGGCGGCTCCGTCAAGCTCGGTCATTGTCACTAACCTCGGCACCCTCTAGATCCTCATCCTACTGATTCGAGCCGGCCACGGCGGCGCTCTTACCACCATCCCAGCCGATGCTGCAAACAGTCTGCATGAAACCTGTAAAGAACCTGAAAGGGAACGATTCCGGGGCCGTTCCAGGGAAAACACTAGTTCGGTCACTCGCACCCGCGACGAACCTCAAGGATGCGGCCGAATTCGACGGACGTCCAGCGGGTCAGCGCACCGGGGCGTTCGCCGACCTCAGGTCACGTCGGGGTCGCCGCGGCTCGTGACGCGGGAGAGGTCGGGGCCCGGGTGTCACGACGCGAGCCGAAGCTGACAGCCGGGGCCCGAGGAACGTCGACGATCCTGGTCGAACCCACAGGATCGGTGTGACGGCGCGCCGGGCATCCGTTCCGACAGCCCGGCGCGCGACCGCCCTCGATGCCTTGCCCCAGTCGAGGAAGAAGGGTCCCATCCGCGCGGGCGAGAGCGGTAATCGGCCATCCGGCGCAGCGACGGCCCTCGGCTACTGGAATGCGCCGCGGTAGGTCTGCGGACTGACGCCGGTGATCCGCTTGAAGCGGTCGCGGAACGCGGTGGGCGAGCCGAAACCGACCTGACCGGCGATCCGGTCGACCGGGTGGGCCGTGGTTTCGAGCAGGAACTGCGCCTGTCGGACACGGGCGCGGTGCAGCCACTGCAGTGGTGTGGTCCCGGTCTGCTCGCGGAACCGCCGGAGCAGTGTGCGCGCGCTCATCCCGCTGTGCCGGGCGATGTCCTCCAGGGACAGTTCGCGGGCCGCGTTGTCCTCCATCCAGCGCAGCACCGGCTCCAGTACCGAGCCCCTCGGGGTCGGCGGCTGCTCGTGGACGATGAACTGGGCCTGCCCACCCTCTCGTTCCAGCGGCATCACCGACAGGCGGGCGGCGTCGGCCGCGACGGCCGAGCCGTAGTCGCGCCGGATCAGGTGCAGGCACAGGTCGAGGCCCGCGGCGGCACCGGCCGAGGTGAGGATCTGCCCGTTGTCGACATAGAGCACATCCGGGTCGAGCTCGATCTCCGGGTACCGCTTCGCGAAGGCCGCCGCGGCCACCCAGTGCGTGGTCGCGCGCAGGCCGTCGAGCAGCCCGGCCGCGGCGAGGGTGAAGGTCCCGGTGCAGATCGACGCGATCCGGGTCCCGGCGGCGGCCGCCGCACGCAGCGCGTCCAGGACGTCCGCCGGGACCGGCGTCAGGACGGAGCGGCCGGGCACGATGATCGTGTCGGCTTCGGCCAGCGCTTCCAGGTTCCAGGGTGCGTCGATACGCAACAGCCCGGCGTCCACCGGGGACTGGGCCGCGCAGACCCGCACCCGGTAGCCGGCCCGTCCGTCCGGGAGGCGAACCCGGCCGAACACCTCCAGCGGAGTGGCCAAGTCGAAGGGGACGACCTGGTCGAGAGCGAGTACGGCCACCGTGTGCATGGCTACAACGTACGTCACCACCGGATCCCCGCCAACGCCTCAAACGGCTCTGACCTGCTGGAACGACTCCTGGCTCACCCTGCTAGCTCACCCTGCTCGACCTGATCGCACCGCATGCCGTGTCCACCCGCACGAGGGAAACCCACCTCGTGTGGAAGACGACCGATCCGGCGCGGTC
>Ga0137412_10004276_pt1 | contig 11436 bp, 9 predicted proteins | sample CZODoug2_1_16fun_FD_122160 | JGI IMG/M metagenome (GOLD analysis project Ga0137412, IMG submission 122160) | Vadose zone soil fungal communities from Angelo Coast Range Reserve, California, USA - CZODoug2_1_16fungal (Hybrid Assembly) | ecosystem: Environmental > Terrestrial > Soil > Vadose zone... | reverse complement strand
GCCGGGCCAGCAAACACTTGCCACCAAAATCGGCTGTGCGCGGCTGCTCCAGTCCGTAGAGAGCCTTGGTCGCGCCGGTCTCTTTCGAAAGATCGGTGAGCTCCGGAGCGGCCATCTGCATCCGGAACGCGAGTTCGTAGGAAGCGATTCGCGCCTGCAGATCGGAATCGTCAGCGCGTGCGGCGAGATGCTTCTCGTTGTACCACTTCAACAGATCGAGCATTTCGCGCTGATCGCCGTCCTGCATGTTCGCCGGAGGGCGCGCGTTGAGGATAGGCGTCGCGCCGTTTCGCAGCACCGTTCCCTGGTACATCGCGGGCAGGAACCCCGCACTGTACACGGGCGGACCGGACTTGATGCCGCCTTCCAGCAGGACCACGAAAGCGGGAAGGCTGTCGCTCTCGCTGCCAAGTCCATAGGTGATCCAGGAGCCCATGCTCGGGTAACCCATCAGAATGCGGCCGGTGTGCACCTGGTACATGGCCGGGGCGTGCACCACGCTCTCGGTGTAGAAAGACCGCACGAAGCACATGTCGTCCACGCACTCGGCAACATACGGGAATAGCTCGCTCACGTCGGCGCCGGATTGGCCATCGGTGCGCGCCATCACGATCAGGTAGTTGACGCCAGCGCTCGCGGCCTGCTCGACGAGGGTGGGCGAGCACTTTTTGGGCAATCCGTCGGCGAGCGCCGCGTTGACGAAGCAACTCTCCCGTGCGCGCGCGAGCGCATCCGTCGGGGTGAGCGTAGTGGCTGTAAGTCCCAACGGGTCCAGCTGAGCCCTCAGCGCCCCGGCCAGCATGTCATCAACCTGCCAGTTCACCGGTTGGATCTTCAGAAAGCTGTTGTTGCTGTCCTTGGCGGCGTGATAGTGCATCACCTCCGCATTCAGGAGGTTGACTACGCCGATCTGGGCACCACGGGCAATCGCCTTGGGCGCGCGTTCTCTTGCCACACCCGTGCTGGTTACTACGAGACCGGTTATGACCAGATGCGCCAGTCCAACCGCCATCAGCCTCTTCATACTCACCGCCCTGTTTTTTCCGGGCTGGCGCGGTCCTCCCGGCCATCCGTCATTTATCGGGTAACGTGCGCGATTCCCAGGCACGCGGGTCCGCTGCAACCCCAATTCCCCCTGCGCCTGAGTCTAACGCGCAACTTCGGATTTCAAACAGGTGCGGGAGCCTGTTTGGGGTGGTTATGCGAACCAGCAACGGAGCTGGTTCACAATTTCCCGGGGAACGGCCGCGGTGGGCGAAGGCCGGGTGAATTCAGCGATAGAACAGATTGCCAAGCGTTTCACCGGTGCACAGTTGCGGGGCGTCGCCGCGGACCTTGGCACTCTCACGGGTGTCGAGTTGTTCTTGAAGCAAGTCCCAGAGGCCGACATTCTGGTGAACAACTTGGGAATCTTCGAAACGAAACCTTTCCTCGAGATTCCGGACTCTGATTGGCTGCGCTTCTTCGAAGTGAATGTGCTCAGCGGCGTCCGTCTTTCGCGCCACTATCTTCCTGGTATGCTGAAAAAAAAGTGGGGGCGCGTCATTTTCATTTCCAGCGAATCTGCGCAGCACATTCCCGTGGAAATGATCCACTACGGAATGACCAAGACCGCCCAGGTGGCTATCGCTCGCGGAATGGCGGAATCCGTCGCCGGCACCGGCGTCACAGTAAATTCCATTCTCGCCGGACCCACCGCGTCAGAAGGAGCCGGCCGGTTCGTCGAGCGCATAGCCAAAGAACAAGGCGTGACGCCCGCCGAAATCGAAAAGCAGTTCTTCGCCACGGTCCGGCCCACTTCGCTTCTCAAACGTTTCCAGACTCCCGAAGAAGTTGCTGCCGTCGTTGCGTTCGTCGCCAGTTCACAGGCAATTTCGATCAACGGCTCGGCCGTCCGCGCCGAGGGCGGTGTCATTCGCAGCATTTTTTAGAAGGCCACCGTCAGGCGCGCTGATAATCGGGGCGCCAACTCTTGATGAGTTGCTTGATGGCTTTGCGCTCCGTCATTTTTTCGTCCAGAACTTTTCGCGCCAACACCGGCAATTCCGCATCGCAGGCAAACCGCAGCGAGACGATTTGTGCGATGGTCAGCTCGCCGGTTCTTGCCTGCAAGTCCGCAGGCAGCACTTGCGCATACCGCAGGCGTTCCTCCAAACGGATGATGCGGTCCTGCACCGCGAGCGCAAACAACCGAGCCTCTAGGACCGCGATGGCCAAGGCTGCGGCAAAAATCACGCCAAAGATTGTCGCGAAAGAAAACCCCAGCTTCCATATCCGGTACAACGACCAAAATAAATTAACAGCAAGTACGGGGACTGCAAAAAAATGATACACGGGAACATACCTTCCGTGATTTGAAAAATTCTGTGCGTCCATTTTTCTTCCTCCATGCGCGGCTAAATTGTAGCAACCTTGTGGCCTTGCCTGCATCCAATGCTTTGGACAAAGTCGCCGGTCCGGCGATATCCTGAGAAGAGACCCACAAAATGGCGAAAGCATCTTGGGGCGGCAAAATCATCGCTGAAAGCAACGCCACGGTCGTTGTTGAGGGCAACCAATACTTCCCGCCCGATGCCGTTAAGGCGGAATTCCTCAGGCCGAGCAAGCACACTTCCATCTGTCCGTGGAAGGGAACTGCTCATTACTACCATGTCAGCGTCGGCGGCATGCAGAACGAAAACGCCGCGTGGTATTACCCAGAACCGAAACCCGCCGCTGCTGAAATCAAGGACTGCATTGCTTTCTGGAAAGGCGTGCGCGTCGAAGTCTGACGTGAACTCTTCTTTTTCTCTACGCTCTCCGCCGACGACAACTGTGCTTGAGGCGAGCGTTGAGATCCTTCGCTTCGCTCAGGATGACAGTGTTGTTGTAGCGGATGAGAGCATCAATGAGGCTGCATCCCTCCCGTCAACTTCCTACTTTCCAATCTCGTTCTTGAAGATCGAACCATCGTGCATCACGAACCTGACGTGCTCCAATTCTCCAATGTCCTTTAGCGGATCTCCGGCGACGGCGACCACTTCGGCGTAAGCGCCAGCAGCGATCACTCCAATTTCTCCCTTCATGTCCAGCATTTCCGCCGAGCGCGATGTGGCCGATTGAATCGCATCCATCGGCGCCATTCCCATGGAGACCATTCTCTTAAATTCCTGCGCGATCGGCTCGGTCCAGGGAATCCCCCCCATGTCTGTGCCATAAACGATTTTCAAGTGCGCCTGCAGCGCCTTCTTGAAACTGATTTCATGCACGGCAGCCCGAGCGCGGTCGCGCTTTCCCTCCAGAGTGTCCGGCTGCGCCCAATCGTCGTAATACGGAGAAAGCGTCGGACAGTACCACGTCCCCAAGCGCTTCATCTGCGCGATCTGCGCATCGGTAATTTCCAGTCCATGCTCGATGGAATCGCATCCGCCATCGAGCGCGCGCTGCAAACCGATTCCGTTGTACGCATGGCACGCCACTTTCTTTTGCCAACCGTGCGCCTCGTCGACGATGGCTTGCAACTCTTCTACTGTCAGGGTCGGCTGCGATACAAGCTTGCCCTCTTTGTCCACCCAGGAGCGGTGCGTCATGTAGACCTTGAGCCAGTCCGCTCCGTGCTCGAGTTGCTGGCGGGCGGCTTTGCGCGCTTCCACTGGTCCATCCACGAGTTGAGCGCCCTTGGGCATGTCCAGTTCCGGGGCATAACCTTCGAGGTTGTATCCGCCGGTTGTCGAGATCGCGCGTGTCACGCAAAACAGTCTTGGCCCAGGAATCGTTCCTTCTTCAATGGCCTGCTTGATTTCGATGTCGCCATACCCTGCGCCTTCCGTCTCCACGTCCCGAAGCGTGGTAAAGCCCTGGTCCAGCGCTCGTCGCGCCGCGTAAGTGGCACGCGCCGCGCGCAACGCGATTCCCGCTTTTAAAATATTCGCGTCGTAGCCGCCCTTACTGGGATCTTCGCCCCACAGGAAAATATGCGTGTGCGCGTCGATCAATCCCGGCAGTACGGTCGCATTCGATAGGTCAATCACATGCGACCCGGAGGGGATCGCCGCGGAACCGTCGGCCACCTTTTCAACGCGCTTGCCGCGCACAAAAATGAGCTGGTTCTTCCGCGGTGCCTCGCTCACGCCGTCGATCAAAGTGCCCGCGCGAATGACCGTGAGTGGCGCCGGCGACGGGGAGGTGGACTGACCGCGTGCACCAACACAGTACAGAATCAGCGCGAGCGTGAAACAGGCCAGACAATGACGCATGGTGAGCTCCTCAACAGCGTCCGGTAGCTTGCCGCAAAGCGGCAGGCGATTGCAACCATTCCGCATGGCGCGGGCAATTATGAGGGTTTCTTTTTGGGGTCGGGCTCTGGGATGGAGGGATCCCAAGTGTTGGCGGGGTCAGCAGCGGGAGCTGCGTCTGGAACGGGAATGGGCAGAGTTTTGGCCGGTGGTTTGGTGGGGTCGGTGATTCCGGCGGCGTTGTCAGCGTCGATCTGGGGAAGGGTGCGGAGGAGCAAGCTATTGAAGTAGGCGAGAACGGCGGCGCGGCGTAGCGTCCGCCTTTCCCTCTTCGGGCTTCAACGCCTTAACCGCGTCTGTGGAGTGCCAGGCTGCGGCATCATACTCCGTCAGCAGCCGCCCTGTTTCGGTAATTTCCATGAGTCCCAGCTTCTGTCGGCAGGGGCGATCTCTGGCGGAAACGCTGGAAGCAAGCAAAATGAGGTCGGGGCACAAAATCATTATTCTCACAGCGTGCCCCCAAGGTGGACTTGGACCAGTTCCATGTTTATGCAATTTCAGTGGGTGGATGCTACTCCTAAAAGCCCGGCTAAGCTCCTTCGCAGGAGCCGCTCTGGCCCGAGTTAGCATGGAGAGACCATCCGCCAGCGTGGTTCGAGTGTACAATGTCGGCGACCACGCAACCCCAAATCGAAAGCTCGGTGGACAAAATGAACGTAACGACTGCGACGACTGCAAAGGGCCAGACACCGCCTGCGCACGTTGGCATGTTTCAATTGTTAAACGGCGTCTTCGTTACCGGCGCCATTTCCTGCCTCGCGCGGCTCGGCGTTCCCGATCTTGTCGAGCACGGCCCGAAGTCGCCTGAGGAGCTTGGCAGCCAGATCGGAGCTGACCCCCGCTCTCTCTATCGGCTCATGCGCGCCACTGCCAGCGTGGGAGTGCTTTCGGAAGGCCCCGATGGAAAGTTTTCCGAAACGCCGCTGTCCGCCGTGCTGCGCAGCAACGCGAATCCCAGCTTGCGAGCCTTCGCGATAATACACGGCAGAGATTGGCACGGACTCGGCTGGTCCCATCTCGATTATTGCGTGCGCACTGGAAAGCAAGCCCTCGACAAGATTTACGGCACGCCCATCTTTCAATTTTTCGAGCAGCGCCCCGAGGAGGCACAAATCTTCAATCAGGCCATGAGCGATTTATCCACCATCGATGGTCCAGCAGTGGCGGACGCCTATTCGTTCGGCAAAATTCATTCCATCGTGGACGTGGGCGGCGGGCACGGACTTCTCCTGGCGACCGTCCTGGCGAGGAATCCGCATTTGAAAGGCACGCTCTACGAAGTGCCGCACGTTGTGGCAGGCGCCAAGGACGGACCGCTCAAGTCGGTGATGGAACGCTGCACGCTGGCATCCGGTGACATGTTTACTTCGGTTCCCGCGGGCGCCGACGCTTACATCATGAAGCACATCATTCATGACTGGCCCGACGACGTATGCATCAATATCCTGAAAGCCTGTCGAAAGGGCGTGAATCCCGGCGGCAAACTCCTGGTGGTGGACAACGTGATTCAGCCGGGGAACGAATTCGCGCCGGGCAAGTTCATGGATTTGCAAATGCTGATTTTCCCTGGTGGGTGCGAACGCACTGAAAAACAGTTCCGCGATTTGTTCGCGGCCGCCGGGTGGCGGCTGAGCCGAGTTATTCCGACGGCGGTTCCCGAGTCTATCGTTGAAGGTGTCCCGGCCTAACGTCCCAGCAGTTGAGGTCCGGTCTACCCGCCCAGGCGACACGGTTGCCGGCGTTGAACAATCGGTGGCGGCAAATCCAGTTGTTGGTCTGCCATGTGGCATACTGGGCAAAGCAGGGATGGTTTCTCGTCTGGGAGCTACCCTGCCACGGGCGCATGCCGTCACTCGCCGAATTGACGCTCTGGCTACTGACGACCTTGGTCGAAGTTTTCGTCGTGTGTCTTTTCTTCGTTCAAGGCTTGTTCCGCAAATTCCTTTTTTTTAATTTCTATTTGCTCCTTTCGGTCACGATCAATACGGGCCGCTACGCCGTCCTCTCTTATTTCGGATTCTATTCCTCCGAGTACGCTTACTTCTACTACTTTACCGACGTTGTGCTGACCCTCTCTCTCTTCATCTGCATTTCTGAGCTTTGCGTGCGTCTCGTTGGAGACAGGATGACTCTCAGGAGCGTGGTCTTGTGGAGCGCGAGTGCGCTCCTTGCGACTGCCCTGTTTAGTTTCCCGGCCGTATCGCCTTGGGGATATCGTGTTGCAACATGCTTTGTGCTTGAGCTATCACGAAATATCTTTTTCGCGTGCTGTCTCGGGATTGCCCTGCTTTGGATTTGGAAGCTGCGCAACGATCCCGAAGATCGGATAGCGGCCCGGTTCGTCAATGTCCTGGCGATTTATTTTTTGTTATTTGTTTTTATCTACGCGGCGCGTGAGTTGGCCCCCAGTGCTTCTGGCCTTGGCCACGTTTATCCGATGATGGGTGCGTGGCTGCCACTCGGATACGGTTTTGCCCTTGTGTCCCACGAGGAGCCGTGAGGAACGAAGCACCGGACCTCTCTTCCTCTGCCACGAAAGATGTCTACCCCGATGGCCTTGAGCTTCGACAGGAATGGCAATCGGGATTGATTGCTCTCTCTTCAAGTCAGGCAAAGGCACGGGCTTCAAGTGCCCAGGAGGTTGGGTTGAAGGCGGGAGTAGCCGTGCTCATGGGCCCAGAGTGTGAGCGGGATCGCGGCTAGATCGTCGACGAGGGGGATGGCATGGCCGTCTTTGGTTAGGTCGATGGTGGTGAGAAAAAACTTACAGGTGTCGCAAGCTTCGACGCGGATGTGGGGGAGTTGTTCCGCTACGTACACCGGCAGCTTGCCTTCGGCCTGTTCGCCACAAGTGGGGCAATGAATCCGGCGGAACTCCCACTCCTGGGAACAGAATGAGCAAAGCAGGAAACGTTTCCCGCTATCGCCTTCCACTCGCAGCACGCCCAGGAGTGGACGCGCGCCGCACAACGGGCAAACCCGTACAGTAACCACCATCGGGGCCTGCGGCAGCAGAGCGGCACGAGACTCGGCATACGGTTGGAGGAAAGCCCGGGGAAGGAACTGCGCGAATGCGCCGACTTGCTGATCGTACTTGCCGCCGTGCTGCCAATACGATTCCAAACTTGCAATCCAGGAATCCGAAGGCAGCAAGGACAATTGATGCGCTGCTTTTCCCAACGCGGCGGGGGCACGTTGTTCGATGGTGGAGAGAAAGCCACGGAAGTGGGGAAGAAGCACGGAGAGGTCGAGAGGAACGCGCAACTCAGCTACGGAAATGTTGCTCGATTTCGTGCCAGAGGCAGCGGTGATGCTGGCGCGAAGCGTTTTTTGGAATGCGGCGATGTGTTTGTAGAAATTGAGAAATTCAGAGGCGAAAGAGTGTTGCGCAGAGAGCCGCTCGGCGCGGCGGATTCGGGCGTCGTGCTCGGACTGACTCGTCCCACCGGCCCAGGTTGTGGTCATTTGCGGGGCGTGGACGAATCGCCGACGATTTCTTTATACCAGCCGGGGTGATAGCGCTTGGCGAAGGCAATAGAAACATCGCCGCGAATCACGGAGCCAAATGCGCCGCGCTCCGCAAACACGCCCATGTAGATGTGGATCAGGAAAAGGCCAATGGTGAAGAGCGCTGCCGCGGGATGAACGAGAACGGAGATGTAACGCAAGAAGCGGAGATTCCACGGAATACGTTCCGGGAACCAAAGCACCACGCCGCTCACTAGCAGCGCCACGGTGCTCCAGAAGAATCCCCAGAAGAGAAACTTCTGTCCTGCGTTGTAACGCCCGGCTGGCGGCATTTTGTCGTCTTGATTGGTGCTGTAGTAGCGGACCGCTTTCCACCACGCTTTGTCCACATCGGTGTGCTTCATCTGCGGCGCCCACATGACGTACATGTTCCAGACCGCGGCGAAGAAAATAAGCCCGGCCCAGGGATGCAGCATCCTCGAAACCGGCGCGCCGCCAAGAATCACCGCTACCCAGAACAACCAAGGCGACCAAAACGCGAGGCCGGTCATCAGCAAATAGATGTAGGCTCCCGCCGCGACCCAGTGCGTCAACCTTTCTTTCAGCGTGTAACGGAGGACGTGCCCGTGAGGAATAATTTGTTCAGGGTGGCTCACGATTTTGATCCTCCCGGATTGACATCCTCTTCCTCGCGGTCCTTGGGGCCGTAGCGCAGATAGTGCACGAAGAGGCCAATCAATCCGCCAACCATGGCGACATTGCCAAGCCACTTCAGCGGACCTTTCCAGAGTTTTACCGTCCACGGCACGCGCGGATCTTTCGGCAGGCCGCCGTAAAGCTCCGGATGCGCGGCGTCATGCAACACGTAAATGACGCCGGTGCCGCCGACGCCCTGCGGGTCGTAAACGCCCGCGTTCGCAAAATTGGAATGATCCTGCAGTTGCTTGGCGCGCTTATGAGCGAGATCGAGCATGTCATCCTTGGTGCCGAAGTGCAGGCAGCCCGTCGGACAGGATTTGATGCAGGCGGGCTCAAGCCCTTCGCTGACGCGGTCAGTGCACAGCGTGCACTTGAACACGCGATTGTTCTTCGGATTCATTTTCGGAATGTCGAAGGGGCATCCTGTGATGCAATAGCCGCAACCGATGCAGTTGGCTTGCTGGAAATCGACAATGCCATTGGTATATTGCACGATCGCGCCGTCCGCGGGACACGCCGCGAGGCAGCCCGGCTCCGCGCAGTGCATGCACTGATTCTTGCGCATCAGCCACATCAGCGTGCCGTCATCGCGCTCGTGTTCGTTGAAGAGGATCAGGTTCCAATAATTCCAACGCGTTTCCGGCATAGTCTGGTAGGTGTTGCCGAAAACCGTTTCGCCAAACGGCAAATCGTTCCACTCCATGCAGGCCACTTCGCAAGCTTTGCAGCCGATGCAGGTTGTGGTGTCAATGAGTTTGCAAACGGTGAGATTGCGCTGGGTGTCTTCGCCGGGAACGCTGCCGGCGTGTCCGGAGATTTTTTGAATGCGTAGTGTGGCTTGGCTCATGGCATCCCCTACGCTTTCTCAACTTTCACAAGGAAACCTTTGAACTCGGGAGTGTAGGCATTCGGGTCGACCACTGTCGGTGAAAGCTGGTTGGTGAGTGTCAGGGCAGTCTTGCCTTCGTCTTCGGCAATACCGCGGTAGCCCCAATGAATCGGGATGCCGATCTGATAAGTCTTTTTGCCATCGATCATCATGTGCTTGATGCGCTTGGTGACCATGGCCTTGGCGATGTAGGTTCCGCGGATGCTGGACACTTTCACGGTGTCGCCGCCACGGATGCCGCGTTCCTCGGCCATTTCTTCGGAAATTTCCACGAACGGCTCGGGCACGAGTTGCACGTTCATGGGATTGTTCTTCGTCCAGTAATGGTAATGCTCGGTGAGGCGGTAGGTCGTGCAGATGACGTCGTAGCCGTCTGCGGGCGTTCCGTATTTGTCGTCGGGGGTCTTGAAGCGTTTCACGACGGGATTTTTCGACTGCCCCGGATGCAGCGGATTATCGATGGGACTTTCGGTGGGCTCGTAATGTTCCGGGAAGGGGCCTTCGGCGAACGCGCCGAGGGGGGCAAAGATGCGGCCGACGCCTTCAGGATTCATGATGAACGGGCCCATGTGATCCTTGGGATTGGAATCGGCCTTGAAGTCGGGCACATCGTTGCCGGCCCACTTTTGTGTTGCTTCGCTCCACCAGACTTGGCGGCGCGAAGCATCCCAGGGCTTGCCATCCACGTCGCAGGACGCGCGGTTGTAAAGCACACGGCGGTTCGCGGGCCAAGACCACGCCCAGTTTTGATGGATGCCGAGACCGGAGGGGTCGCCGGGGTCCCGGCGCATGGTCAAATTCCCGGCTTCGGTGTACGAGCCGCAATAAATCCAGTTTCCGCAGGCGGTGGTGCCATCGTCCTTCAGCCAAGCGAAGCCGGGGACCTGCTGGCCGGCCTTGAGTTGTGCTTTCGTGGCAGGATCTTCAGCATCCACGAAAGTTTTTCCATTGATTTCCTTCAGCACTTCGGCGAGCGAAGGATTGGACGGATCGGTGTAGCTCCAGGTCAGCTTTAGAATCGGATCGGGGAATTTGCCTGCATCTTTTTTGTACAGCTCGCGCACCCTTAGGAAAATTTGCGCCACGATAGCCTGATCGAGCCGGCAGTCTCCCGGCATCGGCAGGGCCGCATTTTTCCATTGCAGCCATCGAGCTGAGTTCGTGAATGTGCCGTCCTTTTCGGCGAATCCCGCGCACGGCAATCGATAAACCGTGGTCTGGATCTTCTTCATCTCCTCGGTGGAATTTCCCGCCGCCTTGGTCCAAAATTCGCTGGTTTCGTCGGGATAAATTTCGCCCACGACGAGCCAGTCGGCCCTTTTCAATGCATCGATATTCTTTTTCGTATCCGGGCCAATAGCCACGCCGTTCATGCCGAAAGCGAAAATGCCTTTGACGATGCCGTTGTACATGTTGTCCCAGAGGTAGGTCCACGAATAATTGCGGTCCACTTTTGGGAGATAGTCGAACGCCCAGTCGTTTTGCTTGGTGGCCGCGTCGCCATAGAGCGTCTTCAGGAAGCTCACGGCGAATTTCGGCGTGTTGCCCCAATAATTGAAGGAATCCCACGGGCCGGGCTTGGCCGGCTTGGGAGTGATGCGTTTGATCCAGCTTTCGAATGAAGTATCCGCTGGTGTGGGCACCTTTAGATAGCCGGGCAAATTGTCAAAGATGCCCGCCATGTCGGTGGCGCCCTGGATATTCGAGTGGCCGCGCAAGGCATTCACGCCGCCGCCGGCGCGCCCAACGTTGCCGAGCAGCAATTGAAGCATGGCCGCCGTGCGAATGGTCTGCGTTCCGGAGGTGTGTTGAGTCCACCCAACCGCGTAGATAATCGTTCCGGTTTTCTTCATGTTTCCATCTTTGCGGATGGATGTGAAAAGGTCAGCGGCTTCAAGGAATTTTTTCTGAGGAACGCCGGTAATGCGCTCGACCATTTCCGGCGTGTAGCGGCTGTAGTGTTTCTTAAGGAGTTGGAAGACGCAGCTGGGATGCTGCAGGGAAAAGTCGTAAGCCACTTTTTCCGGCATTGCAGGCGGCGGTGGGGGCGCGCCGTTGGCCGGATGGGCCGCGGCGGCCATGAGGTGCGGTTCGGGTACGGGTTTG
>Ga0137412_10004275_pt1 | contig 11436 bp, 9 predicted proteins | sample CZODoug2_1_16fun_FD_122160 | JGI IMG/M metagenome (GOLD analysis project Ga0137412, IMG submission 122160) | Vadose zone soil fungal communities from Angelo Coast Range Reserve, California, USA - CZODoug2_1_16fungal (Hybrid Assembly) | ecosystem: Environmental > Terrestrial > Soil > Vadose zone... | reverse complement strand
GTACGTTCCGCGGGCCGCAACGACCGCCGCCACGGTGTCCCTGATCTGCCCCCAGACTCCTGAGGCAGGGTCAGTTGTCGGGTTGGCGGGCCTGCCCTTGAGGTCGTCCTTGGGGCCCGTGGTGTTGGGGTCCACGTGTGCCGAGCCGATGCGGAAGTCCCAATCCGTGTTGACGTTGGGCGCTGCGGCGCGCTGGAGCTGGAACCAGACCCCGTGGCCCAGATCGTGGATCGCCGTGGTCGCCCAGTAATTCACCGGGGCCCGACCGGTGATCCTCACCGGCACCTCGAGCACGTAAGACCTGACGCTGGTGTTCATGAAATCGTTGTGGGCAGGGCCCAGGGCTGCGTAGTTCGGACTGGTCCCGGTCGCCAGCGCGGTCGTCGACGCGAGGGGATAGGGGAGGTAGTTGAAGAACGGGTCGCTGCGTTGCCCGGCGAAGAGCTTGATGCCGCCGACGCATTCGACGACCTCTCCGACGGGAGCATTGGAGGGCGTGATGATCGTGCCCGATGCACCGCGATCAGTCGCCGCGGCGCCGGTGAGCTGCTCCACCTGGACATACTGCGTGCCGTCCGAGCCGATCGGGAACGTGGCACGAAACGTGATGTCCTCGACGTAATCGCGATTGGTGTCGATCCGGAGCTCGTAGTAGCCCGCCGGGTTCCAGGGCTCGCCCAACGTCGGCGAGGTGTTCATGCCGAAGACCGTCCGGGAGCCGAATCTGTCGCCGGCCCCGGCAAAGCAGTAGGCATCGGTGATGTCCAGCCTCGGGTCTACGGCGGCATCCAAGTGGTGCGACATTCCACTCCTAGCCGGCGAGGGTGATGAGGGGATAGGGATTGGCGGACAGCGGCTGCAGCGCCAGCGTGTAGAACCAGTGGTGGTACGGCCTCTCGTTCGTGGCGCCGAACTCGCCGTAGAACCACAGGAACGGAAACTCGCGGGCATCCCACGTCACGCGGTCTGCCCGCCCGAAGGCATGAATGAGCTCGTACCAGCCCTCGGTGAAGCCGCTCAGCATGGCGATACGGGTGGGCGCACCGCGTTCGGGGACGATCGACGCGTCGACCGTGCTGCCGTCGGTTGCCCTGAGGTACGGCCAGGCGGACCCGACCGAGGCGAGATGTGGATGGCGGTAGAAATCAAGGATCGGCACGGCCCTGACGCCCGCCGGTAGCACCAGCCGGGTTCCCGCAGTGAGCAGCGGGGCGTTGTACCTCCGCTCCACTCCGCGCCCAGGGTCCCCCGTGGCCTCCGGGGTGCTGCTGGGCCGCGCCATCATCTCGGCCAAGGCCGGGGTGGCTGACGCGATGCCGTACAGGAAGGGGAGGGCGGCGAGACTGCCCAGGACGCTGCGCCGACTGGGGTTCGTGTTCACTGCTCCACCGTCTACGCGACGGGCAGGTCACGGCACCCGGCAAACACCCCGGCTTTCCCCTGGTCTGCGCGTGCTCAGGTTGATGAGCCGGGCGGACTGCGCCGCAACACCGGCCGAAGCTGCTCGAGCACGGCGGGGTCCTCGATCGTCGAGGGTGCGGTGGCATCCCTGCCATCGGCGATGTCGCGCATCGTCGCGCGCAGGATCTTCCCCGACCGGGTCTTTGGCAGCCCGGCCACGAAGTCGATGTCCTTGAGCGAGGCCACCGCACCGATCTCGTCGCGTACCCGCTGCACCAGGTCTCGTCGCACCATGCCCAGGTCGACCCGAGCATCGGCCTTGAGCACCACCAGTCCGCGTGGAATCTGGCCCTTCATCGGGTCGGCGACACCGATCACCGCGCACTCGGCCACGGCGGGGTGCGCGGCCAGGACCTCTTCCATCCCCCCGGTGGACAGTCGGTGGCCCGCCACGTTGATCACGTCGTCGGTCCGGCCCATGACGAACAGGTACCCGTCCTCGTCGAGATGGCCGCCATCGCCGGTCAGGTAGTAACCCTCGAACACGGAAAAGTACGAGGACAGGAAGCGCTCGTCGTCGTTCCACAGGGTGGGCAACGAACCCGGCGGCATCGGCAGCGCAATGGCGATCGAGCCCTCCGTGCCGGGCGGAACCGGGAGGCCGTCGGCGTCGAGCACGCGCACGTCCCAACCCGGCATCGCGACTGTCGGCGAACCGGGCTTGATCGGCAGCAACTCGACGCCCACCGGGTTGGCGACGATCGGCCAGCCGGTCTCGGTCTGCCACCAGTGGTCGATCACCGGGACCCCGAGCAATTCTGCCGCCCACCGGTAGGTCTCCGGGTCGAGTCGCTCACCGGCCAGGAATAGGTACCGCAGGCTCGACAGGTCGTACCCGGCCGCCAGCTCCCCCGCGGGATCGACCTTCCGGATAGCGCGCAACGCGGTGGGCGCGGTGAACATCGCCTTGACGCCGTGCTCGGCGACGACCCGCCAGAACTGGCCGGCGTCCGGGGTACCCACCGGCTTTCCCTCGTACAGCACGGTGGTCGCCCCGACCAGCAGCGGCCCGTAGACCAGGTAGGAGTGCCCGACCACCCACCCGACGTCCGACGCGGTGAACATGACATCCCCGCGGCCGACGTCGTAGACGTTGGCCATCGACCAGGCCAGCGCGACGGCGTATCCACCGCTGTCGCGCACCACGCCCTTCGGCCGCCCGGTCGTCCCGGAGGTGTAGAGGATGTAGAGCGGATCGGTGGCTCGCACCGTCACGCAGTCCGCCGGGGCGGCCCGGGCCATGGCCTGCGCCCAGTCCACGTCGCCGGGGCCGAGCACCGCACGGACCTGTGGGCGTTGCAGGATCACCGACGCCGTCGGGACGTGCGAGGCGAGTTGGAGAGCCCGCTCCAGCAAGGGTTTGTACTCGATGACCCGGCTGCCCTCGATTCCGCAGGACGCGGAGACGATGACGGCCGGGGTTGCGTCGTCGATGCGCGCAGCCAACTCGCGCGGGGCGAAGCCACCGAACACCACCGAGTGCACCGCGCCGATGCGCGCGCACGCCAGCATCGCGATCACGGCTTCCGGAACCATCGGCAAATAGATGACCACGCGGTCGCCCCGGCCGACCCCGAGTCCCCGGAGTACACCGGCGAACAGCGCGACCTCGGCTCGTAGCGCCGCGTAGGTGTACCTCGTGCAGGTGCCCGTCACCGGGGAGTCGTGGATCAGCGCGAGCTGCTCCCCGCGCCCGGCCGCGATGTGACGGTCCAGCAGGTTGTGGCACAGGTTGAGTCGCCCGTCGGGGAACCAACGGGAGAACGGCGGGCGCGAGTTGTCCAGAGCTCGGGTCGGTTTGGTATCCCAGTCGATGCGCCGGGCGGCCTTGAGCCAAAATCCTTCGGGGTCCGCGCGGCTTGCCCGGATCACCTCCGCGAACGACGTCACGGAACCCGTCCCGCGCCGGCGTCGGCGGAGTCCGCCCCGACCAGCACCACGGTGTTGCCGGGTCCGAGCCGCCCGTCGTTCATGTCCTGGTGGGCCTGCCCGACCTCGGTGAAGGGGCGGACCTCACCGAGGCAGGGGTCGATCCGGCCTGACCGGACCAGCTCGTTATACGCGGTGGCCTGCGCGTCGTTGGTGCCGTGCGAACCCTGAAGTCGCTTCTGGCGAACCCAGTGGTGGCGCAGGTCGACAACGGCCGAATAGCCGGTGGTACCGGCGCAGATCACCACCATGCCGCCCGCGTCGCACAGGAAGATCGACGTGGGGATGGTGTCCTCGCCGGGATGTTCGATGACGATCCGCGGGCTGCGCTTGGCGCCGACGACCTCCCAGATCCGCTTGCCGAAGGCACGGGCGGAGGCCGACCACTCCTTCTGACCCGCCTCGTCGGTCCAGTGCGGTGGCGTGCCCCAATGGTCGAAGTCCCGACGGTTGATCCAGCCGACGGCGCCGAGTTTCTCGCAGTAGGCGCCCTTCTCCGGGTCGGAAACCACGGCGACGGGCAGTGCACCCGCCTCCCGCGCCAACTGGATCGCCTGGCTGCCGACCCCACCGGAGCCGCCCCAGACCAGAACCACGTCGTCGCGTTCGACGGTGTGGCCGGGCCAGCCGTGCAGCATGCGATACGCGGTGGCACCGACCAGCGTCGGCGCCGCCGCGGCGGCCCAGGTCAGGTGCTCGGCCTTGGGCAGCACCTGGTGGGCCCGGGCCAGGCAGAACTGCCCGAACGAGCCGAAGTTCGTGTTGTACCCCCAGATCCGTGCGCTGGCGCCCAACATCGGGTCGCCGCCGCGCACCACCTGCGGGTCGTTGGCGTCCCAGTAGCCGGGATGGATGACCACGTGGTCACCCACCCGGTGGCCCTCGACGCCCTCGCCCAGCGCCCACACGATCCCGGACGCGTCGGAGCCCCCGATATGGAAGTCGTGGGGTTCGCCCGCGCGCTGCCGATCGGCGATCACGTTGATCGGCACGCCGCGCGCGGCCCACACATTGTTGAAGTTGATACCCGCGGCCATGACGGCGATGAGCACCTCACCCGGGCCCGGCATCGGGGTGGCGATCTGCTCCACCCGGAAAGCCGTCCGGGGCTCCCCCAGATGCTCCGTGCGCAGCACCTGAGCGGACATCAGTTCCGGGATGACCCCCAGCTCCGGCAACGAACCGACAGCAACGGCCTCGATCATCAATGCACCCTTCTCGGGACTGCGGCCTCGCGGTTGAAACTATGGGCCGCGAGGCGAACCGAGCCAGTGGCGTATGCGCCCGGTTCACTACCATTTGCGCCAGGCGTGCTCCATCGGTGGTGACGAGAACACCGAAATGCAGTTCAGCCAGGGCGACCGCGCTGATCGCCAGCTCTCCCTCCAGCGTTGGAATGTCCGTGCCGATCAGTGAGCCCACTTACTTACCCGCGAGGTACCGCTCGGCGTCGAGCGCGGCCGCGCAGCCCGTGCCGGCTGCGGTGATCGCCTGCCGGTAGATGTGGTCGACCAGGTCGCCGCAGGCGAACACCCCGTCGAGGTTGGTGCGCGTACTGGGGTGCTCCACCAGCACATACCCGTCAGGGTCCAGATTCACCTGGCCGGCCAGCAGTTCCGAGCGCGGCTCGTGCCCGATGGCCACGAACAACCCGGTCACGTTGACCTTGTACTCCTCACCGGTCTTCAGGTTGCGCGCGGCGAGCCCGGTGACCTTGTCCTCACCGATCACGTCGATCGGTTCGGTGTCCCACATGAAGTTGATCTTCGGGTTGTCGAAGGCGCGCTGCTGCATGATCTTGCTGGCGCGCAGGACGTCGCGACGCACGATGACCGTGACGCTGCGGGCGAAGCGGGCCAGGAAGGTGGCCTCCTCCATCGCCGAGTCGCCACCACCGACCACCGCAATGTCCTGGTCGCGGAAGAAGAACCCGTCGCAGGTGGCGCACCAGGACACCCCGTGGCCGGACAACCGCTTCTCGTTTGGCAGACCCAACTCTCGGTACTTCGACCCCGTCGCAATGATCACCGTTCGAACTGCGACGACGTCCGTAGCCGTGGCCACGGACTTGAGCTCTCCGGTCAGGTCAACCGAGATCACATCGTCGGCCACGAGATCCGCGCCGAAACGAGCCGCCTGCGCGCGCATCGCCATCATCATCTCGGGCCCTTGGACGCCCTCGGCGAAGCCGGGGAAGTTCTCCACCTCGGTGGTGTTCATCAGCGCCCCGCCCATGCCGACTGCGCCCTCGAACAGCAATGGGTTCAGATCCGCTCGAGCGGTGTAGACGCCCGCGGCGTAGCCGGCCGGGCCCGAACCGATGATGACGACATCGCGAATGTCCCTCACACATAACCCTTCTGGTGTCGCCGCGGTCACGGGACCTTCGCGGCCAGCACGTCGGCCTGGAGGATCTCCGGCGGCAGGGCCAGCAGGCGCTCGGCGTTGGCCATCAGCGCCTCGGCGATGCGCCCGGACAGGTGGGCCTGGCGGGCTGCCTCGTCGGGGAACGCGTCGACGACCCAGAACGTGGTCTCGTCGGTGCGCAACGCGAACCAGACGATGGTGCCGGCTTCGTCGTTGGCGAGGGCGAGCGCACTGGCCAGGAAACCGGCGACCTCGTCGGCTGTCTCCTGCTTGGCGATCAGCTTGACGACGAAAGAGACGCTCAGCGTGCGGGTGGTCGTGGTCACAGCTTCTCCTTGAGTAATTGGCCGCCCGGCGGGCGGCCCTCTGCTCGAAGCTAGGGGCCGCAAGGCGAACCGAGCCAGTGGCGTATGCGGCCGGTTCACTATCATTCGCGCCACGGCGCGGAAGCCGGTCTCAGTCGATGATGTCGGTGACCGGCAGGGGAAACGCGGCGAGCGCCGCGACGGCCCAACGACGAGCGGCGAGGTCGCCTCCGGTCCAGTCCGCGCCCAGCCACTGGGTCAGGCTGCGCCGCGACGTGACCATCCTCAGCAGTTCGAAGGCGTCGGTGCGCACGGTCAGAGCAGGCTCGCCCTTACCGACAACGACATCCACCGACTGATCCGGTGCCAGCACCCGAAGGGTCGGCGCCCCGCTGTCCTCGTAGGGCTGCGCGCGCGAGTCCAGCATCGCGTGCGCCATCGCCGCGACGTGTCGATCATCGCGCAACGGCCCGATCCCGACCGCGACTCGGATGTCTTGCTCGTGGATCCAAAAGCCCACCGCAAGGCGAGGGAACAGGGTCGGGTCGGCGGTCATCCGCGCGGTCAGTTCCGGCGCGCGGTCGGCCCACTCCTCGCACACTTCGGACAGGCTGCGCCCGGCCCGAGCGGAGACGTGCGCAGCAGTCCAGTCCGGGGTGCCGGCTCCGTCGAGTCGCCCGTCGAGGAAGTCGGCAGTGGCGCCGGCCAAATGTCGATAGGTGTCGACCACGGTCCAGTCGGGAGTGGGCATCGGGATGGCGGCCTGCTGACTCTCGGAGAGCGTGGTCGCCAGCGCAAGCAGTCTGTCCACGACCGCCGGGTAGATCGCAGCCGACTCCACCATCGCTATCGAAACCCGGCGAGGTGTCCGAGGATCTCGGCGGTCTCCGTGCGGGTGGTGTAGTCGTTGTGGACGTCGATCCACCGGATCGCCCCGGCCGCGTCCACCAGCACCACCGTAGGCATCGGGATGCCCGACGTGCCATCGGCGTTACTGGCCGGCACGTCGATCCCGACCGGGGTCAATGCCTCGTGGGCGGCATCGCCGAACGCGGTGAGCACACCCAGCGCAGCGGCGATCTGGTTGCCGGGGTCGGAGAGCACCGGAAACGCCAACTCGTTCTTTTCCTGCAGGGAAAGCGCTTCGTCGGGCTTCTGGGGGCTGACCGCGATCAGGGCGATGCCACGCGACAGCAGCACCGGTTCCAGCTCTTCGGAGTACGTGCGCAGAGCGATGTTGCAGTACGGGCACCACGCGCCGCGGTAGAACACCACCACGGCGGCGCGGCCGTCGCGCGCCGCGGTCAAGCTGGTCCACCGCCCATGGACGTCGAGCAGATTGCCGTCCGGCATGGGGGAACCGAGAGCCGGCAGCCGGCCGGGCGTCTTCGCACGGTGGGCGGCCTGTTCCTCGGTGACCACGCTCCACACGTCAGCGGGGAACAGTTCCGGGACCTTCGCGTGGAACGCCTCAACCTGGTCGGCGATGGTCTGGTTCGTCATGCGCGTCGTCCTTCCGCTGATGCCATTGGGTCGTAGCCGGGAGTCAAAAAGGTGTGATGCAGCTGGCGGCGGCGGACGCCCATGTTGCCGCCGTCGTAGAGCGGGAAGCAGAGGGCGTCCTGCATGAGACCGGCCAGTGGGCTGAGGTCGGAGTAGCTGTTGACCCCGACCAGGCGCATCGCGTCATAGACCACCTGCACGCACAACTCAGAGCTGTAGACCTTGGTCATGATCGCGAGCTCGTCGCTATCGCGATGGAGGTCGAGTTGGTGGCAGGCCTTCCAGGTGAGGTACCGGGCCGCCTCGATACGCATCTTCAGATCGGCCAACATGTAGCCGGCATTCTGATGCTCAATCACCAAGACGTCGCCGCCGCGTTTGTCGGTCTTGGTGAACTCGAAGGCCAGGTCGAAGGCAGCACGCATGACCCCGACGCAGGCGGCGCCGATGATGGCGGCCGTCCACGCGAAGGTGTGCCGGACCATGCGCGGGGCGTCGCCCGGCTCGCCGAGGATGTTGTCCGCCGGGACGCGGACATCATTGAAGTGGACGATCGGCGAGGCGACCGCGCGGTGGCCCGCCGTGTCCAGGTATCCGACCACCTCGACGCCCGGCGCATTGCCCGGCACGACGATGATCGCGAGGGACTCCGGGGTGGGCCTGTCCGGGTCGGTGCGGCACACGACGGTGTAGAGATGGGCGCCATTGCCGTCCCACCCACTGCCGTTCGTGGTGAAGTGCTTCTTGCCGTTGATCACCCACTCGTCACCCTCGCGACGCGCCAACGTTCGAACGCCGGCGTCCGGGCCGGGGTTGTCGAAGTTCGCCCCACCGATGGTCTCGGTGAACGCGAACGACGCCAGGCGCCGCTCGGGCTCCTCCAGGATCTCCGCGATGAAACGACGTTTCTGGTCATCGGTGCCGAAGCCGAGAATCGGTTCCATGCCCAGGCCGCACCCGAGCAGCGTGGTCGGCACATTGATGTCGACCGCGGTCAACTCCTCCGCGGCCAGCGCGAAGTCCAGCGTCGACATACCCCCGCCGCCGTACTCCGTCGGGAACATCGCATGCACGAAACCGGCCTTGGCCATCTGCGCGTACATCGGCTGAGTGGCGAAGAAGCGGTCCTCGGGCCGAGGCAGGGGGGCAATCACCGAACGCACCTCGGACAACACGGTCCGGGCGAACTCGCGGGCGTTGGCCTGCAGGGTCTGCTGTTCAGGGCTGAGCGCGAAGTCGATGGCCATGCGGTCGAAGCTATGGGCGCTGAGGCGAGACCAACCAGTGGCGTATGCGCCTCGTTCACTACCAATTGCGCCAGGGGTTTATCGGCCTTCAGCCGATGCCATCGGGTCGTAGCCGGGGGTCATAAAAGTGCGGTGCAGTTGGCGGCGACGGACGCCCATGTTGCCGCCGTCATAGAGCGGGAAGCAGAGGGCGTCCTGCATCAGGCCGGCCAGTGGACTGAGGTCGGAGTAGCTGTTGACGCCGACCAAGCGCATCGCGTCGTAGACCACCTGCACACACAGTTCGGAGCTGTAGACCTTGGTCATGATCGCGAGTTCGTCGCGGCCGGGATCGCGGTCGAGTTGGTGACACGCCTTCCAGGTGAGATAGCGGGCCGCCTCGATGCGCATCTTCAGATCGGCCAGCATGTAGCCGACATTCTGATGCTCAATCACCAATATGTCGCCACCGCGTTTGTCGGTCTTGGTGAACTCGAGGGCTGACTCAAAGGCGTGCCGCATGACCCCGACGCTGGCGGCGCCGATGATGGCGGCCATCCAGCACGAGGTGTGCCGGACCATGCGCGGGGCATCGCCCGGCTTTCCGAGGATGTTCTCCGCGGGCACCCGGACATCGTTGAAGTGCACGATCGGGGAAGCGACCGCGCGGTGGCCGGGCGTGTCCAGGTATCCGACCACCTCGATGCCCGGTGTGTTGCCCGGCACGACGATGATGGCGAGGGATTCCGGGGTGGGCTTGTCCGGGTCGGTGCGGCATACGACGGTGAACAGGTGGGCGCCGTTGCCGTCCCAACCGCTGCCGTTGTTCGTGAAGTGTTTCTTGCCGTTGATCACCCACTCGTCACCCTCGCGCCGGGCCAACGTCCGAACGCCCGCCCCGGGTGCGGGGTTGTCGTAGTTGGCGCCGCCGGTGGTCTCGGTGAGCGCGAACGACGCCAGGCGCCGCTCGGGCTCCTCGAGGATCTCGCCGACGAAGCGACGCTTCTGCTCCTCCGTGCCGAAGCCGAGAATCGGTTCCATGCCCAGGCCGCAGCCGAGCAGGGTGGTCGGCACGTTGATGTCGACCGCGGTCAACTCCTCCGCGGCCAGCGCGAAGTCGAGGGTCGACAGGCCGCGGCCGCCGTACTCCGTCGGGAACAGCGCGTGCACGAAACCGGCCTTGGCCAGCTGCGCGTACATCGGCTGGGTGGCGAAGAACCGGTCCTCGGGCCGGGCCAGCGGGGCGATGAGCGAACGCACCTCGGACAACACGGTCCGGGCGAACTCGCGGGCATTGGCCTGCACGGTCTGTTGTTCGGGGCTGAGCGCGAAGTCGATGGCCACGGTTGCCTCAGCCGCCGAGCTCGTGCAGCCACTGGTCCACGAGGTCCACCGTCTGCAGGTGGCTGGCCTCGTAACCGAAGCCGTGTCCCGTGCCGGCCAGCTCCTTGTAGGTGACCTTCGAGCTGGACGTGTAGCGCTGCGCCTGGATCTGCAGGGCGGGGGGCGGGAAGAGCTCGTCCGCGCCGCCGGCGATGATCAGCACCGGGACGGTCGTCTGCGAGACGCCCACGGAGTCGGCCGTGATGCCGTCCCCGAAGGAGAGCAGGTCTCCGCACGGGTCGGCCTCCCGGGGAACCGCGGCACGGACCGCCGGCAAGGCGCTGCTGAACAGGATGCCTGCCGCGCCGTCGCCGAACGGCGTGTAGTTCGGCGGCGCCCCCGGCGTGCTGTACAGGCCGGCCGCTGATTCGGCGCAACGCTTGTTGGTGTCGGCAACCTCCCGGGCGGCAAACGCCGCGGTCGTCTGATCGGCCCAGCCGAAGTCGATCAGCCCGTCGATGTCGTGGAACGTGTAGGCCTCGATGGTGGCGGTGAGGCCACCGGCGGAATGGCCGGCGAGGAACACTTTCTTGAAGGCCGGCGAGGCGGCGTCAGACTGGTACTTGCCGCTGCGCAATGCCTGCACCACCTGGTGGGCGGTGTCGGCCTGCGACCCGAAGCAGCTCGCCAGGCCCGGCGGCTTGTCGCTCGCGCCGTAGCCGAGCCGGTCGATGGTGACCGAGATGTGGCCCTTGCGTGCCTGCTGGTCGGCGTAGTCGTAGCCCGGCACGCCCTTGAAGTTCCAGTAGAACTCGCCCTGGGTCACGGCATGCAGGTAGAGGGTCGCCGCGTCCGAGTGGGCCAGCGCCGCCCGGGTGGCCACGATGTGCCCACGGATCGTGTAGTCCGCGCCGTCACTCCGGCAGGCGACGGTGGTGTTGTTGGTGTTCTGGACCGGGAACGACACCGGGATCGACATCACCGCGTCATCCTTCGCGCCGGCCGCGGACGCCGGAATTACCAGCACGCCGGCCACGGCGGCGCAGGTGAGTGCGGTCAAACTCTTCGAACGCATCTGGACTCCCACAGGTAGTGTGCGGTTGAAATTACGGCTCGAGAGCCGCTACGAGCCAGTGGCGTATGCGCCCGCTTCACTACCGTTTGCGCCACATGCATCTAGCGCGCGAGGAAGGCCAACAGCGCGCTGTTCACCTCGTCCGGGTGGGTCCACGCGATGTTGTGCGGGCCGCCCTCCACGGTGACGAACTCGAGGTCCTTGATCAGGCCGGGCAGCCGGGCCGCGGTGGCCTCGTAGGGCAGGA
>Ga0137412_10004273_pt1 | contig 11438 bp, 10 predicted proteins | sample CZODoug2_1_16fun_FD_122160 | JGI IMG/M metagenome (GOLD analysis project Ga0137412, IMG submission 122160) | Vadose zone soil fungal communities from Angelo Coast Range Reserve, California, USA - CZODoug2_1_16fungal (Hybrid Assembly) | ecosystem: Environmental > Terrestrial > Soil > Vadose zone... | reverse complement strand
GGACCGAAGCACTCCGATAGTCAATCGGCCGAACAATCAGGTTCTTCTCCTGGTTATAATCGCGGCGTGAACCTTCGGCCGATCCTTCTGGGAACCTCGTCCTTCACAGCGTCGGGCTGGGAGGGAACGTTCTATCCGAAGGGAATGCGATCCTCCGATTACCTGAGCTTCTACGCAGATCACTTTCATACCGTCGAAGTTGATTCCACATTCTACGCCTGCCCGACTTCTCGCACTGTTAGCAACTGGGCCGCCCGCACTCCAGAGAACTTCGTATTTTCAGTAAAAGTCCCACAGACCATCACCCATGAAAAAGTCTTGGTGGACTGCGACGCGGAGCTGGAAGAATTTCTGAAAACTATGGACATTCTCGGGGCAAAACTCGGACCAATGGTCTTTCAATTTCCGGCCTTCGACCGCTGGAAATTCCCGACGCAGAAACATTTTCTGGAAGTGCTCGCGCCTTTCCTAAAGAAGCTTCCCTCCGAACGCAAGTTTGCCGTCGAGATACGAAACAAGAACTGGCTCGATGCCACCTTGGCCGATCTCCTCCGCGAACACAGTCTTGCTCTTGTGCTTCAGGACATCTCGAACATGCCGGGATTTGCCGAGTTGACGAAGAAGTTCGATCCGATAACGGCGGAGTGGACCTACATTCGATGGCTCGGCGATCGCAAAAGCATCGAAAAGCTAACCATGACATGGGACCAGACAGTCGTTGATCGAACGAGTGAGCTAACCAGTTGGGTCGATTTCTGCTACCAGATCAGGAAGCGCGGAGTGGTGATCTACGCCTATGCGAACAATCACTTTGCCGGCCATGGGCCGGCGACCGTCGCGCAGTTTATGAAACTCTGGAACGCAAACGGATTTCCGCAGATAACCAGGCCACAATCTTCAAGGCAGGAAGGTACGTTGTTCCCGATGTGATGAGAGAGCGGCCATCATTGGGCCCGTCCGTGGAGACGATTCCACCAATCGAGTCGCCGCAAGATTACGCTGCCAAGATGTCCGTTTCTGGTGTCGAAGTACAGAGCATGGAAGAACGTTTAGAAGCGGACGTGCAGGGCGAATGACGACTCAATAGGCAGCAAAGACAACCATTGAATGCCAGGACGCGAAAGACCGGTAGGGTAAACGTAGCCACTCCAGCCCCGCCATCCACCGCCAGCTTGGCCCGAGAATGCTCACGCCTTTTTTATCTCGCGCTGTGATAGTCTGCAAAAATCGTGGGCGGCATGCACGGGTACGGTTAGGATAGATGAATCAGTGCGGGCGAAATTACGGATCGTTCGGTAGGCACTGATGGCGTTCAGGGGGGAATGATGGACGACCGTGGGCGCTACGAAACCGTCAAATCTCGATTAAAAGCGATGGGACAGGGTACCGCGCAGCAGGTGCGTGACGCGGGCTACAAAAACAGCCGACGTAACACCGGATATCAATTTAGCCAGATGATTTTTATCCGGAAGCCTTGCGGTTCGCTGCAGAGTCGCTCGCCGCGATCCGGCCAGTGGCGACGACCGCGAGGGCTTCCGCGTCATGCGGAACCTGATTGCCGCGCCAGACAATGTGTAAATCGGGCCTCATGAGCAATAAATCGTAACCGTAAATTTCGCGCGCCGATTCACCCGCGATATCGAGTACCTCCAGAGGCGCACCTGTTGCGCGCAACGATTGCTCCAGATTTCTAGTCTCTGCGCGCGTTCCGCCAAGCCGCAGCAGCGTGTAACCACTTCCCAGGTGATCGTGAAGCGCCGTACGATCATACGTTGTGGCGGGATTCTGCTCTGCGACGGGATTGTTTTTTATAACAGGATGATCCAACCAAACGTGCGGGAGCCGCGCTCCCGGCCAGGTTGTCGGAATGTACTGAGGATTGTCCGGGTCGGGACCGTCGCCTTGCTCGCACCAAACGATGGGCGAGCCGGAGTAGCGATAGCCCGCTTCGATTCCCAAAATCTCTGTCACCTTGCGCTGCTCGACATCGAAGCGGCTGGCCATTTCGGCGCGGATCGCCGCGCCTTCGGCCGTGTTCTTTCGGATGTCTGGATGATACGCCGCGCGCCAGCTCAGCCGCCCGCTCATCGCGGCGCGGGAGGCTTTCACATTTCGCAAGCCAATCGGGCGGCGCTCTTTTTCATAGGAGGCGAGCAGTTGCGGGCCGCCCCATCCTGCGAGCGCCGCAGCGAGCTTCCATGAAAGATCGATGGCGTCCCCGACGCCGGTGTTCATGCCGAGGCCGCCGGTGGGGATGACCAAATGCGCGGCGTCTCCGGCGATGAAAACGCGGCCCTCGGCGTAACGCTCCGCGCAGAGCAGATGCTGCGTCCACTCGTTCACGGAAAGCATTTCGAACTCGACCGGCATCCCTAGCGACTTCTTGAAAATTTCCGCCATTTCGCCATCACTGGACGCAGCCGCATGCAGGGTCCAGTGGCGCGTGCTGTCCTGGAGAATGATGAACGGGAATATGGGTCCCTCAGCGATGTGGTAGTGGCGGCCCTTGCCCATCGGAATGCGCTCGTAGAGTTCCGGGCAGTGGAAAAGCGCTTGGCGCAGCTTTCGAATGTTGCCGTCGCCCTGCAACTGGATGCCTAGCTGCTTTCGAACGGTGCTGGAGCCTCCATCGCATCCAACCAGGTACGCTGTTCGAATGGCCTCCTCCGGGCCATTGCTCGTTCGCACGTGCGCTGTTACGGAATCGCCATCCTGCGTGAACGACGCCAATTCGCAGCCGAAACGCACTTTCACGTTCGGGAGCGTCTCCACAATCGATCGGAGCAGCGGTTCGAGCGTGTATTGCGAGATCAGTTGATACGGTTCGAGTGGCCGCCCGTCGTTGTGCGCCGCGATTTCGGCTTTGGCTTCGTCCACGGAGGGGCACGGCAGGCGGGCAAGCGGGGGCCCGGCCATCGAGGTTGCGAGAAAGACGTCCATCGGAGCGCTGCGCGGCAGACCGGCGTCGCGGACTTTTTCCGCGATCCCCAGCCGGCGGTAAATCTCCATCGTCCGGGCGTTGCAGCGCTCCATCTTCGGAAGCTGAATTGAAGTTTCGTTGCGTTCGATGAGAATGCAACGCACGCCCCGCTGGCCGAGGTCCAGCGCGAGAGTCAGACCGACCGGTCCCGCTCCGACGATGAGGACTTGCGTCTCCGCCATGGAAATCTCCGGCCAATCCTAACTGACCCAAAGGAAATGATTATCAGGTATTATTTCGGGGCACTGAGGAAATATTGGTGATCAGGAAGAAGCTTTCCATTGCCATTGTGGGCGCGGGCATCGGTGGAATGACCGCCGCGGCCACGCTGCGCCAGATCGGCGCGGATGTGCGCGTGTACGAGCAGGCGCCACGTTTTGCGCGAATCGGCGCGGGCATACAGATGATGCCCAACTCGATGAAAGTGCTGCGCCGAATCGGTGTCGAGGAAAGGGTGATCCATACTTCGTTCAAGCCGTTTTCGCACCTGAACCGCGAATGGAATACCGGCAAGGTTATGAGGGAACTGCCCATGCCGGAGAGCCTCTTCGGCGCGCCGTATCTTTGTATGCACCGGGCCGACTTGCACGACGCTCTCGCCGCCGTGGTTCCCGAGGAGATCATCCACCTCGACAAGAAATTGACTGGGCTGGAACAAAGCGCGGGACAGGTTGCGCTGGCATTTGCCGATGGCACGCGCGCGCAGGCAGATGCGGTGATCGGCGCGGATGGAGTTCATTCCGTCGTGCGCGAACTCATCGTCGGGCCCGATGAGCCGATCCACAAAGGACGCATTGCGTACCGCGCGATTTTTCCGTCCTCTCTGCTCAACGGTATGGATATTGGTTCATCCAGGACCAAGTGGTGGGGAGCCGACCGTCATATCGTCATCTACTACACCAACGCGGCTCGCAAAGAGCTTTACTTTGTGACTAGCGTGCCGGAACCGGCCGAGTGGGTGACGCGCGAATCCTGGTCGGCCAAAGGCGATGTGAAAGAATTGCGCAAGGCGTACGAAGGTTTCCATCCCGATGTTCGCGCCGTGCTCGAAGCGTGCCCGGACTGCCACAAGTGGGCGATCCTTGAACGCGAACCACTGCCGCGCTGGAGCGATGGACGCGTCGTGCTGTTGGGCGACGCCTGCCATCCGATGACGCCCTATATGGCGCAAGGAGGGGCGACCGCGATTGAGGACGCCGCCATCCTGGCACGATGTCTCGAGGAAGTTGACGGCGAGGATTTGCATGGAGCGTTCCGGCGCTATGAAGCGCATCGCAAGCCCCGCACTTCGCGTATCCAGGCAATCTCCAGCGCGAATACCTGGATGAAGGGGGGAGACGAAGACACGAGCTGGCTCTATGGCTACGATGCGTGGAACGTGCCTTTGACTCCCCTGGAACCATACGTCAAAGCTGTCTGAGAACAACCGCTATGCAGCCCATCGCACAGGAAGAAATTTTCAAAACGTCTGACGGCTGCGCCATCGCGTTTCGATTGCGAGCGGCGCGGAACTCTGACGCGCCACGAATCGTATTGATCCATTCTTTGGCGCTCGATGGCAGCATCTGGGACGGCGTTGCGGCGAGATTGACCGGTCAGGCAGCGATTCTCACCTACGATTGCCGCGGACACGGAAAATCCGGTGGGCGCGCTGAAACTTTCACGACGGAATTGTTCGCGCGCGATCTAGCGGAATTGCTCGACCACGTAAGCTGGCCAGCCGCCACTGTCGCAGGCTGCTCGATGGGAGGATGCGTCGCTCAGGCGTTTGCTGGACTGTATCCTTCGCGAGTGAGCGGTCTTGGGCTGATCGACACGACGGCCTGGTACGGCGAGGATGCTCCCAAGATTTGGCGGGAGCGCGCCGCCACAGCGCGTTCGAAAGGCCTTAAAGGAATGGTTGAGTTTCAGGCCACGCGATGGTTCAGTGATGACTTTCGCACAACCCATCCAGAGTTAGTTAAAGCGATGGCTGAAATATTCCTGGCCAACGATTTGGAATGCTATGCCGCGGCATGCGTGATGCTCGGCGATGCTGACTTGCGGCATTTTCTGCCGGCGCTGCGCGTGCCGGTCGCGGTGATTGTGGGTGAAGAGGACTACGCCACGCCTGTGGCGATGGCGCGGCAGTTGCACGAAGCGATTCGCGGCTCGACACTCACGATAATTCCCGGAGGGCGGCATCTGACACCCGTCGAGTGCCCGAAACAAATCGCTTCGCAGCTCTTGACGCTATTGCAACGCGTGGGTTCTCAACAAGAGGCAGCTGAGGCTTAGCCGGAAAATCTCCCGCGTGAGTGATCGATCCGCGTTGCGATGCCGGGTTGCCGCATCGAATCGCGTTGCGGGGTATGGCGGTGTTTAGTAACACGGCTTCAAGATGTGTACTGCCATTTGGCCACAACTCAAACCACACAGGCTGAAGCCTGTGCTACTGGAGGCGCTGGTCCGATACGGTGCTACTTCGCCGGCTTGAGTTCGGCGTACAATTGCCCGACGAACCGGTCCGAACTCCCCGTTACCATGGGAACTTTTGCATCGAAATCGGATGTCGGATGGGCGGCGAGCACATCTTCCGGCGACTTGCCCTGCTTGACAAGTTCTGCCACATGATCCCGGACTCCCAGAATCATATCCCTGTGCGCGATCACGGCCGCTCTATCAACTGTGGGGCCATGGCCCGGGATAATCTTCGTATTGGGTCCTGCCAGGCCGATTACGAGGCCCAACCCCTCGAGCATTCCGTTGAGTGAGCCGCCATTGACGCGGTCGATATTCGGGTAACCTATGGAGCGGTAGAAATCGCCCGTCATCAGCACATTCGCGCCGTGGAAATATACCAGGGTGTCGCCATCGGTGTGAGCCCGCTGAATCGGAATCAACTCCGCGTCCTCACCGTCCATATGAAATGTCACGCGTCCACGATAGGTCACCACGGGGAGCGCAACAGCAGGCGCAGGAGGCACAGGAGTGCCGTTTGCCGCAGGAGCAGGATTCATCAGGCGTGACCGCAACTCCTCGCGGGCAAAAATTACCGCACCCATTTTCGCAAGGTTTTCGTTGCCGCCAGTGTGGTCTCCGTGCACGTGCGTGTTGACCACGAACCGAATCGGGTTGGGGGAGATTTGTTTGACCGCCGCGACGATCTTACCGGTCAGCGGAGCAAATTGAGTGTCGACGAGGAAAACTCCGTCCGGACCCGCGAGCACGCCAATCGTGCCGCCCTGGCCCTCGAGCGTATAGAAATTATCGGTGATCTTCGTGGTCTTGATTTCGATCTTGCTGAAATCGGGCGGGGTTTGCGCGTACGTCAACGCCGCCGTACCAAACATTGTTGCGAGGACGAAGAGCGAAATCCTGATTCCTGCGATTTTCATTTGTGTTAACTCCTACGTGAGGCTGGAATGTCGTTTGTGGCTTTCTGAACCCAGGGGAGTATATACCAATCCGCCCGCCGTGTGGCAATCGGGCTGCAAGGGCAAGAGGTGCCGCGAGCCGCGATTGGAGTTACTATCTACGGCGGGTTCGCAATGGTGGCACGTCGCGGCGGAGGCCGCTTTTGTAGCGGGCCGACAGGGTAGGGCACGGTGGACTCAAGCACATGCCCGCCTGAAGGCGGGCGCTACATAGACCAAAACCGAGCAAAAACATCATAGGGGGAACGAGACATGAAGCGATGGATCATGTTGTCGATAGTTGTGGCGGCAGCCGGCGCCGTCCTGGCGCTCACGATCCCAACAGTGGAGGTGTATTCGGCTGATAAGGAGCAGCGCTTCCCGCAACTCAAGATGGAGCAGTTGAACGACCAGCAGCGGCCGTTCGCGGACGAGATCCTGAAAGTTTCCAGCATCGGCATCACCGGGCCATACAATTCGATGCTTCGCAGCCCCGTCATGGGCCAGCGCCTGTTCAATCTTCTCGACTACGTCCGGTTCAACACATCGGTGCCGCGCAAACTGAATGAGTTTGCAATTCTGATCCAGGCCCGGCTGTGGACATCGCAGGTCGAGTGGTACGCACACTATCCGCTGGCGATTAAAGCAGGCCTCCCGGAGGCGGTGGCGGCCGATCTGAGGGAAGGAAAACGGCCGGCCTCCATGCAGCCCGACGAAGCGGCCGTGTATGACTTTTGCATGGAACTCTCGACCAAGCACGAAGTGAGCGATGCCACCTTCAAGCGGACGCGCGAACAGTTCAGCGAACAGCAAGTGATCGACCTGATCGCGGTCAGCGGCACTTACATCACTGCCGCCATGATGGCTAACACGGCAGAGGAAACTGTTCCGGCAGGCAAGACGCCGCCGCTGCAGGCGCTCCCTGGGCACTGAGGTTGCATCGGCATCTTGGCGGCTTTGACGCAGGCAGAGCCGGCGGTGTTGGGGTTCGAGGAAAAAACAAGGAGCCGACGGGACGCCGGCGCGACCGAATCCAGTGCATCGACGCTTGAGAGTTTCTTTGTCCATATTTTGAAATTCGGTTTTGAGGAATTCCGATGAAAAAGATTTTGGTCCTGCTGTTTTCCGCAGCGGCTGCCTGGCCTGTTTCTTCAACTTTCTTTTCGGAACAAACACAGCCAATCGGCGGCATGCCGCGCAATATCGTGGTCTTCGTCTTCGATGGCTTGCGTGGAGGATCGGTGAATTCCACCGACGCGCCGACGATGGACTGGATTCGCAATCACGGAGTCAGCTTTGTAAACAGCCACTCGCTTTTTCCAACGTTCACTACAGCCAACGCTTCCGCCATCGCTACTGGACATTACCTGGGGGACACAGGCGATTTCAGCAATACTTTTTATATCGGACAACCCATATTCTTGAGCGGGAATTTCGGCCGGGCGCCGGGAACGTACTCGCCCTACATCGAGAACGATTCCGTCCTGGGCGATCTGGACTCGGTCTTCAACGGGAACTACCTAAACGAGGAGACGCTGCTCAGCGCCGCGCGAGCGCAGGGCTTCAATACGGCAGCCGTGGGAAAGATGGGGCCCACGGCGATCCAGGACGTGAGCCAACTGAATCCCGTCGACGGTAAATTCGCGGCACCCCAGACGGTGATCATCGACGATGGGACCGGAACAGCGGATGGAGTTCCGCTCAGTCCGCAGATTTCTGCCGCACTGCTCGCCGCGGGGCTGCCCACGACAACTCCCGTCCGGGCTCAACGCACCGGGAACAATACGACGCCAGGGACGACGAGTCCGAATACCGAGCAGCAAGCATATTTTGCAAACACCGTGACGCGAGCGATCCTGCCCCTATTCAAGAAGAGCGGAAAACCGTTCGTGCTGCTCTACTGGTCGCGCGATCCGGATGGAACGCAGCACTTTCAAGGAGACAGCCTGAACAAGCTGGTCCCCGGCATCAATGGACCCACCTCGAAAGCGGGCTTAAGAAATGCCGACAATAACTTGAAACAAATTCTGGATACCATCAACAGCGATGCCGAGATTGGTGCCAACACGGACATTTTCATAACTGCAGACCACGGCTTCGCCACCATCAGCAAGCGCGACATCGATACCGACGGCCACGGAACGACAAGCTATGCGGCCAAGTGGGACTATAAGGACGCACAAGGACGTCAAGAGGTGAACGACGGCTTTCTGCCCCAAGGTTTTCTTGCGATTGACATCGCTCATGAGCTGGGCCTGCCGCTTTTTGATCCCGACGTCCAAATCGACGGACCGGACGGCAAGAAGATTTTTCAACCCGTGGACCCGACGATTCCTCAGCAAATGGCAACCCTTGGTCAGCGACCCTCGAACGGCAATGGGCTGATCGGCGGCACGGGCCGAATCGCGAAACAGACGGATGCCAAGGTGGTGGTCTCCGCCAACGGCGGCTCCGATCTGATCTATTTGCCCGCGCACGATCCCATAACGATGGAGAAAATCGTGGCGTTCCTGGCACGACAGGATTATGTGGGGGGAATATTTGCCGACGACGACTACGGTAAGGTTCCTGGGGCTTTGCCACTCAGCACGATTCGACTCGTTGGATCGTCCCGATTGCCTCGGCCATCGATTGTGGTGGCATTCAAAACTTTTGCCACGGATTCCAAACAACCGCTCATGACCGCCGTCCAAATCACGGATTACAATTTGCAGCATGGACAAGGAATGCACGGCAGCTTCGGGCGGAGCAATACATTCAACTTCATGGCGGCATATGGACCAGACTTCAAAAAACAATTTGTAGATCATGCTCCGATAAGCAATGCGGACATTCAACCGACGCTCGCGAAAATTCTTAGGCTTAAAATCGCCAGCAATGGAAAGTTGAATGGACGGATACTGCAGGAAGCTCTACTCGGCGGGCCATCCTCTGTTCCCTTCAAACAACACGTGGAAATCGCCACGCCCGCTGCGAATGGAAAAACAACTGTCTTGACGTACCAGCAAGTGATGAAGCAAGTCTACTTTGACTGGGCCTGCTTTCAGGGTAAGGGCGCAAGTTCACAGGATATGTGCCCCTAGGCGCAGCCTTTTCTTGCCTTGCTAATTTGAGATATTGTGTTGTGGGTGCTGGCGCAAAGCCGTGGGGCGGGCGGAATGACATCACGCAAACCCCAACGCAAAAGGAGAGGACTGATGACAAGCAAACCGAAACCTATCCCGGATGGCTATCACACCGCGACGCCGTACTTGATCGTCAAGGGTGCGGCGCAGGCAATCGAGTTCTATAAGAAGGCGTTTGGTGCAAAGGAATTGTTGCGCATGCCGCAACCTGGTGGCAAGGTCGGCCACGCCGAAATCAAGATAGGCGATTCGATCATCATGCTTGCGGACGAATCCCCCGAGATAGACGCGCGCAGTCCGCAGTCTTTTGGCGGGTCGCCGGTGAGCATCCTTCTCTACGTCGAGGACGTGGACGCAGTATTCACGCAAGCTGTCGCCGCTGGGGCAGCAGTGCAGAGGCCCGTGGCGAATCAGTTCTACGGGGATCGGACCGGCGGAGTGAAGGATCCCTTCGGGCATATGTGGTACATCGCAACGCATGTCGAGGACGTGTCGCCCGAGGAAATGCGGAAGCGCGCTGCCGCCGCAGGCCGGTAGGGCGCCAGCCGCAACGTTTGGGCCGCGATATTGCACGATGCGGAAGGCCCACCTCGCGGGTTGATTCAGTCTTAATTTAGATGATAGATTGTTGCGCCAGGAAATAGCCGGGCCGAAGACAGAAGTGGCTCTGCTTAAGATTTCGATCCTGATGAGAGAGAAAGGAAGAAAATTCATGCGAGCGAATGTGAAGCAATCGGTAATCCTCGTGGCATTTCTGTTGCTGTTGGGAGTGGAAATCGCGGCGGTTCGACGAGCCTCGGCGCAACAGGCTCCGCCTCCGCCGCCTTCGAAATTTAAGCTGATGAGCTCCGCCTATGCCGAGGGCAGCATGATCCCCACCGAGTTTTCGTGCGCAGACCCCAATGCGGCTTCGCCGGCGCTGCAATGGAGCAACCCGCCGGCGGCGGCGGTAAGCTTCGCCGTGATTATGCATGATAGCGATGCCGCGCCTATGAAAGGGGCGATGGACGTCACGCACTGGACCTTCTGGAACGTGCCTGCCAGTTCGACATCCGTAGCGGCAGGCGTGAAGCCGGACTCTTCGCCTGACGGCATTGTGCAAGGCAAAAATATCCGTAATGTAAACGGATATCAGCCGCCCTGTCCGCCTCCCGGCGCTACGCCGCACCACTACATTTTCGAAATTTACGCACTGGACACAAAACTAGATCTAATGGCAGGATCCCCCCGCGCCGACCTTCTGAAGGCGATGGACGGACATGTCGTTGGGAAAGCAACGTACTTCGGTCTTTTTGGCCGATAAGCACACATCGTAATTGGTAGCTTCTGAAGGCCGGACCGATACCTGCGTTCGCGGTTGAACAACGGCTCAGTTGATTTGCGTCCAAGTCACAGCGTACTCTGAAGGTGCGCCGCGGAAGGGCCCAAAAAGATCTCAACTAATTTTCCGTTGAACCGGCGACACCATTTAACGGACCTACCAGAGTACAACCGCACTGGTTTGGCCGGCGGGTTGATTCACGTGCGGAAATATCTGCTCATAGTAGGCCACGTGACCGGCCGGTCTTGGAACTTCAATCCGACGCAGAAGCGGTCGTCATCGAGTCTCTGGCAATACATCACCTCTCCGCACATCGAAGATCCTTCTTTCAAGGTGGTGACTTGCACTTTTTCACCAGTCTGCCAAATACGCCTGGAAAACACGCGGGCGCCATGGGGACTGACGTTATCGGTGTAGGTCTTTTCCTCTTCGATCGCAGGCAAATGGTGCATCCGCGATAGGCGCACAACGATAGCAATGGGAAGTCGCTTCTCCATCCTGCCGCCGAAACCATGACTCATCTGCACGTAACCCCGGCCTTGTCAAAGCAGCCGTGGTGCGCCGGAGGACTGATTCTGCGGCGCTGCGTCGGCCAACCTAGATCCTCGGCCGTGAGC
>Ga0137412_10004272_pt1 | contig 11438 bp, 6 predicted proteins | sample CZODoug2_1_16fun_FD_122160 | JGI IMG/M metagenome (GOLD analysis project Ga0137412, IMG submission 122160) | Vadose zone soil fungal communities from Angelo Coast Range Reserve, California, USA - CZODoug2_1_16fungal (Hybrid Assembly) | ecosystem: Environmental > Terrestrial > Soil > Vadose zone... | reverse complement strand
AGTAAGGGTGATGCGGATTCCTGAATCAAAGACAAGGCTGAACTTGCCGGTCTTCTTTTTATCAGCGTTGGACGTTGCGGTGATGGTCACGATCACGTTGGTGAGTTTGGTCTGATCCGGAAAGACCTTAGGGGCTGTGAAAGTGGCCGTGGAGGCGACGGTAGTGCTGGTGTTCTGAATGTTGGAAAGAGCACCAACAGCGGGATCGCCGTTGGTCGTCTTGGCGGTATCGCAGGCAGCAGAAGCAGAAGGCTTCGGGCTGGGAGTGGCGGTCGTGGGATTCGGCGTTGTGGTGTAAGAACAATCGAAGGCCGAGGAGACGTCCGTCGCGCCACTAACCGATGCAGTGATGGTCTGCGTTTGCGTCGGCACCATCACGGAGAACTGGCCGGTGACGGAAACAACCACCTGATTGGCGGTGCCGCTACTGCCGCACCCGCTGGCCCATAGGCTGGCCAACGTCATCGCCAGCAGGAAATTCTTCGCATTCTTATGCCACTTCATACAGTCTGTCTCCCCCACAATTGCGCGCTTGGCAAGTGGTTCGCGTCTGCGACGCTGCTGAATTCCCAAGTCTTTCCAAAATCGCTCGCATCTTCACACCCTAGAAAGTCCGGCTGACAGTGAAGCGGAAAGTCCGCGCCGGCTCGAAATAATTGAGACTCCCTGGATTTCTCAGAAGCTGCTCAATTGTCGGCCGGACCTGGAACCTCCACACGTCCGGAGGCAACGTGGCAGGGAGGCGGCCGAGCGCAGTGCACTTGTCACCCAGAGACGGATCGCAAATTTCGCTGGACTCGATGAAATCCTGTGGCGCCAATAGCTGCGAATGCAAACGATGGACGTTGTAGGCATAATAAACGCGGAAAGGCGCCTGAATGATCGGCAACTGCACTACAAATTCGATACCCGTGGAACCGCGCAGGCGGAAGTTCGTTCCCGGCGCAATGCCGAGCTGCCGGGAAAGACCAATATCTTTCGTTGCCGACGGGAACTGAGTGTTGAGGTTGTCGAAACCGGTCTGGTCGAGTTGCAAAGCGTTTTTGCGCAGGATGCCGTTGGTGCCGCCATCGAAAAACAAGACGGTCTGGAAGGTGTTCCCGATAATCGGAATCCGATACTCGACGTTTCCATAGCCCTGCGTATCGCCACCCGGAAAAGTGATGGTATAGCCGAGCACCGGCACACTGACGGTCCGCTGGGTAGGCTGGCCGAATCCGTTCAGACAGGTTCCGCAAGTGTAGGTGAACTGTTGCGACGACGCGACCGGTATGAAAGTGACCGGAGTGATCGAGCGGATATCAAATCCGCGAATGTCAGACTCCCCGCCCATATAGAAGCGGCTGTAGGGGGGCGGCTCCCCCCCACCGTAGCCGGTGATGAATGCTCCGGAAGCGTGAAAACCGATAACGTTGCGGCGCTTGTTCACCGGATGGTAGTACTTCCAATCGACGACGTTGGTGATGCTCTTGACGTTGCCGCCGAGACCAGAAAACCCGAGCGAGTAGAAGTAGCTCTTTCCGCCCGTGGGGTTGACCGGATTGTTCACGGTGTTGTAGGTGACCGTCGGCGTGATGGTGCTCGAAACGATGCCGTTCAGCGCGCTGGGACCGGCGATGCTGCGGAACTGCACCTGGGTGAACAACAGCTTGGAAGCATCGTTGAAAGCGGTGATGTTGGTGCGCGTGAGTCCATATTGCAAGCCGATTCTGGTGAACGAGAGTTTTCGGACGGGGTAGCTGGCAAAGAGTGTAAAGCCAGTGCTGTCTTGATTGTAATTCTGAATGAATTGCGGGTTGATGCTGACGGCCTGACCGGTGAGGAGCGCTGCCTGCCGAGCCTGGTCAAATTTGTAGCGGCTGGAAAAAATCGTGAAACCGGAAGAGATGGGCCGGTCGAAGAGATAGGGTTCGGTGAATCCGAACAAGAAGCTGCGCGAAAGGTCGCCAAACTGCGCGGAAAAAGTAAGAGTTTCGCCGAGACCCAGGAAGTTGTTGGTCTGATAGGTGAGACCGATGAAACTACCGGCCAGGCCGCTGACACCGCCTTGCAACCCGATGGACTGTTTGCCCTTTTCCTTCAACTTCAGATTCAGATCGACAGTGCCTTCCTTGGTGTTGCGCTTGATCTCGACGGCTTTATCTTCTTCGATGCGTTCGAAATAGTTGAGCTGATTGAGGCGGAGGATGCTGATTTCCCAAGCGCGCTTGTTGAAAAGCTGGCCCTCGTCGAGGAGCAACTCGCGGCGGATGACCTTGTCGCGGGTGGTGGTGTTGCCGCTGAAGTCGATACGGCGAACGTAGTATTGCTTTTCTTCATTGAAGCGCATGGTGATGTCAATGCGCTTGGCGGCATCGTCGATATCGAAACCGGGTTCGGCGGTGAAGTCGATGAAACCGTATTGGCCGTAGGCTTTGCCATAGTCTTCAATCGATTTGCGGATCTTCGCGGCCGAGAAGACGTCGCCCTCGTGGAGCGGGAAGATGGACTTGAGGGCGTCGACCTTAAGGGAGAGGGCTTTGTCCGGGTCGGCGCTGACGATTTTCAGCGTGCCCATTTTGTATCGCTCGTTTTCTTCGATAGGGATGGTGATGTTAACGGCTTTACCGTGGCTGCGTCCGGTGAGGGGCACGCCGAGCCGGTAGCCATGTGTGTCGAAATTTTCGAGGACGGGATCGCCGACGACGACTTTGAAGTAGCCGTTGTCCTGGTACAGGCCGCGGACGCCGACTTCCAGGTCTTCGTTCAATTTTTCGCGGTCATAAGTTTTGGTAAGGACGGCGATGTCCCAGAAGTACAGGGGAATCGAGTATGGCCGGTCATGGCGCATGGCGCGAATCAGTTTGCGATCGCTAAAAGCATGATTGCCGGTGAACTTGATGCGCCCGACCTTAACCTTGGGACCTTCCTCGACCTTGAAAACCAGGATTACGGCGTTACTTGAGGCGATGCGTTCGTATTGAGGCGTGACTTTAGCGAATTGTCGGCCGTGCTCGCCCAGCAGATCTTTCAGGACAACCTCGGCTTTCTTGATGCGGGTGGGATCGAATTGGCTTTCGACGGTTAGACCGACTTTGCGTTCCTTAAAGCGGTCGAGGATGTCGGACTCGGAAACGGAGTGAGTGCCCTCGTAGCGGATGCGGCGGATAACCGGACGCTCTTTCACATCGAAGACGATGTTCTTGTGATTGGGACCATCGGGGGAGTCTTCGACTCGAAGCTTGACGTCCTCGAAAAATTGCGTGTTCCACAAAGCTTGAAAATCGCGGCGCAGGGTCTCTTCGTTGTAGGGATCGCCTTCCCGGCTGAAGATGCGGGCTTTCAAAGTGTCGCTGCGAATGCGACGATTACCCACGAAGAGGATGCGATCGACGATGGCGGGAGGTGGCTGGTCCGTGCGAGGTTGTTGCGCGGCGGACTGCTCCTCGAGTGCGGAGGATGAAACTTTTGCCGCATTTGCAGAATCCAATGCGGTGGACGGCTGCGAATGAGAAGAATCGTCCGGCGTAAGATTTTCCAACGCGAAAGCGGGCGAGCCGGACGCGAAAAACAACACCAATCCCGCGATCCAGATGAACCGAACGCGCAGAACCCCAAACGGCGAACAAACCCTTATTTGAGCGGCCATTGACAAGCTCAAGGCCGCGCCCCCAAACCCAATTTGTTCTTCTCCCGCCGTACCCGGTGCGAGCCGGCCGTGAATGTAGGCCCCGGCGAGGCCGGGGCCGCCATGCGTTGTGTCAGATTCGTTAGTGGACGACCGGGGTTGCCTCACCTACGGGGCGGAACGCCAAGGCCTCTCCGGCGACGTAAATCTGGAGTGTCGCAGGCCTTGTGATTCCACCCTGAATGAGGGCTTCCGAGAGCGGGTCTTCCACGTACTTCTGCAAAGCGCGCCGCAAAGGCCGCGCTCCGTAATTGCGATCCGCGCACGTTTTTTCGAGGATCCATTGACGCGCTTCCGGCGAGACTACGATCTGCACCTGCCGGTGGATCAGCGTATCGTTGAGCTGGCCCACGAGCAAGTCGATGATGCGGAGCAGGTCGTCGTCGCCGAGCGGATTGAAGATGATGACCTCGTCCAGCCGGTTCAGGAACTCCGGATTGAACGCCCGCTTCACTTCGCCCATTACCAAGTCTTCCATGGACTTCATGCCGGCTTCATCGGTGCCGGATTGGAAGCCCATCGACGTGCGCTTTTGCAAATGGCGCGCGCCTAGATTGGAGGTCATGATAATGATGGTGTTGCGGAAATCGACCGTGTTGCCCAGGCCGTCGGTTAATTGGCCGTCTTCGAACACCTGCAGCAGGATGTTGAAGACGTCCGGGTGCGCCTTCTCGATTTCGTCGAGAAGGATGACGGAATAGGGGGTGCGGCGCACGCGTTCGGTGAGCTGGCCGCCTTCTTCGTAGCCTACGTAGCCTGGAGGGGCGCCGATCAGCTTAGAGACGGAATGCTTCTCCATGAATTCGGACATGTCGAAGCGGACCAAAGATTTTTCCGAACCGAAGAGAAATTCGGCGAGGCGCCGGGCTACTTCGGTTTTGCCTACGCCGGTGGGCCCTAGGAAGAAGAAGCAGCCTACGGGACGGAGCGGTGATTTCAGGCCTGCGCGGCTGCGGCGAATAGCGCGGGCGAGGGCGGTGATCGACTTATCCTGGCTGATTACGCGCTTGTGGAGTTCGGGCTCGATGCGCAGGAGTTTTTGCTGTTCATCTTCCTTGATCGAAGTTACGCCGATACCGGTCCAACGGGAGACAACTTCTTCGATGTCTTCGCGGGTGACGATGCCGGTGGAAGCGTCGTCGAGCTTGAAGCGCTCGCGGAGGCCGCGCAGATTTTCTTTTTCTTTGCGCTCTTCTTCAGAGTAGAAGCGGGCCTTTTCGAATTCATGGGCGGCGATGGCGCTTTCCATGCGGTGGGTGATGAATTTCACGCGCTTTTGGACTTCGCCGACTTCTTCCGGGACGCTGGCCTGGCGCAACTTTACGCGGGCGCCGGCTTCATCGATGAGATCGATGGCCTTGTCCGGAAGGAAGCGGTCGGGAATGTAGCGATTCGAAAGATAGACGGAGTAGCGCAGGGCTTCGTCGGTATAGCTGACGGCGTGAAATTTTTCGTAGCGCTCGCGGACGCCGCTGATGACCTGGATGGCTTCTTCTTCGTTCGGTGCCGGGACTTTTACAGATTGGAAGCGGCGCTCAAGGGAGCGGTCTTTTTCTACGGACTTGCGGTATTCGCCCGGGGTCGTTGCGCCGATGCATTGGATTTCGCCGCGGGATAGCGCTGGCTTCAGGATATTCGCGGCGTCAAGCGAGCCTTCAGCCGAGCCAGCACCTACTAGAGTATGCAACTCGTCGATGAAGACGATGGAGTTTTGGCTCTCCATCAACTCCTTCATGATGGTCTTGAGGCGCTCCTCGAATTGGCCGCGATATTTTGTGCCGGCCACGATCAGGGAAAGATCGAGAGAGAGGATGCGTTTGTCCGCGAGAAACGGTGGAACGTCACCGTCGGAGATGCGCTGAGCGAGGCCTTCGACTATGGCGGTCTTGCCAACACCTGGTTCGCCGATGAGCACGGGATTGTTTTTCGTGCGGCGGCACAGAATCTGGATGACGCGTTCGACTTCGCCCTCGCGTCCCACGAGCGGATCGAGGGAGCCTTCCTGGGCAGCCTGCGTGAGATCGCGGCTGAATTCCGCGAGCAGCGAGGTCTCTTTTGGGCGTGCAGCCGCGGTCTTTTCCCCGGACGTGCGCGCCAGTTCTTCGCGTAGCGTGGAGAGGCGCAAGCCGCGCTCCATCAGGATCTCCGCCCCGAAGCACTTCTCTTCGCGCAGGATTCCGAGGAGCAGATGCTCGGTGCCAACATGCTTGACGCCGAGACGTTCGGCTTCTTCGCCAGCCATATTGAGGATTCGCTTGCACTCCGCGCTGAGAGGCACTTCGACCGAGGTCGAAATACGTTCGCGGATGGTGATGCGAGCTTCGATCTCTTTGCGGATCGATTCAATCGAGCCCTGCTGCCGCAGGAAGCGATTGGCCAGTGCTTTGTCCTCGCGCATCAGACCGAGCAGCAAATGCTCGGTCTCGATGTACGGACTTCCGTACTGACTGGCTTCATATCTTGCAAAGAAAATAACGCGTCGCGCTTTTTCTGTATACCGTTCGAACACGATTAGCTCGCTTCTCCCCCTGGGGCCCCGCTCGCAGAGGCCGAAACCTTGCGAGTACGCAGAACGCCGTGTTCCAAGTCCAGAATTCGATCACATCGCGCGGCGAGCGCCAGGTTGTGCGTCGCGATGAGCGACGTCAACTGGTACGCGCGGTGCAACCGCTCTAATAACTCAAACACGGCCCAAGCATTCTGCTCGTCTAAATCTCCGGTAGGTTCATCTGCCAGCAACACAGCCGGCTCGGTGACGAGCGCCCGAGCAATAGCCACGCGTTGCTGTTCCCCTCCGGAAAGTTCACCTGCGCGGTGGTCGGCCCGATTTGCCAAGCCTACTTCCGCAAGCCACTTCCGCGCTGTCGCCAGCGTGGAAGTGAAATCTTCGCCGCGCAACAGCAGCGGCATAGCTACATTTTCTGCGGCGGTAAAATCCGGCAACAATTGATGCCGCTGCCACAAAAATCCCACCGAGCGATTCCGAAATTGCGCGACCGCAGCGTCTTGATTCGTTTCAATGGCTTTCGTGCCGAAGTATACTGTACCGCTCGTTGGCGTGTCTAGCGCAGCGAGCAAGTGCAGCAAAGTACTTTTGCCGGCGCCCGATGGGGCGACGATCGCCACCATCTCGCCGCGGCGCAAACTGAGATTCGCATCGACTAAAATCGATAGAGTTCGCTCGCCAGAGCCGTAGCACTTCTTCAAGCCGCGAGCTTCCAGGATCACGGCGGCATCCGACGACATGGCTGAAGCGCTTAATCTTGTCAGGTCCGGGTTGGTCTTGCTTTGCATACTTTTCCGTATGGTTCCCAGTTTCGCCGCGTCCGATTCGCGCCCACTACTTTTGTTAGATGCACTAAGTGCAATTGAAGTGCCGTAGCTCGGGCCGTATCTACATCACCGGAGAGACCTAAAATCTTCCCATTTTTTGCAGATCATTGCCTTGTGCCGAAAGTGCCACAATTTGTTTCAATCTGAAACTCAAATAACATTCATTATTTCAACAACTTAAGGTAGGGGATTGCTGAAACGGAGACGAGGGATGCCCCGATTCCACCTACCTGCCCCTGAGGCTCATTATTGAAGCACACAACACTCCAAATTGGAGAGAAATCAAGCGCCTAAATCGTTCACCAATCGAGCCATCAGTGTCTCTTGAGGCGGCAGGTTCGTCTCCCCTGTTTGAGGCATCCGCGCCTACTCATAACGAAGGATTTCGACGGGTAGAAGGCGTGCCGCAGCGCGGGCGGGGAGCATTGTTGCTCCGACCGAAACACCCATGGCCACAACGGTGATCCATACTCCGTCCCAGATGCTGGGATGAAAGGGGACGTACGGAACCGCATAGACTTGGGGGTCCAGAGGAATTAGATGATAAGCGCCCGCGATCCACGCAAAGGCATAGCCGGCGCATAAGCCGCAAAGCGTTCCGGTGGCGCCGATTACGATTCCCTGCCACAGAAAAATGCGGCGAATCTGTTCGCGGCGCGTGCCCATGGACATCAGCACGGCGATATCGCGGGCCTTGTCGGTCACTGTCATGGAAAGCACCACGAGGACATTGAGGCCGGCGACAAAAGTGATCAGCCCAATGAAAATGGCGGTCACGAGCTTCTCCAAGCGCAATGCACGAAACAGCGCGCGATTTTCTTCCACCCAGGTGCTAGCCGCGAAACTCGATCCCGCCTCAAGTTCGAGGAGCTGAGCGATTTCGATGGCTTGCTCTGGCTTGTTCAGTCGGAATTCCAGCACGTTGACGATGTCGCCGGTACCCGAGAGCTCCTGTGCGGCAGCAAGGGTCATGAAGCACCAGTTTTCGTCATAGTCGTAGAAGCCAGAATCGAATACGCCGGTGACGCGAAATCTTCGAGTGCGCGGAATCATGCCAAACGGTGTCAATCGTCCTTGCGGGCTAGTAAGCGTTACGTAATCGCCCGGGGTTATTTTCCATTCCACAGCTAGTTGTTTGCCGACGAGCAAAGCGTCGATGCCATCGGGATCGCGCGAGAAATCGAGATGACCCGCACTAACGCGTTGGAGCGCTTCGTCGCTGCGGCGTTCGCGGTCCGGGTCAACGCCCTTGGCGACAATCCCTCGCGCGTCCCCCCCAAATGACAAGAGCACGTTTTGATACACGGCTGGCGTGACGGATTTTACCCCGGGGATTTCCGCAAACTTCGCGGCCAGCGCCTCGTAGTCGTGGATGCCGCCGGTCCCGGGTCTGGCGAGCGAAACATGAGCCTTTACTCCGAGCAGCCGATCCTGAAGCGTCTCGCGAAAACCAGTGTTCATCGACAGTGCGATGACCAGCGTGGCTACGCCCGCGGCCACGCCCAACACGGAAAATGCAGTAACTAAACGCAATACCGCCGGGCGGTACGGCGACCGCAAGTACCGCCTGGCTACGAACCATTCAAATCGCATGGAGGGATGTCATGGAGGAATGTAAGGATACGTCACGCGCCGTGCGCTTCGGAAGCAGACTCTTCAGGGGATTCCGGGCGGAGCAGAGGAAAGAGGATGACGTCACGGATAGAAGGCGAATCCGTGAGCAGCATGGTTAGGCGGTCGATGCCAATACCCTCGCCCGCCGTGGGCGGCATTCCGTAGCAAAGGGCGCGGATATAGTCCATGTCCAGTTGCTTCGGAACTTCGTCGCCACCCTGAGCGATCTGCTCCAGGAAGCGGCGTTCCTGTTCGGCAGGATCATTCAACTCCGAAAAGCCATTGGCAATCTCCATGCCAGCTATGTATATTTCGAAGCGCTCAGTTAGGGTCGGATCCTCGGGCTTTTGTTTGGAAAGAGGGGAAATGTCGGTCGGGAAGTCGTAGAGAATGGTCGGCTGGATCAAATGATGCTCCGCCATGGTCTCGAACAGCAGGCCCGTCCATTCACCGTCGCTCAGCATTCCCTTTGCTGCGGCGTAGGACGCACCGGTCTTCTTCGCCCAAGCGTTATAGCGTTCTGCGGCGGCGGGCGGACCTCCAATAACCGCGAGATCTGCCGGGGTCGGAGATGAACCGGCGTCCACTGGCCAGAACTTGCCTATGGCTTCGCGCATCGACAGCCGTTGCATTCTGCTGAAATCCAGGTCCACGTCGCCGTATTTGACAATCGTCGAACCGGTGATGCTGTTTGCGACTTCCGCGAAAAGCTGTTCATTCAAGTCCATTAAATCCAGGTAGTTGCTGTAGGCCTCGTAAAATTCGAGCATAGTGAATTCCGGATTGTGCTGGGTCGAGATGCCTTCGTTCCGAAAATTGCGATTGATTTCATAGACGCGATCGAAACCGCCCACGGTGAGTCGCTTCAAGTACAGCTCGGGAGCAATGCGCAGGTAAAGGTCGATGTCGAGGGCGTTGTGGTGCGTAATAAAAGGACGGGCGGCCGCTCCCCCCGGGATCGGATGCATCATCGGCGTTTCCACTTCGATGTAGCCCCGGGCATCGAACAAGCGCCTTAGCTCCTGAATGATCCGGGCGCGAGTAACAAAGACTTGGCGCGATTTTTCGTTGGCGATCAGATCGAGGTACCGTTGTCGATAGCGCAATTCGACATCGGTCAGGCCATGCCATTTCTCCGGCAGCGGCAGGAGCGCCTTGGAGAGAAATGTAATTTCCTCCACCCAAATAGATAGCTCGCCCGTCCTCGTTCGAAACAAGTGCCCGCGCACACCGATGGAATCACCAAGATCCAGCAAATGAAAGAGTTGAAAGCCGCGTTCGCCGACAGCGTCTTTCTTTACATAGATCTGAATGCGATTTCCCGAACCTTGCAAATGCGCAAACCCCGCCTTACCCATGAGTCGGTAAGACACCAGACGCCCAGCCACGCGCACTTCGCGCTTATTGGCCTCCAACTCCGGCCCGGGCGTTGCCGCGTATACGTTTACAAGTGTTGCCGGCGTGTCTGTCCAGCGAAACTCTCGAGGGAAAGCATCGAAACCCAACGTCTGAATCTGTTCAAGCTTCTTTTGGCGCTGCTCAAACTGGTCGCGCGGCTCAAATTGCACTGTGGAAATCCTCTCCAACGTGATCGGAGGCGAGTATAGCGGCCAGCGCCTGCGAAGAGCAAGGAATCGAACCCTCACCACTTTGGTGAGGGGAAAGACTTCGCAAGCCCGAAGTGGCGCGAATGGTTCACTAGGTACTCGGGAAGGTATCTAGCGGTACTAGTATCAACAGCCAATAAGAGTAATTTTATCGATTAGTTAGAAGGGGGGAAAATAGTCCGAAAAATTGCGCCACACCTTGTGGATTTTGCTATACTGCCGCAACTGGGGGTTCTATCCAAGTGCAAATTCGCGCTCTTCCTTCTGTGCAAGATGATTGGTGCGCTTGGCTGCCGCAAGACAAGGCCCAAGTCTTCGACGAACACGTTCAACAGCTGGAATCCGTGTACATGATGTTCAGCGTCGCATTGAACGAGGCGATTGAATATCGCCACACGGGAATGCTGTTGAAATCGTATCAAGCAGTCTGCATGACGCCTGCCTTAGCTGGTCGGCTGTCAAGCAATCTGGGCGCGCTGCTTCGTGGTCTCGGTGGGCACGCAAAGCATTACGGGACGGTCCCCAACGCCGCTCCGCTGGATGCCGCGAACTTCCTGGGACACAAAGAGCAGCGCATCGCGAGAATGAGCGATCTGCTGAGTCGCGTCTTGTTGACGCAGCGATCGCAATTCCTTCACAAAATTGGCACGCTGGAAGAAATGGTCGGAGACCTGGGCAAGGATTTTCGCTTCACCGTCGAAAATCTCTCCAGCGGAGGTTCGATCAACCCCGAAGCGGATTGGCGGGTTGTTGACGCCGTTCACTTCGATCTGAATACCTGCTTACGCGAGGCAATCGTCCTACTCAAGTCGTTTTTGCTAGTGTTGCCCCAGGACCAGCTAGGGACGTTCGAGAAATCAGTGCACACTCACACGCACGGTTCGGACACCTCTACCCAGTCCGGCGAACGGCTGATCCGCCATAGACGTTTGGCCGCAGTCGGAGGAGAATAGCAAGTCTGCCTGCTGACCAGCCAGCGGGTATTCCGGGGGAAAAACGCCAGTCACCGCGTATTTCTTTGGCAACACGGGTTCACTACGAATACAACTCCAGGAGGTATCCGGTGCATCCGAACCGTTGGATGCGCCGTTAAAGGACCGTTGGCCCGAAACCGACCAAGCGATCCCGGCGTGTCGACTCCCACTCAGCAGCTTAAGCCCCTGAGTGAGGCGGAAGCCATCCGTCTGGCCCAAGCCGGAGATGCGGCAGCCTTCGAG
>Ga0137412_10004271_pt1 | contig 11440 bp, 14 predicted proteins | sample CZODoug2_1_16fun_FD_122160 | JGI IMG/M metagenome (GOLD analysis project Ga0137412, IMG submission 122160) | Vadose zone soil fungal communities from Angelo Coast Range Reserve, California, USA - CZODoug2_1_16fungal (Hybrid Assembly) | ecosystem: Environmental > Terrestrial > Soil > Vadose zone... | reverse complement strand
CCTGTCCTAAGGGTCAGCCGGAGCGGCCCTCGTCCGCGAATTCGTCGTCCCCGTCGTCCGCGGCGTACTTCGCGTAGGGGTCGTCCTCGTCCGGTTCGTCTTCCTCGACCACGTGCGAGGTCGGCTCGCCACTGACGAGCTCGGCCCGCAGGCGGTCCAGGTCGGTCCCGCCGGAGCTGTACTTCAGCTCGCGGGCGACCTTCGTCTGCTTGGCCTTGGCTCGGCCGCGCCCCATGGCTCGACCCCCTCCGACGACAGATCGGGCGTTCTCAAGCGCCGCTCGGCGAGGCGACTGGCCCCTGCCGTGGCGCTGCTGTGGCCTACGGTACCTGAGCGAAGCGGCATGCAACATGTCGGACCCGCCACGGTCGGCCGGGCGTCGCGAGCGGCGACGCCGGCCGGCCGGTTCCTTGAATTATCGAACCACTCGGATCCTGACGGAGAAGTGGCCCTGGCCTGCCGTGCAGCGCATGGCTTCGCCGCACGACGTGCGGTCCGCCGTGAGCCGTGTGGTGCCGCTCTGGCGGGCGGTGAAGGTGCGCGTCGCGGTGCCGCAGCCCGAGCCCGGAACACAGCCGGGTCCGATGTGTCCGGCCGTCTTCTGGGACCCCCGCGTCGCCAGCGCGTGCCCATGGGCACGGTCGATGGACCAGTAGGTGTTGTGCAGCACAAGGCGGATGCGGTCGCCCTGGTGAACAGTGACGGTCGCGTGGTTCTGGTGCTCGTCCACGATCACGGTGTGACGCTCGGCGGCGGATGCGGGTGACGCCATGGACAGGACGCCGGCGACGGCGGCTACAGCAGCGGCGGGTGCTACGAACTTCACGGGCTCTCCTCGATGCGGGCAGCGGAAGGAACGAGCCGAACCCGGTCAACCGGCCCCCGCCGTCCCCTTGTACAACCGAGAGGACGCAGCACGGCGGCATTTCGTTCACTCGGCCTACGGCAGAAAGATGCCCCGCAGCCGCCCGACCTCGGCCATCCGACGTTCCGCCAGCCGATCCGCGGCCACGGCCGGCGGCACCCCCTCGGCGTCCGCGATCGCGAAAACCCGCTTAGTGGTCTGGTAGATCGCGCCGGCGCGCATTTTGGCGCGTTCGTAGGAGAACCCGCCCTTGCCCTGCCCGGCGAACTCATCGGCCACCTGGATCACGCCGCCCGCGTTGACCAGATAGTCCGGGGCGTAGAGGATCCCGCGGTCGGCCAGCAGTTTTTCGATGCCGGGGTGGGCCAATTGGTTGTTCGCGCCGCCGCAGACGATCCGGGCGGACAGGGCCGCGACGCTGACGTCGTCCAACGCCCCGCCCAGGGCACACGGTGAGTAGATGTCCAGGTCCTGGCCGAGCAGCGTTTCGGTGTCCGCGACCACCAGGGTCTGCGGATGGCGTTGCTGGACCGCGGCCAGTGCCGCACCGGAGATGTCGGTGATCAACACCTCGGCGCCCTCGTCCGCCAGGTACTGCACGAGGTTGCGTCCGACCTTGCCCGCCCCGGAGACGCCCACCCGTCGCCCGGCGAGCAGCGGCGAGCCCCAGGCGTGTTCGGCGCTGGCCCGCATGCCCTGGTACAGCCCGTAGGCGGTGAGCAGGGAGGAGTCACCGGCGCCGCCGAACTCCGGGGAGCGGCCGGTGACGTAGTCGCACTCCCGCGCGACGACGTCCATGTCCACCGGGTAGGTGCCCACGTCGCAGGCCGCGAGGTAGCGCCCGTGCAGTGACCCGACGAACCGGCCGTAGGCGCGCAGCAGCGCCTCGGTCTTCACCGTCGACGGGTCCCCGATGATCACCGCCTTGCCGCCACCGTGGTCCAGTCCGGCCAGCGCATTCTTGTAGGCCATGGCCTTGGACAGGTTGAGCACGTCGGCCAACGCCTCGGCGGTGCTCGGATACGGGAAGCAGCGGGTGCCGCCCAACGAGGGGCCGAGTGCGGTGGAGTAGATGGCGATGATCGCCTGCAGACCGGATTCGGCGTCCTGACAGAACACCACCTGCTCATGGGGGGCAGCCCCGCTGAACAGCACGTCGGTATCGGTCATCGCATGCCTCCGCGGTCGAGCGTACGCACTCCATGGCACGATCCGGGACGTGCCGCCGCTGCTGCCGTTCACCGCCGTGCTGCGGGTCTACGAGCCCGTCGAGGTGCTGGAGGTGGACTGGCAGGCCTGGGCGACCCGACCGGAATCCGACCCCGCGGTGGGCCCGGCGCTGGAGCGGGAGGCCTCGGTGCGTCGGACGGCCGCGCTGCCGCCGGCCATCGGACCCGACGCCGACGGCGGCGAAGTTCTGTTGCTGACCCGTGACGGGCGCCAATTCGGCTGTCCGTGGCATACTCGGTTGCGTTGCTGGCTCAGTGTCGAGGACGTGCGCGAAGGCCGGGGCTTGTTGAATAAGTGGCCCAAGATTGTCCTCGACGCCTTCTGGCCACCGGGCTCGGTGGAGGCCGCCGAACGCGAATTTAGCGACTGGCGGGCCATTAACCCGAATGGGACAGCGCACATTCGGAGTAATCCGTGGCAGGTACCGCTCTCCTGGTTCGTTGTGTTCTCCGGCCGCGAGAAGGAGCTGACCACCACGCCGCGGCGCACGCTGCGCTACCGCACGTCGATGGCCGACGCGCGCCGCCGGCTGGCTCGCAACCTCACCGTGCTGCACCGCACCGTGGAGCACAACCCGATCACCCAAGGGGTCATTGACCTGGGCAAATGGCTGGAGAGCTTCGATCCCGAGGCGGTCTGCGAGCTCGACTACGGCGGGCTGGTCACGCTCGTGGACGACGATGAACTGGCCGCGGACACCTCCGCGGGCGACGTCCAGGAGGCCCTCTCAGCACTCGCCGCAGGGGACGGAGACACCGCTGTCGAGAGATACCGCCGTTTGGTCGATCGTTGGCGATGTTACGCCGAATATGGCCATTTTAGTTGACCGGTCCTATGCCGAGGATCATGCTCTCACCAGACACATTCCACCGCGGTTTGGATCCTCCTCCGGATCAGGACCGAGGAACGTGTTCCAGGAAAAGACCGGTCCATCACCCGTTCGGCTGATGGGCCGGCCAGCCGGACGTACATCTCGAAATGATCCGCTCGGACCATTTCGGACATCCGGCTCCTGAGGCACCATCTTCATTACGAGACGACACAAGGTCGCTCGACTAGGAGGCCCGCCATGAACGCCCACACGCCCGACACCGAGGCTCTGCTCACCCCTGCCGAGGTTGCCACGATGTTCCGTGTCGACCCCAAGACCGTTACTCGGTGGGCGAAGGCCGGCAAGCTGACCTCGATTCGCACCCTCGGCGGTCACCGCCGGTACCGCGAGTCCGAGGTTCGCCAGCTGCTCGCGGGGACGATCCCGCAGCAGACGGCCCGTTACGAGAACTGAATTCCCGAAGTCGACCGGTCCGACCCGCCGTCGGACCACCGACGATCAGGGTGCCGCCCGCCGCGGTGACCTGATCGGGAGCAGGCATTGAATCGAGCACGTGCTGCATCGAGCACGTGAGACGACACGGCGCGGTCCCGGGACTCACTTCTGCCCACAGAGGTGAGTGACCGGGGTCGCGCCGTCTGCCGTTTCGGCCGCGGTCACCGGCGCTGTCCAGCGCGGGTTACCACCACCCGCCACACCGCTCACACACGTCGGTCACCCGCGCTGTCCAGCGCGTGTGACAGGGCCTCAGCCTGTGGTGGCGGCGGCCGGGGCGTTGGGGATGCAGGCGAGCTCCACGCCCGGCGGGGGCTTCGGGGCGTCGTACAACGTCTCGAACTTGGCCCCGATCACGAAGTCCACGTCCGCACCGTTGCGCCGGTCGAACACCGGGGCCATGCCACCCTGCCAGGGACGCAGCGCGTCGACCTGGGCCTTCCCGTCGTCCCCGTAGCGCAGCTCACCGGTGCCGCGGATCTTGCGGCGCAGCGGGTCGTTGCCGACCTGGCCGATAGTGAAGCCGCGCTTGATCAGCTCGTCCTTCACCTGGTCGGCGAAGCCGGCCCTCAGGGTGGCGTTGTAGACGTTGACCTTGGTGTGCTGAATCGCGGGCGGGAGGTAGGTCTCCAGCGTGCAGCCGAGGCTGCCCTGGGACTTGGAGTTGATGCCGAACGCCCACGCGCTGCAGCCGATGACCACCGCGGCGACACCCACGATGCTGACCGCTTTGATCCGCTTACGCCGGTTGACCGGCCGGAAGCGCGGGACGTCGCTCCGCCCCGGCGGACGCATCAGGCTCACGGCACCTCCCCGAATTCCGCGCAGCCACTACAACTGGTCCAGGCTAGGCGAGAGCAGGCCCGCACGCGGGGCGCAGCGCGGAATCGTGATCGAATCCCAAGCAGATGCTCCCCGACGCAGGAGGGGACCATTAGCTCAGGAGTCCGCGCCGAGTTCCAGGATCCGGGCGTGCACCACGGTGCGCTGGCGCAGCGCCGCCCGCACCGCCCGGTGCAGGCCGTCCTCCAGGTACAGGTCCCCACGCCACTCGACGACGTGCGCGAACAGGTCGCCGTAGAACGTGGAGTCCTCGGACAGCAGCGTGGACAGGTCCAGCTGGCTCTTGGTGGTGATCAACTGATCGAGGCGCACGGCACGCGGCGGTACTACCGACCATGCGCGCTGCGAGGTGTTGTGCTCGGGATATGGACGCCCCTCGCCGACACGCTTGAAAATCACGGGCCGGACTCTACCCGTGGGCCCCGGGCATGCTCATCGAGCCATCCATCTGCATGCCGGGGGCCGTGTCGTGGTGGGCCAGGCTGTCCGGCAGCAGCGCCGGGTGCGCGATGACTGCCAGGCCGAAGGCGATCAGCACCACCCCCGCCGCGCGGCCGACCGCCCGCCCGACGGGCAGCACCTTCTCCACGTAGATCAACGCGGTCACCGTGGCCAGGGCGGCGATGTTCATCATGCCGATGGGGAACAGCACGGCCATCAACGCCCAACAGCACCCCGCGCAGTGCCGGCCGTGGTGAATGCCCATGCGCACCGCACCGCCGCGCCCCTCCTGCCAGTGCTGCATGACGAAGGCCAGCGGCGAGCGACACTCGGTCAGACAACGGTCCTTCAGTTTGGAGAACTGGTAGGCCCCGGCCACCACGATCAACGCCCCGCCGATGCGTCCGGCCTGGTGCGCGATCGGGTCCACCTGCGCGGCCAGGCGTTCCGCGCCCAGCGCCCCGACGTAGGCCACCACGCCCAGTGCCGTCCACACGATCAGGTAGCCGGTGACGAACAGCCAGGTGGGCACGAAGCTCTTCCCGGCGGTGCGCTTGGACGCCGAGATGCGGGCGAACATCAGCACCATCGGCGCGACCGCCGGGAACATGGTGGCGATCATCATCGCCACCCACACCGCGAGGAACAGCGGCGCGGACAGGCCCATGGTCGGGGTGGCCGAGTGGTGCGCCCCGCGCGGGGCGGCGACCACCAACCACCAGCAGCCCGCGGTCAGGACGAGCAGGCCGAGCAGGATGCCCGCCCGGGCCCGCGACATCGGGGTCGCGCGCATCAGCCGGAGCAACGAAGGAGCGGGCGGGTGATCGTGCGCCCGCTCCTCGGTGGGCGCGGTCACCGGATCAGGCGTCCGGGCCGGACCACTTGAACGCGATGTGCTTGGACGAGGTCTTCACCTTGTTCAGGTTGAAGTCGCCGAACAGGTCGGCCTGAGCCTGCGACATCTCGCCGACCCCCCAGGTCGCCACGACGGCCTCGCCGGGACCGCGCGGACCAACCTCGGAGCCGGGCGGGTTGATCAGCTGCACGCGCCGGTTCGGGTCGGCCGTCGGGCCGGTCAGCGCCACCGCCGAGGCCTTCACCTTGCCGGACGCCTCAACGCTCCACGAGGACAGGTCATCAGCGACGGTCATGGTGATCGGGACGATCTCCACACCCCGGAAGTCACCGATCAATTGCGCGAACGCGCCGGGCCACCCGCCGCCCGCGCCACCGAAGATCGCCTGGATGCCCTGTAACTGGGCCTCGTTGGCCCGGTCATCGACCAGCAGACCGACGGTGCACTTGGTCTCCCCGGCCCACAGGTCACCCTCGAACGAGATCAGCGCGATCACATTCAGGCCAGACATGTCGGTGTCCCCGAACGAACCGGAGTTGATCTTGTAGGCCAGCACGCCGGCGCACTTGTTGTCGGTGGGTCGCTGCGCGAACTCGCACGGACAGGCGATGTTGCAGGTACAGACGTCGAACCAGTCGCCCTCGAGCGACCAGGTCGGCACGGCCGTGGTGGTCATCGTTGACCTCACTATCGGATCCGGACAAAAAGATGTCCGGACAACCTACTACCGCTGGGGGGTAGGGGTTCCCGCGGCCCGAACGCGGGCCAGGCCGGCCTCCGCGATCGCCGCCAGGGCCTCCACCTGATCCACGCTCAGCGCGTCGAAGAACAACTCACGCACGGACTCCACGTGGGCCGGCGCCGCCGCCTCGATGGCCCGCTTCCCGGCCGGGGTCACCTCGACGACCTGGCCACGACCGTCCTCGGTGCAGCCGTCCCGGCTGATCAGCCCGCGCTTCTCCATCCGGCTGAGGTGATGAGACAGCCGGCTCTTCTCCCACTGCAGGACTTCGGCCAACTCATAGGCCCGCACCCGGGCCTCGCACTCGTCGGTGAGGGCCACCAGGACTGCGAAGTCGGACATGGACAGCTCGGACTCCGCGGCCATCCGCCGGCCCAGCTCCGCGGACAGCTGGGTCCACATGGTGATCAGCCCACGCCAGGCGCGCTGCTCGCGCTCGTCCAACCAGCGGGGCTCGATCATGGGAACAAGTGTGCCACGAACGTAGTTGACATGTCACCGACCTACCCAATATGGTTGACACATCAACCGCTACCAAGGAGTCCCGATGACTACCACCGCCACCGACACCCTGACCGGCACCTGGACCATCGACACCGCGCACAGCCGCGTCGGCTTCACTGCGCGGCACGCGATGGTGACCAAGGTCCGCGGCGCGTTCCACGACTTCGCGGGTGTCGCTCATCTGAACCTGGACAACCCGGCCGACTCGCACGTCGACCTGACCATCGAGGTGGGCAGCGTCAACACCGGCAACGAGCAGCGCGACGGGCACCTGCGCACCAACGACTTCTTCGACGCCGCCACTCACCCGCAGATCCGCTTCGTCTCTACGCACGTTGAGCGCGTGGACGCGGAGAACTACCGGCTCACCGGCGACCTCACCATCAAGGGCATCACCAACCCGGTGACCGTGGACTTCGAGTACACCGGCGTGGCCACCGACCCCTACGGCAACCAGCGGGCAGGCTTCGAGGGCAAGGCCACCATCAACCGCAAGGACTGGGGCGTGAACTTCAACGCCGCCCTGGAGACCGGTGGCGTGTTGGTCTCGGAGAAGATCGGCCTGGAGTTCGACATCTCCGCCATCCGCAGCTGACCCGGGAGGTGCCGTGGCCGACCAGCCCCGGCACCCGATCGACGAGCAACATCCTGTAGATCCCGACACCGGTCCCGACCCGCGTCCTTCCGCGGGCCAGGGGCCGGTCGTGGTTGTGGTCGCGATCGGCGGGGTGCTCGGCTCCCTCGCCCGGTACGGCGCGGGCCACGCCTGGCACGACGCACCGGCCCAGTTCCCGTGGACCACGCTGGTCGTCAACGTCGCGGGCTGCGCGCTGATCGGCGTGTTGATGGTGCTGGTGATCGAACGCGGTCCGGTGCATCCGCTGTGGCGGCCGCTGCTCGGCACCGGCGTGCTCGGCGGGTTCACCACGTTCTCCACCTACACCGTGGACCTGCAGCGCGCGTTGGCTGCGGACCGTTGGGGACAGGCGGCCGGCTACGGCGGGCTCACCCTGATCGGCGCACTGGCCGGGTTGGCCGCGGCCACCCTGGGCACTCGGCTCCTGGTCGGCCGGCCGTGACCGGCCTGCTGGTGGCGCTGGGCGCGGCTCTCGGGGCACCCGCCCGGTACCTGACCGACCGCGCGGTGCAAGCCCGACTGCGCAGCACGTTCCCGTTCGGCACGTTCCTGGTCAACGTGGTGGGCAGCTTCATCCTGGGCACGGTGGCCGGTTCAGCCGCCCACGGGGGCGCATCTGCGCACGTCAGCGCCGCTATTGGAACGGGTTTCTGTGGCGCGCTGACCACGTACTCGACCTTTTCCTACGAGACCTTGCGATTAGTCGAGGGACGCCGCGTGACGCTCGCGGTACTGAATGTGATCGGGTCCATTGCGCTGGGCCTTGGCGCGGCCGCATTAGGCGTCGCATTCGGCGCTCACACCTTGTCCTGAGCCAATACCCGGGTTGCTCAAAGGGAAAGCGATAACAATTTGTACGGATGGCATCGCGAAGGTTTCAACCTCGCGTGTCGTCGGGTACACGATGCGCCGTGGGATCCACCGGAAAAACCGGAAAGCCGCGTCACGTTGCCTGACCGTGAACGCGGCATTCCGCGGGCGCGCCCTCGTCGACTCCGAGGGCGCGCTCGCGGCAGATAACCGTGAGTGTTTACAGGCCGTCGAGCAGGCCACTCAGCAGGCTACCGACGAGGTCGCCGACGGTCTTGAGCAGGCCGAAAACCAGCTGCAGAAGCATGGTGACTCCTTGTTGGATATTGCACTGAAACGTGGGGGAGAGACGACCGCGCACCATTTCCCGGATCACGGGAAAAGGAGTCGCGGTCTGGGTGGGCGGCCGCCCCTTCAAACCAGATCCGGACTTTGCCGGACACCGAGAAGAATCCCGTTGCGCGCGCAGGGGCCAGTAGTGCCGAATGTCATGAATTGACAGGTCTTCCCAAGGTTGCCCCCAGCAATTCTTTACACGGCGCGTTCACCCGACTGCACTGCGTAGTCAAATACGCTCGGGAAGCCGCAGAACCGACTTCTATTCGCACTCGAGCGGGCAGTTTTATTGCACTGAGAAGGCGACAAGGAATGCGTCGGGACTGACTGTGCGGTACCCGCCGTTCCGGCGTAGGAAGCCCCGCACGCGCGTAGCATCGCTGGACACCAACCGGTGCGGAGGTGACCCGCGATGTCCGCAGCGCCGTCGCCACGTCCGGCCCGCGCGCGCCGCCCAGCGGAGTCGATCGCGCCGGGATCGGTGCTCTGGGAGTTGACCGGGCAGCGCCTCTACCTGGGGACCACCGGCAGCGCCTTCGTGCTGCAGGTCATGCACCCGGCGATCGGCACCGTGGTCGGGCAGCGCTCGAGCTATCGCAGCGACCCGTGGGGCCGCGCCGCGCGCAGCTTCGCCTCGGTGCAGACGTGGGTGTACGGCGGGCAGGCCGCCATCGACGAGGGCCACCGGTTACGTGCAATGCACAAGGACCTGTCCGCCATCGATGAAACCGGCCGCCGCCATCATGCGCTGACGGCGGAGCCCTGGGCGTGGGTGCCGCTGACCGCGTTCCACGCCGTGAGCATGTACTCCCGCTACTTTCTGCCCCGCCCGCTCACCGAGGAGCAGTTGGACGAGGCCTACACGGAGATCCTGCAGATGTGCCGCATCCTGCAGGTGCGCGAGGACCTGCTGCCACCGACCCGGACGGCGTTCTGGGCGTACTACGACGACATGATCGCCACCACGCTGGAGAACCACCCGACGGCCCACGACGTGCTGGCGCTGGCCGCCCGCACCCCGGCGCCGCTGTCGGTGCCCGCGCCACTGCGCCGGCTGTGGTTCCCAGCGGGCATGGCGCACGGCGAGTTCAACCGGCTGGTGATGGCCGGCACGTTGCCGCCCGCGGCCCGCGACAAGCTCGGCCTGACCTGGAGCAGATTCGACGAGGCCCGACTGCGCGCGGTCGGTGCCGCCGCCGGGCGCGCCAACGCTGCCCTGCCCGAGCGGATCAAGTACCTGCCGATCGCCTTCGATGCGCGCCGTGCGGTGCGCGCTGCGGAGCGCCTGGACCGCACCCTGGCGACCCGCCCGGTGTAACTGGTTGCGCGGACCGCAGTCGCAGGGAAATCGCCTGGTCTGGGTGAGAAACCGTCACTTCTCGATTGCGCCGAATGGCTTCTCTGCCAGTGATTCCGGCGCCGGTGCGCTGCAGAACCTCCACGATCGCGCCGACGAAGGTCTTCGTCGGGGATCGAGGGAGACGCCATGTCACGCACCGGTCCGCGATCCGCGAACGCCGGGCTGAGCGCTCGAACCATGCGCATCAGCGCCGCCGCGGTAACCCTGGCCGTGCTCGGCTCGATGCTCGGGCAGAGCGCGCAGGCAGCGCCGAACGGCGACAGCTCGACCGACAACGCGACCCGGCACATTGCGCCCGCGGCGAACGTCTGCCCGCAGAACCCCGAGCCGGGTTACGCCACCTGCCTGGCGGAGCGGCGCACCGACATCGCCCCACGCGCCCGCACGGATTTCGGCGCAACGGCCGTGCCCTCGGGCTTCGCGCCGGTCGATCTCAAGAGTGCGTACAACATCCCCGTCCCCGCCATTACCCCCACCACCCCGGGGTCCGGACCGACGGTCGCCATCGTCGATGCCTACGACAATCCGTCCGCCGAGGCCGATCTGGCGGTCTATCGCGGCCAGTACGGGCTCGCGTCGTGTACCAGCGCGAACGGCTGCTTCCGCAAGGTGAACCAGCGGGGCTCCACCACTGGCCTGCCCCAACGCGACAGCGGCTGGGCCTCGGAGATCGCCCTGGACCTGCAGATGGTCTCGGCCACGTGCCCGGCCTGCAAGATCCTGTTGGTCGAGGCGGACAGCAACTACTTCGACGACTTCGGCAAGGCCGAGCGGTACGCGGCGACCCAAGGCGTGCGCGCGATCTCCAACAGCTACGGCGGCTCCGAGGAGAACGGCGACCAGCAGTTCGGCAACCAGAACTACAACTTCCCCGGCATCGCAGTGACCGCCTCCTCCGGCGACGAGGGATACGGCACCCAGTTCCCGGCGTCCGTGCCGAACGTGATCGCCGTGGGCGGCACCGCGCTGACCCGTAACCCGACCAATGCACCCCGCGGGTGGAGCGAGTCCGCGTGGGGCTCCGGGAACAGCAACGGCGCAGGCAGTGGTTGCTCGACGCAGCAGCCCAAGCCGACCTGGCAGTCCAGTCAGCCGAGCCTGACCGGCTGCAACCACCGGATCATCGCCGACGTCTCCGCCGTCGCCGACCCGGCGACCGGTGTGGCCGTCTACGACTCCTACGGCAGCCACGGCTGGGTCGTGTTCGGCGGCACCAGTGTGGCCGCCCCGATCATCGCCGCCATGTACGCCCTGGCCAACCCGACCACCGCCACCAACCCGTCGCCGGCATCCCTGTACGCGGCCCCGTCCAACTCACTCAACGATGTGACGACTGGTCAGAACTCGTCGTCCTGCTCGCCGTCGTACCTGTGCATGGCGCGGCCCGGCTACGACGGCCCCACCGGCAACGGCACGCCGTACGGCCTCGCCGCCCTCGGCGGCCCGGCCGCTCCGCCGCCGCCCCCGTCCGCCTTCTCACTCGCGGTTG
>Ga0137412_10004270_pt1 | contig 11444 bp, 9 predicted proteins | sample CZODoug2_1_16fun_FD_122160 | JGI IMG/M metagenome (GOLD analysis project Ga0137412, IMG submission 122160) | Vadose zone soil fungal communities from Angelo Coast Range Reserve, California, USA - CZODoug2_1_16fungal (Hybrid Assembly) | ecosystem: Environmental > Terrestrial > Soil > Vadose zone... | reverse complement strand
CCGCGCGTTATGGCACTGCGCAAGGTGATGCGCGACTTCGATCTGCATCAGACCCCCATCATCATGGCCGGTGGGGTCTGGTGCCTGGACGAATGGGCGCACTGGATCGACAACCCCGATCTAGGGCCAATCGCCTTCCAGTTCGGGACTCGGCCCCTGTTGACGAAGGAAAGCCCGATCGGCAACGCTTGGAAGAAGCGGCTGCTGACGCTGAAAGAGGGCGATGTGTTCCTCAACCGGTTTAGCCCGACCGGGTTTTATTCCAGCGCGGTGAACAACGGGTTCATCAAGGAATTGCGGGAGCGCAGTGAGCGGCAGGTCGCCTTCACACCCGAAGCCGTGGGCGAACATGTCGCGGAGTTTTGGTCGCTCGAGCCATCCCCACGTGATGAGCCACCACCAGAAGTCCCATCTCTCTTTGCCCCGTCGGAGTGCGCGCCACAGACACAGCCACAACGGAAAATCGAGCAGCAGAACCGTATCTGCCATCGAGAGGCGGACTGGGAGGGCATCGTAGGGACCCAAGTCCCCATCCATGATCCAGCGCGACTGGCTTGCGAGGTTACGCTGCACTTCCACCCACTTTTCCCGAGACAGAGGCGCCAAGCCGGGTTGCCAAAATGCTTATCCAACTCGATGACGGGAAGACCAACGAGCTTGCCAAGTCGGCGGCTAACGGTTGATTTTCCAGCCCCGCCTCTGCCAAGAATAATAACGCGCTGCACTGTCATATCTTCATGACTGCCCTTGACGCAGCGATCGCCGAACGTCCAGTGCTCATCGTCGTCGGTCAATTCGTCGCTCAACAAAGTCTTCGACGATCGCGTTCATGGAATCCGGCCTGCAGAGGCCTGCTCTCGCAGATGGCCGAGGTGATATTCCGCGGCTTCGCGCTTTTCAGGAATGTCGGCGAGAGCCCAGCACCAGACCGAAACGCATAAGCTACGCAGATAGCCGAGCACCACGAGAGCGTCACGGTTGAGCGGCTCGAATGTAGCCAATTCCGGCTCGGGGAGAAAGCCGATGTCCCATTCGCGCGGGCCGAGGCACGCATCCTCAAAATCGTTCCAAAGTGCGCCATCAGAGGTGATGAACACGTTGCCGAGATGCGCATCGCCGAGGATCGGAACGTGCCGCACCGGCAACTGGTCCAATGCGGTCCGAAGCGAACTGTAGACGGAGAGCAGGAATTGTCGATCGCCGGGAGGCAGCGCCGGCAGCGCCGATCGGGCTTGCAGTACGTTGTGGCATTGATCGATCTTCACCCCAAAATTTGGAAGCTTGGAAGGAAAATCGGCGAGCGCTTGATGCACGCGGTTTAGCGCTGCGGCCGCATGCGCCGTGTGTTCCGCGTTCGCCTCATCCGCCGGCACATGGCTAACAAACTCCCAAAAGGTCACGGCAAATCCATCAGAAAAATGCGGACCGGGAGGCACTGCGGCCGCAAGTCTGACGCATGGGGCTCTGCGTACTGCGAGATGTTGTCCGACCGACAGCTCGCGGCGTAGCCTTGCGAGCGACTGCGCATCGTCGCGCACGGCACGGGCGACGAGACTCGTTGGAAGCAGGCGAATGCTAACGTGCTGGGAAGTGTGCAGCACAACGGGATTGACGCGCCCAATGCCGAGGCGACGGCCCAATTCCATCGCTGCCGTTACAGCTCCCGCAGAGAATGCCAATTGGGACATCATCTTTGACAGTTCGTAGCGCCCGCGTCAAAAATCAACGGCCCGAGAACTCGTGCATGGCCGCAATTGGCACGAAACGTAAGTGAGGGAATGCACGTAGTATTTCCGAAGCTGCGGGTAGACCGGCTGTGCCACCAGCCTGCTGGTCACAGCCGTCCTTGACCCACAACGGACGTCGCGGGTGCGCATACCCGTTCCCGAGGATGAAGAAGAGCCCTTCGCCATTACGATTCACTCCAAATTACCTTGGCGTAATTCGAGCACTAGTGCATGCGTAGCTCGCGACCCCGCCGAGTATCAGAAGCAAACGATCGAAATGTGCTTCCGCTCCACAATCGTCACACAGCGGTTGCTCGGCCAAGTCTTTAGCAGGGGTGTTTGAACAGACATCACTTACTCCCAATTACGCGGCCCGGCCAATACTCAATACACATCCGGCACGGAACCGCGACCCTGGCCCCCGAGCGAGCATCGAAATGTGGCGAGGTGCGGATAGTCACCAATGGTGCGCAAGAAAAAACTGCTGCCTTGAGCTGGTCAACGCTGGCTTACGCACAGCTTACGACGAATCTGGCAGCACGCGACGAGGAGACGATCGGTGTGATCCTCGAAGCTGGTCGCAATCAGGAACGGCTGCCCATTTCATGGGTTTGGATAACGGGCATTAGGAGCGATCTCTAACTTTGACCGCTCGGCGGAAAAGGAGATTCTCAATGAGACGAACGCTCATCCTCACCGTCAGTATCCTGCTCGGAACATGGGGCGCTCGCGCGCAGACTAGCTCGTCTGTAAACACGCAACAGGCCTCTCAAATCAGCGCTCAAACTGGCACTCAGGCCAATTTGCCGACGAACTCGGCAAGCACGGTGACAGGCGCAATAGTGCCGTCCGGCCAAGGAGCAACCGGCGCAATAGGTGGAGGTTTCAGTGGTGTTGCCCCCGTAGCGGTTGCCTGTCCCTTTGGGGTGTCGCTGGGTGCCGATCTTACGGCATTCGGCTGCGCTTCCGATCCGCTCGGCGCCCCTACCTACCAGCTTCCCTCGGAAGCGGGGTCTACGGCTGTGGTAAGAGCACCGGGAGGAGGGACCGGCGTCAATGCACAAACCGCCGCGCCGACGGTCACGTCGAGGGCTAGTAGTGCGGGTGGCATTTCTTCGAACTCGCGCTGTCAGGGCGCTATACCATCGACGGCCGGCAATACTGGATCAGCTGATGTTTTCGGGGGCGGCAACTGCTAGACAATTTCGGTAAGTGAGAATCCCGTCGCGTCGGTCGACGCGATGCGAGGGCCTCCGAGGGCACCCGCTACTTGAGTCTAAGACGACGGCCGAGCATGTCCGAAAGTGGCACGTTTCGGCTGTCCGTCGCGCTCGTTATGCGTCTGCTTTCAGGGGAATAGCGTACGACCGGCGCGGGAGACATTCCATAAAAAGGCTCTTCCGAATCCAAACCTGCGGCGGCCGGCATGTTTCGATCTGATAGCGGCGTTGAGTCTCTGCTCTCGCGAAACCGTTTCTAACCCACAGCGCATGGGTCGTACGAAAGGCCTAGTCGGCGATAGGTAATCCGGCGAAGTTGGTACCGTTGAAAAAGGGCGTAAGATTTTCAGGCCTGTAGGGCTCGAGACTGCAGGCGCCTTTGTCATCATCGGAGCAGACTTGACCGTGGCTTGCATAGCGGGTCAGCACGCTCCGATGCACCGCCTCATTAATTGTCGGGACTGGCTTCGCGTTCTCATCCAGGGCCTTATACAGGCTCTCATTGAATTTTACGGAACCTGTCTTCATACCCACTTCTCGAATTGTCGGATGATAGCGGTCGAGCGCGAATAGGCCTGACGAGGAATCGTGGGAAGCAGCAGTCGGATCAAGCAGGACAGGATCAGGGAGGCATGTCCAATCTAGTGAAAGTCCGGCCATTTCCGCCCGCTTTGCCATCCAAACCAAGGGAATATCCGCTAGGCCACGCGTGTTGTAACCCCCGCCGACGTCGGAGTGAGCGCCGGCGAACCACACCTGCTCGATCGTCGCGTCCTGGGGAAGCTCCCCGGTCCAGAACGTGGGTGTAAAGTCGTGACGATGCTCGTCAATCGCGAGAGCGTGGGCGCCCCGCTTCACCAGAGGAGAGGGGCTTGTGTCATGAAATGCGAACAACTCCTTATTCTTGCTGGCGAGCAGGCTGCCCGGAATGCCGAGACTGCCGACCGTGTCCCAGACACCCAGGAACGTCAATTCCGGTTGGATATGGCACTGTGCTAAACATTGTTTGGCAAAGGTAGCAGGCGAGTGTGGTTTTGGACTGCGGTAGTACTTCCAAGCGTCAGGTAGTGCCTCCAAAGATTGCCTGAAGAGGACACCGCAGGCCGTGATCAGGCCCGCCAGGCTACGCACTGTGAAGGCGCCGCGGGAGAATCCGAAAAGGTAAATCTCATCGCCGGGCACATAATTTTGGCAAATAAATTGGTACGCCGAACGAATGTTATCATCGACGCCGACGCCCGTCGCGCCCTCAATAAAGCTCTCGAGCTTAAGCCCCGAGGTGCCGACGCCCCGTAGATAAAGAACGATCTGCAGTACGCCGCCGGTCTGCTGCGAACCATGCACAGACCGGGCGATGAGCGCGACATTGGTGTCATCAGTCTGGGTATCGTCAGCATTCCACGTGCCATCACAGCAAACCACAATGCGCTTCATGCCAGTTCCCAAAGGTGCGACGGAGCCATTTTTTGTTCAATTGGATATCGCTGGAAGTCCTAAATCCGGGATTCTATCCCTCAACGGATCGCGAAACTCGAACAACATCCTTCCAGGTATGCTGTCGATCTCCAAATTTTTCAATAAGAAACGCGCGACTTCCAAATTGAGCCTTATAGCTCTCGCGAACTTTACCCCAATCTGAGAACGCGCAGAAATTGTCGATCGGCATTCCGCACGGTCGCGCCGGCGGATCCTTTTGGGAAAATCCTAGCGGATGCCAATCACGATAGAGCCCACCTATGAACTCTTTTGACGCGTATTGGCCGCAAAAAAAAGCTCGAGCGAGCTCACAGTAATGAGGATAGAATTTTTTATATGCGTCAATTCGATAGCTAGGTATACCAGTGTCGCCAAATTCGTCGAGTTCGTCTGCATTCAGCTTCCCTGGTCCAAGAAACTTTTCTTTGGTATCGAGATTGCTGGATCCTTCGACACTGCTGATGACTTGAAGAACGCCGCGCGCGTTTGCGGGATAGATATCGGTTCGTAATGGGAAGATCACTGCCGAGACATAATAGCCGTCGATGTAATTGGCACCAATCATTTCCAGCGCTTCTTTAACAGTGTGTCCCTTAAGTTCGTCGTAGCTCGCAACGAATGAGAATTTCTGTTTGATGGGACCTAATCGCTTTAGATTGGCAATGTCGAGATCCGTAGAAGTCGGATTCAGGGCGCTTGGGGGTTTGTAAGCTATGAGTCGACTGACATAACGCACTCGCTTGTTTGAGATCAGGTCATTGAATGATTCGTCGAATGTTTGTGTGCGAATCGAGTTTTGAGAAACGTAGAATAGGGCCAAGGTCGGCCCCGCGCCCGAAAAAATTACTCCGAAAATCAGACAAAGGAAGAGCGCCCATTTCAAAGAACCTGAGGTCTCTTCTGGTTTGCTATCCAGGCCGACATAGGCCAACACGCCGGCCAGCAACAACAAGATAAGCCCGACTGCAGATAGTGTAGCCGTTGCGCCTGAGCCCAAAACGAGGCCGAGAACTTGAAAAACAGCATTAAAGAATGCGTTTACGTCCACGAAACGCTCCCCGACCAATCTATATAGAAAATATACGAAGTAGAATAATTTCTATGTTGCAACCTTAGGAGACTTTTTCAAGTGGGAATCTTCGGATGCTGCCCCGCGTTTAGCCGGTGCCCGATCAGCGATGAAGATGCATCGAGTTCCCCCGCCTGTGATTATTTCTGCGTTCAAGCGCTACATTGCCTAGGGGCCGCTGCCAGCACGGCATCACACGATCCGGATCGCGCTCGATCCCGGTAGCCGCTCTACCAGATCGACGCCGCACAGCATGGAAGGCGTAACGAAGCCGGGCCGGAGCGTCGTTGCTCCCATGATGTGACGGACCACGGCGAGCGCGCCGTGGATTGTCACATCGTAGCCGTTTGCGGTGCGGACGCGCGCCGTACGCATCGCCCCCGATGGATTATGCGCCTCCCCCCATACGAAGGTGGGTGCATTTTGGCGGGTCGTCGCATCGGGACCGACGATGGCTCCGGCACGCGCTTTGAGCCGTTCGCGTATGGCAGGTAAGCGGAGCAGCGGAGCGGCCAGGTTCGCGGCCAGCATGGCCCAGCGAAACGAAGGCCGCACCGCGACATACACGGTGATCGAAGGAATGCCGGTGGTCTGATAGGCCGTGCTAACGTCGCCCCAAGGAAACGCGACCGCCAGACGCATTCCATTACCGAAATCGATATGACGGCTGCGAAGCCCGATTGGCTCCGTGCGAAGCACGCCGCCGCGACGGATACGTGTGCCGGCGCCCATGCCCTCGATGGTCGTCTTGGCCGTACCAGGCGACTTGCCAGAACGGGATTCGAACCCGAGGTTCAGGACGCTCGCATCCGGCAGTGCCCGCTTTAGCGCAAGAGCCAGGCAATCCGTCGGGATTACGTCGAATCCGACGCCAGGGCATAGCACGATGTTGGCTCTGCGGGCCTCTGCGTCGAGCGAGCGCACATATTCAAACACGTCGATCTCGCCGGTGACGTCAAGGTAATGTACGTGGGCCGCGAGCGCTGCGGCGATCACGGGCTTCGCTGTGCAGGAGAACGGACCAGCGCAGTTCAATAAGAGGGAGACACCGGAAAGGTCTGCCTCCTCGGCGGAGAAAACGCGGTGCGGAAGACCAAGCTCAGCTGCCAAAGCCGGGACGCGTTCAGCGTTGCGGCCGGCCACGATCGGTCGGAGCCCCTGCCGAGCGGCCTCCCGAGCAATTAGTTCGCCCGTATAGCCGTTGGCGCCGTAAATCATCCAGTCAGCCATCGCCATCTCCCTGTCGATAGCCAGCACTACCACGCCGAACGGCAGCCGAGAATCGGTCCTAATCGGTCACTATCACGTTGGAAGAAGAGAATTCCTAAATGACTGCCTTCGGCGTGAAGCGGAGGTCGACATTTCCTAACATTGGATTTGCGACACCGACGTTGGCTTAGAGCCAACGCGACCAAACAGCTGTAATGGAGAACCCGGTAAGCAGGTGTATCGTGCATCGCCGCCGTCCGACAGTTGGGCGGCTCGCAGTCCTTTGCATGGACGGCGGAGACAGGCAGTCTCGATAGCCCTGCTACAAATTCAGATCTCGGACTCGGACTCCGATTTCCATGATTCGTCCGCTTGGAATTCGGAAATACGCGCCAGGGCGCCGGACGTTGTGATGCATGAACGCGAACAGCTCCTTGCGCCAGCGCGCCATGCTCGATTGCCAGCCCATAGCAATGATCGTCTCATGACCGGTGTAACGTTGGGCTGCTCCATGAAGCCAAAGTGCAGCTCGACGCGGGTGATACCGTCTGACATCAGAAGATCATCTGTCGTTTCGTCTTTTGCGAAAGCTCGGCCAATAGTGGAATCCCCCTTCCGGAGGGATTGCGCTCCGATTGTCTAACGGTTTAGGATACCTCTGAGCGATCTTGAACGACCGTTTAAGTCTAGTCGTTCGATGACAAAGCCGAAGGGGGACTCTGAAAAGCCGAGACCTTCCGAGTTTCAGGGGGTACTAAGGTTTTGCGGAAGGCTAGTCGCCTTGCGACTGACCGCCATCAAACGGCGGGACCAATCTGGAGTCGCGGTCGAACTCGCAAGCTTTACCGCTCTAGATATCTGGCCGGGGGAAATTCGCGCGAATAAACTGGGTTGGCAAGGTAGGCTTCCTTGCCGTAAGTCCAGAATTGACTGACATCCGGGTAGGTCTTGAATACCGAGTTGACGAGCCGGCCGTCCTTGCGGGTCACTTTTCGCAAATAGACGTTGCCTACGACGTTTCCCAAATCGTCGAATTTAACCGGCCCTCGCACGGTGTCGACATTGGTCGACCGAAGTGCCGCCATCAAGGCAGGCTTGTCTTCGACGTTGCCGTTGACAGCCTTGACTGCTGTTTCCAACACGGCCCCGTTGACATAGGTGCTTGCCGCGTAAAATCCCGGATCGTACGTGAACTCCTTTCGAAACGCCGGTGCAAATACCTGGTTCGGCTTGTTGTCCAGTTCGGCTGAATACCAGCACGCTGTGATGATGTTAAGCGCTTCATCACCCATGTTGCGCAGCACCGCTTCGTCCAACGCGGTCATTCCACCAATGATCTGCATTTTATCTTTTAGCCCGTATTCGACAAATTGCCGGAGAAAACGGAAGCCGTTCGAACCGGCGAAGCCCAGAAAAATGGCGTCTGCGTTCTTAAGATCCCCTACATAGCTGCCGTAGTCGGGAACCGTGAGCGGCGGAAACAGCTTTTGAATGATCTTGCCGCCATTGTCTTCAAACACGCGCTGAAAGCCAGCGCACATTTCCTGGCCGTAAGCGATGTCGTCGGCGATGGTAATCATCTTTTTGTATTTGAGCTCTTTCGCGGCATATTCGCCCAAGGGGTGCGCGCACTGGCCAGACGTGGACGTCGCGCGCACGAACCAGGGGTTCGGGCGTCGTTGCGTCATGTCTTCCGCGGCGGCGACCGAGAGCGTCGGCATCCGCTCCTGGCGAATATAGTCGTCGATTGCGAGCGCCTCGAAAGCCGCGAGCGGCCCGATGAGACAATGGACGTTGTTCTTTTCCACCAACTCCTGAGCCTTGGTCCGGGCCGTCGCCGGAACGCCCGCGGTGTCCGCCGTCACCAGCTCGACCTTTCGGCCCGACAACATACCGCCGCGATCATTCAAAAACATAGTGAGCGCGCGTTCCATATCGATGCCGCCGGAAGCCAAGGGGCCCGTCTTCACCGTCAACAGACCGATACGAATCGGACCTTCGGCCCCACGCGCAACATTAGGCGCGACGATACGCGAAAGGCCCACTCCTGCAGCGCCCGTGAAAAATCCACGACGTGAAATTCCCATCATGTCTCTCCCTGACGTTTCTTCCTCGCTCCGATCGTCCGATTATTTCGATTTATGCTGACGGCTTCCAATGATCGGAACCAGAAGGTGGCTAGAACCCTCTCTATCGATATGCAACATGGTCGTCCCCGCGAACAGCGTTTGTGGCCGATCACGGGGATCATCATGCAGAAATGGCCCACATCCCAATAGCTCGTTCTTGAAATTAGAAAGTTTCGCGCCAGTCGTCGCCTGCCACTGATAATCCTTGCCGCGAACGGTTAGCGCGATCCGATAGCCCTTGGGGACGACGATCGATGTGGGCCATATCTCGATGGCAAGATCGACAGGCGTGCCTGGCTGCAACAACTGAACTTCGTCGTGGGTATGGTAGGGACGGTACGGGCGCGACAAGGCTTGGTCGAGCTTGCGATGCGAAGCACGTAGCCAGCCCTGCGCCACTGGCGTGTGTGGATCGATGGCGCCGACAAACGTCACCTCGTGCAGGTCCGGACTAAAAACCCGAAACACGACAAAGATATCGGCATCCTCGGTACTGGAAGAAATTCGCAAACCCGCGGAAAGCGGCCCGGTGATCTCGGTGTCTTCGGTCAACGGCTTGGAAATAAACGTCAGTCCATCACCCATCGCCGCAAAGCTGATCTCTGTTTCGACGGCGGGCGACTCTAGGGAAAGCGTCTGCTCCTTAGGGTCGAGGTAGAATTTGCTCCAAACGGTTGCGGGCAGTGGCCAGTCGGTTTCATGCCTTTCGACAAAACGATCGATGTGGCGGACCTGCAGTTTAACTTTCGGCTGTTGAGCCCAATCATTGGCTTTGCCTTTGAGGTAGAAGTCGAAGAATCGTTTCTGCAATTCACGCCCGTAATCGGTGTAAAAATGCGTCCAATGCTCCAGCCCGTGGCACTCCAGCCACTTTTCCTTTGACCCAGCCCGGACAAACCCTTCGAGATTTCCCCTAAGATGCAGGCCCTGGCCACCCCAATTTGCCGCTGACAAGAACGGCACAGTGATTTTGTCCCAGTTGGACGAACGTGCCCGATGGTAGTCATCGTCGAGGGGGTGACTGACGATGTCGTCCCCGACGTTTGCCCGGTTGCGAGCCAATTCAGCGTCGGACATGGTTACGTCGCCGCAAACCAATGCACCCGTGACTTGGCTGCGAGGCCCTCTTTCCCCCAGGCCAAACTGTACGGTCTTCACCTGCATGTCGTACCAGTTTGCCCAAAACGTCGATAAAATACCGCCATGATGCGTCATGTCGCGATACCAGTCTGCCGCGCCTTCCCAGATGCACATGGCCTTCAGATGGGGCGGCTGCAGCGAAGCCACATGCCACTGGTTGATGGCATAGTAGGAGATGCCGTTGAGGCCCACATTACCGTTGCACCAAGCCTGGACGCCGGCCCATTCGATGCACTGATAAAAGTCGCGGGTCTCGCGAGCAGAAAAGTGATCGATGTACCCGGGCGATCGTCCGGTGCCGCGAGAGTCGACACGCATGCAGACATACCCGTGCGGCACCCATTTCTCGGGATCGACCACTTCCCAATTCTGATATCTGTTGGTTGAACCGTGGGCAACGTCAGGGTGGCCGGCGATCATGGCTTGCCAGGCGCTGGGATAACCCTTCTGAAAAGCGAGCCCCTTAGCGTAGGGACCGTAGGTTAGGAGAACCGGCCATTTCCCATCCCCCTTCGGTCGGAAAACGTCCGCTCGCAGCGTCATGCCGTCATCCATGATGATACCGACATCCCACTCGATGAGCATGTTGTCCTGCTCCGGCTCAGTCATTTCCTCGCCCTTTGTTTTTTTGCGCATTAGCGGCTGTTGGATCTCTCATTCTATTTGGGGTTCCCGTGGCTGCAAGGCACGCTGAGACAGCTTCTTTAGCGGGCGTCCGACACCGAGCTCGCGAAGCGGCTGTTGCTTGCATATTGGTACAGATCACTCTCAACAGCAGCGCGCGGACTTCACTGGGCCGGTCGACGTCCGCGGCGCAGCGGCTTCGGTGGGACCGCTCCTCGGGGCGGTTCGATTAACAACTCCGAAATGGGGATAGAAAGCGTTTTCGCCAGACGGTCCAGGAGATCGACAGTCGGGTTCTCTTCCTGTCGTTCAAGCCCACCCACATAGGAACGATCGATGCCAGCATCGAAGGCGAGCCTCTCTTGAGACAGCCCGCGCTTCACCCTGATTCGGCGCAAATTCCATGCGACCAAAGCCCGCCCACGCATACTTGCATGCGGACATCTGGCAGGCTATAAAACCACTGGCTATAGCCCGTTAAATAGGATGATGCACACCTATCGCCAGTCGAGCCATTCGAGGGGGTCAGATGCCGAGTACCGATGAATCAGGTGGTAGTACGGTTAGCGGACGGGCCTGTAGTAGAGCCGGACGCCACCGGCCTCGCTCCGCCGGCCAGCCCCAAATGGCGGTTACGGCGATCGACCACGACAGTCATGTAGTGACAGTGATCAGTCAGCCTGTCGAGAACGTCTCTTCCAAAAGAACACCCAAGAGCATGGCGTTCGCGACGAGCATTTACGGTGGACCCTTGAATCATTCGTTCTGCGAGGCCTCATCTTGGAGCGCCTCCTTGCGAAACCACGCCGCTGCAGTAAATCAGGTCATCGAGGCAATGGCATCGGATGTT
>Ga0137412_10004269_pt1 | contig 11444 bp, 6 predicted proteins | sample CZODoug2_1_16fun_FD_122160 | JGI IMG/M metagenome (GOLD analysis project Ga0137412, IMG submission 122160) | Vadose zone soil fungal communities from Angelo Coast Range Reserve, California, USA - CZODoug2_1_16fungal (Hybrid Assembly) | ecosystem: Environmental > Terrestrial > Soil > Vadose zone... | reverse complement strand
GAGCCCAGCACGATCGCCGTCAGCAGCGGCGAATAGAAGAACATCACGGCCAGGAACACGAAGGCGAAGAACAGGTCGATGACCAGCGTCAGGGCCGAGCTGGTGAGGAAATTGCGGATGTTCTCCAGTTCACGCACGCGCGCCACCGAATCGCCGACCCGCCGCGCCTGGAAGTAGGCCATCGGCAAGGCCAGCAGGTGGCGGAACAGGCGCGCGCCGAGCTCGACGTCGATGCGGTTGGTGGTGTGGGCGAACAGATAGGTGCGCAGGATGCCCAAAGCGGTTTCGAAGGTCGCGATCGCCAGCAAGCCGATGACCAGCACGTCGAGGGTGCTCAAGGACTGATGCACCAGCACCTTGTCGATGACGACCTGGAAGAACAGCGGTGAGACCAGGGCGAACATCTGCAGGAAGAACGACGCGACCAGCACCTCGCCCAGGAGGTGCCGATATTTGTGAACCGCGCCCAGGAACCAGGTGATGTCGAAGCGGCGGGTCATATCCGACAAGCCGGCGCGCCGGGCCATCAGGATCAGGCCGCCGTCCCAGACCGCAAGGAACTCTTCTCGCGTCATCAGGACCGGGCGGTACGTCTGCGGTGACTGGACCAGGACCTTGTCTTCGCCAGCCTTGGCGAGGACCAGGAACCCGCCATCGCGCAGGGACGCGATGGCGGGCAAGGGCGTCGTGGCGAGCCGCGACCAGCTGGTCCGCCACGCGCGCGCCTTGAGTCCGAGGTCCTTGGCGCACCGGAGCATTTCCGGTGCGCCTACTTTGGTCGTTCCAAGGCGATGCCTGATCTGTCCGTGATCGGCGGCAACGCCCTGGAAACGCAGCAACGTCACGAGGGCTTCGAGCCCCGGATCGGCTGGCCGGGCGCCGTCAGGTTCGGTGCTCATGCGGGCTCTCCGGGGCTCGTCGCGTTCAGGCGTGCGGCTGCGCCAGCAGCGGCGGCTGGTTCGCAGCCGGGTCGGCAATCGGCATCCCGCCCTGCCCTCCGCCCGGCGCCACGAAGGTCGACGCCATGGCCTGGCCCAGCTGGGCGAGACCGGCGGCAAGCGGGGCGGGCGTGGCGGCATTGAGGACGACGTTGTTGCCCGGTCCGCCGTCGAGGATGTCCTGACCCCCGCCGCCGATCAGCACGTCATCGCCATTGCCGCCGGTCAGCGTGTCGTTGCCAGGGCTGCCGATCAACACGTCATCGCCGTCGCCGCCATTGGCGGTGAGCAGCATGCCCGAGAGCCCCGACGCCTGGATGACATCGTCGCCGCCCAGGCCATTGATGACGATGCGATCGTTGGCATCGAAGCCTGAGATGTTCACCGTCTCGGCGAGACCCGACACCGTCACCACGCCGTTGTTGTTGGTGATGTTGATCACATCGTCGGCATTGGTGGCGTTGATGACGACCGTATCGGCCTGGCCGTCGGCGCCGCCCAGGTTGAGGTTGACCTGCTTGACCGCGGTCTTCGACAGGTCGTCGACCGTGATGGTGTCGGCCCCGCCCAGGGCGTTGACGTCGACCGTCTCGGTGTTGCTGAGGTCCATCGTGATGTTGGCGACATCGCGGAACAGCCGGGCGTGCGTGCCGTTGGCCGAGATCTCCATCTTCTCGTTGACGTTGGAGCCGTTGAACAGGAGCGTGTCGTTGCCCGCCTGGCCGTCGACCGTGTCGCTGCCGTCGCCGGGGTTCCAGATGAAGGTGTCGTCGCCCGCCCCCATCAAGGCGGTGTCGTTGCCGCGGCCGCCAAAGACCGTGTCGTTGCCCTGGCTGCCGGTGATCTTGTCATCGCCGTCGCCGCCGTTGATCGTGAGGTTGACCAGGCCGGCCTTGAGGCCGGAGGCATTGATGGTGTCGTTGCCGCCGAGCCCGTTGACGACCAGCGAGTCGTTGGCCCCCTCCGCACCGGCGATCGTCACCTTCGCCGCCAGCCCGTTCACGACCACCGAAGCGCCGCTGCTGGCGACGGTGACGGCGTCGTCGCCGGCCGTGCCATTGACGGTCACGGTGTCCGCCGCCCCGTCGCCCTGGCCGCTGCCCGGTGTCGCCGACAGGTCGAGGTTGACCTGCTTGACGGCGGTGCCGGAGAGGTCGCCAACCACGATATTGTCGGCGCCGCCCAGAGCGTTGAACTGGATGTTCTCGACGTCGTTCAGGTCCATGGTGATGTTGGCAACGTCACGGGTGAACCGCGCCCGGCTGCCGTTGGCCGAGATGTCGATGTTCTCGGCGACGTTGGCGCCGTTGAACAGCAGCGTGTCGGTGCCGGCCTGGCCCTCGACGACGTCGCTGCCGTCGCCCGGGTTCCAGATGAAGGTGTCGTTGCCGTTGCCGAGCAGGGCCACGTCGTTGCCCCGGCCGCCGGTCACGGTGTCGTTGCCGTCGCCGCCGATCAGCGTGTCGGCGCCCTGGCTGCCGATGATGGTGTCGTTGCCGGCGCCACCGTCGATGGTGAGGCCGATGACGCCCGCCGGCAGGGTGGACGCATTGATCGTGTCGTTGCCATTGCCGGCATTGATCGTCAGGAGGTCGTTGGCCGCCTCCGCACCGTCGATGTTGACCTGCGCTGGGAGCCCGGTGACCGAAACGCTGGTGCCGGCCCCGACCACGTTGATCTGGTCGTTGCCGCCGGTGCCGTTGACCGTCACCTGGTCGGCCGCGCCGTCGCCGCCTCCGCCCGCCGCCGCCAGGTTGATCGAGACCTGCTTGACGTCGGTGGCGGCAAGATTGTCGACGGTGATCTTGTCGGCGCCGCCCAGGGCGTTGAACTGGATCTGCTCGACATTGTCGAGGTCCATGACGATGTTGGCGACGTCGCGGGTGAACCGGGCGTGCCCGCCATTGGCCGAGATGTCGATCGTCTCGGCGACGTTGGCCCCGTTGAAGAGCAGCGTGTCGTTGCCGGCCTGGCCGTCGACCGTGTCGCTGCCGTCGCCCGGGTTCCAGATGAACGTGTCGTCGCCGGTGCCGAGCTGGGCCGTGTCATTGCCGCGGCCGCCGATGACGGTGTCGTTGCCATCGCCGCCCAGCAGCGTGTCGTTGCCGTCGCCGCCGGTGATCGTGTCGTTGCCGGCGCCGCCGTCGATGGTGAGGTGGATGAGGTTGGCGAGGCCATTGCCGGCGGTGATGACGTCGTCGCCGCCATTGGCGTTGACGACGAGATTCTCGGTGGTGCCGATGTCGAGGCTGAACGGCGCGGGACTGACGCGGTCGAAGCGCACGCGGCTGCCGTTGGCCGTGATCGTGAAGGTCTCGGCGCCGTTGCCGCCGTTGACCTGGGCGGTATCGGTGCCGTCTCCGCCCTCGAACAGGTCTGTGCCGTCGCCCGGGTTCCAGATCATCAGGTCGTTGCCGGCTTCGCCGAACACCTGATCGTCGCCCGCGCCCCCGGTCAGCGTGTCGTTGCCGGCGCCGCCGAACAGCAGGTCGTTGCCACCCTTGCCCAGGAGGATGTCGTTGCCGGCCTGGCCGAACAGCATGTCGTTGCCCGAGCCGCCGGTCAGCGTGTCGTTGCCGTTGCCGCCGAACAGCTGGGCGGCGGGCAACGCGCCGTTGCTCTCGTCGAGCGTGATGGTGTCGTTGCCGCCCTGGCCGAACACCTGCATCAGCGCCGTATTGGCAACCGTCGGCTGGCCACCGAGAACGGGGATCGCCCCACCATTGATGAGGATTCTTCCGGCCGGGTCACGGCTGAGCGTGATGTGATCAGCGAGATCGTCGCCGAACACGGACAGCAGGCCGGCACCGGGGGAGAAGCTTGCCTTGATCGCCATGGTTGTGACCTTTCGAGGGTTGCCCGCCGCGAAGACTCGTCTCGGCAGGTAACCGAACGCTTAGGCCCGAATCGCAAGACGGGCTTGAAGCCGCACTGCGGACGGCATGGATTTTTTCTGGAGATATCCTGAATTTTTTCTGCGCGAGTGAGCCTTGCGCTCTGCTATCGCCCCGTGCACAAGGCCCGCGTCGCAACCGGGAACTGCGCGAACGTCCCCGTTTTGCCGATTTCGAGATCGATACTGAAGGTGACCCGGCAGTCCGGTGGGGGCAGCAACGTGCAATTCGTCTTTGCCGATCACACGCTTGATATCGAACGGCGGGAGTTGCGCCGCGGCTCCGAACCCATTGCAGTGGAGCCGCAGGTACTCGACCTGCTGATCTACGTCGTGCAGAACCGCAATCGCGTCGTCACAAAAGACGATCTCATCGCGTCGATCTGGGGCGGCCGGATCGTGTCGGACGCCACGCTGACCAGCCGCATCTATGCCGCGCGCAAGGCGGTCGGCGACGATGGCCACGGCCAGAAGCTGATCCGCACCATCGCGCGCAAGGGCCTGCGCTTCGTGGGCGACGTGCACACCCAGGTGAATGGTCACGACGCAGCGCCGCCGAGCGAGGCGCCGATGGAGGACGGGCGCAAGCCTTCGCACCGGTCCTCGCCGCATTCCGAGCGACCCGCCATTGCCGTGCTGCCGTTCGACAACATGTGCGGCGATCCGGCACAGGAGTATTTTTCGGATGGTATCAGCGAGGATCTCATCACGGCGCTATCCAAATTGCGCCGTTTCTTCGTGATCGCCCGCAACTCGTCGTTCATCTACAAGGGCAAGGCCGTCCACATGAAGCAGGTCGCCGAGGAACTCGGCGTCGACTACGTGGTCGAGGGCAGCGTGCGCCGGCTGGGCGATCAGGTGCGCATCACGGCGCAGCTCAATGACGTGCTCACCGGCAGCCACGTCTGGGCGGAGCGCTACGACCGCGATATCGCCGACGTCTTTGCGGTCCAGGACGAGATCACCGAGGCGATCGTGGCCGCGATCGAACCCGAGATCTATGCCGCGGAAAATTTCCGCACCTTGCGCAAGCCGCCGGAGCGCCTCGATGCCTGGGACCTCCTGATGCGCGCCCTCTCCCACTACTGGCGGGTGACGCGACAGGACAATGCCGACGCGCAGGCGCTTCTCGAGCGGGCGATCGCCATCGACCCGAACTACGGCCAGGCGCTCGGCCTGCTCGCCACCAGTCATATGTTCAGCCTGCACATGGGTTGGGCCGACAAGGCGGTTGTGGCGCCGATCGCCGAGCGCGCGGCGCTGGCGGCGCTGCGGGCCGACAGCGAAGATCCCTGGGCGCACCACGCCCTGGGCTGCACGCATCTGTTTGCCCGGCGCTTCGACGATGCGCTGGCCGAGTTCGAGCAGGCGTTGCGCCTCAACCCGAACTTCTCGCTGGCCCAGGGCTATTACGGCCTGGCACTCGCCTATTGCGGCCGCTGGGCGGAGGCCGACGAGACCGCCCAGCGCGCGCTGCGCTTGAGCCCGCGCGATCCGTTTTCGGCGATCTATTACGGGGTCGCCTCCTATGCCCAATATGTCGGCCGCAATTACGACGAGGCGATGCGGCTGGCGCGGGCCGCCATCCGCCTGCACAGCGACTTCGCCGGCGGCTATCGCGTCCTTGCGTCCGCGGCCGGCATGGCGGGACAGGCCGAGGTCGCGGGAGCCGCACTCCGAGAGTTGCGTCGGGCACAACCCAACATCTCGCTCGCCTGGATCACCGAGCAGATGCCGTTCAAGCATGACGCCGATCGGGACCACTATCTGGAAGGCTTCCGCCGCGCCGGCTTGGAATAGTCGCTGGGAGCGCGCCATGTGACTGGCGCTCACGCCTTCCTCCCCAGCGAAGCTGGGGAGGTGGCCCGCAGGGCCGGAGGGGTCATGAGCAACAGTCCTGAAGTTCATGACCCCTCCGCCCGCTTCGCGGGCACCTCCCCGCGCTTGCGCGCAGGGAGGCATGGATGAGCGCCACTTCAGCGCGGAGTTTACTCCGCGCGCAGTGGCGCGCTCCCAGCAAAGATCAAACCACTCAAACCACCCATCGCTTCAGCTTCGTCAGGGCCTCGTCGAAGCGGCGTTCCTCGGCCCAGTCCTTCCGGGCCACCGGATAGGCGAAGGTGAGCGCCAGCGCATCGCCGTCGTCGGGCGAGGCGAGCCCGCGGCGGCGCATGTCGTCCTTGCGCTCCAGCAGGAGCGCGTCGGAGCCGTCGTAGCCGTATTCGACGTTGCCCAGATCGGCCACCAGGTCGGCGTCGTCGGGCAGGCAGCCCCAGCGCACCCATTCCTTCATGAAGCCCCACATCTCGGCCCGCTTGTTGGCGTAGCGTGCCGCTGCTTCGCCGCCATCCGTGCGTTCGGCGCGGCCGCCGAAGTTGATGCCGACCACGCTGGAGCAGCCGAGCTGGGCGAGCCGGTCGACGACGCCCCAGCCGATGCCGGTGCCGTCGACGAACACCGCATCGGGACTGTGCGCATTGACCTGCTCCATGATCCGGCTCGCCACCAGCATGAGGTCGGGGATGCGAAACTTCAGCGCCGGGATCGAGCGCGCATCGAGCCCACGGCGGAAACGGATGACGGTCTGGTCCTCGCCATGCCGCGCGATGTCGACGCCCATGATCAAAGCTGCCGTCGGATCGCTGATCAGCGGCCGGCTGACCGCCTCGCCGATGCGCTCGCTGTCGATGAACTGCATGGAGCCCGCGCGCGGGAATATGCCGCGCACGCGCACCCGTACGAAATCCGAATCCTCGCCGTAGTCCTTCACCCAGGTGGCGATCTGCGTCTTGTTGGTCATCGACACCGAGCGCGAATCGATCTGGCGCGGATGCCAGCGATGGGCGAAGCGGCCGCCGGCGAAGCATTCGCGAAAGCGCCCGCTCGACCGGGTGGGATTGCCGAACACGGTCCAGAAGAGCTCGGTGTCGCGGTCGGTCAGGGCGCCCTCGATGGTTTCCCAGATCGCATCGGGGATGGAAGACGCCTCGTCGAAGATGGCGAAGGCGCGCCGTCCCTTGTTGTGCAGGCCGGCGATCGCCTCGGTGTTGTTCTCCGACCAGGTGATGGCATCGACGCGCCAGACGCGGCCGCGCCCCGGCCATGACGAGAAGAGCGCGGTGGCGGTGTAGCTGAACCAGCGCCGGTTGATCGCCAGCCGGTGCCACTTGGCGAGCTCGGGCCAGGTCTTGGTGCGGAGCTGCCCTTCGGTGTTGGCGGTGACCACGCCGCGCGTATCCTCGACCGTGGACATCGCCCACAGGATGATCCAGGCGACCAGTGCGGATTTGCCGATGCCGTGACCGGAGGCGACGCCGAGCCGGGTCGCCTCCTCGGGCGACATCAACCCCTGCCCGAGTTGCTCCAGCACCTCGCATTGCCATGGCTCCGGACCGGCTTCGTGGGCCAGCGCCGTGCCGGCCTGCCCCCAGGGGAAGGCGTAGCGGACGAAGCCCAGCGGATCGCGGCGGAACTTGCCGATATCCCGCTGCATATCGCCGTCGTTCTCACTCATGGCCGTCTCACTCATGGCGGTCGGCGCCGTGGGCGGCCAGGGTCGTGCCCAGCCGCACCCGCTCGGAGGCGGCCTCGAGCTCGCTGATGGTCGGGCCGTCGTCCTGCGGGGCCTTGCCCTTTTCCTGCCAATCGCGGCGGCGCCGATTGCGCAGCCAGAAGAAGCAGGCCTGGATGTCGGGCGGATAGTAGAGGGTCATCGGGATCTCCCGAAGCTCGCCACGATAGATCACGTGTTTCTTGATCTCCTTCGTGAAGCCCATGGCGCGCGAATAGAGCTTCTGGATCACGGCCGCGTCGGCGAGATCGCGGCCCTCCTGGATGGAATCGGCGAACTCCGGGATGGCGTCGATCCAGTGGTCGATCGTGCTGCGCGAAACCTCGAAGCATCTCGCCAGATCTTCGTTGGTGGCGCCCAGCATGCAGAACTTTCGCGCAAGCTCGGCATTTTCGGCTTTGTAGAGGGTGGGACGACCGCGCGTGGACATGGTTTCTTTCTCCGTGGGGTGGAACAGAAGCCGATATAAGTGATACTTAAGTATTAGTCAAGCGATACTTTTAACAAAAGACGGCGGAACCGGTCGACAGCCTGGATTAAGTAAGCACCAGTGGTGGGGGTCGTGGCCTTCGGCGTCTTGAACTCAAACGATTTTTCAGATGACCCGGCTCGGTTCAGGGCCGCGAACGAGGATTTCCACGACCCTTCGATTGCCCGCAAAGCTGGCGGCACCAGTCGAGCTCGGTCGACTGGCACCCTTGGTCAGCGCCCTACGAAAGAAGTCGAGCTCCGCCTTGCTGCCAAACGGATCCCTTAGGCGCATTGTTCATCAGCACGAAAGAGGTCGCGGTGACGGGAGACGCCTAATCGCCCCGCGAGTCCGTGGTGACTAGGCCGCGAAATCATAAACGGGCTTCGACGGACCCGGGGAAAGATGTCCGTTCCCGGGCCTAATGCGGCCTTTCGTTCGCGTTCCTTGCCAAGTTTCAAAAGTGCCAAGACCGGACACGCGACGAACGCTCGGCAGTGCCGCTTGAGCCAGAATGATCGTATCATCGGATGTGCTCGAACCGCTCCGGGGGGAGAAAAATGCGCACTCTATTCTCAGTCACGCTACTAGCTCTTTCAGCGTCTGCGAGCGCTGCGGCCGCAGAGACCTGTAACCTTGGCTCACTTCAAGGGCGATTTGTATTCACCGGGCGCGGATTCATCGAAGCAGTGCAGCCAGGCGTCCAGCGCGTGCACTATGGGATCTTCGTCTTCGACGGTGCTGGAAACTTCGCAGGCAAGCAATCATCCAGTCGAGGCGGTAAAATCGGGCGCGAAAAACTCGAGGGCACCTACACATTGGACGCTGACTGCACTGGAACGATGACTTTCGGCGGCATCATGAATGCATCGAGTAATGTGCACTGGGATTTGTATGTGACGGAAGATCACAAGCGGGGCCATATCATCCGGATGGACGAGGGCAACATGGCGGTACGCAGCTTTGAAAAATAGACGTTGCCGGCTTCATGTCCGCTTTGGGTCGTGTGTCACGAGCGTAGCCGGTCCAAACGGTTACGCACAACTGTACGAGAGATGAAGGAGGGCCCTTCGGGTTCGGCAATCAGGTGCTGATCCCAAGCCACTGCAAGCTGCTGCGGTCAAAAGCCGTGGTGGTGAGCGTTGCAGTCAAGTCTGGGCAAAAGCCCGGGCGGCAAGGTCGAGAGAGGCGAGCGCAAGCAAACCGTCGATGAAGTGTCGAAAGCGGATTAGGTGATGTCAGAACCGGGGGATGACCCTTCCTCCGGGATCAGCTCGGGGGATGCCTGATATGGCCCGAGCGGCATCCGGCATGTAGACGGCGCGAAGCTCGACCAGGCTTTCGTATGGAACGTGAGAACCTGCACTGCGACACGCCGGTGGCGTGAAGGGAGAAGCCACAAGCGGCTCCAACCGCGAGGGCGAGAGTACCGATACGCAGCGCAGGGACGGAGCAGCCCGTAGTAGCGATGAAGGCTCTGTAATGGGGCTGGAGCGAAGGGGCTGCGTTGTTCAGCTGCGGCCGTGGGCCAACTGGAAACGGGATGAGTTCATGGACGAAGCAAAGCCGTTCAAGATCGCCAAACGGGACGTCTGGGAAGCCTTCAAACGAGTGAAAGCGAACCAGGGAGCGGCTGGAGTAGACGGACAGTCGATTTCGGAGTTCGAGGTCAACCTCAGTGGTAACCTCTACAAACTCTGGAATCGCATGTCGTCAGGGAGTTACTTTCCTCCGCCGGTGCGGCGTGTTGATATACCGAAAGCGGATGGTGGGACGCGGCCGTTGGGCATCCCGACGGTCGCCGATCGCATTGCCCAGGAAGTCGCCCGTCGTTTTCTGGAGCCGATTTTGGAACCGGTGTTTCATCCGGATTCCTACAGCTACCGGCCCGGCAAGTCTGCCATCGATGCCGTGCGCACGGCTCGTCAGCGCTGTTGGCGCTCCGACTGGGTGCTCGATCTCGATGTGAAGGCGTTTTTCGACACCATCGATTGGGAGCTGATGCTCAAGGCTGTCCGCCAACATACGGATTGCTCCTGGGTGTTGCTTTATATTGATCGTTGGCTGAGGGCGCCGGTGCAGATGGAGGACGGCAGTGTCGTGCCGCGCATGGCGGGAACGCCGCAGGGTGGGGTGATCTCACCGTTGTTGGCGAACCTGTTCTTGCATTGCGTGTTCGACATGTGGATGACGCGGGAGTGCCCGCACATTCCGTTCGAGCGCTACGCGGACGATGCGATCTGTCATTGCCACAACGCCGAGGAGGCGCAGGTTTTGTGGAGCGCATTGCGAGCCCGCTTTAGGGCCTGCAAGCTGGTGTTGCATCCGGAGAAGACGAAGATCGTCTATTGCAAGGACGCGAACCGGCGGGGCGACTTTCCCAATACACATTTCGATTTTCTTGGGTTCCAGTTTCGAGCCCGGAAGACGATGTGGAATGGAAAGTCAGCTCACGGCTTCATGCCTGCTGCCAGTCCGACAGCGTTGACGCGCATCAGCCGTACTGTTCGGCGGTGGGCGCTGCATCATCGCAATGATAGGTCCCTGACTGAGCTAGCCACGATGTACAACCCGTCCATTCGCGGCTGGATCACCTACTACGGTCACTTCTATCTGACGCAGTTGCGTCCGACCCTGAAGAGGATTGATGCCTATGTCATTCGATGGGCACGCCGCAAATTCAAGCGGATGGTTCATCAGACCAAGGGCGCGAGAGACTGGTTCGACCGGCTGCGCCGAGCGACACCGAAACTCTTCGCTCACTGGCCACTATGTCATGGCAACGGCCGAACATCGGGAGCCGTGTGAATTGAGAGGTTCACGCACGGTTCTAGGAGCGCCTGAGGGTGAAATTCCCTTGGGCGACTCGCCAATCGCGTCGATTTCGGCCCGTCGGCAGAAGGTCCGCTCTACTCCCATAAGCGGCGCAAAAGCGGAACTTCAAGACTTCGGTTCAGGGCCAGGAGCAGATAGGTCGCGACTTCTGGCTGTCTGATCTGAGTCATAAGCACCTACTTAAACCTTTGTTGTTGCGAGGTTTCCTTAGCGCGCCCATAGTCCTTTGCACGCGTGGGATGCAGGGAGGTAACAGTGCACAATCGTCGCGGTTTCATTGCCTTATCCAGTGCTGCGGCCCTGACGGCGGGTCTCCCATCTCTCGGCAAAGCCAACGTCATCGACCGCAACGCGCGCATCATGGTTGGCTTTCCGGCTGGCGCTTCACCAGACTTCGTTGCTCGCGTACTCGCCGAACATATGAAGGAGTACGCGCCGGCGATCATTGTCGACAACCGGCCGGGCGCCGGTGGACGGCTGCCGCTCGAGGCCTTGAAAAGTGGAGAGCGCGACGGCTCGCTGATGGTGCTAACGCCGGGCGATCAGGTTGCCCTGTTCCCCCATGTATACGCCAAGCTGGGCTACGACGGTCGGCGCGACTTCGCACCGGTCTCGACCGTGTGCATCGTGCAATTCGTTCTGGCCGTCGGTCCCGCTGTGCCCACGGACGTGAAGACGGTGGCTGACTTCGTCGTCTGGTGCCGCGCCAATCCCAATCGGGCCGCCTATGGCTCGCCC